>SNQW01000026.1_pt1 | contig 186090 bp, 143 predicted proteins | sample 2580511 | NCBI WGS metagenome assembly SNQW01 (sample SAMN10953775, study PRJNA522744) | food fermentation metagenome | isolation source: 8-hour incubation of native-enriched microbial consortia from nixtamalized... | place: Mexico | collected 2017-09-24
AAAGTGGTGAGAGAGGCGTGGGAATCGCTGAAGAGTACGTATGGAGCCTTGGGACTGAAGCATCTGCAGGCGTATCTGAACGAATACACCGGACGCCGCCGGCTGCGCCTGCCCGGAGGACTGCCCGGAGCGGAAGAAACGATGCGGCAGAAGTTGCTGCAAATGTGTGTGGCGATTCCGGCAATCCCTTACCGCCGGCTAATCGCGCGCCAACCAAACCAACCCCTTGCGGTTGCGGCTTGATCATGGCGCTGGAACGGAAGGGGTTAGCTTAATGCGGTGCAATTTGATTGATGTGGGTTAGCATGAAGAGTGCGAGCGTTGCTGCAGATGGAAGGGTTCATGCTACAGCAAAATCACGGTCTTTTCGTTTCCTTCGCGTCTTGTCCTTGATCTCCTGTCTCGATCTCTTGTCCGGTCTGTTTCACTTCCCCTAAACCTGATTTCTTTTCCTAAGCTCTAAATTATCTCAAACCTATCTGCTTCTCCACCAAATATTTTCTTCTCCCGAACTTGCCTGTTTCTCTGCTACCTGATCAAACGGGATAATCGCGCAAAGCGCCCGGACAGTAAGTGTTGATCTGCCTCCCACCCCAAGAAAAGAATACTTTAATTCGTTTGGCAGTTGATTTAGGTCGGGCTGATGGCCTATAACAATGAAACACCACTTCTGTCTGATCGTAGAAGCTCGTCACTCTTGCTTTACCAAACGTTTCGCCCAACTCCCAAATCGCCTCTCCCCCAAAATAGACACAAAAAGTTCCGCTAATTTGGCGATACCGGTTGAAACGCGCAAAATAGCGGAACTTTTAGAACTAGACTAGAATTGTACTGTTAGGTTAGCGGGCCACGGTCACTCCCGGCACCACGAGCGATGTTCGACTAGCAGCTGCTCGATCTGCTTTTCGGTGATCGCGTGCTGATGCCGAGGAAATCCTTGCCGTCATGGCCGGCCGTGCATCGTACATCCTACATTGGCGTTGTCGTCGTTTGGGCCGCCATTACCGGGGGCTGCGAGGATTCCGCGAACGCCGGAGCCGGCGGCGCCAGCACCTGGTCCGCATCGTGATCCGCAGTATGTCTGAACGATACAAACCGGGAATAAAGCAGCGACGCCAGCAATGTGATCAAACCGATCAAACCGGTCGCTATGCAATCCTTCAAAATTTGGGCGGTCGTCAGCCCCTTCAGCATCACCGCGCGCACCGCCTCGAGAAAATAGGTCAGCGGCAGGCCGTGGGCGATCACCTGCAGAAATTTGGGCATCGCCTCCATCGGCCAGGAATGTCCCGACAGCGAAAAAGAAGGAAGCGCGACCAGCATGGAAATTTGCAGCGCCGTGATTTTGTTGGGAGCAATCAGGCTGAGCAAATAACCGACTGACGCCACGGTAAAAGAGAAGACTACGGCGATCAGCAAAATCGACCACGCCGACCCGCGGAACGACAGCTCATACACGGAGGTGAGAATCGCCATGACGACGAAGACGTTCAAAATACCGATAAGCCAATACGGAAACATTTTGACGAACATGATTTTCCACGGGCTTCTCTTCCACACGGCGAAGCGGCTCCAGGTCCGCTCTTCCTTTTCCCGGGCGACCGCCATCCCGACGGCCATAAACATGACCTGCTGCAGCGTCGTTCCAGCCATCCCGGTGACGAGGAAATCCACGTAATCATAGGTCGGGTTATAAAGTGTACGCGAGGTAAACGGGATGATCGATAAGGTCGCGCTCACCTGTTCATCCTTCATTCCTTGCTGCTGCAGCCTTTTGGTGGTCGTTCCGTAGCTGTACGTCGTGACCACTTCGTTGGCGCCCTTGACGACGGCGTTCGTGATCATCAGGTTGGTGCCATCCACCGCGGCGACGATCGGCGTCGGCGTTCCCCGCTTCAGCTTGGCTTCCAGATCGGCCGGGATGATCACCCCGGCTCTGGCTTTGCCGTTATCGATCGCTTGCCGCAGTTCCCGGCTCGAATGGACTTCCCCGACGACTTTGATCGACTGATGCGCATCCAGCGCCTGGATGATTTGCTGGCTTAACTGGCTCTGATCTTCATCGTAAATGAGCGTGGGAATTTCCAAAACCGCCCGATGACTGTAAAGGGAGGCGAAAAAAAACGTATAAAAAATCGGCCCGATCAGCAGGATGACGAAGATCACCCGGTCCTTGAAAATATTTTTCCACTCTTCCGCCAGCATAGAGCCTATCGTAAGCCTATCGTTCACTGGGCTTCACCCGCTTTGTCCGCTTTGCCCGCTTTGTCCGGCGATTCCTCAGTTCCCGCCTGCCCCCCGGAGGTTCCGCCGTCCTTGCCGTACCATTCCACGGTCATCCCGGTCGCGGCGGTGTCCGGCAAATCGATAAACTGAACTTTAATGCCGAAGGAGCGGATGTCCAGGTCCCCGGTATTCTGCGTCGCTTTTTGCGAAGCGAACGTCGCCGCCTGCGCTATCGTAACGACCTTGGCCTTCTGCATGCTGCCGTCGGCAACGAGCTTCACGTTTACGATATCGCCTTTTTTCAGGCCGGCCATCTCGGTTTCGGGCAAATAAAATTTCGCCGTCTTGACCGCTTCGGTCTGCTGAATCGTAAATACGGGGAACCCGGAACCTACGATTTCGCCGAGCTCCGCCGACTGGGACACGATTACCCCGTCTACGGGAGCAATCAGCTTGGTGTAGCCCAGATAGGTTTGGGCCTCCTTCAGTGCTGCGGCTGCTTGCTTCTTGCCGGACTCGGCCGTCCGCTGGGCCGCCTCGGCCTGCTCGATCATCGCCACGGCCGCGTCCACATCCTGGCGCTTGATTTCAATTTGCGCCTTGTTGGCCTCGGCCAGCGCCAAAGCCGCTTTCGCCTGCTCAAGCTGGGCTTCGGCAGCATCGATCTCCTCCTGCCGGGTGCCTTCTTTCGCCATGTTGTATTGCTCGACCGCGGCGTTGTAAGACGCTTCTGCCTGCGTATAGGACAAGTTCACTTTGTCAAAATCGGCTTGGCTGACTATCCCTTCGGCAAACAAGCCTGAGGTCCGCTGCAAATTGTCCTTGGCGATGTCGTAAGCTTTTTTGGCCGCTTCCATTTGGACTTTCACCTGCTTCAGCTCCTGCGGGCGCGCTCCCGCTTTGAGTCCATTAACCTTGGCCTGGGCCGCCTGAACCACCGCCTGCGCCTGCGCGATCTGTTTGTCGATCGTTTCCTCCGTCAGGAAAACGGCACTTTCACCCTCCGCTTTTTTCGATTTCGCCGCATTCACGGAAGCTGCCGCTTGCCCGATCTGGCCTTCGGTCACGGCCACCGCCGCCTGGGCCTGGGATACCTTGGCTTTGACCTCATCGCTTTCGATCTGGGCCAGGATATCCCCCTTTTTCACCTCATCGCCTTCCTCCGCCAGCAGCTCGACGATCCGCCCGCCGACTTTAAAGCTCGCGCTTGATTGATCAGCCTCGATAAACGCCGTCGGGCGATTCTCTTTTTCGCTGCCGGAGGTAATCTGGTTCGAGTTCAGGATCCAGATTCCGCCCGCAATGAGCAGAACGATCGCAACATAAATCAACAACCTGGGTATCAGTGCTCTTAGCTTTTCCATCTTCCTCTACTCCTCCAAATATCATCTCACTTAAGTTTGAACTGTTAATGGTTCATGCGCGGCCGCGCGGCCGACAGGCCTCCCGCCAGAAAAATCCGCATGGATTCCTTGATTCGCTCCTTCTCCAGCGGCTCGTGGTTTTTGTTCCAATCCAACGTTAACGCTATGTACAGCTTCAGCATGACGAAAGAGATCACTTTCGGATCAAAAGCATGAATTTCACCGCGCTGTCCAGCCAGCGTGATTTGCCGCTCCAAATAATCCAGAATGGCGCTTTCGATTTTTTCCAAACCTTCCCGCGCCTGCTGGGTGCCGAAATTGCGCACCTCCTGAAACAATTTGGCCAGCAGCTCATGCTCGCTTCTGAACTCCAGCAAGGCATCCATGCTTTGATAGAGATTCTCGAAAAAAGGCTTGTTCTCATCCACCTTTTGCGCCGTGAGCCGCTTCATCTCCGCAATGATGGAACGGAGAATTTCATCGAACAGCTCTTCTTTGTTGGAGAAAAATGTATATATAGTCCCCTTGGCTACATTGGCGATTTTGGCCACTTGATCCATCGTCGTCGCCTTATAGCCGAACAGCGAAAAACATTTCACGGCGGCTTCAATCACCATTTCCCGACGGTTGATTTGAGCCAATCCTCATAGCGCCTCCCTTCGCGAAAATGACTGATTGACCAAAATAAGAATATAGTCAATTGGTCGATTTTTACTTTACTCCTTCCACAGACGAATGGCAAGGTATTTTTTGCAAAAAACCTTTAAAAAATTTTCTCGTTCCGTGTTGCGCGATTTTTTTTATTGCTCGTTTTCGCTTTTTATTGATTACTATTTTAGTTGTTGATTTTAGCGCGGTATTACTCTTTTTATTTCGGCGATATCCATCCATTTGAGAGAAATAGAGGGAATTTATGCCGCTATTTTCAAGGCTTGAAGATCAATTGTTGGCTGTAACCGGCTGTTAGCGCCCGACTCTGCCGGTGAACATCGCGCTGCCGGACAATAAAGAGACTGAATAACGTTATTTAACTTGATAAAAACCAGGCCCCTGGCGGCGCCTGGTTTTTATCGTACGTTTAGCTGCGAAAGCGCCTCAATGGCTAGTCTTCCCGTAACGAACACCTCAACCAAAAAAGTCCCGGCCCTATCGTACAAAGGGCGGGACTCTGCTTGCTTATTTTTTCCGGTTTCGCAGCTCTTTCATGATTTTGCGGCCGGTCGGCGTTTGGGCCAGGCCGCCCTGGGCCGTTTCCCGATGCCGGCTGGGCATCGCGGAGCCGACCTCCAGCATGACGTCGATGACTTCGTCGGACGGAATCGCGCTGCGCACGCCGGCAAGCGCCATATCCGCGGCCGCCAGCGCATTGACCGCCCCGAAGCCGTTGCGGACGATGCAGGGGATTTCAACCAGACCGCCGACCGGATCGCAGATCAGGCCCAGCGTATTTTTCAGCGCCAGACCGACGGCGTGCACCGCCTGCTCCGGCGTTCCCCCGCGCAGCTCGACCATCGCGCCCGCCGCCATGCCGATCGCCGAGCCGATTTCCGCCTGGCATCCGCCTTCCGCGCCGGAGATAAACGAGTTGTTGGCGATGACGTACCCGATCGCCCCGGCGCAGAACAAACCTCGCACCAGATGCTCATCCTCCCAGCCAAAACGTTCCTGCGCGCTGACGAACACCCCCGGGATGATACCGCAGGAGCCGGCCGTCGGGGTGGCCACGATCCGCCCCATCGAGGCGTTGACCTCCGAAACCGCCAAAGCGTAAGCCATGGCCTGACAGGCGATGTCCCCCGCGGCGGGCTCCCCGCCGCCGCGGTATTCGTTCACCCTTTTGGCATCGCCGCCCGTCAGCCCGCTCGTCGAGGTAATTTGCTCCGTCAATCCTCTGCGTACCGCTTCCTTCATAATTTGATAATACTCGGCCATCGCCGCCATGATTTCCGCTTCGCTCTGGCCGCTTTCCGCCGCCTGATCCTGCAGCATCACCTGCGAAATCGTCAGGGACTCCTTATCGCACAAAGCGACGAGCTCCCGCAAATTCCGAAAACGCATGTTTATCTACTCCTTCACTTTGATGTCAAACGCTTTACGTTAAATCGATGTAAGCCGTCCGGCTCACGTGCGGAAGCTTTTTGACCGCTTCGATGAGCGCGCCCGGAATCGCCCCATCCGCCTCGACGACGGTCAAGGCTTCTTCGGTCCTGCCCTTCCGGTCGGTTATGATATAGCCGATGTTCACGTCCGCCCGGCTGAACAGCGCCGTGATGCCGGCCAACATGCCCTGGCGGTCGGCATGCTCGATCACAAGCGTCGGCAGCTCGCCCGAACACTTGACCTCAAACCCGTTGATGCCCTGGATCGCAATGTTCCCGCCGCCGATCGACGCGCCCGTCACCTCGACCTTGCGGTTTTCGCCGGCCAGTGCGATTTTAACCGTATTGGGATGGGTTCCCGGCTGAACGCCGGTCGTAAAGTCAAGCTTTATCCCCGTTTCTTCCGCGATTTGCAACGACTCCCGGATGCGCTCGTCATCCGTGCGATAATCCAATATCCCGCCGGCGACGGCCAGATCCGTGCCATGCCCCTGATACGTTTCCGCAAACGATCCGTAGAAGCAGATATGCGCTTCGGCGGGCACCTCTCCCAACAGCTGCCGCGCAAAACGCCCGATCCGTACCGCCCCCGCGGTATGGGAGCTGGACGGTCCAATCATCGCCGGACCAATAATCGAAAATACATTTTTAAACCGCATGGTCATCTTCCCCGTTCCCCATATCTTTGTTTTCACCATTTCGCAAAAATCTTACTTTCAGCTTTCCCTACTAGTGCATGTTCAAAAAGGTTGGTTTTCAGCACCGAAGCGAAGGCTTGGGCCAGGCTGAACTCAAGATTCGATGCCGAGTATGCTGCTATGTACCAACTTCATGATAAGAAAAACAAAATATCGACGTATATTCAAGGATGGCAGACCGCGTTTAGCGGCAGTTTTTCCAGCGATATAAGGAAGCCGATGCTTGCCCTCCAAGCGCCAAAAAGGACAGAAAAAAGGCTTGCTGCCTTCTCTCTGTCCCCGTTACCTGAGAGTTTGATGCTTCCGTTAGCCGGAACCACGTACCCCTTGGGTGGCTTTCGCTCTCTCCAGAGTCGCGTCAGGCCATGGTCCTTGTACCTGAGAGATTCAAAGCCGCCCCGCATGGCCGGCTATTTGCTCCTTCGGTGCCGCCTCCAAAGCGGACTCTCCCATGACCCTCATTCGCGCGATATCATTTTGTAATTAATGTAAAACGAAAAGCACCATATGTCAATATAGCTAACATACAAATTCAGCTAGATGCCAAATAATATAGTAAAATATTCCTATTTTTCTATGAGTATATGTATATTTTCATAAAATTCTACTTGTGCATTTTCATTTTCATAGATATACTATTTTCAAAAGAAGCCAGTATTTACCTATTTTTATTTTTTATTGAAAATAACCCACTTTTCCTATCGAATTTATAATTCAGCCGGCCTCAACCCCATCGGTAGTTCAACGAAAGCTTGAATTTATCGCCGATACCTCACTGTTTTCCGCTTCACGTTTTGGTTATGTCCTAATCGGCTTGCCGTATAAACCGGGCCCGACCGCCAAGCGTTTGCTCCCCGCTGCCCGAAGCTACTCTCTTTCTCAACTCAACGGTAACTAGTGTTAACTTTTCTCACATTTAAGGAGGTGATGCTTGGAATTACGATAAATGTCATGTCTTTTTTCGCAAGTCTCTCAGGTCGTCTCCGGTTTTAACTGACAGCCGGCAATTCTCCGGGCTGCCACAAGAGGATGTTCCGAAGGAACCATTAACCTAGAAGAGGGAGTGAAGAAGTTGATCCGATTCAAAAGATTCCGTAAAAATTTCTCACTCGGTATGTCGATCCTCCTTGTGCTTACTTTTGTTCCTGCGACCTATGCCGAAAACGCCGGCGCTGCGGCCAGCACCAGTTTAAAATCCAGCTCGCCGCAAATTGCCGAAGCCAAGATTGATGACAAGCTCACGACGCAGTTCAAGCAGGACGATTACGTAACTTATCTTGTCAAATTAAAAGAACAGACCGATACGGCCTCCGTTTCCAAGCTGGCCCTGCAAAAAGCCGCAACCGAAAAAGCGACGCCTTCGGCCGCCAAGCTGTCGGCCCGGACCTCCGTCATCAGCGCCCTGCGCGAAACGGCTTCCCGCACCCAATTCAGCTTGGAAAACTATTTGAGGCAGGAGCAAAAGTCCGGAGAGGTTAAGGATTACAAAAGCTACTTTATCGTAAACGCCATGGCGGTGACAAGTACAAAAGAAGTGCTTGACCAAATCGCCCTGTTTCCAGAGGTAGAAAAGATTCTGCCCAACGAAGAACGGTTTCTGGATAAGGTGGAAATCGACAAACAGGAGGCGGCGGCCGGTCAAGGAACATCCGTCAAGGATGCCGCGGCCGATAACGCCGGAGCGGCGGCCGTCAAGCCGAGCAGCGTCGAATGGAACATCGCCCAGGTCAACGCCCCCGAGGTGTGGGCCCAAGGCATCGACGGGACGGGGATCGTCGTCGCCAATCTCGACAGCGGCGTGGAATACACTCACCCGGCTTTACGCGCTAAGTGGCGCGGGTTTGACGCCGCCGGAAACATCGTCAACCCCGAGCTGAACTGGTACGATCCGCACAGCCACGCCACGCTCCCGGCGGACACCGACGGGCACGGCACCCACACGATGGGCACGATGGTCGGATCGGAGCCGGACGGCTCGAACCAAATCGGCGTAGCGCCCGGGGCAAAATGGATCGCGGTGCGCATTTTCAACCCGTCGACCACCGACGCCATCATCCTGGACGGCGGGCAATGGCTGCTCGCTCCGGTGGATGCGCAGGGGAATCTCCATCCCGAACTGGCTCCCGACGTCGTCAACAACTCATGGGGCGGGGGCTCGGGGGTGGACGAATGGTTCCGCCCGATCGTGCAAGCCTGGCGGGACGCCCAGATCTTCCCCGAATTTTCAGCCGGAAATACGACTCTCACCAATCCGGGCGGTCCCGGTTCCGTCGCCAATCCGGCCAACTATCCGGAAGCATTCGCCACAGGGGCGACGGACATCAACCGCAACCTGGCCGATTTCTCCCTGCTTGGCCCCTCGCCTTACGGCGAGATCAAGCCGGAGGTATCCGCGCCGGGCGTCAACATCCGCTCCTCCGTACCCGGCGGCGGTTATGAAGGCGGCTGGAACGGAACCTCGATGGCCGGCCCGCATACGACCGCGATCGCCGCGCTGCTGCTGCAGGCCAACCATTCGCTGACGGTCGACCAGCTCGAAGAAGTCCTCACCGGCACGGCGACGCCGCGCACGGACAGCCGGTTCCCGAGCACGCCGAACAACGGGTACGGCCATGGCATCGTTAACGCGCTGGACGCTGTCGGCTCCGTGCTCGAAGGGGTCGGAACGGTGTCCGGCCGGGTCGTCACCGCCGGCGACGATTTCGAAGAACCGGTGCTGGAGCATACTCCGCCTTCTTTAATATATGAAGGTTTCGACGTAACGTTAACCGCCCATGCGGCCGATAATGTCGCCGTGACTTCGGTTGAATTTTACGCCCGGGAGGCGGGAACCGAGCATTATTTATACCTGCCTGCGAAGCGCGTGTCGGGGACGAGCCAGGACGGCGTCTATGAAGCCACCGTCCCGTCCTTCCTGGTCGGAACCGCGGGGCTCGAATATTACATCAGGGTCAGCGATTACGGGGGCAACGGCTTTGACACCGCCCCGTATTCCGTGACCGTGTCGGCCGGGATTCAGCCCGGATACGAGCAGGATTTTGAGTCCGGTGTGATCGGGTACGCCTCCGGCGGAACGGGAAACACATGGGCCTGGGGAGCGCCGGTCAGCGGCCCGGGCAGCGCCTATTCGGGGGAAAAAGTGTACGCCACGAACCTGAGCGGCACCTATTCCGCGAACGCCAACTCCTACCTGCTGGCGCCTCCGATCGATCTGACCGGAAGCCCGGAAGGGGCGCTGCTTTCTTTTAAACATTGGTACGATCTTGAAAACAACCGGGATTACGGCACGGTGTATATCGCTTCCGAGGAGAGCGATTACGCTTTCGCGCCGGTGGCCGAATTTACGGGAACGAGCGGCGGCTGGAAGACGCAATATATCGACCTTCGCCCCTATGCCGGCCAGCAGGTTTATCTGCAATTCAATTTAACGTCCGACGGTTCGGTGCAAAAAGCCGGCTGGTATCTTGACGACCTGTCGCTGCAAGCTCCGGACGACGTGGCTCCGGCGGCTCCCGGCGGGCTTAGCGGTTCCGTCAATTTCGTCGGCAGCGCGGAGCTTTCCTGGTCCGCCCCGGCCGATGAAGACGTGAAGGAATACACCGTGTATCGCTCCGAAGCTTCGGGAACGGGCTACGAAGCGATCGCCACGACGGCGGAAACGGCTTATACGGACGCTTCCACCGCGACCGGCGCCACGTATTACTACGCCGTCGCCGCAATCGATTACAGCGGCAACGAAAGCGAAAAATCAAATGAAATCGCCCTGACGATCGAACGTCCGGTCAGCCTGTTCAGCGATGATTTTGACGGCGTCGACGACGGTGGCTGGACCCATAGCGGCACGCAGGACGAATGGGAACGCGGCAGACCGTCCGCCCCTGGCCCGAGCAGCGCCGTATCTCCCCCGAACGTCTGGGGCACTGATCTCGATGATACCTACGCGAATGGAGCGGATTACTCGCTCGTGTCCCCCGCCATCGATCTGAGCGGGGTGGACAATGCCACGCTGGCGTTCGACCACTGGTTTGAAATCGAAAGTAACTATGATTTCGGATACGTGGAAGCCAGCTCCGACGGCGGCGCGACCTGGGCCCAGCTGGGCAGATTTTCGCACAGCACGAACGGCAAGCAGTGGAGCCCCGTATACTACAGCCTGGACGAATATGCCGGCGGAGCGGCGAAAATCCGCTTCCGGCTGAAGACGGATAACAGTGTTGCCAAGGCGGGCTGGTATATCGACAACGTTCAGGTGCTCAGCGTGAATACGCCGGCAACGAAGGCTGCCCAAGACGTGGTTGACGAGATCACCCCGCAAAAATCCAAGGCCGACAAACCCGGTCCCGCCTACAAGCTGATCCGCACCACCAAAAGCGAATATAATGCCGCTATCGGCAAAGCGCAGGGGAGCGGTGAAGCCGGCGTCAGCAGCCTCCCGGCCAGCGCAACCGTGACGGTGGTGGAAACGGGACGTTCCGTGAAAACGGACCCCGCGACCGGTAAATACAGCCTGACCCATGTGGCCGGCAACTATACGCTCAAGGCGGAAGCCTACGGCTATTATCCGCAAACACTGCCGGTCTCGATTGAAGATCAGAAGAGCGCGAAAGCCAACTTCAATTTGCAGGCGATCCCGAAAGGGCAAATCGCCGGCACGATTAGCGACGAACGCAGCGGCGAGCCGATCGCGGACGCTACCGTAATCGTGCTTGAGGACGCGGCCATCGCTCCGCTGCGCACCGGTGAGGACGGCGGCTTCTCGCTGGAAGTGCTGGAAGGAACGTACACGCTGTCGGTGACGGCGAGCGACTATTACAGCGGCACGATCACCGTAACCGTGCCGCCGGACGGCAGCGCCGACGGATCGCTTACGCTGAAGCCGTTCATCGGCCAGCCGGGTGAAATCGGCTACGACGATGGTACGGCGGAAAACGCCTGGTCCTTTAACTCGGCAGGCAACGCCTGGGCGGTGCGGATGACGCCGGAATCCGGCGCGGCGCAAGTGACGGGCGCCTCTATCCGGTTCTGGAACGAGCAATGGCCCGTACCGGGCGGAACGGCGTTCCAGTACGCCGTATTCGACGCCTCCGGGCCGGACGGATCGCCGGGCCGCCAGCTTGCAGGACCGTTTGACGGCACGGCGCTGCGCAACGACCAGTGGACGACGCTGGAGCTGCCGGAGCCGGTAACGGTCGAAGGCGATTTCTACATCGTGTATCTCCAAACGTTGGCGGGCACCGGCGCGCCGGGCCTCGCGGCAGATGAAAACGGTCCGAACGCCGGCCGCAGCTGGCAGCGGGTCAGCGGCGTCTGGAGCCAGACGAAGGAAGAGGACGGCAACTTTATGATCCGCGCCATCGTCCGCTACCCGGTGAACGCGCCGGTGATTACTTCGCCGGCGGCCGGCTCCTTTACGAACCAGCCGACGATTGCCGTAACGGGAACGTCGCCGGCCAATGAAGCGACGATTAAGCTGTACAACGGCACGGAACCGGCCGGTACGGCGACTGTGGAGAACGGGCGGTTCAGCTTGAATACCAAGCTGCATCCCGGCGCGAACGAACTGAGCGCGGAGGTCGTGGTGAACGGCAAAACGACCGACCGTTCGCTCCCGCTGACGGTGACGTTTGACAGCGACGCACCGCAGCTCGACGTCGTATCGCCGCGGGACGGATTCCGCACCAATTCGGAAGTGCTGAATGTGGCCGGTACCGCGCTGGACGATTATCTGAGCAAGCTAACCGTTAACGGCACTGAAGTTGCCGCCGGAGACGCGGGCTCCTTCGCCCACCGCATTTTGATAGATGCCGGCGAAAATATCGTTACGGTCACGGCCACCGACCGGGCCGGCAACGAAACGACGGTCACCCGGGCCGTTTATGTCGATCTCGAGCTGCCCGAAATCACGGGCCTCTCCCCGGCCGAAGACGTGCATTTGACCGCCGGCGAACCGCTTACCGTAGCTTTTGACAGCGTTCCGGGACTTGATGCCTCGTTCCGCATCGAACTTCCGGTGGCGCTGGCGGGAAGCGGCGGCAACGGAATCGCCCTGGAAGAAACCGCCCCGGGGCATTATGAGGGCGTTTATGTTACGCCGGCATCGCTTGTGCTTGACGGCGGAGTGATCGTCGTCAGCGTGCGGGACGAAGCCGGGAACGCCGGCGACTTCCAGGCCCCGGGCCGATTGTTCGTCGCCGCGCCGGGCGGCAACCCGCCGGGTGAAGATCCGGGGGAGGACCCCGGGGAAAATCCCGGGGAAGACCCGGATGACCCCGGGCAAAATCCCCCGGACAACAATTTGGCTCCCAAAGCCGTGATCAAGGCCGCTAATAGCGCGCAGAAGAGAAAGCAGGTTGAATTCGACGGCAGACGTTCCTCGGACGAGGACGGCCGCATTGTCAGCTACAGCTGGCAGTTCGGCGACGGCGGCAGCGCGTCCGGCGCGAAAGTAAAGCATCGCTTTGACCGCGCCGGAACCTACACCGTGACGCTGACGGTTACCGATGATGACGGGGCTACCGGCACCGCCGTTCACACGATCAAAATCAAATAAGCGGAAAAAACAGGCGGCTTTGGCTCGAGCGATTTGAGCCAAGGCCGCCTTGCATTTTGCTACATTCCGTTATGCTGGACCAGGTCCAAGCGATTTCCGTAAAGATCCTCGAACACGACCTCGATCCCCCACGGCACTTCCTTTGGCTCACCGAAAAATTTGACCCCGTTTGCCTTCATATGCTCGTAATCGCGATAGCAATCCTCAGTCTGAACGGTCAGAAAAACGTGACCGGCCGCCTGGCTGCCGACCCTATCCGCTTTGTCCGCCGTGTCGGCCTCGACAAAAACGATCGCCGTTCCGGCATCTTGAGCCGGGGCGACGGCCACCCAACGCATCCCGCCTCCGAACGCGTTATCCGTCAGCAGGACGAAACCCGCCTTCTTCGTGTAGAACTCAATCGCTTCATCGTAATTTTTCACCAGCAACGTAACATGCCCTATCTTCTTCACGTTTTCACTCCTATCACTTTGTAACTATCATTTAGTAACTACCACTTCGTAACTATCACTTCGCAACTCATAGCCTGCTTCTTCATTAATTTTCCCTCCGAGCGAACATAGTTTATGGGAGATTGGCTGTATCTATCCACCTCCCCGGCCGGAAGATCTATTCTAACGGTTGCCATAGCGCTTATTTAGCTAAAACCCGGCTATTTGACTCAGATTAGAGCAGATCAACATCCGCTGTCCGGACGCTTTGCACGATTATCCCATTTGATCCGGAAGCAGAGAGGAAGAGAATTTAGGAGAGGAAAATAGGTTTGGGAGCAGCGGACTTGTTCGAGATCATTAGTTCCAGATCATTAGTTCCAGATCGTTAGACAGGCTTGTGAGAAGGAGGGGTTGGAGAAGTGAAGCAGACCTGAAGGGAGGAATAGGCAAGACACCGGGAAAATGAAAGGACCGTGATTAGCCCTCACCCTCTCCCCCCTGAACAAAAGGAATAATCGTGCAAAGCAGCATGCAGGGATACCAAGACAGTTATTTTGTCAAGCACTGATCTCGGTTTTGAGCCTTTAAAAAGATCTTTTTTCGTAAAATAGCAGCTGCTACAACCGTTTAGATTCTCAGCAGGTGTAATATCGGCTCGAAAACCTAGCAATTGCGGGAAATCTGAAAAGTATCGGGGCAAACACTAGTGTAATCTGTAGCATGCAACGGATACTGCGGACCTTATTAGCCCTTTTAGCTCGTTTTGCCACTGCCAGCAGCAGCTCAGCGATACCTACGACGCCGAAAAGCTGCGGATAACCTCCTCGAAATCGGGCTCCTCCATGTCGACGTCGTCGATTTCTCCCCAGCCGCCAAGCTCCCGGATGATCTCCATGGTCCCGATCTCGCGCCGGTCGGCTTCGATGACGACCGTGTTCTCCTCTATGCCCGTGACGCGAAACGGCAGGCCGGACGGGTCGAACGTGGCCCGAACGGCCTGCGGACCCGCCGTCGCCCGAACGAATCCGGCCGAGGCAGCGCCATCCGGGGAACCTGCAACATGCCGTACCTCGAACCCTTCCTCCTGGTTCCCGGCAACATGCCGCGCCTTGATCCCTTCCCCCGGGTTCGAGGCAACATGCCGCGTCTTGATCCCTTCCCCCGGGTTCGAGGCAACATGTCCCGCCTCTCTCCACCCCTCCGGCATCCGAAACCCGCCCCGGAACTTTACGCGGATGACCGTCGGCAGGCCGATCATGTCCCGCAGCGCGCGGATCGTCCCGTCGTAGGCGAGCTGCCCGTGATTAATCACCATCACACGGCTGCAGAGCTGCTCGATATCGTCCATGTCGTGCGTGGTAAGCAGGATCGTTTTCCCGAATTCCTTGTTCAAGGTTTGCAAAAACTGGCGGATGTTGCGTTTGGCGTGCACGTCAAGGCCGATCGTCGGTTCATCGAGGAACAGCAAATCCGGATCGTGCAGCATGGCGGCCGCAATGTCCGCCCGCATCCGCTGGCCCAGCGACAGCTTGCGCACCGGCGTCATCCAAAATTCGCGCAGGTCCAGCAGCTCGGCAAACCGGTCCAGGCGCTCCCGTTTTTCCACCGGGCTTACGCCGTACATTTCCGCCAGGATGTCGTAGGAATCCTTCACGGGCAAATCCCACCACAGCTGGCTGCGTTGTCCGAACACGACGCCCAACCTGCGGACGGCCCGCCGCCGGTCGCGATGGGGATTGAGGCCGCCGATCATAACCGTGCCTGAGGTCGGATGCAAAATGCCGGTGAGCATCTTGATCGTCGTCGACTTGCCTGCGCCGTTGGGACCGATATAACCGACAAACTCCCCGCGCTCGATGTTGAAGCTGATGCCCCGGACCGCCTCTTTCAGCCGGTATTCCCGCGAAAACAGCGTACGCAGGCCGGACAGCTTTCCCTCCCGCACGACGGGTGTTTTGAACTCCTTATATAAATGGCTGGCTTCGATCATAAGCCGCTCCTCCTTTTCGTCCTGTATGCCTTCGCTTACTCTTACGCAGCATGCCTTCACTGACTTATACGCAGCATGCCTTCACCGACTCATACGCAGCACGCCTTCACTGACTTATACGCAGCACGCCTTCACTTACTCGTACGCACTAGCTCCTTGTACTTAAGGCCTTCCGTTCTTACTCTCCCTGCGCTTAGCTTCCCGTGCTTTGGTATTTCGTGATGCCGAACAGCCAGAACCGCAGGCTTGCGGCTAAGCATACCGCTGCCGCCCCCGCCGTCGCCGCAAGGATCCACGGCCCCCATTCGCCCCGTAAAATATAGAGCGAAGGTACATAATTCACAAAGCCGACCGGGATCACGAACAAAAATAACGAGGACATCCACTTCGGATACAGGGTGAGCGGGTATCGCGCCGCCGTTTGGGCGGCATCCTCGGTGAAGTTTTGCAGTTCGCTGATGCGGGTCGTCCAGAAACCGAGCGTAGCCGTAGCAAGTCCGATAGAAAACAAAATGACCGCGCCGGTAACGATAATGAACAGCGTAAACGGCACTGCGGTCCAGCCGACTTGTCCGCTATGCATCATCGCGCCGAGCGACCAGCACAGGATGAAACCGCCCTGCAGCAGTTCGCCGGGCATCAGCCGGAAGTTCTGCGGCATTAAAGCGAGCAGCACCGGCATCGGCCGCGTCAATAGCTGGTCGAGCTCTCCGCCAACCAGGTATTTTTCCAGATGGTGCACCTCCTCGGCAAACGTGCGGTACAGCGTTCTGGACAACGTCATCACCGCAAACAAATACCCGATCTCGTAAACCGACCAGCCCTGTATTACACCGAACTTGTCCAGAACGATCGCGATCATCAGAAACTCGGAAATCTGGATCAACGCGGCCAGTACCGTACCCAGCACAAAATTGAATTTGTACTGCATCCGGCTTTTTATGCTCGTACGGATCAGCAGCCGGTACAGGTTCAGCCAAGACGTCGGCTTCGCGCCGGCGGACCGGGCCGGGCCGGCAGTGACCTTCGAGAATCGTCCGCCGCTGCCGCTAATGTCATCGTTCATTTCGTGTGTGCCGTCTATACCGCTCATAGGCTTCTGTCCGCTCATAGGCTTCTGTCCGCTCTTAAGCTTCTGCCCGCTCTTAGGCTTCCGCCCGTTCTTTGGCTTCTGCCCTTTCTCGGGCTTTTGCCCTCTATCAGGCTTTTGCCCGTTCTCAGCGCCAGGCCCCTTCCTCTCGTTCATCCGCCCTGCACCTCCACTTTCCGCCGCAGCAGCCGGGTTGCCAGCAAGCAGCAAGCAGTCATCAGGACGCACCAAAGCAGCGTTCCCCATAAGGCGGAGCCGCTTCCGTTTCCAAGATAAATCGTTGTGGGAACATAGAGCAGGTAAGGGTAAGGCGATAGCCAGGCGAGGTTTTCCAGCGGTCCGGGCAGCCATTCCAGCGGGATGAAAAATCCGGCAAGCAAATTGATCAGCGCGCTATTGGCCCAATAGAGCCAGGACGATTCCATCGTCCACAAGGCGCTTACGCCGATCAAATAATTGATGCAGATCGACAGATAGGAGGCCCCGAGCAACCCTAACACGGTGTACAACACGGCGGTCCATTGATTTGGAATTTGCAATGAAAAAATGAAGAAATACAGGAGATAAATCGGGATGGATTTGAAAATGAACTGGTAGGCGATCTGTCCCCATTCCCTGGCCATCGTATGGCTGAACAGATGGACGGGACGCATCAGATCAAGCGCGATTTGCCCGGTCCTGACGGATTGGGGGATGCCGAGCCCGTTCGTGATGAAGCTGGTGATCCAGAGACACGCCTGGGTGAAGGCGATATAATTCACCATTCCCTGCGTTCCGTACTCTCCCAGCGGGTGGTCCTTCCCCAACCCGATCCAGATGCACGCATACATAAATCCAAACATCGCGCTCGCGAGGTTGTGCACCATATGGGCTCCGCGGTACTGCAAATTGCGGGCATAGGCTTTGGAAGCCAGCGTGAAATAAAGCATCCGGTTAAACACCTCCGATAAGCTTATTTAGAGGGGGTTTACCCCCTCATAGACGGGCAGACCCGTCCACTTCAGTCAAGGCGATTTTGCAAGAAGGATACTATCATACCTTAATATTCCAAGAGTGGCAAGAGAAATTTTGCGCACCCGGCTTACCAGGAAATGGATTGCATGTTTTATGGAATCGTGATACGATGTTTTTTGTGAAAAAAGCGGCTACGATAAACGGCAAACCTGTCGAAAGGCAGCGACGCAAAGCTAAAGGGCCTTCCCGCAAGGATGGCAGCCAGCTACCGAACAGAAGGCTTTTTTGTTTTTTTATATGTATATAATTAAGCAGGCTCAACCTAGAAAACAGGTATTCGACAGTCGGCTGCTGGAGCGAACCAAACGCGGTCTTCAAAATAGCGGTAATTTATGTGCTTATTATCCGGAGCCGGGCATGTTCATACCCATTAGCGGCATCTTTGGTTCTTATTCGCTTGTGAAGGGTCCAGAACGCGGGCGTTTCCTTGCGACTGAAGACAATAGCGGCATAAATCGTCTCTATTTCTCTCAAATTGACGGATATCGCCGGAATAGCGGCATTTTTTGCCCTTATGTTTTGCGCTTTTCGCAGGAGTTTCTCATGATCGTTTGGTCAAGCGACGTTTTGGGTTTTTGCGCTATAAATTAGGTAACACCACTTAATCCAAATGAACGGGTTTGGGCATTCGCAAGCGGAATGTGCTTCCCCGCCCCACTTCCGAAGTTACGCTAATCGTCCCTCCATGGTCTGTTGCAATTTTTTTGACGACATAAAGGCCCACGCCGCTGCCCTTAATTTGACGGGAACCCGAATGGCCGGCTCGATAAAATTTATCGAACAGCCGCGCATGCATCTCTGCGGGAATTCCTATTCCGTAATCCGTAACCTCGATGATATAATAGCCTGCTTCTTCCGCGATTCGGATGAGTACTGATGGTTTGCCGGGAGAATATTTAATCGCATTGCTGATTAAATTGTCAAAGACTTGAGACATTCTAAACCGGTCCGCGTAGATAAAAACGTCTTCAACCTCGGAGTCTACCTCGATAAGATGCGATGATTTCAAATTCCACCGTTCGGTCACTTCATGAATGAGTTCAATCAGCGGTACATAAGTTTTATGATAGTTATACCCTCCCGATTCCAGCCGCTCACTGTCCAAAACATCCTCAAGCAGATGGGACAACCGGTTTCCTTCCGCAAAAATGATTTCCATGTAACGCCGCCTGTTCTCCGCGGAAATATCGTACTGCATCAACATTTCCACATAGCCCAGCAGCGTCGTCAGAGGTGTCCTTAATTCGTGGGAGACCACGCTGATCATTTCGCGTCTCTGCGGATCGGCCGCCTCTTCTTCGCCGCATTCCCGAAATACCAATAAATACCCGTAACACGCCGTTTGCGCGGTATCCAGTACCGGGCTTACATAAAACGAGAACAAACGCCTAGGTCCTTGGACATATAGAAACTTCCCCTGCCTTCCGTTCACATCTCCTTTTCGAAACGCTTGTATGGTCTTGGTAAGCTTATGGTCCTCCTGCGGAACGTTCGCATCCATCGCTTTGGTAAAAGCCGTAATATCCTGCCCCGTCATCTCTTCCAAGCCGAACAAATCTTTGAGCCTGCGGTTCATAAACACGATCGTCCCCCTAGTGTCGCATTTAAGGATACCTTCCTGAAATGACTCCAAGTAGTACGTATCGATGTCCTGTTGTTCCTCAGCCATGTTTTCTCTCATTCGCCAACCGCTTGTCCGGTTTTACCGCCTGGCCGGCACCTCATGGTTTTGCTCTTCCCCCTTTCCCTCCTTCGCCATCCAAGGATCGGCATAACGGATCATGTCGCTGTCTTCGATTTTTCGGCCGATTTGCAGTTCGATCAACTCCAGATCGCTGTACGCCAACAGCGCATGTTTCATGCCGGGCTCAACGACAACAACGCTTCCCGCCTCTACGGGAAACGTTTGGCCGTCAATGCACGCTTCGCCCGCGCCGGCAATCACGATCCAGATTTCTTTGCGCCGCCCATGTTCATGATAACCGATAAAACGGCCTGCGGAAATCACGGCCCGGTTGGTCAACGATTCCGTTTCGCCCGCGTGTCTTGCGATCAACACCGTCTTCCGGCCCCACCCGGTTTCTTTAAAACGGGGGGTGATTTCGACTTGAGCCACTAGATCTTTAATGCCGGCCGACGCTTCCCGGTCGGTGACCAGAATACCGTCCGGTCCCGCGGCCACGACAATGTTGGGCACTCTCCATACGCCCACGGGGATATCCAGCTCATTGACAATCCGGGTGCCGGATGAATCCGGACAGACATAACCGCTCCCGCTGACCTGCTGCTCCATTTCTTCCGAAAGCGAATTCCATGTGCCGATATCCTTCCAGCGGCCTTGATAAGGAACGGCTACAATGCGCTTCGTTCGTTCCACCACCTCGATGTCGAAGCTTTGGCGCGGAAGCAGCTTATACATGCCGAGCAGCTCATCGTAATCCGCCGGCAGGCCCCTTTGCCTAAGCGCATCAAGCAGAAATCCAAGCCGAAACACGAACACTCCGCAGTTCCATAAGGCGCCCTCGTCAATCAACGTTTGGGCCCTAGCCGCGGAAGGCTTCTCCACAAACGCTCGCACCCGCAAGCTTCCGTCCGCTTCGGCCGGCTGCTGCGTGACAATATAACCGAATTTATCCGCAGGCGCGTCGGGAGCCACGCCCAAAAGCGCCGGATCGGCGCCAGCGCCCGCCAACACGCCGGGCAGTTTGCCCAAGGCTTGAAAAAAGGAATCCTCCGCATAACCATCGACCGGCATAACCCCCACGATTTCGTCCGGATCGCAGCCTTCCTTGCTGTGCAAGTAGGCGGAGGCCAAACTGATGGCCGGAAAGGTGTCCCTGCGCTCCGGTTCCTCGAGAATCGGCGCCAGATCGCCAACCTGCCCTTGAATCAGCTCCCTTTGTCCGAGGCCGGCCGAGAACAACAACGCCTCCCCTAGCCCCGCGCCGGAAAGCTGGCGGCAAACCCGCTGCAGCATGCTTTCCGCTTTCCCCTCATGCCGCAGCACGGGCAAAAACTGCTTCGGGCGGTTCGTGTTCGACAAAGGCCATAGCCGTTTCCCCGCACCGCCTGACAATAAAATTAGACGCATTTTTTCTCCCACCTTTAAATTGATGATTGTCACATTATTTCAAATATTAATCATTTTTGTAATTTTGTATATTGCAAATATTAATTTTTCCTTTATTATTTCATAGAATAGGAGGGTGACTTATGAATGAGTACCAAAGTACTACTTGTTGATGATGAGAAAAATCTAACCGACATGATCGCTCTCTTCCTTGAAGAGAACGGGTACCGGGTGAATAGCTTCTATCATTCCCGGGAAGCGATGCAAATGCTGAAGCAGGATGAGCCCGATGTGATCATCATCGACTTGATGCTGCCCGGGATGGACGGCAACGAGCTGGTCCGGGCGCTTCACGCCCATACTTCCGCACCGGTTCTGATGATTTCGGCCAACACCCTGCTTGATGAACGGATTCGCGCGCTCGAAAACGGGGCGGACGACTTTCTGTGCAAGCCGTTCAGCCTAAAGGAGCTGGACGCCAGAATCAAAGCGCTGCTCAGAAGATCGCAGGCCGCCCGCGAATCGCCAGGCGCCTCGCCCGTTACGGCCAAAAAGGGCGAAATCGCCGTAAACGAGTACAGACGCTGCTTATTTGTAAACGGCGAAGAGATCGAAGTGACGAATATTGAATTTGAAATTATGAAGCAGTTGGCCAGCTCCCCCGGCAAGGTCTTCACCCGCAACGAACTGCTCGACCGGATTAAGGGCAGCGATCGCGCCTACTTGGACCGCACCATCGATGTGCATATTTCCAGCTTGCGCAAAAAAATCGAACCCGACCCGAAAAATCCCCGTCACATTGTGACCGTATGGGGGGCCGGGTACAAGTACGCTTTATAAGGCTTTACTAAAAAACCGCCTTTGGCCTTGTTTATAGTCCTTATGGAGGAACAACCCGCCCAGTGCAAAAATACATACCGCACCAACCGACAGGCATAACACTAGCAAGACGATTCCAATCTGATAGAAGCGGCGGAGAATCACGACGATCCTGCCGCTTCCGCTTCCGCTCGTGATGAACCCGGTCGTTACCCCGTTAACGGCGATGCGCGCCCGTTGCTTCTCTCCGCTTAGTTCAAGCTCCCACAGCGGATGGGGCGATTCGCTCTCATTGATCAGCACCTGCTCATGCCGCGGATTGTGGAGCATGAACCTGCGGCTCATCGCATCTACGCGCTGAACCGTCACCTCGGGCGGATGCGGCGGAGAGGTGAAAAAGGGTTCGCTGCCGTCCCCTTCAAAAAGAATGAATTGATCGAGCAGAATCATGTCCTTATACGGAATGACCGAATAATTTTTCATCCGGAAAAATCCTTTGTCACGGCGATCCCCCTTCGCCAGCACTTGAATCCGCATCCCCGCCGCCCCTTCGGGCGCGGTAAAAATCTGCTCATAATGGTTCCACTTGTTTTTGTAGCTCTCTTCGACCTCATCAACGTAGGAAGTAGCAAGCACTTCATCTTGATCGTTAAAAAACACCACTTTCAAATGCCGGCCGGGAGCATTCTCCGATACAGCGTCAAAGCTTACCAGGTACTCCCCATTCGCTTCTGCGGGCATCAAGCCGGATTCATAGGTATACCAGGCGCAGGAAGCGGTGGGAGAATAGCGGATTTCCAGCTGGTCCGCCGCTGTTTTCAGCTCCGAGCGGCCCAGCGGGAGACGGACGCACGCTTCTTCCGCATGCACCGGCGCATCCGACGGCACATTGGACGGAGCATCGGACGGCGCATTGGTCGGCACATTGGACGGAGCATTGGACGGAGCGTTGGACGACGCATTGGAAGGCGCATCCGCCACAGCGGGCACCGCTTGGCCGGATGCTTGCTTCGGCGCCTGAAAATCCGCCGGCGAACTTAGCGACGGAACCGAACTGTCGAAAACGATCGACAGCGTGTAAGTTCCTTTAGCCAAATGCAAATTCCGGATTTCATGGCGCCGGTAATCCGCCAGGACCGCGGGCAAGCGAAGCAGCTTTTTGGTGAAGGTTTCCCGCAAAGGGTCGATTTCGACCACCGTATCCTCTGCTCGTAGTATACTTGGCCTTGCTGCTTGTACGGTGCGTTTAATCACGACTCCGGTCGCCTGATTGGTCAAGGTTACCGTCAGCTTGCCGCGGTGGCCGGACGGCAAATTGGCCAGCAGCGCCGCCGAATAATCGCCGTCCCGCAAAATTTCCACGGTTCTGCGCAGCTCCCCGTCCTGGTAGCTGATCCCGCGGCCCAAGCTCAATTTCGGGTATGCCCGTTCGCTTTGCACGTTCCCCAATCCCATAAAATCGTGCTCCGCCTCCAGCACCACAAACAGCTTGGCCCGCTCGATCGCCCCCTCCACAGGAAGCGCCAGTTCCTCCCGCTTCTCGTCAGGAACGATCGCCAGCGTATTGACGGCATTAAATCCCTGGACATTGGTTACCGAAACATTCACCTCCCCTTGCGGCAGCAGATGCTGCCCCAAGTCCACCCATTGAAACTGATTGATGCTGTCGTCTTTGGTCGGCACATCGACCGTCCCGTCCGGCAATGTAACACGGATGCTCCCCCCCGCTTTGTTGACCAGCACCCGCGCGTAGATCCGCGATAGCTGCTGCTTGTCCAGCGTTTTATGCATGACAAAAGTGTTCGGTTTCTTATACGCCCCGAGATCGGCCAGCTCAATCGCATGAATCCGCCAATAGGTATTTTGCTCTGGCCGCTGCCGGGTCAGCAGGTCGATCCGCATCCGCGTGGTGCCGGGCGGCGTGATAAACTCCCCGTAAAAGCGGGCCCCGTCAAAGTCGCTTTCCGTCGTGGGGGCGACGACATAATGGATGCCGAGCTCATTTTTATTTTCATCATAAAAACGGACCTTGAAATGCAATTGGTTTGTCCCCTTGCCGGAAGCCGTAATGGAAAATTGATAAGGGTTGTTTTCCTTCGCCTCCAGCAAACCCGATTTGGCCACCTGCCAGATGTTCTTCGGTTCTCCCTTCATAATCTCTCCGTACAGTTTGGGCAACCGCTCCGCCGAACTTGAGGAGACCGCCTCGATTTTGAACAGGTCCGGGTTATCGGCGGTAAAAAATCGGTTCTCGCTCAGCATGCCGTTAAGATCAAGCACCGTTTTCCCTTTGACCCGGTCCATCATATAAGGTGCGACATCCAGCTTGCTGGTGGCAAAGGTAACGGCGGTCCCGGCGTTCAGGTCCATGTCAAAGGGAAAATTGCCGATATTTTGCGAGGCCAAATACCATAGCCAATCATTGTTGGAAACCAGCGTTTTCGACCATTTCAGATAAGCGTTCCCGTCTTCGATGGCATCGAACGGGCGCAGGTAATACTCGGCGGGAAGCTGGGACAACAGCAGATCGTCAAACGAAGCCGCCTCCAAATAATCCCCTTGGTTCACGGCCGGCAAAATCGGCAGCGAGGGGTTTAAGCCGGTAAACAGCACCGCAAAATTGGAGAAGTCAAAACCGGGTTGATGGCTGTAGCTTTCCATGCGGCTGAAACCGTAAGGCGTCACCACCTTGCGCGGGACGACATACATGTAGGGCAGCGCGTGTTCCAGCCGATACAATGAGAAGTACCGGTTATTGTACGTATTGTCCAAGCCTTCCTGCATCTTCAGCAGCTCTTGGTTAAACGCCTGTCGTTCTTCCTGCCCGGCGTATTCCTGATGGTAGACAAGCTGGTCGATCCCAAAAGGCGCAAACAGCTTGCCCAGCTTGCCGCTAAGCCCGTTATCCAGCAAATATTGAAGAAAATTAAAATAGTACGTAATGCTCGGCGCGTTCCCCTCATGGTGAAACAAGGTGTTCTTGGGCGAAGAATACACCTGAAAGTCGCCGGTCGCTTTTTCCATAAACGTATTTCCTTGATTCCACACCGGTGTGGCCACACCGTTATAGCTCTGAATCATATTGTCGGCGATAGGGAAATAAAGCGCCTTACTCCCGAGCTGCTTGGCATCGGTCTGCTTGGGATCGGTCAGCTTGGCGGCCAGTTCGCCGTACTCTGCGGGAATTTGCACCGGCTTGTAGTAACCTTTAATGAACTCTTCGCGCAGCGGATTGACATAAATCCATAAACAGCCCAGCACGGCCAGCACCGCCGCCGCTTTCACAAGGCGGGAGCAGCCCGGCGGCTTCAGCCACGCCAACGCCCGGATGACGCCAAAAGACAAAAGCACGCTGAAGTTGACGGCAAGAAGCCCGACGATTTTGTTCGGGTCGCGGAACATCGTGCCGACGATCGGCGTCTTGGTCACCAGCAGGACAAACGCTTTGGCCAACAGCGGGATTTTAACCCCCGTCGCCACGAGCGCAAACGCAAACGTCAACAGCGTAAACATCAAAATGATGGAAAACCGGCGCGACGCCGTCAGCATGCTTAATGCGATCAGCGCCAAGAGCACGCCGCCGCCAACGTAGAAGGAGAGCGGCAAGCGCTCCAGCGGAAACATCGGCCACCAGTAGCTGATGAAGTACAGCACATTGACCAGGCTGCTGTTCCTGCTGAAGAGGGACAAGGTGTCGACCACGTTGATGTTGTTCTGGGACACCTGGGCATCCATCAAGATGCTGCCGAAATACAGGGACAGCCAATAGAAGCTGAGCAGGCCGAAGAAGAGGCCAAAAATGACTCCTTTGAGCAGAAAGTTCCGGTACAGCGCCTTAAGCATGGACCAGCCGCCGCTGCGGTAAACCCAGCCCAGCTTGATCGCCAGTAACACCGCAAACATCCCCAAATAGATCAGGCCGTAAAAAAAGTAGTGAATCGCCGCCGCGCTGACGGTAAAAACGGCGGCAAGCAGAAACAAGTCAACCACGTTGCGGCGGTACAGCCTGCGAACATCGTAGTTTTCGATCCGCCGGCGCTGAAATTTCGGATCAAACGCGCTGAAGAACAGCATCAGCACAAGCGGGAACAAACTGTACCCGCACAATAAATAAATGTGCTGAATGCGAAACACAACCCATGGGTTAAGCGCGTAAAACAACGCCCCCGGAAGCAGGGCCATCATGCGGATGAGCGTAAATTCGCCGGAATCGGAATAGTACACACCAACCAGCCGTTTCGTAAACAGATACATCGACAGCGCCGACACCAGCAGCAGACAGGTGACAAATGACTTGAGCAGGACGGCGCCGCTTCCTCCAAAAACAAGAGACAATCCATAAAACGGTAAAATATACAGCAGCCTCGGCGCGTTGAGCAGGGTCGACGTAGACCAGCGCTCATTCCAAACGCCGACAATCTCCTCCATGTAACGGTCCGAACGGCCGCCAAAAGCCAAATCGCTGAACACGATTTGCCCCCGGCCGTAAATGGGCGCCAGAAACAATAAAACAATCAACAGAATCGCTCCGGCGGCGATCAAATCGTAGCGATATATGTAAATCCACCGCTTCACTGGTGTCCTCCTCTATCCGCAGCGGCTATTTGCCCCCCAACAACCGTGATTTCAACAAAGCTGCGATGCCGATAAAACTTAGGCATACATACATATACAGCATGGCGGCGGTCAATACCGGATGCTTGGCATATTTCCGCAGGTTGGCCGGGCGGTACAGCACCGGACGGAAGAAATACCAACGTTCCAGCGCTTTGCGAAAGCCTCCCTGCTCCGAAGTCAACGTACGGTCCATCACCGAAAAATAGTAAGCTTTTTTGCTGAGCAATTCGCGCAGCAGCACTTTTTTCTCATCGTGATAGATTTTGCCGAACGTCGCGCGCCGGACAATCCCGCCCTGTTCAAGATAGCGGAGGGTGGGCTGAATCTCTTCAAACGAAATCTGCTGCGCCTTGAAGCCCCCGGTACCGAGATAAGCTTCCATTCTCCAGAAGCGCGCCGCCTCGATCGACCTTTTCCCCAACTCCTCCCCGGCGTTGTTGAGGACATTCCGTTCAAATACTTTAACTTTGGAAAAAAAATTGCCGGCATGCGTAAACGCCTGTTCAGGCACCACTAACGCCCCCACCTCCGGATGAGCCTCGAAGTAATCGATCCCGCCGCGCAGCAAATGATCGTCCAAAATCATGTCGGAATCGATCACGAGTAAATATAGGGCGCCCGCCTGCCGCGCCGCTTCCACCGCCTTGACCCGGGCCACGCCGCGTTCGCCGTGCGGCAGTTCCAGCAGCGTAACGGGATAGGGAGCGGCGGACGCCTTGCTGCGGATGACCGCGACCGTATCGTCCGTGGAGCCGTCATCGGCGATAAAAATCTCCAGACCGGGGTAGTTTTGGCGCATACAGCTGTCCAGACACGCCTCCACACTGGAGGCATTATTATACGTCGTAAACACGATCCCCGCTTTCTTCATAATGCTGTTCTCCTTTCGTCAAGCTGTCCATCCAGCGGCCGAACACGGCTCCGGTATTGTCGAAATGAAATTGGCGCGAAAATTGATGCGCCCGCCGCCGGATCGCTTCATATTCGCCGGGGTTTTCGACCACTCTTTGCATTTGCGCCGCCAAACCGTGCACGTCTCCATGGATCGTCAAATAGCCGCATTTCCCGAAGTCGGTTGCATCCGCCAACCCCGCCGTGTTGCTGACGATGCTCGGCGTACCGACCGCCGCGGCCTCCGTCACGGTCAGCCCCCAGCCCTCCCGCTGCGAAGGAAAAACAAGCGCATGGCAGCGGCTCATCAGCTCCAGCTTCTTCTCCTGCGGGACAAAGCCGTGAAAGAAGATGTCCGCCTCCAGCGCGGTTTCCTTACGGTCGTCCGGCTCCGCGCTCCGTAAGCCGTACTGTTCCATCAGCGGCCGCAGCTGCTTTTGCACATACGCCTTGTCAGTTTTTCCGGCGATCCACAGCACCGCGTCGGGGTACTTTTGCTTGAACTCTCCGAAGGCCTGAATCGCCAGATCGATGCCTTTATATTTGACGAACCTCCCTACGTACAGAAATGTAGGCCGCCGCTGCTTGGGCAGAAAGCGCTGCTCGGGCCAATGCTCGAATTCGATCCCTTCGGGAACGATCTGGATCCGGCCGGGTTGGAAGCCCAGCTTCACCAAATCGTTGCGGGTCGAGGGAGAAACCGTCAGCGCCCGGTCTTTTCTGGCCAAGCGGAGCAGCAACGGCTCCAGTACATAACCGACGGCGCCCGGCAGCGGGCCCAGGTTATGAAACCAGATTTCCCTCGTCAATTGGTGGATAAAAAAGATACGCTTGGACGGCGGCACCCACAACCGGGTGAAAAACTGGTGGGTATTGCATTGGTTGACCACATAATCGATGGCTTTGCGGTGACGCCAATAATACAGCATCGCATGCACGATCACGCTAAACGTATTGCCGGCTCTCAGGTAAGTTACTCCGTCCGCCTCCTCCTGCGTTTTGGCGCCGGAGAATCGCGGCGAAAAATGAATAAAACGCAAGCGCGGATTCGCCGAGCGCTTAAGCATTTCATGCGTGAATATCTCCGCCCCGCCGCTTTTGGGAGAGAAGACATCCCGCCACGACAGCAGCAAAATGACCGTTTCCCCGGAATTACTGCGGATATTTCTCATACATAGCCCTCCCCTTTATCCGTCTAAAGCCCAGCGCGGCATCGGCGGCAAAACCGGCCGCAAACACCCCGTATACGGCAAGCTGCGCCAGCTGCAACTCTTCCGGCGTGCGGTGCCGGAGACCGAAGCTTAGCAGCAGCGCCGCCGCCCCGGCCGCCAGCCACAGCATAAAACGTCTGCGCCCGGTCAGCACATGCAGATGCGCGAAAAACAGCACGGCCGCCAGCAGCCAGTACACCGCGCCTCCAAGCGGAAGATACCGCTCCGCCGCCTGATAGCCGGGACCGAACAGCAGCGGGATGGACAACGGAAACAACCAGGCGGAACCGGCATAAACAAACCCCGCGCAGCCCAGCATAAATCCCCCGAACAGTAAAACCTGCTTCCTCAGCGCGGCCCTGTCCCCCGCCTTCGCACCAAGTTTGGGTACAAATGCCGTGATCACGCTAAACGCCACAAAATAAACGAGCTGGCTGTACTTGAGCGCAATCGCATATGCGCCGGCAGCGGCCGGCAAATAACGCTGCACGGCGAGCATATCAATCGATGTGAAAAACAATATGAACAGATTCATGAGCAATGTGTCCATCCAATCCCGGCCCAGGCTCTTCAGCGGTTTGCCGCGAAGCGAACCGTCCGCGGGGGATGCGGGTCTTACGCTTTTTCGTTCCGCAAGCCAACCGTGCACTAGCGCTAAAATCATGCCCGCGGCCAGCGCCAGCATCAAGCTCCAAACTTCCAGCCCCAACGGGACGCAAACGAAGATGACGGCCAGCTTGCCGCCAACCTCGAGGTAAAAATTGACGTTCAGCGCCAGCATCCGCTCGCGCCCTTGCATGCTCCCTCGGAACAGGCTGACCAGAATATGCATGGACACCACCGCGTACAACAGGATCAGCGCTCCGCTGTCCACGTTAAGCAAGTGAACGAGCAGCGGATGGATGCCGCCCAGCGCAGCAAAAACAACGGCGGCGGCCAGCGCCGGAACAAGCGCTCCCCCCGGAAACCCGCCGCCGGCTTTGTTTTGCGAAACAAGCTTGGCCGCTAGCAGTTGGACGGATAAGCCGAGTACGGACAGCAGGGCGAACAAAGCCAGCAGCGCGTTGGCCTGCCCGTACTGATCCTCGGTCAAATACCAGCTTGCGGCCATATGGAAGAAGAAATTGAAGGCATTCAGCAGCACATTAAACAACGGAAAAACGAGCGCACGCCATCTCCGCAGCATAGGGCTACCTAATCCGCCGATCAAGGCGCCAGATATCCACCAACGAGCGCACAAACCGGACGGAATCCCGCCACACCTCGATGTGCGAGCCGTCGCGGTCAATACATTCGACGGGCAGCTGCAGCACCCGCAGCTTCAGCTTCTTGGCGATGAACATCATTTCCAGATCAACGGCCAAGCCCAGCTCTTCTTTTAAATGGGGAAATATCCGCCGCACGGCGACAGCGCTCATCACCTTCAGACCAGTCTGCGAGTCGATGACTCCCGCCGGCAAAAAGGGCTTGGACACGATCCGTTTGCACTTGCTGATCCAAAACCTTAACCATGGCCGGTTCTCCGCGGAGTCGTCCTTCGTGCCGATGATGATGTCATAGTAGCCCATTTTGACGATATTGATCATCCGGGCAATGTCCTCGATAAAAAAGGAATCGTCGGCGTCCACAAACACAAAATAATCGGCTTCGATGGTGCGCATCCCTTCAAGATAGGTGCCGGCTTTACGGGTATTCCTCCCCAGTTTTCTGGCGCTGACCAGCGGAATGACGTTATCGTTATCGTTGATCCGGCCTGCCGCCAGATTCGTCTCCCGCTCGATCCCTTCAAGCAGTTCCAGCGTCCGGTCCTCGCTGCCGTCGTCGATCAAATAAATGGAGCCCTCGATGAGATGGGCCTGAATATAGGCCTGCAGGCGTTCGCAAAAGCGGCGCACATGCCTGAAACGCTGTTCTTCATTGTAAACGGAGAGGATAAAAGCGGTATGCGGGCCTTCCGAGAGAAATTCCGGATGAAGCTGCCGCTGAATTTCCAGCAGCAGTTTGCTGCGGTAATTCTCTTTCCAGTGGATCAGACTGATTCTTCCCACCCCGCGAATACGGATGAGATCATTATCGCTTAACGCGGCTCCCATATCTGTGATGAGAAGCAAAGCAACCTCCGGCAGCGCAGCGCGGATGGTGTTGGAGGCGGCAATAGCCCGCTCGGGATCCGCATAATCGACAATGCAGCAAAGCACGGGCTGAAGCAGAATATCCGCGCGCGGTTCCGCAAAATATTTAACCGCATAGAACCGGTTAATTTCCGTATAAGAAATGTTTCTCTCGCGGTCCGTGAAAATTACGACATCTCTATCTCTCACAATGAAAACCTCCATTACCTTTCGTTTCCATTGTGCGAAATGAATTTTAAGAAGATTTGCGTCAAAATATAAAGGAATTATGAAGTTTATTTGCGCTTTTTTAACAAATTGTGAGTTTATTTGATAAGGAAAACGTCGATCGAGGTACTATCAAGGAAGCTACGCCGCTTTCAGTGGTAGTTTTGCTGTGCAAAACAAGCCTCTAAACCGCAACTATTCTAACGGTTGCCACAAGCGCTATTTGTTCTAAAAACGTTGATTTCGAATTCTAACGGTTGCCATGGCGCTTATTTCACTTAAACCCGGCTAATTTTGCTTAGATTCAGGCAAATAACGTCGATCACAACCGTTAGAATTTAGAAAAGGTCTTTTTTCGTAAAATAGCCGCTGTTACAACCGTTAGATCTCAGTTTCGATTCGAAAACCTGATAAGTTGCGGAAATCTGGAAAGTATCAGGGTGATAAATTGTGCAAGAGTTTATGCAACGCTAGCGGAACCCACAAAAAGCCCTTAAATCTCCCCGAGGATGATTTAAGGGCTTTTATTGCGAATATTCAACTATCCGAGGATCCCCGCCGCCCGAATCCTGCTTTACTCCAGATTGGCATGGCGGGCGAACATGTCTTCGTCGGTTTGCCCGGTCTCCTGCTTCAAGTCGATGATGATGCTGTCGTAGATCAGCCAGCTTAGCTGTTCGAAGGAGGAGCCTTTGGTCTGGATCGACGCCGCTTTGCCCGCTTTCCGGTCCACCTTGGAGGTGACGCCGGGAATTTTGATGCAGGCCGAAGCCAAGGAACCAATCGTGTTCGCCGGAAAAATCGTCAAGGTGGCCAGCGTCGCCCCCTGGTCGAGCGCCTTTTGCGCCATCGCCTTCAGGCTGGCCGTTTCGCCGGAGCCGGAGCCGATGATCAGCAGATCGCCCGGCTGAATCGACGGTGTCGTCGGTTCCCCGACAAAATGCGCACTAAACCCCAAATGCATCAGGCGGTTGGCGAATCCCCTGGCGACGAACCCGGAACGGCCCGCTCCTGCCACGAACACGCGCTTGGCCTTGGCAATCAGGTCCTTAACCACGTCTACTTCCCCGCCATCGACCTGCTTCGCGTCCTCCGCAAGCTCTTCCAATATCGCCAGCAAATTACGGCATGGTTTCATTACCGCATCTCTCCCTACGTTTTCACTGTTTTCACTGTTTTCACTGTTTTCCCCATCTTCATCAAACTTACTTACAATTCAACTCACTAGCCTCACAAGCATTTTCACACTCTTCGCGCCATTGCTTCTTTAATCAGCCGTGCTTCCTTGACCGGATCGGCCGCATGGGTGATCCCCGTTCCCACGATGATAATGTCGGGTTCGAGCGCGACATATTTGTCGATCGTGCTGCTGTTGATGCCGCCAGCGACGGCGATTTTGGCCGATTTGGCATGGGCCTTCATCACTTTCAGATCATCGATCGGCCGTCTGCCGGCCGCCTGTTGATCAGCCCCCGTATGGACAGCCAGCACATGAACGCCTAAGCCTTCGAGCTCGTTGATTTTGTCCGGCAGATTGTCCACGCAAATCATGTCGACCACCAGTTGCTTGCCGAACTCATCCGCCGCCCTCAGGCAGGCTTGGATCGTCAGCGCATCGGTAACCCCAAGCGCCGTTACATATTCGGCCCCGGCATCGAAAGCCAGTTTCGATTCAAAAAATCCGCCATCCATAATTTTTTCGTCGGATAAAATTTCTTTGTCCGGAAAACGCTCCTTAAACGTTCTGACCGCGTTCATGCCTTCGGCGATGACGAACGGGGTGCCGATTTCGATAATATCGACGTAGTCCTTCACCCTTTCAGCAAATTCCAGCGCTTCCTCCAGTTTCAATTCATCCAATGCCAGCTGCAGTTTCATCTTCCTGTCTCCTCTCCAATTTTTAGAGGTTGTTCTCGAACTATTTTGAACTCGCACTATTAGTATTTGACGGCAGGGCATTGACCCGGATAATCCATGAGCACCTTCAATTCCTCGTCCAGGCGCACGATCGTGAGCGACGCGCCGTTCATATCCAGAGACGTGACGTAATTGCCGATAAACGTGCGCTCGATCCGGTGCCCTTGTCCCGTCAGGATCTCTGCTACTTTGTCGTAAAGCACATACAGTTCCATCAGCGGGGTCGCTCCCAAACCGGACAGTAGGACGGCCAGGTTCTCCGGCCCCTCGAAAGCAAAGTCCCGCAGGATGGCGCCGGTCATTTCTGCGGCGATTTCGTCCGCCGTCCCCAACGACTGCACTCGGATCCCCGGCTCGCCGTGATGGCCGATCCCGAACTCCATTTTGCCTTCCTCAATGGTGAAATTGGGGGAACCGGCCGCCGGAATCGTGCAGGAGCCAAGCCCGACGCAGATGCTGCGGGTGTTGTCGACGGCTTTTTGCGCGGCGGCGATCACTTCATCCAACGAGCCGCCCATCGCTGCCCGCGCGCCCCCGGCCTTCCACATGAACAGGCCGCCGGCAATGCCATGCCGCTTCTCCCGAGTTTCCGGCGGAGATGAAGCTATATCGTCCGTGGCTGTCACATACTTCACGGTAATCCCTTCGTCTTCCGCAAGCTGCACCGCCATTTTGACGTTCATGTTGTCGCCCGCGTAATTGCCGAACAGGCAGGCCACCCCTTGGCCGGAATCGGCTTCGACGATGGCGTCAAAGAACGATTGGGCCGGCGGGGAAGCAAACACTTCGCCGATCGCGGCCGCATCGGCCAGCCCTTCGCCGACATAACCGAGAAAAGCCGGCTCATGGCCGCTTCCGCCCCCGGTGACAATGCCTACCTTGCCCTCCACCGGGGCTTGTATCCTCTTCACCACCCGGTCATTGCGGTCCGAAAGTTTAACCGTATCCCCGTGGGCTTTGACATAACCATTCAGCATATCGTCCACGATCAGATCGGGATGGTTTACAAAACGCTGCATTCTTACGCCCTCCTTAACCGGTTTTGGCCAGCCGCAGAGAAGCTTCGGCCAAGGCCTCCAGAATGATATAGCAGGAAGTCGCGCCCGCGTCCTGATGTCCGATCGCGCGGTCTCCCAGGCGGCTGCCGCGGCCGAGTTTGGCCGCCATCCCCTTCGTCGCTTCGAGACCGCTCCGCGCGGCTTCCCGCATCTGGCCCAGACAAGCCTCCAGATCGCCGCCGGCCGCGGCTTCCTCATATGCCCGCACCGCCGGGTCCAGCACATCGATCAGCGTTTTGTCCCCGACCCCGGCATCCGTCAACAGGGCGATCCGGTCGTAAGCCTTCCGCAGCATGTTCCCCATGACCGCCGCGTCAATGATCGGCTCGTTTTTGGATGCCATAGCCAGGCCGCGGAAGAAGCCGCCGTACAATGGGCCCATTGAGCCGCCGATTTTACCGACCAACACGGTGCTGATCGTAAGAAAACCTGTGCTCATATCGGTGTCAGGCTGCTTGCTAAGCTCCTCGCCGGCGATGGAGAAGCCTTTGCTCATGTTGATGCCATGGTCGCCGTCTCCCACTGCGGCATCGACCCGGCTCAAATAATCCCGGTTGGCGCAGACCGCTTCAATGACCGCGGATACAACGGCGAAACCCGCCCGGTTCGTAAATTTCATACTCGTTCATCCCTTCTCTCCCCAGCGCTGCCGCTTGATCCGGGACAGCTCTTCGTAATGGTGCAAAATGGCCTGGTGTAAACGGGTTGTCTCCGCAATCCCGGTATAGCGCGTTATCGCCGCGCCGATACCTTGCTCCGCGATATACAGCCGCACTTCCTCGCTTTGGGCATCCCCCGCATTCCTGAACAGAAAAGCGGCAGCGATGCCCTGCAGCAAACGGTCGTTCTTCAGCCCATAAGCCTCGCAGCCGAGGCAGGGCCCGACCAGCCGGTCATCCGGCTGCAGCTTGCGGATTGGCGAGCGGCAGACCCGGCTGATCGTATCGACGATGCCCGGCGTCCGGAAACGGGCGACGGCAAAATCGACATATTCGGCCAGCTCCCGGATCGGGAACCCGTATTTGCGCTCCAGCAGCCTCGCCGGCTCCATCATCGCCTCCAGGATCTGCCGCAGCAGGTCGTCATTTTGGAACACGTCCTGAATGATCTCGTAGCCGTAAATATGGCCGATGTAGCCGGCCCAGGCATGGCCGCAATTGATGATATACAGTTTCCGCTCCAGATATTTCTGCAGATTGTCCGTATATACGGCATTTTGGATCGGGATGCTGCCGGGTTCGGCCAGCTTGTTCCGCTCGATGACCAGTTCGAAGTCTTGGCCAATATTAATGACCTTTCTGCCTTCCCGCTCATCCTCAAGTACCAGCCGATCAACGGCCGTATTCGGAAAAGCGGCGGTTTCCGCCAATTCTTCCGCTGACAGCCCGCCTTCGATGGAGAGCAGGCTGCTGCGCAAAATATCGGAGTTGAACATCGCGTTTTCGCAGGCGAGTATATTCACCTTGCTTTTGCCCGCCTCCCGCCGGGCCCGCAGCCCCTTCAGGAGAACGGGCGCTATCCGCGGCAGGTTGTCGGCCCATACCGAGGTCGTAATGATATCCGCATCCGCCAACGCCGCCACGGCCTCTTGCTCCTGGGTGACCGAAGAGACGGCGCACACGTGGTCAATCGTCTTCCTCGCATAGTTCTGTTCAATCACATACAAATCGTAAGCTTTGTCCCGGTTGATCTGCGCGATGATCGCGGGATCGACATCGACAAACGTGATTTCGTATCCCGACGCATGCAGCAAATCGCCGATAAAACCTCTGCCAATGCTCCCGGCTCCAAAGTGTACCGCTTTCAAAACAAGCACCTCTTTTGTGTGGCCATGAATTTTATAATCTTAAAAAATACCCGTGATGGCGCCGATGATACTAATTGCAATAATGACAAGCATGATGACCGTAAAATTTTGATTTTTCTTGTTCAACCACCAGTACAACCCCAGCACGGCCAAAAGCGGCAGCAGACCGGGCACGATCCCGTCGAGAATCTTCTGCAGTACGAACGGCTCGTTGCCGCTGCCGAAATTGAACTGCAGCGGGGTGCTGAGCTTGACGTAAGTGGACGAGAGCGCCCCCATCATAAACAGCCCAAGCGTGCTCGCCCCCGCGATCAGCTCCTTGATCCGACCGGAGTGCAGCAGTTCCCGGATTGACGCCTTGCCGGCCCGGTACCCGTACACGGACAATCTCAGGCCGACCAGGATCTGAATCAGCGGCAGCAGCAGCAGGACAAACGGGCCGATGATGCTCCCGGTCGCGGACAGCGTCGCCGCGAGCGCGAAAATAATCGGCTTCAGCGTGGCCCAGTCGATGGAGTCGCCAATCCCCGCAAGCGGTCCCATCAGTCCTGTCTTCATACCGGTGATCGATTTGTCGGTGATCGGTTCCCCTTTGGCCTTCTGCTCTTCCATCGCGATCACGATGCCGTTGACCGGCGAGCCGAATACCGCTTCCGTATTATAGAAGACGAGATGCCGCTTCAACGCTTCCTTCAGATCCTCAGGATCCGGGTACAGCTTCTTTAGAATCGGGATCATGGCCGTCGTAAATCCCAACGCCTGCAACCGTTCGTAAGAAATGCCCATCTCCGCCACCATGTAATAGGTCAGCCAGTTTCGGCGCACATCTTTTTCGGTGATCAATTTGCCGGTTTCCTGGCCGGTTTCCGCTGCATTTTGCGTTTCCGTCATTTTCCTCACGCCTCCATGTTCTTCTTATTGTTGTAATAAGTGATCAAGAGCACCGCGCACAGACCGAAGATCGCCGCCCCAATAATCGGGATCCCGCTGAACTGAATCAGGAAATAGCCGATGATAAACCAGGGAAACAGCTCTTTTTTGCCGATCACGAACATCGTTAAAGCGAATCCGAGAGCGGGCAGCAGACCGCCGGCCACGCTAAAGCCGTGAACCAGCCACTGCGGAACGCTGTTCATGAAGGAATTAACGGCATCAGCGCCGTACAGAATCGCGAAAAAAGGAATCGGAAAACGGAAGAAAAAGCTCAGAGCGGTAGGATAAACAACGGAAGCCAGCATGATTTTTCGGGTGTTGCCTTCTTCGGCATAGCGGTCGGCCATATGGACGAACATGACATTGATCGTTTTGCGCAGCTGATCGACGAACACGCCCATGACGCCGACCGGAACGGCAATGGCAATCGCCAGCGCCGGGGTAAGATGCGACTGAATCGCGATCGGTATGGCAATGAGTCCCGCCAGGCAATCGTCGGCCGGAAGATTGGAGCCCGCCGCCACCAGGCCGATATACAAAATTTGCACGGCTGCTCCGATAATCATCGCTTGTTGTACATCGCCCATCATCAGACCGATGGGAAGCGCGGCGAACAGTGGCTGGCGAATCGCGTGGGTAATCGCGTAACCGACATCGGTTTTACAGATCCAATACCATATTCCCGCAAAAATACTTACTGCCAACATTGCCATCGTCTATACCCCCAATTTTTTCAGCGCTTTATCCAGCGGAAGTTTGGTTTCCTCCGGGGTGACCTGGAATGAAACCTCCGCGCCCCGGTCCTTCAAATAAAGCAAATTGTCCGCGTCTTCCCGGTCGATGGAAATGCCTTTGACCACGGAGGTTTTGCTGCCGGCCGCGCCGAGCCCTCCGATCTGCACTTCTTTGAAAGAGACCCCCAGCTCCGCTGTCCGGCGCACATCTTCGATATTTTTAAACAGCACGAGAATGCTGCCTTTATCATATTGGCCGGTCTTCGCTTGCTCAGTGAAAGCAGCGATGGAGAGCACTTCCACCTTGATACCGGGCGGAGCCGCCATGACATAAATGTCGGCCATAAATTCGTCTTCGGACAACTCGTCGTTGACGACGATGATCGTTTTGGCCGTAATCGTGTTGCTCCATTTGGTCACAACTTGGCCATGAATCAGTCTGAAATCAACGCGCACCAGTTTGATTCCGTTTAACATGCCGGTCCATTCCTTTCTTTAATAATTTTGGTGATATTGCGGATGCCCTCGGCTCCGAACGCGATCATTTTGTCCTCGACTCCTTCCCATTCTCCCAAGGACCTGCGCGTTTCCGCCTCGATCAGCATCGGCAGATTGACTCCGCAAATTACGGAGTATCCATCCTTCTTGGCAAAATAAGCGCCGATATTCGACGGAGTTCCCCCGTACAGGTCGGTAAGAAAAATGGAATTCGGCGGTGCCACGGCCAGCGCGTTCCGGATCGTTTCAATCAGCGTTTTGGATTCCATGCCTTCCATTAAGGAGTAGCAGTACACGTCCTCCATTTTTCCGATGATCATTTCCGCGCTTCGTTTCAGTTCTTCGCCGAAGGTCCCATGGGTGATGATGATAATCCACGGCTTGGTATTCACGGTTAGCCCCCTCCAAGTTCCTTGATGTTTATTAACCCCGCGATTTACCGCCGGTAATATTCACAATGGTGCCTGAAATGTAGGAGGAGCGGCCGGACAACAGGTACGTTACCAGATCGGCGATTTCCTCCAGCCTCCCCTGTCTGCCCAAAGGGATGATTTTCATATAATCGGTGGATACGCTGCCGGCCTCCATTCCACGGGTATAGGCCAGCGCTTTGACATGTTCGGGATTGCCCATCGGTGTAGGTTCGTTGATCCCGGGAGCGATACCGACCACCCGGATGTTGAAGCGGCCAAGTTCCTTCGCCCACGATAAGGTAAAGGAATTCAGCGCGCCCTTAGTGGCGGAATAGATGCTTTGCCCTGTCGAGCCTTCCATGCCGGCTTCAGAGCTGATATTGACCACCACGCCGTAATTTTGCTTGATCATCACTCTTGCGGCCGCCTGGGTGCAAAAGAACGCCCCTTTCACGTTGACGTTAAACATAAACTCAAAATCTTGCTCGTTGAACTCATGATTCTCGTCATCGTGGTAATAATCCACCAGCAATTTGGGCCGATTGACTCCGGCGTTGTTAACCAGGCCGTCAATCCGGGAGTATTTGGCCACAACTTTGCCGATCATCTCTTCCACCTGGCGTTTATTGGTGATATCGCACTGTATAAAATCCACGTTTCCTTGAGCGATCCCTGAAACATCCGCGATAACGACCTGCGCACCATGTTCGTCAAGGCTTTGCACGATTTTTGCGCCGATGCCCGAACTTCCCCCCGTGACCACGATGACCTTTCCCTGCAAATTCAACCAATCGTCCTTCATAGCTGCTCCCGCCTTTCTTATTCTACTCTCCCAAGACATCATGACGTCGTTACGTCTTATCGTTATAATGACACTATCTCTTCTCTTTGTCAAGCGCTTTCATTGGAAAAACGGTACAAAAAAATAAACCGGCCGCATCCGTTCATTCCCGCGATTGGCGGAAATATTCAAAGCGGCAGGTTTATCCTGTCCATCATACTTATTGGATATGTGTGGAAAAATGTCTAATCCTTATATCTCAGCAGCACCCGGAACCGGTTGAGATCGCCTCTGTCCCTGGACACGGAATATTCGATCGGTCTGTCTTTGTCATCATAAGTGACCGTCTCCACCAACTGGATGGCAAAGTTCGGCTCCACCTTCAAAATCGCGGCGTCCTCGGGGCTGGCGTTGATCGCGCGGAACGTCTTGTTCGCGTAATTGATTTTGAGGCCGTAATGCTCTCTTAACGTGGCAAACAAAGAAACCTCCGAGAAGTTAAACCGTTCCAAATCGGGCGCTACATCCACCGGCACATACGTCGTTACCAGTACGGATGGCTCATTTTCAATAAACCGGAGCCTTTCCAGCTTATAGTACGAGCTATGCCCCTCGCCGAAAACGCTCTTTATCGTCTCGTTGGCTTTGACCCGCTGCATGCTTAGCAGTTCGGTTCTGGCCGCCAAACCTTGCAGGCCGGCGATTTCGTTAAAGCTTCGCAATTCGGCCAAATCCCATTGATTCAGGTTCGGCTTGGCCACAAAAGTGCCTACTCCCCTCCGCTTCTCCAAGTAACCTTCGTTGACGAGCAGATCGATCGCCTGGCGGACCGTCGTTCTGCTGACGCCGTACATCGTCATCAACTGGGTTTCGGAAGGCAAACTTTCGTTCACTTTGTATTCCTCATTGTTGATTTTTTTAATCATGTCCTCTTTGAGTTGAAAATATAAAGGAATTGGACTGTTTTTTTCCAGTTCAAAAGACGCTGAATTACCCATTTTTTCCTCCTATATAATTAATGATGTCACGTTGTCCGTACCTCTATTATACAGCAGTTGTGATTTGCTGTACAAACGGTTTATTTCCGATGATTTCCATAGGGGGCTCTGGTAACCGTGAACCCTCCGCTCGCGCAAATATTAAGCCCCCGGTCAGTTGAACCCGTCCGGGGGCTTGAGCTTGAAATGTTTTTTTACAAGCACACGATGGCGCTCTTGGTTCACCGGTACTTTAACTCGATGCCGACGACTACCTGTGGTTCGGTTCCGTTCCCTTCGCTTGCTTCTTCCGCAAACACCCGCCACTGCCGGCCGACCAGGGTACGGAGGATTGCGATCTCCTCCGGTGTCAGGCGAAGGTGCCGCAGCGACAAATTTTCCTGCGTGTAGTCACGGTCCGCCTCCTTGCCGAAGCGGAAAGCCAGCAGTCTTTTCAGCCCATTGATGTGCAAAAACTTGAATTCATAACCGCTGTGGAGCGCCTCTTCCCAATCGTCGCCGATCTCTTCCGCCGTCCGCAGCCTTTCCGCGAAATCCATCTCCGGTTCCTTGACCTTCTTCAGCAAAGGGGCAAAATCCCCGCTCCGCAAACACGAAATGATCGCTTCCTTCGGCTCGCCGCTGGTCAACGCGTTTTCCACCAGCATCGCCACCGGAATGGAAAGCTGCACATGGCTCATGCCGGAGCACATCCTTTCACAAATATTGCCCAAACCACGCGTTCACCTGCTCGAAGCTGTCGACGCGCAGCGATGGCTTTCCGCTTTTCAGCAAGGTATGGTTGGAGCCGGGATAGCGGATGAGCTTGGTCGTTTTTCCATAGCGTTTCAGAGCGGTGTACAGCTCCTCGGCTTGGGAAATCGGCGTGCGGTAATCATTTTCGCCGTGCAAAATCAGCAGCGGCGTTTCAATCCGGCGCGCATGGGCCAGCGGCGACTTGGACCAGAGCAGCTCCGCGTGCTCTTGCGGATTGCCGCCGATCACGCCTTCGACGTACGAGATGCCGATGTCGCTCGTCCCGTACATGGACAGCCAATTGGAAATGCTGCGATGCGTCACGGCGGCCCGGAAGCGGTTCGTGTGGGCGACGATCCAGTTGGTCATGACGCCGCCGTAGCTGCCGCCGCCAATCCCCAGCCGTGTCTCGTCGATAAAATCGAATGCGGCCAGCGCGTAATCGACGGCCTCCAGCAAATCCCGGCAGTCTCCGCCGCCGAAATCACCGCGGCACGCCTGGGCAAAGTCCTGCCCGTACCCCATGCTTCCGCGCGGGTTCACCCACAACACGGCATACCCTAGCGCGGCCAGGGTCTGCATTTCATGGCTGAACACGCCGGTGTACATCGCGTGCGGGCCTCCATGAATCTGCAAAATCAGCGGAACCTTCGCGCCTTGGGCCAGCCCGGCGGGCTTCAGCAGCCAGCCATGAATGTCCGGCCCGTCCGAAGCCTTGAACGCGATCCGTTCCGGGATGCGGACCTCAAGCTCAGCCAGAAACTCATCGTTGCGCCGCGTAAGCCGCAGTTCTTCTCCTGTGCGGACGTCGACCCGGTACAGTTCGCCCGGCCGCTCGGCCGTCAACGCGGCAGTCACCACATAGCGGCCGTCCGGGGACAACGTATATTGGTAGACATCCTTTTCGCCGCCCCCCGTCACCGCCTCGCAAGCGCCCGTTCCATCGATCCGGTACACGTTAACGTTGCCGTGATCGGTGCCAAGCACGTACACGCCGAGCTGTGGATGGTGCGGATCATATAACGGGGACGGGCTGGCCCCCGCCGATTTCATATCGCCGAGCGCGGCGTTGCCGAGCTGCATGTCCAGCCCCGGGGCAAGCAGCTCCGGCGTGCCTCCCGCGGCAGGCACCGTATACAGCCGGTTATGGCTGCCGCTGCCGTACAAGCGGTCGCTGGCGATCAGCGTCAGCCGCCGCCCGTCCGGCGCATAAGCAAACTGGCCGATCAGCAGATCGGACGCCGTGAGTTTTACCGGCTTGCCTATCGGCTCACCGCCGCTAAGCTTCACGGTGTACACATCGGCAAAATGCAGCAAATCCGCGTCCAGCAGCTCATCCTCCACCCGTTTCGAGATGAACGACAAAGCTTCGCCGTCCGGTGACCAGACCGGAGCGGAAACGTCCCAGGAACCGGAGGTGACCTGCGTAATCCGGCCGGTTTTCAGCTCCAGCACAAACAACTGGCTGTACAGTCCGTCCCACCAGCCGGAACCTTCCGCCTTGGGAGTGGTGCGCTCAAAAACGCGGCCCCGCAAAGCGGGCTGGGCGGGCTGTGTCTGATGCTGTACCTGATGCTGTGCCTGATGCTGTACCTGATGCTGTGCCTGATGCTGTGCCTGTACCTGTGGTTCCTCCTGTAACCGCCGTTCCCCCTGCGCCTGCTGCTCCCGCTGTTCACCGTCCCCCGATTGCTCAGTTCCCGTGCCGGCCGGCGCCGGTTGCATCTCCACATCCGCGCCGGCCCGGCTCGTAAAAGCAATATACCGCCCGTCCGGCGACCAGACGAAGGCGTTTACGCCCCGCGTGAGCGCCGTGTGCTTCACGGCCAGACGCGATGATTGAGTCTGGTCCGATTCCACCGCCTCTCCCTCCGCCGCGACGGTATACAGCTGCTTACCGCCTTCGGCCGCACGCAAAAAAGCCAGCCGCGACCCGTCCGGCGACCACGACGGCGCGGAGTCCTTGTCTCCCCCGGTCAAGCGCCGGTCGCCGCTTCCGTCCAAAGCAATGGCACGGATATGCGTGGCATAGTCGTTTTTTTCCCGATCCACCGTCTGGTTCACATAAGCCACCGTACCGCGCGGGTTGACCGACGGCTGGCTGACCCACTGGTATCCGTACAAATCGTCCGGCATAATCGGCCGTTTATTCATTCCAATCACTCCCTTACTATAGACGTGGGGAGGGTAGGGGGAAGGGAGACTGCCTATTGCTTCTATTGCCGGAAATAACGGTAATTTGTGTCGCTATTTTGGGATTTTCCCTCTCCAGCGCAAAATAGCGGTACTTTTAGGCTCTATTTGGAGAACAGGCTTGGAAAAAGCAGCTTTTCATTCTCGTTTTTCCGAATTAGCGGTAAAAAATCCCTCTATTTCAGCCAACCTCCCTTTTTGCCGATAATAAGAACCTTTTTTACCGCTATTTCCTCCTCAGTCTCCCCCCGTCTCCACAAATATGCAACCGCCTGCCCTTCTCCCTACTCCCAAATTTTTTAATTATCACAAGAAGAACTACCACTAATCGAGATCTGGCTTCCTGGAAATATACGCCGTTGCACATCGGAAGCATTCGCTTCCGTGCTGAAAATCTGACTTTTTGAGCGCTCAGTTCAAGCCGGATAACGGAAAATGGCAGGCCGCAAAATGCCCATCGTCATGCTCCGCCAGCGGCGGCGCCTGCGTTCGGCATAGATCCTGCGCATAAGGACAGCGCGGATGGAAAACGCAGCCGGAGGGCGGGTTCGCCGGACCCGGAATCTCCCCGGACAGCAGGATCCGCTCCCGGCGCTGCGTCGGATCGAGCACGGGCACCGCCTCGAGCAGCGCTTCCGTATATGGATGCCGCGGCTCGGCGAACAATTCGTCGCGCCCGGCCAGCTCGACGATTCTGCCCAGGTACATGACCGCGATGCGGTCGCTGATATGCTTGACCGTCGGCAGACCATGGGCGATAAAAATATAAGTCAGTTGAAACTGCCGCTGCAGTTCTTTCAGCAGATTGAGAATCTGCGCCTGGATCGACACATCCAGCGCCGACACCGGCTCATCGCAGACGATCAGCTTCGGCTTCATCGCCAAGGCGCGGGCAATCCCGATCCGCTGACGCTGTCCGCCGCTGAATTCATGAGGATGGCGGTCGGCCAGATGCGGTCCCAGGCCGACGGTCTCCAGCAGCCGGTAAACCTCGTCCTTCAGCGCCCGGCCTTTGGCCAAACCATGCACCTGAAGCGGTTCGGCAACGATGTCGAACACCTTCATGCGCGGGTTCAGCGACGAAAAGGGGTCCTGGAACACAAACTGCAAATCCCTCCGCACTTTGCGGATTTCTTCCTCCGACAGCTCATCCAAGTTCCGCCCCTGAAAGACGATCCGGCCTTCCGTCGGCGCCTGCAGCCGGGTAATCAACTGCCCGGTCGTCGACTTGCCGCAGCCCGACTCCCCGACGATCCCCAGCGTTTCCCCCGGCATTACCCGAAAGCTCACGCCGTCGACGGCTTTGACGACGCCGCTTTTCCTGGAGAACCATCCTAAGTTCTGGGGATAATACTTCTTCAGCCCGCTCACTTCAAGGAGCGGCTGTTCGTTTACCTCGGACCGGCGCTCCGCTCCCGCCGGCGAGCTTACGGCCGTTCCGTTCTTCGCCCCGGACAGCCCCGGCCCCGTTTCCACCGGTTCGACCGGTTCGACCGCGGCCTGCCGGCTTCCCATCCCGGATGCGCCCAACGCCGTTTCCGCCGCAGGTCCGCCCGCTTCTCTGTTCGCTCCGATCATTATGGCGCTACCTCCTCCATCCGCAGGCATCTGACTTTATGGCCCGCTTCCTTGACGCGCAGCTCGGGATATTCCTTCGCGCATGCTTCCTGCGCGTACGGGCAGCGCGGCCGAAACGGACAGCCGCCCGGCATGTGGAGCATATCCGGCACGGTGCCCGGAATCGAATCCAGCTTGTCCCTTTGCTCGTCCAACCGGGGCAGCGAGCCCAAGAGGCCGATCGTATACGGATGCCCCGGTTTGGCAAACAGGTCGAACACGTCCGCTTCCTCGACGATTTCGCCGGCGTACATCACGGCCACCCGGTCGGCCATCTCCGCCACCACGCCCAAATCGTGCGTAATCAGGATGACGCCGGTGTTCTCCTCCCGGCTCAGCTCGGCGATCAGCCGCAAAATTTGCGCCTGGATCGTCACGTCCAGCGCCGTCGTCGGCTCGTCGGCGATCAGCAGCTTCGGCCGGCAGGCGAGCGCCATGGCGATCATCACCCGCTGGCGCATGCCTCCCGACAGCTGGTGCGGGAAGCTCCGCGCCGCTTTGGCCGCATCCGCGATGCCTACCCGCTCCAGCATCGCGACGCTTAAACGCGCCGCCTCCGCCTTGCTCACCTTCAGATGCTGAAGGATCGCCTCGCGAACCTGATTGCCGACCGTAAACACGGGATTCAGCGAACTCATCGGCTCCTGGTAAATCATCGACATTTCATTGCCGCGAAGGGTGCGCAGCTCTTTTTTGGACAACTCCAGCAAGTTCCGGCCCTCGAAGCGGATTTCGCCGTCCGTCACTTTGCCCGGCCCGCCGACCAGCCCCATGATCGACAGAGACGTGACGCTTTTGCCCGACCCGGACTCCCCGACGATCGCCAAGGTTTCGCCCCTTTTCACGGTAAAGCTGACGCCGCGCACGGAAGGAACCGTCCCCTCCTCCGTCTTGAAAGAAGTTTTCAGATTGCGAACCTCCAGCAATTCCGCTGTCATAGGCTTTCGCGCCCCCTTTCCTTTCAGTATGTGATGAACCACCTCTTTAGGCTTTGGTTTTCATGCGGGGGTCCAGCACATCGCGCAGCCAGTCTCCGAGAAAAATAACGCCCAGCACGGTCACCGTAATCGCCAGTCCCGGGAACGTCGCCACCCACCAGCTTGTCGCCACATATTGTCTGCCGTCGCTGAGCATCCCGCCCCAGGATACGTCCGGTGGTTTGATGCCCAGCCCCAAAAAGCTTAGCGAAGCTTCCATAATAATCGTTGTGGCCACATTCATGCCGGAGATGACGATGAACGAGGACAGGATATTCGGCAAAATATGCTTTAGAATGATCCGCCCGTTTTTCGCTCCGACCGCTTTGGCCGCTTTGACAAAATCGCGCTCCTTGATGCTCAGGACTTCCCCGCGCACCACCCTGGTATAAGACACCCAATTCGTCACGCCGATCACAAAAATAAGCGTCGTCAGGCCCGGCCCGACCACCGCCATCACCACCAGCATAAACAGGATCGTCGGAATCGCCATAAATCCGTCGGCCACCCGCATAATGACGGCGTCGATCCATTTGCCGTAAAAGCCCGAGACCAGGCCAAGCACCGCGCCGATCGCCCCCGACACCAACACCGCGCCGATCCCGACGATCAGCGAAACCCGCGAACCGTAGACGATCCGGCTCCACATGTCCCGGCCCAGGTTGTCGGTGCCCAGCCAGTGTTCTTTTGTTCCGCCTTCCAGCCACATCGGGGGCTTCAGCCGGTTCAGCGGATCGACCGCGGCCGGGTCATGGCCGGCCAGCAGGGGCGCAAGCAGCGCCGTCAGGCACACGATCAGCACCAGCACGGCGCCGACCGTTCCGGTTTTGCTGCGGAGCAGCCGCTTCAAAATAACCCGGAAGCCGGCCCGTTTGCGCTCCGGGTCCAACCCCGCAACCTCCGGGCCTTCCTGTAAAGGACCAGGTTGTAACGGCCCGCCCTGGCCCTGACCTTGAGCCGGTCCTCCCGGCACCGCCGCCAGCAAAGAACTTTCATTTATCGCCGCCACAGTTCCTCGCCTCCCCTAGTTGTATTTGATTCGCGGATCAAGCAGCCGGTACGCCGCGTCCGTCAAAATGTTGGTGACCACCACAATACAAGCGATCACAAATACCGCGGCCTGCACGATCGCCATATCATGCGTGTTGACGGCCACGACCAGCAGCTGGCCCAGGCCCGGCCACGCAAACACGGTTTCAGTGATCAGCGTGCCGCCGATCAGGCTCGTAAACTGCAGGCCCATAATGGTAACCACCGGGATCAGCCCGTTGCGCAAGGCGTGCTTGCCGATGACGAGCAATTCGACGATCCCTTTGCCGCGGGCGGTGCGGATATAGTCCTGATTGAGGATATCCAGCATGCTGGAGCGGATCAGCCGGGTCATTTGCGCCGCCAGCCCTACGCCAAGCGTAAACGCCGGCAGCACCAGATGAGCGAATCCGCCCCGGCCGGACACCGGGAGCACGCCCAGCATGACGGAAAACAGCAATATCAGCATGATGCCCATCCAGAAGTTCGGCATCGCCTTGCCGATCACCGACAGGCCCGAAATCACCAGATCCAGAAACGTATTGCGCTTAACGGCCGAAGCTACGCCCAGCGGCACGGCCATCAGCACCGCGAACAGCATGGCCGCGGCCGCCAGCTCAAAGCTGGCCGGCAGCCGTTCCAGCACGAGCGGCAGCGCCGGCTCGCCATAGCGGAACGAGCTGCCGAAATCTCCCTTGAGCGCGCTCCCCAGAAATTTCACGTATTGCGTATATAAAGGCTGATCCAGCCCCAGCGCCTGCGCCAGCACCGCGCGGTCCTCCGCGGTGGCCGTTTCCGGGAGCATAAGCGCGACGGGGTCGCCGGTCACCCTGACCAGAATAAAAACGATCAGGGAGACGATCAGCAGGACGGGAATCACCTGCAGCAGCGATTTGACGATATATTTTCCCAAGCGGTATTCACCTCCATCACCATCGCGAACGGACCGGGCAGGGACAGGCTGCCCGCAGACCTTCCGCAAACGAGATTACTCGGCCGCCGGCGCGATTTCCTCGGCGTAGAACAGTTCGTCGCTGCGCGGCTGGAAGTTTACGCGGGCATCCGTACCGTATACACCTTCCATTTGATACAAATACACCGCCGGACGTTCTTCGGCAAAAATTTGCTGCACCTGCCGGTACTCTTTCTCCCGAGCCGCCGGATCCATGTTGACCAGCGCCGCTTGCAGCAGCTTCTCCACCTCCGGATTGTTGTAATCCGTCTCGCCTTTCGCTTCCTCAAGCAGGTAGCGGGTGTAGTTGTTGGAGGCGTCGAACAGCGAGTTGCCGATCCCGATCATAAAAATTTCCTTAAACGATTTGGAGCTGTAACGCTCGCTGAACGCGCTCGGCTCCAGCACATCCAGGTTGATTTTGAAACCGGTCTGATCCAGCATGGCGGCCACCACTTCGGCCTGTTCCTTATATTGCGACGATACGGAAAGCGTCAGCTCCGGGCCGCCGTCCGGGTAGCCGGCTTCTTTCAGCAGCTGCTTGGCTTTTTCCTGATCGTACAGCGTCTGTTTGTACAGCGAAGGGTCGGCGCCGAAGTTCCCCGGCGTTACGGAAGTCCGGGTCACAATGCCCGCGCCCCCGGCGATGCTGTCCACGATGCCCTGCTTGTCGATCGCCAGATCGATCGCTTCCCTCACCTTCGGATCGGCGGTCGCGGTGCCTGCGGTATGGCGCAAAATCAACTGCAGCACGCGCTGGGTCGGCGTTTTGACGATTTTTTTGCCGTCCGCGCTCTCGATACGCGAGATGTCCGTCGACGGAACCCCCGAGATGATGTCCACGCCGCCGGCCAGCAGCTCGGATACGCGGGTCGAAGCTTCCGGAATGACGCGGAACACGACGCTGTCCCATTTCGGCTGGCCGCCGAAGTAGCTGTCGTTTTTGATCAGTTCCACGCGGTCATCCTTCAGCCATTTGCTGAATTTGTACGGCCCTGTGCCTACCGGCTGCTTCAAAAAAGCCTCCATTCCGTTCTCCTGAATATATTTGGCCGGCAAAATTCCCGCGCCCATCTTCGACAGCCGGTTCAGCAGCAGCGGGTCCGGTCCGTCGGTCACGATGTCCGCCGTATGCTCGTCCACGACCTTCACTTCCGCGATATTTTTAAAGTAAGAGTGCTGCTTCAAGGTGCTGTCCTTGGCCACCCGCTCAATCGTAAACTTCACGTCTTCGGCGGTGAACGGGTCGCCGTTATGGAACGTCACGCCTTCGCGCAGCTTAAACCGCCAGGTCGTGTCGTCCACCTGCTCCCACGAGGTGGCGAGCCCGGGAACTTTGTCCGCTCCGCCGTCATTTTTCAGCAGGTAGTCAAAGACGTTGACCAGCACCGCTTCGCTGGCCGTATTGTTGTTGTTGTGCGGGTCGAAGCTCTCAATGTCGGTGGCGTTCGCAATCGTCAGCGTTTTGCCGCCGGTCTCCGCCGCCGCGCCGCCTTCCTTCGCCGCATCGGGCGCCGCCGCGCTTCCCCCGCCATTGCCCCCGCCGCAAGCCGTGAGCACCACCATCGCGATCAGCAGCGTTAACAAGGCGTTTGTCCATTTCCATTTATATTTTCTCATCTGCTCCACTCCTCTTAGAGGTTGTTCAAAAAGTCATCTTTTGAAGATATAAGGAAGAATAGGCGTCTTAAGCACAGCTTCTTTATATCGCAAGAAAAACTACCGCTAAACGCGGTCTGGCTTCCTTGAATGTACATCGATAAAGTTTTTCTTATCACGAAGCAGGTCATGAAGTAGACTCGACATCGAATCTTGAATTCAGCCGGGCCTTCCGTTGCTCACGTACCCAAAACGTACGCTCCGCTCCTTACGTCCCTAGCTTCATCCAACTTTCTCGGTGCTGAAAACCTGACTTTTTGAACTCACATTTTTACAATTCTCTATTCAAAAAATTCAGCGCAATCGCCGACAACATGCTTACTCCATAAGGCAAAGCCGTTTCGTCCAGGTCAAACATCGGATGGTGCAGCGGGTATCTCGTCCGCTCCTCGTCGTTGCCTGACCCCAGCCGGAAAAACACACCCGGGACATGCTCGCAATAAAAAGCGAAATCCTCCCCGCCTGTGGACGGTTTAATGTAGTTCCACACCTTGGAGCCGTAAACTTGCTCACTGGTTGCGGTCATCAGATCGACCATGTCCGGATTGTTGATGACAAGCGGATAACCCGGACCAAACTTTAGTTCATATCCGGCGCCAAACGAAGCGCACACGCCGCTGACCACCTGCTCGACCAGCCCCGGCATCCGTTCCCGTAGCTCCCGGGACAACGTGCGGATCGTACCCGTCATCTCCACCTCGGGCGCGATGGCCGTCCCCATGTAACCTCCGGAAATTTTGCCGATGGTTACGACGACCGGCTCCAAAGGGTCGACCATACGGCTGGAGATGTTTTGCAGCGCGCTGATCACTTGCGCGGACACCGCGATGGCATCGATCCCTTCATGCGGCCGGGCCGCATGGCCGCCTTTGCCCAGCACCTTGACGGTGAAGGCATCAGCCGAAGCAAAAGCGACTCCTTTGCTAACGCCAAGCGTCCCCGTCTTCAGGTCGGGGAACATATGCAGCCCCGCGATGGCATCGACCTTGGGATTGTCCAGCACCCCGTCTTCAATCATCGCCCGCGCGCCCGCCAAACCTTCCTCCGCCGGCTGAAAGATGAATTTGATGTTCCCCGCTTTCGGCTTTCCAAGTCCTGTCAGCAGCTTAGCTGCGCCCATCAAAATCGCCGTGTGCGCGTCATGGCCGCATAAATGCGCTTTTCCCGCTACCTGCGAGCAGTACTCCGCCGTCTTCTGATCCTGGATCGGGAGCGCGTCCATGTCCGCTCTCAGGCCGATCGTCGGCCCCGGGTTTTCACCCCGCAGCAGCCCCACAACGCCGGTCCCGCCCACATTCCGGGTCACTTCCAACCCCAGCTTCTCCAGGTGTTCGGCAACGATCGCCGACGTACGGAACTCCTCATACCCCGTTTCCGGGTGGCGGTGAAAATCCCTGCGCCAGGCGGTCAACTGCTCCTGAAGCGGTTTTGCCAATTGCAAAAGCTCTTTGATTTCCATAAACTCCACGGTCTCCTCCCTAATCCCCGGCAACCACGCGGGCGTAAATGGCCTCTGCGGCAAAGCTGATATGCCTTTTCATCACGGCGCGCGATTTGTTTTTGTCCCGGGTTTTGAGCGCTTCGAGAATCTCCATGTGCTCTCTTCTGTTTGCCGAACGCACATTTTCGTCATAAGGCATCAGATCAAGCGCCGGATTAATCTTGGTCCGAATCTTTCTGACCGCCGCCTCGCAGTAGGGGTTGCCCGAAGCCTTGGCGATAGTCAGATGAAATTTGACGTCCAACGCCCGGAACCATTCCCGCGTACAGTCCGGCTCCAAGCTCTGTTCCAGATAGCCTTGGAGGAGTTGCAGCTCGCCTGCGGTGATCCGCTCAGCGGCGAGAAAAGCGCTCTCCGGCTCCACAATCGACCGGTATTCGAACACCTTTTGCATCTGATCCCAATCCCGCTTGATCTCCTCCCGGGTTCGCTTATGAGCGTGGGCCGTCACCGGCAGGATAAACGTTCCCCCCTTGGCCCCGACCCGCTTCTCAATGAGGCCCTTGGCCTCCAACGCGGCAAGCGCCTCGCGCACCGTAATGCGGCTGGCATTAAAAATCTCCGCAAGCTCCCGTTCGGACGGAAGCTGATCCTCGCTCATAAATTCCTTCAGAATGATCGCTTCCTCCAGCTGCTCCTTGATGAATTCACTGACCTTTTTGGTCGATACCTTCTCAAAGGGCAGGGGAAATTGATTCGACATGTTTAACACTCCGATCTACTAATGGTCTAGATCTCATACCATTACTATAATACCAAGTAAACTGATATGCAATCTAAAATTTTTTTTGCAACATTTTGGATGAAATAGATTTCAATCCCTTATATTATGATTTCTACACTATCTCAGGAATCCCTTGGTATCGGAGTAAATGTGCGGGGACGGCCGTTTTCCGGTGAATTTGGCTTGACCTGAAATGCTTTTCATACTTTATAGTAGAGGTAATAGTGAATGTTCGTTTTTTAATATGAGATTAAAGAGGAGGCAACATGAGCTACAAAATCGTATTTTTTGACATTGACGGAACATTGGTAAACGAACAGAAAGAAATTCCGGAATCCGCCCTGCAGGCTGTGCTTGAGCTAAAACGCAAGGGGATTGAGACGGTCATCGCCACGGGAAGAGCGCCTTATTTCATTACGAAAATTGCCGAACAGCTTGGCATAGATTCGTTTGTGTGCCTGAACGGCGCCTACGTCGTGTACAAGGGACGCCCGGTCGTAGAGTATACGATTCCCAAAGAGCACCTTGAACCGCTGGTCGAGCGGGCGGGAAAACATAATCACTACCTGGTTTATCAAGGCAAAGAAGCTTACTTCTCCAACGCCAAACAGCATCCTGCTTTGCTGCAGTCGGTCTCTTCCTTAAAGGTGGAGCTCCCGGGTTACGATCCGGATTTCTGGCGGCATTCCGACGTATACCAGGCTTTTTTGCACTGCACGGCAGAGGAGGAGCATCTATATACGGCCGATATCCCTCATTTGCGGTTTGTCCGCTGGCATAGGCACGCCATGGATGTCATGCCTGTGGGGGGCTCCAAAGCGCGGGGCATTCAGGACTTGCTCCAGCACTTGGAGGTAAGCCCCGAAGAAGTCGTAGCCTTCGGCGACGGGCTTAACGACAGGGAAATGCTGACTCTCGCCGGGCTGGGCATAGCCATGGGGAACGGTCACGAGCAGCTCAAAGCCTGCGCGGATCACACCACCACCGACGTGGACAATGACGGGATCGCCAACGGCTTAAAATATGCGGGATTGCTGTAGATTTATGCGCTTGAACCGATGGCCCAAGCGAGCGGTACGCCGCTAAACATCAAAGGCGAAGGTCCGCTAGACTAACTGAGAAACTCCTGTAAAAACATAAGGACCTAAAATGTCGTTATTCCGGCGCTATCCATTCACTTGAGAGAAATAGAGGCCATTTATGTCGCTATTTTCTCGGATCACAAGGAAATGCCCGCGTTCTGGACTCTTCATAGAAAAATAGGGACAAAAAGTGCCGCTAATGGGGGATGAGCCTGGCTGGTTCCGGATAATAAGAGCATAAAATTCCGCTATTTGGGAGGCTGGCTGCCTTGGTTGTCCAAGTAGACGGCTGTCAAAACGATTTTTAGATTGAGCGCAATAAAACGCCCGACGGTGCCCCTGAGCTTTTTCACAGGCACGCCGTCGGGCGTTTTTTCCCTATCTTATCTGCCGCCGCAACCGCAAGAACTCCGGATCGCCGGAAACAAGCAGCGTCATAGCGGAAGAGCATCCGATATTCCCCCGGTCAGATTCTCCGGGGCCGCAAATGGAGGTAAAGCGGCGGTCCGTCGGCAAAATCGCGATGGGTCACCTTGACAAGCTCGCCTTCCCGCTCAATGAGCGGGGACATCTCGCTGTCGTTGGGCGTCTCGGCCCCAGCAGCTAAGGACATGACCAGCGCCGCCTGCTTCATCCGGTCCAGGGCGATCGTCTTGCGGGGCCCGGAATACAAGACGAGATCGAGGGTCATCGTTCCGTTCGCGCCCGCGCGGTTCAATTCCCAGGCAAAGGTCTGCCGCGGATCGGGTTCTCCGGCAAACAGCGCCTGGTGCGGATCAGACTCTCCGGCAAACAGCGCCTGGTACGGATCGGACTCTTCGGCAAACAGCGCCTGGTGCGGATCGGACTCCTCGACAAACAGCGTCAGCCAGGATTTGAAGCTGAACTGCAGCCCGCCGATTTGAATGACGGCGCCGTTCTTCACCTCACGAATATCGGCCCCGGCGAGCTCTCCGCCGAGCTCCAGGCGCAGCCGCAGATCCTCGGCTTGCATAGAGCCGTCGATTCTATCGAGATTGATATGCGTATCACCGCCATTACTAGCAAAATCAACGCCGAACCATACGCGCTCCCGCCGCTGGCGGCTGTGGAACAACGCGGAGCAGAAGTCATAACCGTCATGCAGGAAACGCAGCCTTAAATAGACGGGGGAACCTCCGTTATCGGCGTATGCCAGCAGCACGCTTCTTTGGTTCCAGAAGTCGCTCTCATCAAAAGTTCCCAGGCTGTACTGCGGCGTAATATAGGTGGTAGCCCATCTTTCGCTGGTTTCCCCCCGGTCCCCCCGGTACCACTGGGTAATAAGCCGCGTGTCCGGCAGCGTAAAACCATCAAGATATTCGGGCGGGCAGGCCATTCCGCTGCCAAACCATTCTTCCTCGTAAGGAAGCCGTTCCCAGGAATAAAACATAACCCGGCCCTGCGTAGCCAGCTGCAAAAACGCCTTGCTCCGCTCGTCAAGCAGCGTTTCGTAGCGGCGGGCGTGCGGGCCCGACCATTGCCGCGTGGCGACATGGTAATGCTCGGCTACGGTTTTCCAGGTCATCTGGAGCAGCTTGTCGCACATCTCCCGGGCTTTTCCGTTCAAAGTCAGCTCGCGCAGCTTCGACAGTTCAAGAATGGCGATATACGTATAAACCGGGCTATTGTATTCCTCAAACACCTCCCGTCTGCGGGTATGCTCATAAAGCCGCGTCAACCGGTCCAGGCCGTAATTTTCGAACTCTTGATGGGCGTACCGTTCGCCGTAAATCAAGGTCACAAAGGCGCCGAGGATGGCGATATTGGTATAATCGGGACCTACGTTCCGCTTCCGGATCGCCTCGCAGGCATATTGGACCGAGCGGATCACGGCTGCGCGCAGCTCCTCCGGGAAGCGGTGGCCGTGACGGCAAAGGGCGGTAATCAGCCTGCTGCCGCAGAAATCCGCCCAATTCCAGTCCGGCGGAGCCATCCGCTCAAGCGGCTCTTCGCAAAACCACGGCCAAATGCCAAACGTGTTGCGGCCGGGATCCGTGTCCTGCAGCGAGATGACCCGGGCGATCACCTGCAACGCCCGCGTTTCGTATTCGGCTAGCTCCGTATCGAGCAGGCCAAGCGCGTAATTCAGCGAGTCCCGGGTGGCGTGGACCCACTCTACCCCGGTTAGCGTCGTATGATACCCCGGGCTGCTGAACGGAGACCGCAGAAGCTGAAGCTCCGGGTTGTAGCGGGAGTCCAGCGCTTTCATTTTGCGGATTAACATTTTACGTTCATCCATCATCTTTCATCTTCTCCTGACATAAGCTCAAATTTTCTCCGCCCGCTATATAAGTTGAACTATGGATTGGATGCGATAGGGCAGCCGTGTGAAATGTTCTTGCGATCGCTGTTGTTCCCAGATTTCTTTGATTGTATTAATTCAAGCATGGTAGAAATCCGCTCACAAAGGCGACCAAGCATATGCTTCCGGAGCAGCTTTCTTTCAGAAAGCTTTCAGTTTCTTCAGAATCATTTCCCCTAGGTTCAATATTCTAAAATGTGTATTTTTTAGAATATTGAACCCTCTTGCCTGATTCGCTCCTTTCTTTAGTTCAATCCTATAAAGAATAGGGCGCGGAGCCTTCTGCACATCAGCTTCAAGAATCCAGCAAACTAACCTGGGTCAGCAGTTGCAGCGCCAGCCCTTGTCCATACAAGGTCGGGTAGAGGGGCACTTCATTATAAGCGGCGATCGAGGCCAACACCGGCGTGCCGCCGGAGACGCCGCGAACCTCGCCTTCGGCTGTGATCAATGGCAGCATCCCCTCCACGGTCAGCCGCGCGCTGTCAAGGTAGGTCTGATCCAATAGCCCCGACTTAACCGCCTTGACGAACCCGCAAGCGATCCCCGCACTGGCCGAGCTTTCCTTATAAAAATCGTTTTGGTCCAGCACCGTATGCCATAGTCCGTCTTCGGCCTGGACCGCGCGCAGCCCCGCCGCCAAAGCCCGATAGCGGCGAAGCAGCTCCTCCGGAATCTCGATAACGCTGCGGACGGCCGCTGCGATTTCAGGGACCGCTAATGTCAGCCAGGCGTTGGCGCGCGCCCATTTGGCGGCGGACAGATGATTTTGCCGGGCGCAGTCCCAACCGTGAAACATCAGGCCGGAATCGTCATGCTGCAGCAGGCGCAGATGGAGCAGCGTCTGCTGCAGCGCTTCTGCGGCCAAACTGCGATCGGCCGCAACCTGAGCCAGCCGGGCCAGGAACAGCACCGCCATATACACCGTATCGGCCCAGACCTGCTCGGGAAAATCAGCGTCTTCGGTCACGGTATGCTCGAAGGCCCCCTCCCGGGTGCGGGGCGCCTCCTCGATCATCCAGCGGGCGATTTCCCGCGCTTCGGCAAGGTATTCCCCCCGCCCGTTCAAGCGGTACAGTAAGGGAAATACGGCGTACGGCGCCATTGAATTAATCACTTTCGCCTGGCCGGCCTGGCTGTGATTCCGTTCCACCCACTGTACGACATAATCGACAGCCCGCCGTTCCTCGGCATGGATTCCATAATCCAACAAAGAGATCAGGCCGACGCCGGGCACCCAGTCCCAATGCTCGGCATCCATTCCCCAATGATCCCGCTTGCCGGCCGTCATATAAGTAAACAAACTTTGACTGGTTTCCTGCAATTTCACTTTCGCCATCATTTTTTTTCGCTTCCTCCCGCGGCCCCTCTTGTAGAGTGAACTTGTACTTATATAGTCAGTTCCACCGGCGACTTTCCCGCGAACGGGATTTCTCCGAACATCGCTTTGATCGTGTACTCGATCGTCTCTTCATGCAGGGAATAAGCGTTGACGAGCGTATCGAGAAAAGGGATATCCTTGAGCAAATACGGGGTGGAAAACGAGATGCCGATCGGGCGGATCGTTTCGGCATGCTGCATCGCCCATATGGCTTTTGCGGCGTCGCCAACCGGCCGGGCCGTATTCATCATGCCGTGCAGCGGCATAAAATAGGGCATAAACGCCGCGTCCCAGCTTTTCCCCGCCTCCTCCCAGGTCCGGAGCGTACTCAGCGGCTCAAATTGGTCCAAAACATCAACCTCCAGCCCCCGCGCCCGCAGCAGCTCTACGAATCGTCCCATTTTGTCGAATTGCCGCCCCTCGGTCACCTTGTTCAACATAATCACCAGCACTTTGGAGACAGAAGCGGCTTCAAGCGGCAGCACCCCCGCCCGGTTTCGGACCAGCGTGACACAGCGCCGGGCGATTTCCGCCCCAACCCTTTGCGCTTCTGCCGTCCGCTCCGGCGCAAGCCGGTCGTCAAAGAGCTCCATGGCCTGGCTATCCCGGCCTTGTTCATCCAGATGGTGGACGCCGAGCCGCGCCTTCATTTCCAGAATCCGGCGCACGCTTCGGTCCAACCGTTCCATCGTGATGGCGCCGTCGCCGATGGCCTGCTCCATCACCTCGAAATAGCGGGTGCCCGGCCAGAGCAGGACATCCGTTCCGGCGGCAAAGCAATCGATGATCCGCTTACTGTAATCCCCCCAGGACAAAAAGCCGCCCATATCCAGCGCATCGGAGATAACAACCCCGTCAAAGCCGAGCCGCTCCCGCAGCAGCCCGTTCGTAACGGCGGCCGAGACGGTCGCCGGGACCGGCGCTTCGGTTCGGCCGGCGCTTTCGGCCCAGGGCAAAGCGATATGTCCGGTCATGACGGACAACACCCCGGCTGCGATCACTCGGCTCGTCACTTCACCATAGGTCGTAAGCCATTCCGCTTCGGATAAATCATTTACCGTCGTGATGATATGCTGGTCCCTGAAATCCACTCCGTCACCCGGAAAATGCTTGGCACAAGCGGCCAGCCCGTGATCCTGCATCCCGCGGATGATCGCCGAAGCCAGCTTGGCCGCCCGCTCGGGATTGTCTCCCAGGCAGCGGGTCGTAATCACCGGATTCAGCCAGTTCAGCAGCAGATCCATGCCCGGGGCCAGCGCCCAGGTAAAGCCGGCGGCACGGCCTTCAAGCGCCGTGTATTTGCCGTACTCGTAAGCGAGCGCCTCATCGTCCGCCGCGGCCAGCGCCAGCAGCGGCGGAAACGCCGTCAAGCTGCGTACGGCGGAGCCGGCGCCGAATTCCAGGTCGCCGGAAAACAGCAGCGGATAGCGGCTAAGCTTCTGATACGTTTCAATCCATTTGCGGTAATCCCCCGCTTTTCCCGTTGCCTTGAGAATGATTTCGCCGCCGATAAAAAAGCTGCCCACCGGGTAGCGCTCCAAATAAGCCGCGATCTTGTCTTCATCCGCCTCTTTGAACGGCAGCCGGCCGGCGTGGTCCTGCATCGTTTGCCCGATCTTTTCCCTAAGCGTCATGCCGTTCATGGTACGCTCCACCCAGCGCTGTTCCTCTTCGCTCAATTCCTTCAACATCGCCTTAGTCTCCTCCGTGTCGTTGGTAATCTCAAAGTCAAGCCCCTGATTCCACGAGGCCGTTTCGGCTTCGTTGATCAAGGGGCCTCGTTAAAGCCGGTGAACGGCGGCTGTGTTGTCGCCTTCGTTGTCGCTGCGTTGTCACCTTCGTTGTCGCCTCGTTGTCGCCCTCGTTGCCGCCGGCCTCGCTCCCGCCGGACTCCCGCGGTCTAGGAGCCGATGTGCAGGCTAACCGTTCCGGTATTGTTATCCCGGTTCATTTCCGGGTAACGCTTGATATCGTTGACCAGGAAGCTGATCCGGTATTCGCCGGCGGCCGGAACGATCCATTGCGGCGTTCCTTGCGCGCTGCCATTAGCCGTTAGAAGCACCTCTTCCCCAGGATCGATCACGTTCGCATACGTGTCCGACCAGGATACGGTACCGCCGTTGACCGAGAAGGCCCCGCCCGTAATCATTCCCGCGCCGGTGGTGGCGTTAAGCGGTGTCGGCCGCGCGCCGACATTTTTGACCTTGGCCCAGAAAATCAGAGAATCTCCGACCTGCGGCGTCTCGTGATCGGCAGGCTCGCCGCTGTCCGTCACGATATTCCAGCCCACTTCCGTCACGATCATATCGGCCTGCGGCACAGGCAGAGAGGCTTCCGCGCCCTCATATTCGAAGCCGTGCACCATCACCTTGCCTTCCTTAACGGCGATGTCGATCCGGTGCAGCCCGTTCTCCAGCCCGTCAAGCCGGAACACCTCCTTGTCTTCGCCCTCCAGTCCGGCCTCGGGGATGTTCACGGTACCCTTTAGCTCACCGTCCACATAAACTTCCGCACGGCCCATATCGGCGCGGATATCCGATCTCCAGCGGATGCCCGTTCCATTGAAATACAAGGAGGCGGTGGAACCGGGCGTACTGGAAACATGGGACACCCCGTTGTCGGCGGCCGCAAACCCGGAGTACAAAATCGCCTCATCGTCATGCTCCACCGGATGCCACCTGCTCTCTTCCTCATAAGCGCCTTCCTCGAGACGGAAGTAATCGATGTTGCTGCCCCCGCCCGCGTTGGCGATTTCAATGTTGTTGTATCCGGCCTGAAGGCGAATCGTAAACTTTTTCTCCGCGTAAGTTCCCGTCCAGCCGCCCGTAGCCGGCAGCGTGATCGTCGCCGCTTTGGTCCCGTTGACGAGCACATTCTTTTTCGCTTCCTCCTGCGAAGCATACGCCACGGTTAACGTGTAATCGCCGCCGCTTGCGGACGAATACCCGAGAATCGTCAGGCTGCCGCGGTGGGTTTGCTCCACCGCCTTCCCCCCGGAAGCCCCGGCCCGGTTCACCGCCACGAGCGGAGCGGCAAATTGCGTAGCTTCGGCTTCGAACTTCGTCGGGTCCCCTTCGGCGGGCGGGGTTACCGGAAGCACAGGCGTTACGGCGCTCACCGGTGCGGTTAGCGGCGACGTCTCTCCGAATTCGTTAACCGCTTCCAACTGGTAACTGTATTCCGTATTCGGCGTGACCGCCCGGTCATGAAAGAAGTTCAGTTTGCCGGGAACCGTCATAACCGGCTCGGGCTGCCCGTTCCGGTATACGCGCACCTCGGTCGCTTCCGCCGCCCCGGCGGGCATCTCCCAGGTCAGGGCAATTTCGTTATACCCCACCGCGTTTGCCGCTGCGTTCTGCGGCGCCTCCGGCGGAGCGCCTTCATATTTGTCCAAAATATACTGCACGGTTTCCCCCGCTCCGAGCGTCACTTCCAGCTCCAGCGCCGGACCTGCGGACAGGTTCACCCAGGAATGCGCTTCGTCATAGGTTTCCCCCGGCCCAAAACGCTCCCCGGCGTATTGCCCCTGCTCCGGCATCGTGACCGACACCCGCATCGTCACCGGCGTTTTCTCAAAATTGACGAAACTCAGCAGCAGTTTATCCGCGCTCGCCCCCACCGTCGAGGTTCCCAGCGCTGAGGTGTCCACTCCGCGGAAATAAGCCTTTTTCCCGGCAAGCTCATCCTTGTTCAGGATTTCATAGGTTAACGGGCTTCCATGCGTCGCATAAGCCGCGGCCAGACGGCGGAAGGTCTTGAGCCGGGTCTCCCCCGGTTCGCCAGCGTTGGCGGAAACGGCCCGGGTGTCCTCATACCGGTGCGTGTTCCAGTCCACCTGACTGTCAAACAGTCCGAAATCGGCGTTATCGTAAAAAAAGGCGGCATGTTGCATAATGTGATCCGCATATCCGATATCGCCGCGCAATTCCCGGTCAAACGCCGCGGCGAAACGGTAAGCGTAGGTCCCGTATTTCGTGTTGTCCGCGTGGTTGTCGTTGGCTCCAGCTTCGCTCATCGCCATTTCTTTGCCGAAGCCTTCATCCGCATCCGGATAGACGCGCAAGTTTTCATACAAGGCTCCGCCCGGCACGGGCTGCACCCCGGTTCCTCCGTAGCTGTGCCCGTTCGTAATATCCGCAATTTCCTCAATCGGCCGGCGCTGCTCGGCGTCTCTTTCCCAGCCGTCGGGAATGCCTTTGTACGGCCAATACGCCCAGCCCGGCGCCACAATTTTCAAATAGGGCTGATCGTTCGTCCGCCGTTCCTCGTCCAGCAGCCGGGCGGTGGCCAATATCGTTTGCTGCGGCCAGTTGAACACCCCGGGCTCGTTGTTCACTTCCATATATTCGTAAAGGTCCCCGTATTCGGCGACAAAGTTTCGATAATAGTCCCGCAGCTCGGCAGGGATCACGCCTTGAGCCAGACTGGGGTTGGTTCGCCAATTCCCGCCCAGAAAACCCAGCATTGGCTGCAGATTCAGCTCGCGAAGCGCCAGCAAATAGTTGCGCCCCTGCGGCTTCCATTCGGATACGGTGTCGGACCAGTAGGCCACCCGCATCCAGTTGCCGCTATAGGCCACGCCCATCCACTTCGTCAGCGGAGCCAAATGGCGGAGGGAATTTTCATCGTATTTGAAGCTTCGGTTCATGAGCGTCGTGCCGAGGTGCACGTATCTGCCGTGAAGCGGCTCGGCGGCGGGAGCCGTAAGCGCCTCCAGCTTGAAATAATCCCATACGAACCATAAATATTTGTCCCCGTCGTAGCCGGGCGCCGCCGCATCGGCGTACAGTCCGCGATCCAGCTTCAACTGAAGTTCGTTTTCACCGGGCCGCAGCTGCTCCTTGGGAATATACAGCTTGTAGGTCTGTTTCCAGGTGTTCTCCAGGGCAACTTGCCCGTTGTTCAAGCCCGTAATCTGGATCAGCCCGCTCATCATGCCGTTCGTAAATACGGCAAGCTGAGGAATCGCGTTACTCGCGTCCAGCACTTTAAAACTGAATTGCACGCCGTGTTCAGGAACTTCCGGGAGATCGAAGGAGATATTCAGCGTTCCGTTTACGTCGCCTTTCATCCCTTTGGATATGCCGCTCCAGGTGCCGGAATCCGCCGGAATGGAAACGTTCTCAATTCCGTCCGCGTAATCCGCGGCAAACTCGGCGCTGCTGTTATCCGGGTTCCCGACCTGCCAGAGCGGGGATAACGGCGCTTCGCCGCCGCCCGATGATAGCTTTTCAGTCGCTCCGGAAGCTCCGCCGGCAAGGCTGCTTTCGGTTTCCGCCTCCGCTGCCCGTACATTAGGACTGACGGGAAGGAGCATACTCACGGCGAGCGTTAATATGACCGCAAAACGAATGCATGATAAAATTTTTCGCATCTGTCAGGTTCACTCCTTTAAAGGGGTAGCTAAAGCCGACTTTTTGGACACTTACTTAAAATAGACCGCAATGGCGTTATTCCCGAAAAGCGTCCAACTGGAATTGCAGCTCCTTGATCACTTCGTCGATCCCCGCCGCTTTCAGCTTCTGGTTCATTTCCCTCAGCACCGGCTCGGGATCTTTTTGCCCGGTAAACAGCGTATTTTTATATTGTTTGACGATATTCGTCAAAGCGCCGATTTGCGATTGCACCTTGGAGGAATCGAAAACAAAGCCAAGCACCGGCGAAATGGTGGCATTCTCGTTCCACGTTTTGTACAGCTCCACCCGGGCCGGGTCTTCGTTTTTGTTAATGTAGCTAAGCAGCACGTTGCCGATCATCCATTGGGAGACGGAATTGTAACCGCTGTCGGGAATCAGTTCGACGGTCCCGTCGCTCAGCTTGTTATAGTGCTTGCCTTCGAGCCCGAACGTCAGCATATTATAGAGCACGGGGTCGGTATGGATCAGATTGATGAACATCATCGACCGCTCCGGATTTTTCGAGGTTCGCGAAATTGCCAGCATGGAGCCTTGGAGGCTTTTAGTCCCTACCTTGACAGGCAGCAGCGTTTTGATCTGCATCGGTCTGCCGGTCAGATTGGTCCAGTCGTTGGCCGAGGTCGGGTTCATATTGCCGTAGGTGAACCAGGCTTTCCCGTTTTTTACCGCATCCTTCAGCTCGGTTTTGTCCGTTGCCCCGTTTTTGTTGATGTACCCGGCTTTATACCATTTACGGATCAATTTCAGGCGCTCCAGCATCTCCGGCGTGTCGTATTCGTTAAATACCTTCATCGTGCCGTAATCCAGCATCGTCGGAATGTCATTGCTGCCGTCGATGTCCTCCGCGTTCGGATACACCGGGAACCAGAAGCTCGTGTCCGTATGGTTCATAAAAAACGGCGTCATAGCCGGCTCTTTTTCCTTGATCGTTTGCAGCAAAGGCTCGATATCCTCCAGCTTTTGCAGGCTGCCAATATCGAAGTTGTATTTGTCCACGATCGCCTTGTCAAAGGCAAACCCGACCGATTGCCCCAATTCTTTCTCCGTCGGAATCGCGTAGAGATGCCCGTTCACGGTCGCCGCCTGCAAATAGGCGGGATTGATTTGCTCCTTCGTCTCCTTGGCGTACTTGTCAAGCAGATCCTCGAGCGGATAATACGCCCCTTTGGAAGCGTTGGTCAAAAAATCCCAGGTAAACGTCATGTCGAACACTTCGCCCGACTGAATCATCAGATTCACTTTATCCGCCGGCTTATCCCAGCTTAACTGATTGATTTTAAGCGTGGCGTTGATCTTATCCTTTAAATAGGCGTTGATTTCCTGTTCCACGGACGCTACGTCCTTATCCGGCCCGCCCGGCAAATAGAGCGTCAGCTCAACGGGCGCAAGCCCGTTCGGGTCGGCCGCTTGCTGTGCTCCCGCGTTTCCGTCGGCATTTCCTGCAGGGCCGCCCGGACCGCCCCCGCGGCTGCCGCCGCCGCATCCGCTTAACGCCGTTCCGGCAAGCAGGGTCAACGCCAGCAGCAGGCCCATCCATTTGAAGCTTTTCATGCTAGTTCTCCTCCCTTTTGGTCAATAAAGCGTGTATGATATGCTAACCGGATAACCGGGATTAGCCTTTAATGGAGCCGATGGTTAAGCCTTTGATGAAGTAGCGCTGGAAAAACGGATAAGCGAGCACGATCGGCCCGATCCCGATCAGCGCCATCGCCATCCGGATCGTTTCCCCCGGCAGTTTGGCCAGCTCGGTGGCCGATCCCTGGATCAGCGCGCTGTTCCGGCTTAAATAATCGGCTTGCGAAATCATTTTGTACATCAGATATTGCAAAGAATACAGCTTGGTATCGGTAATAAAGATCATGCTGTTGAACCAGTCGTTCCAGTAGTGCAGCGTATTGAACAGACCGATCGTGGCGAACACCGGCAAAGACAGGGGAAACACGATTCTGAAAAAGGTCCGCAGCTCCCCGGCGCCGTCTATTTTGGCGGCCTCGATCAGCGCGGGCGGCACGGTCATTTGAAAATAGGTTTTCATAATAAGCACGTTAAACGGCGACAGCAGCATCGGAAAAATCAAGGCCCAGATCGAGTTTTTCAAATCCAGCACCTGCGTGTACATGATATACCACGGCACCAAGCCGCCGCTGAACAGCATCGTGAAGAACACGAGGAAAGCAAAAACATTTCTGTATCTAAAATCGCCCCGGGAGAGCGGATACGCATACAGCGAAGTGAGCAGTACACTTAACAAAGTCCCGACAATGGTGACAAAAAAGGAAATCCCGTAGGCGCTGACAACCGTGCCGTAATCTTTAAAAATGTACCGGTACGCCTCCAGGCTCAGCTTATCCGGAATAAATTGATAGCCGTTCAGCACGATCGAGTCATAGTCGGTAATCGAAATCATAAAGACGAGCACGATCGGCAGCACGCAAAGCACGGTAATGACGATAAAAATCAGATGGAGAATCAGATTGGTCGTTTTTGAGATTTCGTTGTTCATATGAGGCTCCTCCTAGAAAACCGCCTGGTCTTTGTCGATTTTGCGCACTACCCAATTTGCGAGCAGCACGAGGAAAAATCCGACGACGGCCTGGTACAACCCCGCTGCCGATGACATCCCCAGGTTCCCCATATTGATCAGGGCATTGTAGACATAAGTGTCAATGACCAAGGTGGTCGGGTACAGCGCGCCCGAATTCAGGGTCGTCTGATAAAACAAGCCGAAATCCGAGCGGAAAATATTGCCGATGGCCAAAATCGTGGTGATGATCATCACCGGGCGGATCAGCGGAATCGTAATGTGGATGATCTGTTTCCACTTGCTGGCCCCGTCGATCAGCGCGGCCTCGTAGTATTCGGCATCCAGGCCGATAATCGCGGAGAGATAGATGACGCAGCCGTATCCCACGCTTTTCCAGATATTGATGAGCGGCAAAATAAACGGCCAGTACTTCGGCTCGGAGTACCAGTTCATCTCGTCCACGCCAAACAGGGCAAGCACCCCTTTGTTAATGAAACCGTATTCGACGTTGAGAAAGGCAAACACGAGATAACTGACGACAACCATGGACAAGAAATACGGGAAAAACATTACGCTTTGATAGAACTTGGCCGCCAGCTTGTTCTTCAATTCGTTTAACGCGACGGCCACGGCCACGGCGATGACGAGATTAAGGATGATAAACGCGAAATTGTACAGCACCGTGTTGCGCGTAATAATCCAGGCATCCGTAGTGGCAAACAGAAATTTGAAGTTGTCGAACCCGACCCAAGGGCTCCCCAGAATGCCGTCGATGTAGTTGATATTTTTGAACCCGATGATAATGCCGAACATCGGCAAATAATTGTTGACGAGGAGAAACAGCACTCCCGGCAGCAGCATAAGCAGCAGCACTTTATTTTTCCTCAACTCTTTGAACCTTGCGGGCAACCGTGTTTTTGGGTGCACGGGCTCCACCTCCTGATGTGACTTCGATGGTTATCTCACACCCAAGTTTACCGGCGGGAGCCGCAAAGCAAAATAAACGCAGCTATAATAAAAGTTCAAAATTCTATAGTTTTTGGGGGCGCGCAATAAGAAAAACGCCCGACGGCGTCCTTTAATGGCTTTGACTTCTACTTTGGATGGACTTCTACTTTGGACGTTACTCTAAGGGACACCAACGACCTTATCCGCTTATTTCCCGGGTATTTCCCAGCCTAACGGACACACACGACCCTATTTCGCTCTAAACCAGTTCATCCAGGACGATTTGAGGTAAATAACGTCATCTGTGTCCGTTACATTTTGCAAACTCCCGTTTTTTCGAAAATAACGGTCTGATGTCCCTTAGCTCCCTGATTCCTCTTCTCCTCCCTCGGAATTTTATTCTGATATGTTAAGAAAAACCTCGCCGGTTGCGAGGTCCCTTGCCCGAGCAAACCCATACGCTCAGTGCATGGGGAGGGATGGGTACGGGGTTTCACCCCATGACCCATTCCCTGCAGGCAAGTGCAATAGCGTAAAAAGCGTGGAAAAATCTAACGGTTGTGAGCGACGCTATTTGGGCAAAAACGAGCGGATATAAAATGTAACGGTTGCCAGCGAGCCTATTTCCCACTTTTTCGGCGGTAATGGGGTGATTTCGCCTAAATAAGCGCGATGGCAACCGTTAAAAAAGAATTCACCGCTTTTTCGCACCAATAAGCGCAATAACAACCGTTAGCGTAGAAAAAGTTCTCCATCCTGGAAAACCACTCTAATCAATAACCTTCCGCAAGAGGATGCAGAGGATCAAAGTCGGGATAGATGTAATCTTCCGGATTAAAAAAGCGCCCTGTCGCCGCGATCTCCAGCATCTGGTTCAGGCGCTCCGTTTCCCGCCGCAGCGCTTCTTCCATCGGCAGCGGCTCCTGGTCCGCGATCAGCTGCAAATAAAGCTCCATTCGCGGACGGTCCCCGGAATTGCGCGGCCCCGGAGCGACGGTATTCGGGTCGTATTGATCCATGATTTGCGGCCACAGCGGATAAAACGCCTCCTGAGCGGTAGGATAAAAGTCTTTAAATTGGGCGTATTGCGGCTGCTGATTTGTCCGATTCACAATATCGTCCACGAGCGGGATGGCCAGCGCCTGCTGAAACAAAACGCTCTGAAAATCGGCCGATTGCAGGAAGCGCCATACTTTTACGGCCTGCTCCTTCGCGCTTGCACCGGAGTTAACGACCAGCGGAGATTGCGGCTGCATCATCAATGCGCCGGCTCCGCTCAGCTCTTCGCCGGCAGCCGGCGGCATGGCGATCCCCCAATCTCCCCGGGGCGCATATTCGCGGATTTTCACGTAATCCCGGCTGGTGGCGTACATCATCCCGATATTTCCCTCGGCAAACTGCTTCAAAGCGTTTTCACGTTTCAGCAGGGACTCGCCAGGATACAGGCTTCCCGCCCGTTTGATCTCTCTCATCGCTTTAAGCCAAGGCAAATACACGCTTAGATCATACTTGCCCGTCCGGTAATCGTAATAAAATACGCCGCTGTACGTGTTTGACATTTCCAAATCGAACTGGAAGCTGTGCTGAAGATCTCCGGCCGGCAAGGCAAAACCGTACTTCCGCACTCCGCCCCCGGTAGCGGTGATTTGCTCGGCGGCCGTCTTCAGCTCGGCCAAAGTAGCCGGCGGCCGGTCGGGATCGAGTCCCGCATTCTTGAACAAATCTTTTCGGTAGATCAGCCTGAGCGTCTCCACACTGGTAGGAAGAAAATAAATTCCTCCCTTGAACAAGGAGCTCTGCGCATAGTCAAGACTCCACTGCGGATACCGCCGGATTTCGCTCTGGCTGAGATACGGTTTTAAATTTTCCAAATCATTTTTATTCACGTAAGAAGCAAGCCAGATGCGGTCGGCGACAAACACATCCGGACCTTTGCCCGACGTCAAGAGCATGTTCAGCGTATCGTTGTAAGCTTCCGCCGGTATGTCCATGATGACGATTTCCGTCCCGTCCGGATTCGTCTCGTTATACCGCCTGATCGCGTTCCGGACTTCAAGGTTGTCCGCCCAATCGTTCAGAGCGATTTTCACCTGGATCTTCGCCGGAGCTATTTCCCCCTCTTCTCCCCGCTCGATCAACGACGAACGGTCCAAAACAAAAAATCCAAACAGCGCCATGCCGACAAACAGACCTATGGCCAAACTCCATCCCCGTTTCATAGCTATCCCCTCACGTTGACATATCCGAACCGATGCTTTTACAATTAAGCCGTTCCGATCTGCCTACATATTCCGACAATCGGCCGCATTTGGCAAGAGTCAATTTAATTTAAATATGTGTTCAAAAAGTCAGGTTTCAGCACCTTTTTGAACTACCTTTTCAAATCGATCCTCAAGAGGGGGATTCTGCGATGAAACAGTGGTTCGATACGCTGTCCAAATTTTTATTCCTGTACAATTTCAGCATCCGCAGCAGGCTGATCCTGTACTTTCTTTTCCTGGTCCTGCTGCCCACCACGATCATCTCCATCACGATCTACAACAAGTCCACCGAGATTATTGCCCGGAATGCGAATACGTCGATCCAAAACAATCTGAACCTGGTTGAGGATCATCTTATGCAAAAAATTAATAACGCTGACGATGCGATGATCTCTCTCTACCTCAATTCGGAGTTCGCCGATTTGATCTCTTCCGACCGGGCGACGGACGGCAGCGGAATCATCAACGAGCTGAATGAACTGAACAAAATTTTGGAGAATTTCCCGAGCAGCGGGGCTACCGGCGTCCGGTTCGTTCCGATGCTCTACATGGTGAACCGGCCCGAATATACGCAATATAACTTTTCCCGCCGCGTGTTCAACATCGATCTGATTTCCCTGAAACCGTGGTATCTGAACATTCCGGCCAGATCGGACATGAGCGTGATCGGCTTAAGCTCGCTGGATTCCCAGTACACGCTGAAATTTGCCAAGCGCTTGTTCGGCATCCGTCATATCCAGCTTCCTTATGTGGGCCTATTGACGCTCGACATCCCGCTCAGCGACTTCAGTTCCACCGTCGAAAATTACAAGCCAACTCCGGGCAGCAAAATTTATGTCGTTGATCAGAACGACCGGATTGCCCTCAGCCCCGACCCGGAACTGATCGGGAAAAGCCTGAGCACCCTGGAATATTCGCAAAAGATGTCAACCTCCAAAGCGGACGGTCAATTCCGTTCGTTTCAATACAAGTTGGACGGCGAGAACATGCTTGTCACCTACAAAGACATCACGCCCTACGGGTGGAAGGCGATTGCGTTGTCTCCGATCTCCGAGCTGAGCGGCGATCTGTTCTCTTTTCGGCGGGTCATGTACGTGGTCATCACCGTTTGTATGCTGTTGTCGCTGATGATGGCTTTGCTGCTGTCCGAAAACATCTCGGCCCCGATCCGCAAGTTCGTGCATTCGATGTCCCACGCCGAGAGCGGGAATTTCAACATCAAAATCGTTTACAAACGCAAGGACGAATTCGCCTACCTGTTCCAGCGCTACAACATGATGATGCAGCAGATCAAAGCGCTGATCGATAAATTATACGTGACCGAGCTGCGCAAAAAAGAAGCCGAACTGAAATCGCTGCAGGCTCAGATCAACCCCCATTTTCTGTATAACACGCTGGATTCGATGAACTGGCTGGCGATTCGCCATAATGTTCCCGAGCTCAGCAGCATGGTCACTTCTTTGGCCGATTTTTTCAGATACAGCCTAAGTAAAGGCAACAACGTCATTCCGCTGCGGGACGAACTGCGGCAGGTGGAAAGCTACCTGGAAATTCAGCGTTTCCGCTTCCAGGATAAGCTGGAATACCGGATGGAGGTTGCGGACGAAGAACTGCTGGACAGTTGCCTGATCGTCAAGCTGACGCTGCAGCCGCTGGTGGAAAACGCCATCGTCCACGGCATTCAGAAAAAACAAGGGCCGGGCATGATCCGGATCAGGGTGCGGCGGGAATCTGACAACCTGCTGACCATTTCCGTTTTCGACAACGGCGCCGGCGCCGATCCCCGGAAATTGAACGCTCTGCTGGACGCCCGGCAGCAAAGCGGCGATTCGTACGGGATCCGCAATGTCCATGCGAGAATCAAGCAATTTTTCGGCGAGGCCTACGGGATCAAATATTACCGGGGCGATGAGGACGATCAGGGATTGCTGGTTGTAGTAAGCTGTCCCGTGGTGACAACATGGAACGAGGTGAACGAAGATGATCACGATGATTATCGCGGATGACGAGCCGTTTATCCGGGACAGTCTGAAAACGGCTATCCGCTGGGAAGAGGAGTTCGGCATTCAGATCATTGGCGAGGCGAAGGACGGACAGGAGGCTTACGAGCTCTGTCTAAAGCTCAAGCCCGACATACTGTTTATCGACATTATGATGCCGTTCTGGGACGGGCTGCAGGTAGCCGCGAAGCTGAAGGAGTCGGAATGCCCGGCCAAAATCATCATTATCAGCGGCGTGCAGGATTTCTCTTATGCGCAAAACGCATTAAAGATCAATGCGGAAGGCTACATTTTAAAGCCCGTGAAATTGCCCGAGCTGAAGGAAATTTTCCGCAAGACGGTGGATGGCATCCATAATGACCGGAGCGTGCAGTTCAATCTGGATCGCCTCAAAAAACAACTGCAGGAGAATACGCCTTTGATCCGGGATAAATTTCTGCAAAATTTACTTGCCGGCCTGTATCCCGAAGCGGAGGAAATTTGGGAGAAGATCGCATTTTTCGGGATGCCTTTATCTCCGGACCAGAAATTTACGGTGGGCGTGCTACAGCTTGACGACTATCAAAAAGCGCTGGAAAAGTACTCCGAGGAATACAAGCAGCTGCTTTATTTTTCCATGCAAAATATCATCGACGAGATCATGGCGGAGCAACAGGCCGGCCTCAGCTTCGTCGCCCGGGAAAATGAATTCATTTTGCTGTTTTGCAGCGGCGGCGGAGCGGAAGTACAGGAGATTACGCAGCTGTGCGAGGCTTGTATCCTTAATATCGGCCGGTATTTGCAGCTTTCCGTGTCGATCGGCATCGGGAATACCTGCACGCAAATCCAAAGGGTGGAGGAATCCTACAAAGAAGCGTTAACCGCCCTTATCTACAAGTTTTATACCGGTCAGCGCTCCATCATTCATATCCGGGACATTCGGCCCGACAATGAAACGCTGCAAAGCTCTTATTTGTACAAGTTTCATGCCGACCTGATGAACGCGCTAAAAGTGGGCAATACAAGCAAAACGGCCGCCCTGCTGGAGGACCTGTTCCGGCGTCTCAGCGAACCGAAACCGCAGTTGGATTATGTGCAAAGCTTGTGTGCGGAAATGATCTTCACTTCCGCGCGCACGCTGTATGAGCTGGATGGCGGAAGCGAGCACGTCCTTAGCGATCGGATGACGGTCATTAAGGAAATCTACGGCAAAACCGATATCGGCCAGCTTAAAGACTATATGCTGCAGCTTTTTACCGATCTAACCCGTTATCTGGAAAATAAAAACACGACGAAAAACAGCAAAACGATCAACAAAATCAAGGAGATTATTCACGAGGGCTACGCCCGGGAGCTGTCCGTCGCGAAAATCGCCGAGCAGGTATATCTGACCCCCAATTACATCAGCCTGATTTTCAAGCAGGGCACGAATGAGACGATCAGTGATTACATTACGAAAGTACGGATCGAGCAGGCCAAGAAGCTGCTGCACAACTCCGACCTGAGGGTCATGGAGATCGCCGAGCTAGTCGGCTACGAGAATCCCCATTATTTCAGCACCGTGTTCAAAAAAAACGTCGGCTGCCACCCGCTCAAATATCGCGAGGACATCGGGAAAGGCTAGATAAAGCGCCGCCGTTTGTCCTCGGCATACTTTTTGTGCGGCATTTTGGGACGCCTGAACGCCTATGGGAAAGGCGCAGCCAAAAATGCCGCACATTTTAACGTGCGGCACCTTGCCGGTTCAGCCTACGCCAAGGCCTCCCGCCGGATCCGTTCCAGCAAAGCCCGGCAGCCCTGCTGCACCATCTCGTAAACCTCCTCGAAATTGCCCGTATAATACGGGTCGGGCACTTCCTTGATTTTCGAGTCGGGAACAAGGTCGAGCAGCTTCCATATTTGGGCATCCGTCTGGCGCGCCAGCGCTCTCAAATCCCGCTCGTTTTGGTTGTCCATGGCGATGATATAGTCGAAATCCGAGAAATCCGCAGGCGCGACCTGTCTGGCCCGCAGCCCTTCGTACGATATTCCGTACTGGTCCAAAATCCGGCGTGTGCCGTGATGCGGCGGATTGCCGGTATGCCAGTTGCCCGTCCCCGCGGAATCGATGCGAAACCGGCCGCTTAAATCCGCTTCGGCCACCAGATGCCGGAACACGGCTTCGGCCATCGGCGAACGGCAGATGTTTCCGAGGCACACAAACAAAACGCCGATCGGTTGTTGCTTGTCCTTCATTACGCTTTCCCCCCTGGTCAGATATTACTATAGGATTTCCGCCAGAACAACCTGCTGGTGGTTTTTCGGTTGGGGGCCACTCTAAGCGGCAGCAAAAGGCCCCACCCAGGAGTATCCTCCCGGGCAGGGCCTCTATAAAGACGACGTTGGGCTGCCCCCGGTTGGGCAAACCCGCCGTCCCCGGGACAAACGTTACTCTTTCCGCACGACCGGAATCCAGATTTCGCTTTTGTATGTCGGCGAGGTGACGTCTGGGCTTTCGTTCCAGAGAATTTCCGGCCCTTCGGCCAGCTCGTAATTTGCGGACGGGAACCACTCGGCGTATATCCGTCCCCAAACGTTTTGCAGTGTCTCGGGGAACGGCCCCACCGCTGTGAACACCGCCCATGTCGAAGCGGCGACTTCAAGCGATGCCAGATGAGCGGGACAGTCCCGCGTGGTGGCGACGCCGATATAGTGATCGAGTTCCCCTTGCTCCTTCATCCGCCCCTCCGAAAAATTCGCCGAAGCGCTGATCATCCCGGCCGGCTCCACATTGGACAGCCACTTCAGGCGCCGAATGGTCTCCTCGTCCAAGCTCTGCCACATTTCCGCGATCTGCGGATTGACGCCGTGAAATTGGATCGGCACCCGTCTGGATAACCCGACGATCCGAAAGGCCTCTTTTTCCACAATACGATAGTTCATTTCGCTTCCTCCTTGAACGGTAAGTTGGAAGGTCATACGCGGATAAGCTTTTAACGGTTGGCCCGAATTTCTCGCTTCGGACGGCATGATGCCGTGCATGACCTGAAACGCCCGGGCGAAAGCGTCCGCCGAGCCGTATCCGTATTTTACCGCTACGTCGATAATCCGGACATCTTGATGCTGCAGCTCGAACGCGGCCAGCGTCAGCCGCCTGCGGCGAATGTATTCGGACAACGTCACGCCGGCCAGAAAAGAAAACATCCGCTTGAAGTGATATTCCGAACAAACGGCGTGCCTGGCCGCTTCCTTATAATCGATTTCATCCGCCAGATGCTGCTCGATATAGTTTAAAGCGGCGTTTAAGTTTTTAAGCGAATCCATCGTCTGTACCTCCTTCACATTCACAGGATAACAGGATCAAGCTGGCCCGATCCGACTTTTCGTGCCCGAAAATGACGGGGGTGTTCATCTTCTGCTGCAGCCGGTTGGAGCAGTGGGCGTTTGGAGCAGCAGCGGGTTTTACCGCGTGCAGGCCCGGTAAGCGGTCGGGGAAATCCCCGTATGCCCCTTAAATTGGCGGGAGAAATGAGAGAGCTGCATGCCGAGCCGTTCGGCGATTTCGGCGATGCTCTCGTCGGTATACGTCAGCAGCCGCTTGGCTTCTTCCATTCGCTTGCGCTGCACGTAGTGCATCGGGGTGACGCCTATAATTTTTTTAAAATAAGGGATAAAATAATTCGGATGCAGGTGGACGATATCGGCCAGCGCTTCGATCTCTATCGGCTCGTGCAGGTGCTCCTGAATATACTTCAGCACGCCTGCCAGCTTGTTCCGCTCCGTAAACTGCATATAATCCTTCAAAAAGTCCCGGTATCCCCCTTCTTCCAGGCAGCAGGCCAGCAAATTGAGCAGTCCGGCCTGGAGCCTTAAGCCTGCAAACGGCCCGCCCGCCTGGAACAGACCGATCATCGTCTCAAACGTCGTACGGACAAATTCCGGGTCGCAGACATCGCTGATGTACAGCTTGCTCCCCGCGTGAAACAGCGGCCACTCCCCCACCTGCGCGTCGAAATGGCAAAAATACCGGGTATACGGATTGTCCGGCGCGGTGAAGGTCGTTTGGCTCGATCCCGCCGGCATGATCATCAGTTGGTTCGGCCGCGGATAATACGTGGTTCCGTTGATGACCACCGCACCCTCGCCTTGGGCGATAAAATACAGCCGGTTGAAGCTCGGGGCTTGCTCCGCCCGGTTCCAGCCGGGGAACCCGCTTTTAAGCTGGACATGCGTTACCGTTACGGTCAGGCTTTCGGGCAGCCGCCCGGCCAGTTGCTCGGCTTCTTTCATAGGAATTATCGTCTCCCTCGTTTCCTTTGATCGTTGGTCCGGCAATTGCGGATTAATTTTGCAAGCACTTTCATTGGTTGTTTGATGTTTTTATTGTAGCATCGCGTTTTTACCAAATACACCTTAATTTTGTGCAAAATACCCTTAATCTTTGCCATTCTCATCGTTTGGAATTCAAGCTAAGCTAAGGGGGCATGAGATACATACTCGGCGGTTTAAAAACGGTAGCGGAGAGGGGAGCTTAAGGAGATTCGCCGTTACCGAACGGAACATCCCTCCACGCAAAAATTCGAGAAAGGCAGGGAGCATCATGGACAAAGTACGGTTTGGCATCATCGGCATCGGAAATATGGGGACGTCGCACGCGCTCTCTTTGATAGGCGACATTAAGGGTGCGGAGCTGACGGCCGTATGCGATTGGAACCCGGAAAGGCTGAATTGGGCAAAGGAGCGATTGCCGAGTGCGGTGAGTGTGTTTGATCAGGCGGAAGCCTTTTTCGCTGCGCGGGTTATGGACGCGGTGTTGATCGCAACGCCGCATTACGATCACCCGACGCTGGCGGCGCAGGCTTTTGAGAGCGGTTACCATGTGCTCGTGGAAAAGCCGGCCGGCGTGTACACCAAAGCGGTCCGCGAAATGAACGAAGCCGCCGCGAAATCGGGCAAGCGGTTCGGGATCATGTACAATCAGCGGACGAACCCGCTGTATGCGAAATTGCGCGATCTGGTACTGTCCGGGGAGCTCGGAACGATCCGCAGGACGAACTGGATCATTACGAACTGGTACCGGTCGCAAAGCTACTATGATTCCGGCGGCTGGCGGGCGACCTGGGCCGGGGAAGGCGGCGGCGTGCTGCTGAACCAGGACCCGCACCAGCTTGACCTGTGGCAGTGGACGACCGGCATGATGCCGAAGCGGGTGCGGGCTTTTTGCCATTTCGGGAAGCACCGCAGCATCGAGGTCGAGGATGACGTCACCGCCTATGTGGAATACGAAAACGGCGCAACCGGCCTGTTCGTCACGACCACCGGCGAAACGCCGGGGACGAACCGGTTCGAGCTGGCGGGGGACAATGGGAAGATCGTCGTCGAGGACGGCAAGCTGACGTTTTGGCGCCTGCGCGTGCCGGAGCCGAAGTTCAACGCCGAATATACCGGCGGATTCGGGCAGCCGGAATGCTGGAAATGCGAAATCCCGGTGGAAGGCGGCATAGGTCCCCAGCACAAAGGCATCCTGCAAAATTTCACCAACGCGGTGCTGCACGGCGAACCGCTTTTGGCTCCGGGGGAAGAAGGCATCCTCGGCCTGACGATTTCCAACGCCATGCACCTGTCCGCCTGGACGGAGGATTGGGTGCAGCTGCCGCTCGATGAAGATTTATTCTACGAAAAGCTGCAGGAAAAAATCAAAACCTCGGTGTACCGCAAGGGCAGCGGGGGCGCAGGCGGCGGCAGAGTGCTGGACGTGTCGGGTACTCACTAACGGAGAGGCCAACTGGTTGGGCGAGGCTGATGGGGTTTGTGGAGGCAGATGGGGTTAGTGGAGGCAGATGGGGTTAGTGGAGGTTGATGGGTACTGGTGATCTGGGGGATCGGGCGATTGGGCGGGTAGGTGAACGGGTGGATGGACGGGTGGATGGACGGTTAGGCGGTTGGACGTAAAAATAGCGGTAAAAAATGTCGTTATTTATTTTGTCCTCTACCTATTCAGGAAAATAAGGGAAAATTATGTCGCTATTTAAGGGACTGAGTGGAAAAATGCCCGTTCAGCCGGGGTTGCTCTAAAAATAGAGACAAAATTTGCCGCTATCTGAGTACAAAGCTCATGACGCTGCAAAATAAGGCCATAGAATGCCGCTATTTTTCCCCAACTATTCCCCTGCTACCTTTCCCTGCTACTTTTCCCTGCTACCTTTCCCTACTACTTCCCGATACTACTTTTCCCTACCACCTTTCCCTGCCACAGTAACCAATGCACCCCATTTTCATATCAGCCCCCCCTATCTAAGAAAGCCGCCGTGCTAGTCCGACCGACCTGTTTTATGTATGCCGACAAGCTTATACCTAAGGATTACACCAAAGGAGGAGCGATGTAAGATGAAATTGTCCGTGTTTACGGTGGCCACGCCGGATTTGACGCCGGAGGAGCTGGTTCTGACGGCGAGGGAAGCCGGGCTGGATGGCGTCGAGTGGCGCTTCAAGGGGGTGCCCGCCGAAGCCAAGGATGAAGCGCCGTCGTTTTGGCGCAACAACCTGTGCTCGATTGACCCAGGACTTTCGGATACAGAAATGCTGCGGTTCAAGGAGATTACGGAGGCGCAGGGCCTGGAGGTCGTTAGCGTAACGCCGTACTTAAATTCCTTGAACCTGGAGGAGACGGATCGGGCCTTTCGGGCCGCCCGTCTGCTCGGGGCGAAGATGATCCGCGTCGGAGCGGTCGGCTACGACGGGTCTACACCCTATCCTGAACTGTACGAGGCCACCGTCCGCTATTTAAAGGAAGCCGAGCGGATGGCGAAGCAGTACGGGGTCAAAGGCGTTGTGGAAACGCATCACAATACGATCGCGCCAAGCGCCGGGCTCGCCCACCGGCTGGTCAGTCACTGTGATCCGGAATATATCGGCGTGCTGTTTGATCCCGGCAACATGGTGCATGAAGGGTATGAACGGTTCAAAATGGGGCTGGAGCTGCTCGGTCCTTATTTAGCGCATGTGCACGTGAAAAACGCCGTTTGGACGCAGGACGGCGCACGCGCGGACGGGACGGCCGGCTGGCGTTCCGAGTGGGCCCCGCTGGCAAGCGGGATCGTCGATTTCCGCACACTTCTCTACGACCTGAAATCCGCAGGTTATGACGGCTGCCTCGGCATCGAGGATTTCAGCGGCCAGTACGATTCCAAAACGCTGCTCAAAGCGTTTGCCGAATTTATGCGCGAAAGGATGTAAAACCGATGAGCGAACCCTTCGAAAAGAACCCGACGAGTCCGTCGAATCCATCAAATCCATCGAGTCCATCAAATCCATCGAATCCATCAAATCCATCGAGTCCATCGAGTCCATCAAATCCATCGAGTACGACGAGTCCATCAAATCCATCGAGTACGACGAGTCCATCAAATCCATCGAGTACGACGAGTCCAATGAAGGCGCACGTCCCAGACCAGCAAAATGGCGGCGGCTCCCCGCCCTCGTCCTCTCTCCAGCCCGAGTCTTTTCAGACGAGCGACGGCATGAATTACGCGCCGAAAGGACGGCCAAACCCCGTTGTGGAGCCGGGCGAGTTCGTGTTCGCGGCCGTCGCCCTCGACCATGGCCACATCTACGGTATGTCCGGCGGGCTGGTCGAAGCCGGGGCCACCCTGAAATGGGTCTATGATCCCGACCCGGCCAAGGTGAAGGCGTTCACCGCGCAGTTTCCCCAGGCCGCTGCGGCCAACAGCCTCGAGCAGGTGCTTGCCGATCCCGAGGTTAAGCTGGTCGCGGCCGCGGCCGTCCCATCGGAACGCGGTCCGCTCGGCCTGCGGGTGATGGATGCGGGCAAAGACTATTTTACCGACAAAACGCCGTTTACGAGCCTGGAGCAGCTGGAAGCCGCCAGACAAAAGGTGCGCGAGACGGGCAAAAAATACGCCGTCTATTACAGCGAGCGCCTTCACGTCGAATCCGCCGTGTACGCCGGCCAATTGGTCCGGGATGGAGCGATCGGCCGGGTGATTCAGATAACGGGCTTCGGTCCCCATCGCCTGAACGCCGCCTCGCGTCCGGAGTGGTTTTTCCGAAAAGAAAAATACGGCGGCATTCTCTGCGACATCGGCAGCCATCAAATCGAGCAGTTTCTGTACTACACCGGCTGCCAGGATGCGCAGGTGCTGCACAGCAAAGTCGCCAATTACCATCACCCGGAATATCCCGAGCTGGAGGATTACGGGGACGCCACCCTGGTCGGGGATAACGGGGCCACGCAGTATTTTCGCGTCGACTGGTTTACGCCGGACGGGCTCGGCACCTGGGGCGACGGCCGGACGTTTATTTTGGGCACCGAAGGGTACATCGAGCTGCGAAAATACACCGATATCGCCCGGGACGCCGGCGGCGATCACGTTTATCTCGTCAACCGGAGCGGGGAGCATTATTTTAACGTTCGCGGGCAGGTCGGCTACCCGTATTTCGGGGAGCTGATTCTCGACTGCATCCACCGGACGGAAAATGCCATGACCCAGGAGCATGCCTTTAAGGCCGCGGAATTATGCCTGAAAGCGCAGCAGCAAGCGGTGCGAATTTGTTAAGGAACGGAAGGGATTAGCGATGCTGGAACAAACAGGGGCGGCGATCGTCGGCTGCGGAACGATTTTTCCGGTGCATGCCGGGGCCGTTAGCCGAATGGAAACCGCCAGCTTGAAGCTGGTTGTCGACACCGACAGGAGTAAAGCGGAGCAAGCTGCGGCCGAATACAACTGCGCGGCGGCAGCGGATTATCGCGCCATTCTGGAACGTGAGGACATTCATATCGTTCACTTATGTACGCCCCACCATTTGCATGCGGAAATGGCGGAAGCTCTGCTTCAAGCAGGCAAACATGTACTGTGCGAAAAACCGCTGGCCCATAACTTGCAGGCGGCGGAGCGGCTGCTCAAGACTGCGCAGGACACGCCCGCTCAACTTGGCATCGTGTTTCAAAACCGGTATAATGCGGCATCGCAAAAAATCCGGGAGGTGATCGACTCCGGCGCATTGGGCAAGCTGCTCGGCATGAAGGGAATCGTCACCTGGCACCGGGGCCGCGATTATTATGCCGACAGCGCATGGCGGGGACGCTGGGAAACCGAAGGCGGCGGCGTGCTGATCAATCAGGCCATCCACACGCTTGATTTGCTGCAGTGGTTCGGCGGCGCCATCGCCTCCGTCCAGGGCAGCGTCACGGCGGACGCCCTCGCCGATACGATCGAGGTGGAAGACACCGCACATGCCGGCATCGCCTTCAAAAACGGGGCTTGGGCTATTTTTTACGCCACCAATGCTTTCGTCGCCAATTCCCTTGTTGAACTGGAGCTCGTCTTTGAAACAGGAGCGCTCCACCAGCGGGATAACCGCCTTTATTTAAAGCAAAACGGCGCGGAAACCCGCCTGGATGAGCCTGCTTCGGGCCAAAACGCGAGTATCGTTCCAGGGAAAGCGTATTGGGGCAGCAGCCATGAGCTGCTCATTGCCGATTTTTACGATCATGTCCGGGAAGGACGCAAATTTGGGATTGATGGAACGGAAGGGATTAAAACGCTGCGGATGATCTCGGAGCTGTATCGTTCATCGCAAACGCGCCGTTCGAGATAAGCAGGAGCGGATGAATAGGGCTTGCCGCCGGAATGCCGGGCACGCCGGCAGCGATGGATTATTTGCGGAACCAATAAAAAACGCCGTCCTGGAATGAGGTGAGAAGCGCTGCATATGACCATCCAATTACAGCAGTCTTCTCATCTTCATCAGGATCGGCGTGAGTAGGGACCCGCGTTTCTTTTCGCGCGGAGCCTCGTTCCGCATCGACTTGGCCCGCTCTTTGGCTAGCCGCCGCATCTGCTCAGCTATCCTGCACCTCTCCATCTCCATCTGAAGATCACGGATATGTTGTTTGGCAATATCCAGGTTGTTGATGTTCATTCATTTCATCTCCATTCTTTATGATTCCGGGCGGCCTGCAGCAATGCTCCGGTTTGGCATTCCGCTTTATCGCCCTTTCTCATCATAAAGCTCCCAATGCGGTAATGCCAGGTACAAAACGGCTTTAATTCTTTTTTCCATAGACGCAAAAAACCGGCCTCTCGTTTATTCGGAGAGGTCGGCTTTTGGCGTCTTGCTTGCGTCGGGTTAGGAGATTCCTTTCACCAGTTGGCCAAGGGCTTCTTGAATAGGCGTTAGCGGGCGGCCGAGCACTTTTTCGAAATCGTTGCTTTCAACTTCCAAAGTGCCTTCGCGAATGCCTTGTTGAATCCCTACCAGCATCGGGATTACGAAGTCGGGCACGCCGGCGGTTTTCATGATGTCCGCGTAAGCGGCGTCGTCCACTTGCTGCACTTGCACATCCTTACCCAACACAGCGCCCAGTGCGGAAGCCAGTTCTTCCTGGGTCAACAGCTTGCCGGAGAGCTCGTAGATCGTATTTTCGTGACCGTCTCCCGTCAATACCGCCGCCGCCGCTTCCGCGTATTCTTGTTGAAGCGCCCAGCCTACCTTGCCGTTTCCTGCCGAAGTCACCCAAGGGGCCCCGGACAAAACGGCCTGAATGGTCGAAGTTTCATTTTCCAGGTACCAGTTGTTGCGCAGAAAAGAATAAGGAATTCCCGTTTTCAAAATTGCTTCTTCGGTTGCCTTATGCGTTGGAGCCAGCATATTTTTGCTTGCTTGGGCATTGGCGATGCTCGTGTAAGCAATAAATTTGACCCCGGCGCGCTCGGCGGCCGTTACGGCAGTTTGGTGCTGCCGGATTCTTGTTTCGTTGTCGCCATCCGCAGAAATGAGCAGTAAACGTTCAACGCCTTTAAAAGCCGTTTCCAACGTTTCCGGACGGTCAAAATCGCCCTGCCGCACCTCTACGCCCCGCGCCTTAAGCCCTTCCGCTTTCTCCGGGTTGCGCACGCTGACAGCCAGATCGCTGGCCGGTACGGACTTAAGCAGCGTCTCCACCACTTTCGTTCCCAGTTTTCCCGTTGCGCCAGTCACTAAAATTTTCATTGGTTTTTCCTCCATTACAAATGTTGTAGTTAGTCCAGTTATAACACATTTGGTTACAACCGATGTATAAATAAAAGCTCTTATGTGAGCTTTTATTGAAACTTTTCGATGAGCTGACTTAATGTCGTTTGCGCCAGCCTTTGTTCCATCGCCAATTGAGCGTCTTTCAATTCCGCTTGCAGGACGTTTTCGATATTCCGTCCCACCAGACAAGCAATATTGGAATTTTCGTGAATGCGGAACAGTTGGTTTTCCTCCGCCACATTCACGGCCCGATAAACATCCAGGAGCGTGATCCGGTCCGGTTCCTTGAGCAAAGCGGCTCCTCCCACCCCTGGCCGCACCTCCACCAATCCCGCTTTTTTCAGCATTCCCATAATTCTCCGGATGATCACGGGATTTGTGTTCACGCTGCCGGCGATAAAATCCCCGGTGCAATCCGGCGTGACCGCAATGAGGGAAAGGGTGTGCACGGCAATCGAAAAGCGCGTACTGATCTGCTTCATAGGGTATCACCACCGTTGTAACCAGTATAGTTACAAATGTTTTCTTTGTCAACTGCCTCAAGCGCACACTGCAATATGCCGTGCTGACGCTTTGGGCTGTTAAAGTATTACCGCCACGCTCACTTATAAGGGTAAAACGGGAGCAAAAATAACAACCGCGTTTTTGGATTTTTTTGCCCCATCCCCTTTGGCGAAAAAAAAGCCGGCAATAGTGCCGGCTTTTAGCGGAGCATACGCTTCAGGAACTTTTCATCATCCGGGACATCTCCTTGATCATTTTCCGCTTCCATTTGTTCACTCCTTGTTGCGTCATATTCAGCTCGCGGGCAACTTCCCCTTCTGTCTTGTCCTGCAGATATATTTTGTAGATGATCTCTTTTCCCGTGTCGGAGGGAAGTGCGTTAATCAACTGTTTCACAACGATTTTGTCATCAGAAGACGAGGTGAAGCAAGTTTCCGACGGTTCGAATCCGTTGAACGAACATTCCCGCTTCCTTACCAATTTGGCCCTGTACTGAATCCTCCAAGCGATCCGATAAACTTCTTTCCGATATTGCTCGTACACGGTTGGCTGTTCTTTCATAACTACTTCCCCCTTTCATCCATCTTCTACCTATAGGGAAATCCAAAGGGGCGATTTACAACCAAAAATGCTTAGGTAATTAGTATCATTTCATTTTTTTCTAATTACTGGTTGTAATTATGGTCATTTGATTATGGAGGAATTGAAGAAAGTTTAAAGAAAATATATAGGATGGCTAGTCCGAAAAAAAGGTTGGAAAGGGGTACAACATGCATTTCCATCTGAATGAAGCGATTGAGGTTCTGGAGCGTACGCCGCAGGCGCTGGAGCAGTTCTTATCCGGCTTGTCCGAAGCATGGCTCCGGTGCAATGAAGGCGAGGGAACCTGGAGTGTCTCGGAAGTGATCGATCACCTGATCGAGGGGGAAAAAAGCAATTGGCTGCCGCGGCTTAAGTCGATACTCCAGGACGATAACAGCACCCCGTTCCCTCCTTTCGACCGGGACGCACATTTGAAAAATAAACCGGAAACATCCATCGAACATCGGCTACGGGAATTCAAAGAACTCCGAACGCAACACATCGTTAAAATCAAAGAGCTCGTCGACCCAGCTTCGCATCTTGAACGAACAGGTTTACATCCGGCGTTTGGTGAAGTCAAGTTAAGGGAACTGCTGTCCACGTGGGTAGTGCACGATTTGACACACCTTGCCCAAATCGCCAGAGTCATGGCCAACAGATACAGGGCCGACGTCGGGCCTTGGGTGGAGTATTTGGGGATATTGAATAGGTAATCGAAAAATGCAGAAAAGCGGCAAGCCATGCCGCTTTGAATATTGTTTGGCCTAGTAAAAAAGAAATGCCCGCCTGGTTGTTCGTCCGGTTAGCGGGCCCGTTTTTCTTTATCGGGAAACGATGGGGTCCTCTAACTGATCTCATACCTGGCTGGAATTAACGCTTTCGCCTGACCTATATTTGCTCATCCGTGTGATGCCATCTCCAAATCCCCGGTGCTGTAAAATGCCCGATGTTTCCTTATCCCGGCCCTTTTGGGAACGGTTTATTCAATTAATGATTAGAGATAGCTCATTAAGTAAATCTTTAACTTTCAAAATGATCTTTTGTGCCTGTTCTCGATGGATATTGATCAAACATGATATATTGTCTTCCCTGGTTATATAAGTAATCAAGTAAATAAAGAGTACTTGATCGAGTTTTACCCCGATATTCTGCCCCACTAACTCAGTCAAATCATCTAGGTCAAAATAATTTGACCCCAACGTCCCTTTTTGCTTCAAGCAAATTGCCCGCAACAAAGACATAATCGCCATCTCACCAAATATTATTGCAGGCACATACATATGGTCTTCCAACAGCAGTTCTGCAAGGTTCATATAGTTTCGGGATAATTCACATCCTGACTGAATCTGGTCGATTTTATTTTGGTTATCCATCATAATGGAATCACTCCATTCGGAGTACGTTTGAAACATTCCAGTATTTGTATTCTAGCATTTCGCATAGATTGTTGGCAATAGCCTACAGAAAATCCCTTTAAAAAAATCGTACGCTATTAAATAACTACCAAAATAAGGGGTTTTAACTGTGGAAAATCATAATAAACCAAAAGAACTCCTCGCTTTTGGAAGAGTCCTTCGAGAACTTCGAAAAGAAAATCAAATGACACAAGATCAATTGAGCTTGTATTCCCGTGTTGATCGATCATACATAAGCGAGTTAGAAAATGCGGAGAAAGCCCCGTCCCTGTTGACTATTATTTCGTTGACTAGGGCACTTCACATTAGCCTTGCTGCTTTCTTTAAAAGATTTGAGGATGAAATGAAGCTATAAATTGATTCTGATTCATCATAATTCAAAATCGCTCGCTTACTACTAAGCACGGCAGCCCATTTACCATTATTTGGTGATTATCTGAAATGATTCTACCAAAAGTTCAAAGGCGCTTCCTTCGTCTGTTCATTTGTATCTTTGAGTTTACAGAAAGCTATAATTACTATTCTAATTTTGTTTAATCAGCCTATTTTTAAAAAAAGTCTATGTTCAGGGATACCGTTAACCAGGACAATTAGACTTTAAGTTCCACTAAGTTCAGATAAAACTGGCATATCGGACAAACCTTGAATCACATTCGATACTTTAAAACAAACCATTAACGCGGCGCCAATCTACTTTAAAACCCACTACGTTTAGATAAAACCAAGGACTGCGGAGCCATGGTTCCCGGCGATGAGGACTTTATATCCCACCTCGTTCAAATAAAACCCCGGTTTTTTGGGGCTCAAGATCCTTGTTATATCAGCATTTTTTGGCCAGAGAATTTGCACTTTGCATTGAACCACCAATTGGGAAAATACACATCTTCCAAAAAAGCTCCTTAACCTATGAGGTGCAAGGCTTTCAGGCGATTCGACAAATTTTTCGACCGCTGCATTTTATCAAGAAGTGTTGCATCTTCCTGAATACACTTCAAATGAACAGTTTACGTGCAAGACCAAACCTCCACAATATTCTCTTTCACTATAGCCTGGGATTCTCTACTTGTACAGATCATGGGGGGGCTTTATCTTCCACTATTCCCTACAGTTCAGCGAGGAAGCGTGTCATCCTCCCACCCCTCATTGGAAAAATCCAATAGATTGGTGGATAGCATACGCCATTTTGAGCTCCCATTGGAAAAATCCAATAGAATTCGCTCAGCAACCCGTTTCTCACCCTATCGAGCCTAATCTATTGGAAAAATCCAATCAAGCCGTTGCGTTCACCAACAAGCTCACATTCTATTGGATATTTCCAATCAGAATGTCGTGTCAGGCCGCAGCAACCTGCCTCCCGGCTATTTTAGAGCTAGAATATCGGCTTATAACCCCGCTTTATAATCTCACCTTCAAACACCTAATTCCACTTCAAATCTAAGCATTCTGAAATTCTCCCCCCGGTTTTAATCCTTGGCACGGCTTTATATATCATTACGTTCAGAAAAAATGGCCAAACTTATGCTTATGCCCGAATCATCGACCATGTCTTTGTACTACATTTCAGATAAAAACTCTTAAATTTTTTAATAACAATGTTTTAGGCTGAAAACTGCTTATTTTGCATTGAACCTATGATTTAATTTTTTAAAAATGCAGCATAAAATTCATATCAAAACTGAAAACCATCATGTTTAAGAAAGCCGGATCTTATTTCAAGTAATTATCTGAAATCCGCACAAACTTATATGCTACAGATGGCCTCAAAGTCTCGTCCTTCCCATATACTTGGGTTTAAGATGAAATCACCATACTTCTGTTTATTTTGACAAACAAGTAAAAATGTCGCATTTATAATTGAACATCCTTAAGCTATTTTGATAAAATTAATTATCAAACTAATTATGATTCTGATTTATCACTCAAATTAATTACTTTCCAAAAGTATCATCGGATCCGAAATAGGGGGTAGTTAAATGCCTGAAAAAAACGTAATGAACGAATTGTTATTAGAAATTGCCAAAGATCTAAAAGAAATCAAATCCCAAATATCAAAAGGCTTCGATCAAATCGATCAACGATTTAATCAATTGAAAAACAATTCAATCAAATCGAAACAAGAACAACTAGATTAGAAAGTGATATGTACCAATATAAATTTGATGTCCGCGAGTAGCGGACTTTTTTAATTAGCCTTCTAAAAAATTATATGGTATGTATTTTGAGAAATTAGGGTCGTAATCCAATTTCGCTTATTTTGATCGATAGTCAATTGCGATATTACACACTACATTTAACGCGTTAAGATATAACAGGTGTTTTTTACGTGTCATGATTACATGAAATTGCTTTAAACCCTACTATGTTCAAATAAAACGCGAACCTCGCCGTCAATGCTTTTGTACGTCAAATAAAACCCCATTTTTTTGCAGCCAGAAAACCTTGTTGTATCAGCCTTTAAGGTTAGGCTATCTAATTCATTTTGCATTGAACCACCAGTCCTGTAAATAGAGCCCACTTAAAATTCACTCTCAGCCCACACGGTATAAAGGATGTAGGTAATTCGACAAATTTTTCGTCCACTGCAGTTTGGAAATAATAGCACGATCTTTACTTTTAAAATTTCGATGCCCTTCCCTGTCTTTCCTCTATATACAAGCACCTTTTGTTCATTTAACGCTTCCTCCATTTATCCTTCACGTGATTAAAGCATCAACTAACCACCCAAAAATAAAAGACCGGCATCCTCCGGTCCTTACAATAAACTGATTATGAGATTTCTTCCAGGTCGTATTTTTTGATTTTATTGTAAAGGGTGGCCAGGGAGACGCCGAGCATTTGCGCGGCTTGTTTGCGGCCTTCGAGCGTATTGTCCGTGCGCTTTAACGCTTGGGCGATCCCCGCGCGTTCCGCTTGCTCGACCGCTTCTTTCAAACTTCCGCCGCCTTGGCTGGCCGGCCGCCGCTCCGCGTGCTCCTGGCGGATGTAATCCGGCAGGTCGCGCGGCGTGATCATGTTCCCTTCGGCCATGCAAACGGCGTAGTCGATCACGTTTTTGAGCTGGCGAACGTTGCCGGGCCAGTGATACCGGGCGAAAATATCCATCACCTCCGGCTCGACGACGTACGCTTCGGCATCCTCGCCGTTGGCCCGCGCCTCGTGCTTCAGCATGGAATCCACAATCGCTTCGATATCGCGGTGCCTGGCGCGCAGCGGCGGCAATTGCAGCATAAAGGCGTTAAGCCGGTAAAAAAGATCCTCCCGGAACCGCCCCTTCTCCACCATCTGGGCCAAATCCTTGTTAGCCGCGGCGATCACCCGCACATCCACCTCCAGCTCATTAACGCCGCCCACCCGGCGGATGGCCGATTCCTGCAGCACCCGCAGCAGCTTGGCTTGGATATCGTAAGGCAGCTCCGAAATTTCATCCAGAAAAAGCGTGCCTTGATGCGCCAGCTCAAACAGGCCAAGCTTCCCCCCGCGTTTGGCGTTCGTAAAAGCGCCCTCCTCATAGCCGAACAGCTCGCTTTCCAGCAGCGCTTCGGGGATCGCGGCGCAGTTGACGGCCACGAACGGCTTATCGCTCCGGCCGCTCTCATTGTGAATCGCCTGAGCCAGCAGCTCCTTGCCGGTCCCGCTCTCCCCGTAAATCACGACCGAAATCGCGGACCGGGCCACCTTTTTCGCCTTGGCGATCACCGCTTTCAGGTCACCTTCCGCGCCGATGATATGCTCGAAGCTGTATTTGGCTTTGCTCAAGCTGTTCATGCCTTGCTGCAGCCGTTTGAGTTCCTTGCTGTTCTTTTCCAGTTTCTTCACCAGCTCATGGACCTCGACGGCGCCTTTGCAGATCGATACCGCTCCTTCCACCCGGCCGCCCAAAACGATCGGAGCCATATCGACGACGTACTCGACATTCCGCTCCTTCCGCCGCAATCCGACCACGACCTTATTCTGTTTCATCACCTCCACCAGCTGCGCGTTAGGGCGAACCGACAACAGCGGCTTGCCGACGATCTCCGCTTCGGTCACCCCGGTGATCCGGGTATACTCGGGATTGATGAACAGTACGACGCCTTCTTTGTCAATGACGAGCAGCCCATCCTGAATTGAACGGAGCAACGCGAAAAAGTAATCAGCCAACGAACCGGACGGCAGCTGCAGCAGTTCTCTTTTATTCCACATAACGCCTCCTTGAATACGGTTTCATCCTATTTTAAAAAAAGAAAGAAGCGCGATCAATGCGCAAACCGCGCTTCTTTTGCCGTCATACACACGGCACAGCATGCTTCTTTACTGCCACCTGCATAGCACACAATTCTAATCCAGCTCGATCTCCAGCTCCAAAAACGCCGAGGAAAGGCTTTTGCCATGCATATCGATCGCCAGCGAACGGGTAACTCCGCCGCCCAACGCCTTGGACATGACAAAGTTCAAAGCATGCAAACGGGGCAGCTCATAGCGTACCACGTTCCCCTGGACAATATCGCCGAAAAACTCCCGCACCTTCTCCGCGGTGACCTGCGCCTTTACGGCTTCATAATCGGCTTCCTTGTACACGATCAGCGAAATGTTGGAGATATCGCCTTTGTCGCCTGTCCGGGAATGGGCAATTTCACGCAGCTTCATCCTCTACACCTCCTCGTAAAATACGGCAATCTCAATATCATCGGCCGGCACCAACACGGACGCAATCGAGACAATCTCTTTGACGCCCGCCCGGGCTCCCCCGCCGCCGGCCGGCCCGTTGGTGTACAGCGCCTCCACTTCATTGCCGATCAAGGCCGCATGCTTGCGTTCGAGCGTTCTTCCCGCCACCCGCAGGCGGACTTCGCTTAGTCCGTTAAAATCAGCATTAATCATACGGGAAATTTTATTTCCGTACAATGAATTTACTCCGATGTAATCCACACGCAGCTCCTGGATCGGCACCTGCAGCAGCTCCAGCCGTTTAGCTACGATTTCTCCGGCCAGCTTGGCCCGTTCGTAAGCCCCGCTGCCGCCGTAGCTCATCTCGCCTTCGCCGATATAACAATCTTGATATCCCACGCTCGTCTTATAAAAGCCCGTCTTGGCTTTTCCCTTGGCCCCCGTCACTCTAACCTGGTTTAATCCGATTTCTTCAACGGTCAGCTCCGTAAAATCGGCCACCACATCAGGGGTCAGATAATTGGCCGGGTCGTGAATTTCGTACAGCAGCTGTTCTTTAATCGTATCCTTATTGACCACGCCTCCGGTATCGGGGAGCTTCTCGATCACAATATTTCCGGCGCTGTCGACCTCGGCGATCGGAAAGCCGATGTTCCACGGCTCCGGCACGTCTTTGTAGCCCGGATCGGCGTAGTAGCCCCCGGTAACCTGCGCTCCGCACTCCAGCAGATGCCCGGCCACCGTCCCGGCGGCCAGCAGGTCGTAATCCTCCATGCTCCAGCCGAATTCATAAACGAGCGGGGCGATCGCCAGCGCCGGGTCGGCCACACGGCCGGTGACGACGATATCCGCTCCGTTACCCAGCGCTTCCACGATTCCTGCGGCCCCGATATAGGCGTTGGCCGAGACGATCGACGAGCGCAGGGAACCAAGCTTCTCGCCGGTTTCGACGGTCGGGTAGTCGATATATCGGTCGATTTTGTCCGCGATATCGTCACCGGTTACGGCGGCGATTTTCAGTCCGGTAATACCGAGGCCCTGGGCGATCTCTTTGATTTTTTGCGCCGCGGACAGCGGGTTGGCCGCCCCCATATTAGTAATGACTTTCACATTATGCTGCTTGCAAAGGGGCAGCACTTTGACCATCCGGTGCTCCAGCAAATGGTTGTAGCCCTTCGTCGGGTCCTTCAATTTCTGCTGCTGCGCGATCGCGATGGTGCGCTCCGCCAGACATTCGAACATGATATAGTCGAGGTTGCCTTTTTCCATCAGCTCCAAGGCCGGTTCCAGACGGTCTCCGGCGTACCCCGCTCCCGCGCCGATACGGATTGCTTTCATTGCTTATCAGTCCTCCACTTTTTTGTCTTCTTTATATCGATATGGTTCCTGTGATGAGCGCTATCGCGGTAAACACAAGCGACGTGCCCCAAGCCCACTTGAAGGTAAACTTCTGATGCTCCGCCAGGTCCACCTCGGAGAGGGCGACGAGCAGAAACGTCGACGCCGTCAGCGGGCTAAGCGGAAAGCCGACGGTCATCTGTCCGAAGATGGCGGCCCGCCCGATTTCGATCGGGTCCATCCCGAAGTTGGCCACCGCTTGGGCCAAAATCGGCAGCATCCCGTAATAGAAGGCGTCCGGCGTAAACACCAAGCTCAGCGGCATACTGATGACGGCCAGAATCAGCGGCAGGAACCGCGCCATCGAGTCGGGCACGATCGAGACCAGCGAATCGGCCATGGCAGCGATCATCCCCGTACCGTTCAGAATGCCGGAAAAAATGCCGGCCGCGAAAATCATGCTGGTCACGAGCACAATGCTTTTGGCATGCGCGTTCAAACGCGCCGACTGTTCTTTCAGGTTGGGGTAATTGACCAGCAGGGCGATGGCAAACCCGATCATAAACAAAATCGTATGCGGAAAAATATGCGTCATCAGACCGACGATCAGCAATATGGTGAACACCGCGTTAAACCAGAACAGTTTGGGACGGCGCATCGCCTTTTGTTCCTCGGTCAATTCTTCTTCCATATTATAGTTGAAATCAATGACGCCCAGCCGCTTGCGCTCCCGTAAGCCCAGGAAAAAAGCGACCGCCAGCACATAGACGATCCCGCCGGCCATGGACGGAAGTATGGCGGTGAACATCTGGCTGGCATCGGTTTGCAGCGCGGACATAGCCCGCGCCTGCGTCCCCGACCAGGGAACGAGATGCATCGCCCCCGCCCCCAAAGCGACCACACAGGGCAAAATCAGCTTGTTGATCCCGATGCGCTTGTAAATCGGCAGGAAGGCGGTAATCGTAATCATAAAGGTCGCGGTCCCGTCGCCGTCCAGATGGACGAGCATCGTCACGGCGGCCGTGCCGACGATAATTTTCAGCGGATCGCCTTTGACGGCGGACACCACTTTTTTAATTATAGGGTCAAATAGGCCGGCATCGGACATCAGCCCGAAGTAGAGAACGGCGAACATCAGCATAATGCCCGTCGGAGCTACCTGGATTACGCCGTTTAAAGTAGCCTCCCCCAGCTGATCCCAAAATCCGCCGATCACCGCGAACAGAACCGGCACGATCACCAGCGCGACAATGACCGACACCTTTTTGGTCATAATTAAATACAGAAAAAGCGCAATCGTCAAAACACCTAGCAAAGCCAGCATATTCTACCTCCAGATACAAACTGTGCTGAAAAATAAGACCCGGGCGCTATACCAGCTCCACGATCGTGGACACGCCCATCCCGCCGCCGATACACAGCGTAGCCAGGCCGCGTCTGGCGCCGCGCCGCTTCATCTCGTACAGCAGCGTCACGAGCACCCGCGCGCCGCTGGCTCCGATCGGATGACCCAGCGCCACGGCGCCGCCGTTGACGTTCAAGCGGTCCTCCGGAAAGCCCAGTTCGCGGGCCACCGCCAGCGCCTGCGCCGCAAACGCCTCATTGGCTTCGATCAGATCGATGTCGGCCAGGGTCAAGCCCGCCTTGGCCAGCGCCTTGCGGGTCGCCGGGATCGGCCCGGTGCCCATGATCGCCGGATCGACGCCGGCGCTCGCGTTGGCGCGGACAACGGCCAGCGGCTTGATGCCAAGCGCTTCGGCCTTGCGCCGGCTCATCAGCACCAGCGCGGCCGCGCCGTCGTTGATGCCCGATGCGTTGCCCGCCGTTACGCTGCCCGCCTCGGCGAAGGCCGGTTTCAGCTTTGCCAGTTTCTCTACTGTAACCCCTTCGCGCGGGCTCTCATCTGTGGCAAAAATCACAGGCTCGCCCCGGCGCTGCGGCACGGATACGGGCACGATCTCCTCGGCGAACACTCCTTTGCGGATGGCCTCGACCGCTTTTTGCTGGCTGCGGGCGGCGTACTCATCCTGCTCCGCGCGGCCGATGCCGTACTTCGCGGCGATGTTTTCCGCCGTGATCCCCATGTGATAACCGCCCATGGAGCAGGTCAAGCCGTCGCTCACCATGCTGTCCACCGCTGCCCGGTCGCCCATGCGGTACCCTTGGCGCGCTCCGGGCAGCACGTAAGGAGCGGTGCTCATCGATTCCATGCCGCCGGCCACTACGATCTCCGCCTCCCCGCTATAGATGGCCTGGGAAGCAAGGTGAACCGCTTTCAACCCGGACCCGCACAACAAGTTCAACGAAGTCGCCGGCACCTCCTGCGGCAATCCCGCCAGCATAGCGGCGCGGCGCGCCGGGTTCTGCTTTTCGCCAGCCTGAAGCACGTTCCCCATAAACACTTCATCCACCATGTCCGCGGAAATCTGCGCCCGGCTTACCGCTTCCCTGATTACGGCGGCGCCAAGCTCCGCGGCGTGAACCTCCCCCAGCGCCCCCATAAACGCTCCAATCGCCGTACGTACGGCGCTGACAATAACTACCTCGTGCAAATCGCTTCCTTCCTTTCGTTTAAAGAGATTGTTTTTCCCGGTGCCGGAAAACCGGATTTTATGAGCTCGCACTTAAAGTTGCGGCAGATTAACGGCAAAAGACGCCGTTGTTTTTGCTTTTACCGTGTCCAGGTCTACGCCGTCCGCCAATTCGATCAGCTCCAGCCCCCGCTCCGCAAAGCGGAACACCGCCAGCTCAGTGACGATCATGGACACCACGCCGACGGCCGTCAGCGGCAGCGTGCAGCGCTTGACGATTTTCGCCGCGCCGCCCTTGGCGCAATGCTCCATGGCGATGATGACTTTTTTGGCCCCGGTGACTAAATCCATCGCCCCGCCCATGCCCGGCACCATTTTTCCGGGAACCATCCAGTTGGCCAGATTGCCCTGCTCATCCACCTCAAGTCCGCCGAGCACGGACACGTCCACATGACCGCCGCGAATCAGCGCAAACGACACGGAGCTGTCGAAATAGCTGCCCCCGGGACGAAGACCGGTCGGCTGGCCGCCCGCGTTCACCAGATCCTTGTCCGTCTGCTCGTTCACATCCGTCAGGCCGATAAATCCGTTTTCGGATTGAATCTGAATATCGATCCGCGGGTCCAGAAAAGCGGGGATCAACGTGGGCAGCCCGATGCCGAGGTTCACCACATCCCCGTCGCGGATTTCCTGCGCCACCCGTTTGGCGATTTTCTGTTTGCCCGTCAGCGCCTCCGTTTCGCTTCCCTTCATTCCCGTTCACCTCCGCATTGCACGATTTTGTCCACCAATATCCCCGGAGTGACAATGCTGTCCGGGTCCAGCTCGCCGGTCTCCACGATCTGCTCGGCTTCCGCGATCACCAGATCCGCGGCCAGGGCCATGATCGGGTTGAAATTGCGCGCCGACTTGCAGAATACCAAATTGCCCGCCCGGTCTGCCTTGTAAGCTTTCAGCAAGGCCACGTCGGCGCGCAGCGGAGTTTCCAGCAAATATTCCCGGCCGTCCACAGCCACCTTTGGCTTGCCCTCTTCCACCAGGGTGCCGAGCCCCGTGCGGGTCAACACGCCGCCCAAGCCGGCGCCGCCCGCGCGGATCCGTTCGGCGAACGTGCCCTGCGGGGTCAGCTCCACCTCCAGTTCGCCGGCGATCATTTGCCGGCCCGTCTCCGGATTGGTGCCGATATGGGAGGCGACCAGCCTCTTCACCCGGCGCTGGACGATCAGCGGCCCGCAGCCTTTGTCGACCGTCCCCGTATCGCTGGAGATCAGGGTCAGTTCGGCCAGCTCGCTGTCGAGAATCGCCCGCACCAAGCCCTCCGGCGCGCCAACGCCCATAAATCCCCCCATCATGACCGTCATTCCGCTCCTCAGGAACGAAAGCGCCTCGTCGAGCCGAATTACTTTGTCTTTCAATTTTCCTTTCACCTCGTTGCAGCAAAAATGTGGTTCAATTAAACTAACAAGCAAAAACCGTGCCAAACTCCGATGATAGTGGCGGAAAAGCCCGGTACTCCAGCAAAAAATAAAAATCCGGAGGCAATGTCTCCGGACCGGACGGCCGTCAATATTTCTAAATATTTAGAACAGAACCCGCTTCATGGAAGATGGTTCCACGATCCGCAAGCGTTCCAGCTTTTGATAACGGAATCCCAAATATTTAGAAGAAAAGAAAGCAAACGATGCGTTATCGCTCATTTTTGAACCCAATGTGAACTTTGGCCAAAAAAATATTTTTCCCCCGCCTAAAAAGTAAAGGCTAACTTCTTTTTGCGAGAAGGCGGTGTATCATATTAAAAAATCGCGCTGCCCGGCGTGGCGTGAATCACCACCGTTATTTGGAAAGGAGTTCATCCGCGTGCGTACCCAAATCCAGAACAAGCAACGCCAATCCGTGCAATTGAACGTCAATCCGCAAATGCTCCAGACGTTTCGGCTGCTTGCGATGCCGAACGGCGAATTGGAACGCCTAATCAGCGAAAAGGCGCAGACCAATCCGTTTATCGAAATCCTGCCGCTGCGGCCAAATAGACGTATGTCCGCCGGCCTATCCAGGCTAAACGCTGCGGGCTTGTCCACTGAACTGCTGGGCTATAAGTTGAAAGCGAAAACAACGAGTGAAGAGGCGATTTGGGAGGAGTTAAAATTCAGCGTGGATGATCCTAAGGTGAAAAAAGCGCTGCAATTCCTGATCGGGAATTTGGACGAAGCGGGGTATTTGCCGCCGGACATCGACCGTCATGCCGAACAGGCCGGCATTTCCCGCGCCGCGTTCGCCAGGGCGCTTTGGCTGCTGCAGCAGGAAGGCGCGCCCGGGATCGGTGCCCGTTCATTGCAGGAGTGCCTGGAACTGCAGTTGATTCGCGAAGGCCGGAAAAACTCCCTGGCCTATATAATGGTGCACAGCTACATGGAAGAAACGGCGCGGGGCGACCTGCCAGCCATTGCCAGGGAAACCGGGGCTCCGCTTGCAGAAGTGGCGGAAAGCCTGGCCCGCATCCGTAAGCTGCAGCCCCGGCCGGGATTGGTTTACGAGGACGCAGAGCCCGCCCCGGCAGTGAAGGATATCGCCGCCAGCGTAACGATGGCCGACGGACGCCTGAAAATCGCCTTGAATTCGCTCAAGATCAGCCTGTATGAAGAAACTGGCTATCTCGAAAGCATGAAAGAGGCATGTTCCATTGAGTTAAGGCAAAAGATCGAGGAGGCGAAAGCGCTGGCCCAACAGCTGGATTACCGGCATACAGCGCTGTTAAAAGTGCTAACCGCGCTAGTGCGGAAGCAGAGGGCTTTTTTCCAAAGCGGCATCCATGAACTCAAACCGCTTAAGCTGGAACAAATCGCCGGCAGCACGGGAATGCACCCGTCCACCGTCAGCCGGGCGATCAAAGACAAATGGCTGGATACACCTTGGGGCGTGTTCAGCTTCAAATATTTTCTGGCGGGGGGAATTGAAGCTGAGTCCGGGGATATGCTCGCCGCCGGCGCGGTCAAACAAATGATCCGCGAGTTGATCGCGGGCGAGGATAAAAGGAAACCTCTTACGGATCAGCTCATCAGCGATCTGCTTCAAGAGCGGGGGATCTCCATCTCCAGAAGAACCGTCGCCAAATACCGGACGCAAGCGAAAATCGCCCCGGCCTCGCAGCGTAAATTGAACCTCCATGTATAAAGGTAAAATAAACCCGGAAATAACAACGTGCTCCCGCGGAATTTTATACTTTCTGGCTGATATGCTGAAAAAGCCTGCAAAAGCGCAGGCTTTTCCGTTTCCTAGCGTCCTCAGTCCTTCCGCTCCTTGATCATCTCCAGAAACTCGAGAATGATATCGGAAACGGCGTCTTCTTTAGACATATGGATAAACTTGCTTGTATGCAAAATGTCGCCTTTAAACAACTCAATCAGCTTTAACGTTGATTCGGGATCGTTCTCCCTCGCTTTGCGCAGCAAATTCAGGAACTCTTCATCATCCGGGACAGCTCTTTGATCATCTTTCGTTTCCATTTGTTCACCCCTTGCTGAGTCATATTCAACTCGCGGGCGACTTCCCCCTCAGTTTTGTCCTGTAGAAAGAGTTTGTGGATGATCGTTTTCCCCGTATCGGAAGGAAGCGCATTAATCAACTGTCTCACAACGATTTTGTTATCAGAAGATGAGGTGAAGCAGGTTACGGCCGGCTCGACTCCATTGAACGAACATTCCCGTTTTCTCACAGTCTTGGCTTTGTACTGAACCCTCCAAGCGATCCGATAAACTTCTTTGCGATATTGCTCGTACACGGTGTGTTGTTCTTTCATAACGACTTCCCCCTTTCATTTTCATCTTCTATATATAGGGAAATTCTGGCGGGCCATACACAACCATAATTATATAGCTAATTATTATTATAACATTTTTTCTAATTATTGGTTGTACTTTGCCCAAATAAATTTCACTATATAAGTGAAAGGCCCAAAAAATCAAAGGAGGTATTAGCATGCAGGTTGCGGATATCGTGTCGTTGGTTGCCAATGTCGGGTTTCCTGTCACGTTGTGCTTCATTCTGATCAAGTATGTGCTGCAGACCGTCGGCGATAAATTGGGCAAGATCGAAACCTCGCTTGAGGAGCTTTCCGAGCAGGTGCAGCAGTTGGAAAGCATGGTGGACGAAGAAAAAACGGGAAACGCGTTCTCGACGAAAAAAATAATCTAAGAAACTTTCAGACTTCCCGACTGGAAAGGTTGTACCGCCGGGGCGGCTAAAAGCTGCCCCTTATTATACATATTCCCGGATGCTTCATTTTAGAACATTCACCCCACCTCCATCCGTTTTCATTCCCTTCGGCCGCACCGCAATCCGTGCAAAAAAATCCCGCCAAGGCTTCTCTGGCCCGACGGGATAAAGTTTTTACGCTTGCTTTTCAAACGGATAACGCAGCCCCCACGGTTCGCGGATCTTATCGAGCAGGCGCATGATGGCCAGCGACTCGTCCAGCGGGATTTCCGCGCTTTCGGTCAGCCCGGCGCTCAGGGCCCGTCCGACCGCCTCCGCTTCAAACACATAACCCTTCGTTGCACGGTCGTCGACAAACGTTTCCGCTTCTTCCCCGTCCGCGTACAAGGTGGCGGTTTTGGCGTTCAAGAAGCCGGGGACGTATATTTTCCCTTGGGTGCCGTGAATGTAAGCATCGTTGCCGATCGCCAGCCGGACGCCTCCGTTCAGGGAGGCGATTTGGCCGCCCTCATAAGTGAGCAGCACGGAAAAATGCTCGTCCACTCCGGTTTCCCCAAGATGGGCCGTGCTTTGGATATGCTGCGGATTGGCGCCCAGCACCATCGCGGCGAAGGAAACCGGATAAATGCCGGCATCCAGCAGCGCGCCTCCGCCAAGCTCCGGGTTGAACAGGCGGCCGGCCGGATTCCAGTCGGCGCGGAAGCCGAAATCGGCTTTCACCAGGCGCACCTCTCCGATCCGCCCGGCGGCCAGCCATTCCCGGACCCGGCGAATCGCGGGCAGAAACCGCGTCCACATCGCTTCCATCAGAAACAGCTTGCGCTCCCGCGCGTAGGCGACGAGCTCCTCCAGCTCGGCGCTGTTCACCGTAAACGGCTTTTCGCATAGAACCGCCTTTCCGGCCCGCAGCGCCAGCATGACATTGTCCTTGTGCAAAGGATGCGGAGTCGCCACATAAACCGCGTCCACATTGGCATCCGCAAGAAGCTCCTCATAGCTGCCGTAAGCCTGCGGGATACGGTATTTATCCGCAAACGCCTTGGCTTTTTCCAGCGAACGCGAGCCTACGGCATAGGCTTCCCCATTTCCGGCATGGGCCAGATCCTCCGCGAATTGCTCGGCAATCCAACCGGACGCCATAATGCCCCACTTGATTTTCGCCGTTTCTCCCACTTGCGAATCCCCTCCTGAGCCAAACGAAATTTTCATCATGATTATACTCTTTTCGAGGAAAGCAAGGAAATCACCTGCCATACCGGGAAATATAAAAAACCAAATTCCATATATTGATATTGTTGATTAAAAAGGATATTATTGGATTTAGATACGGCTGGAGGTGCACATCCGGAGCGTATCCGCCGGTGGAAGCAGCATACATTTTTGACCCACCAAAAAATTTCGTTGGAGAAAGGGAGGTATGTGAGTTGAAAAAAGCCCTAGCCCTTATTTTGTCCAGTGTAATTTTGGTAGCGCTATCAGGAATAACACCAGCGAAAGCCGCGTCCCCGATCGTGGTCAATTCAACGATTGTGGTGAAAGCGGGGGAAACGTTTGACGGGAAAGGCCAGACATATGTGGCGAATCCCGCCACCTTGGGAGACGGCAGCCAGGCCGAAAACCAGAAACCGATTTTCAAACTGGAAAACAACGCAACGCTGAAAAACGTCTATATCGGCGCACCGGGCGCCGACGGCGTGCACGTCTACGGCAACGGCACCATCTCAAACGTGACCTGGCTTGACGTAGGCGAAGACGCCCTGACGCTCAAAAAGTCCGGCACGGTCAATATTACCGGCGGCGGAGCGTATAAAGCTTACGATAAAGTGTTCCAGGTCAACGCGGCCGGCACGATCAACATTAAGAATTTCAAGGCCAACGACATCGGCAAATTAGCCCGGCAAAACGGCGGCACCTCGTATAAAGTCGTGTTCACGCTGGATAATTCGGACATTTCCGATGTGAAGGACTCCATTTTTAGAACGGACAGCAAAACGAGCACGGCCAAAATCACAAACACGCGGTATCATAATGTGCCCACGCTGTTCAAAGGGTTTGCTTCCGGCAACACCAGCCAGTCCGGCAATACGAAGTATTAGAGGCGGCTGTCCCGGAGCATTTTGTAAATACTCCAATACACCCCGGGAATAACGACAAAAAGGGCCTTATTTTCCCGAAAAAAGGGGGCCTGCAGAAATAGAGGAATTTATTGTCCTATTTGAATAAGGTGAGGGCAACCAGGTGCTTTTTCCCATCCTAGTCCCAAAATAACGACATGAATTCCCTCTATTTTGCGCAGAAGCGAGCAAATCTCGAAAATAACGGCACAAATGGTCTCTATTGCCAACAGAGGCTCGGCGGCGACGATTTCGCTGGCGACGACCAGCGAACCGGCCTCGGCGACCCCGCGAAATCCGCCGCCGATGCCTCCGGGTTTGCGCAAAAAGGGAGCGCTGGAGAAATTCCTCCGGCGGTCTTTTTCGATCAAAAAATTACACTCCGGCGGCGCTGATCCAGGAATCCGCGATCAGCCCGTGTCCCGCTGCCGAAGGGTGGACGCCGTCCGGCGCCCAGTAAGCCGGCTCCGCTTTGGCGGAAGCCGCCGCAAACAAGCCGTCGAGCGGAACCAGGATCGCTTCGAATTCGCGGGCCAGCTCGCGCACGATGGCGATCTTCGGATCAAGGTCAGCGCGCCACTGTTTGCGGTCCTCCGGAACCGGCAGCACAAACGGCTCCAGCAAAATCAGCTTCGCGTCCAGCCGCTCCTTGGCGCGCTCCAAGATGTTGCGGTATAACGCCGCAAATTGCTCCGCGCTCGTCGCATCGTTCGAATCGTACCGCCGCCAGGTGTCGTTAATGCCGATCAGGATCGATACCCAGGTTGGTTTGAGGTCAAGGCAATCCCGGTCCCAGCGGTTTTTCAGATCGATGGCCCGGTTTCCGCTGATGCCGCGGTTTACAAAGGCAAGGTTTTTCTCCGGGAACAAATGTCCCAGCCGCGAAGCCACCATCAGCGGATAGCCGAAGCCCAGCGAGGCGCTGTCCTCGTAATTCCGCCCGCAGTCGGTAATGCTGTCTCCTTGAAACAATACGACGTCGTTCTCCTTAAAAATCATGCGTGACTGTTACTCCTTTCGTTTCCCCAGGGTTAGTCCGGCTTTCGGAGCGGATCTTATGTAAGCGTTGTCGATTCTGGGCTGGCAAACCGCTCGCTGTCGTACGCATTTATTATAAGCCATTTGCCGGCTTGCCGGAATACGGCGATTTTCGGACAATTACAGGGCGGTTGCCGGGCAACCGCCGGTGCGATCGCCCTATTCTTCCGCGTCTGCGGCGGCGATCGCAAACGTCACCACCGCTCCGCCGTCCTCCGCGTTGCCGGCTTTGATCCAGCCCCCGTGGCTTTCAACCAGCCGCTTGGCGATGTAAAGTCCCAGGCCGGAATGGCCTTCCGCCTGCCCGCGCGCTTTGTCGGCCCGGTAAAAACGCGCAAACACCTTTTTCTCCTCCCCGGGTTTAAAGCCGGGACCGGTATCCCGAATCCGATAAAGAACCTGCCGCTCTTGGGTTTTGAGACCGACTTCGATGCGCCCGCCTTCCGATGCGTAAGAAATGCTGTTGGAAATGATATTGCCGAGTATCCGCTCCAGCTTCTCCGTATCGATCCGGTATACTCCATCGGCCCCTTCCGGGTGAAAGAGAAGGCGAATCCCCTTGTCCCTGGCGGCCGGTTCGAATTGCCCCACCAGCTTTTCGGTCCAGGGAATAAGTTCGACCGGCGAGACGTCAAGCCGCCCTTCGAGCCGTTCCACCTCGGCGCTGTATTGCAGCTGGCGCACGAGCCCGGCGCTTTTTTGCGCATTGTCGTGGATCACCGAAAGATAACGGCGCTGCTTATCATCCGCGGCCCCGGATTCCAGCAAAGCCTCGGCATAACCCGAAATGAGCGATACCGGCGTCTTCAGATCATGGGCCAGCGCTTCGACCATTTCGGCTTTTTCCCGCTCCAGCCGCCACTGCGCGGACAACGACGAGCGGAGCTCCTCCTGCATCTGCGCGAACGCGGCGCACAGTTGTCCGAGTTCATTGCCGGAGCGGTATTCAATCGTGAAGTCCAAATCCTTGTCGGCAATTTTGCGGGACGCCTGCATCAGCATGCGGATCGGCTCGTTCATCCGCCCGGCGATTCGTCTAGCGAACAGCAGCGTAAACAGCAGGATGTAAAAAAACGGCGACAGCAAAATAGCGATGTAAACGGCCGCCAGCCAGCCGCGGCCTTCGGCGTACGTCGGGCTCAGCGTGTAGGAGAGCAGGACGGCCCCTGAAATCCGCCCGTCCCCGCCGATCACCGGCACCGTCTGGACATACCGGCCGCGGAGGCCGGTCACCGTGTTCAGCTTGTCGTACAATTGCCGTTTTCCTGCGAAAATTTGGTCGTGGAGAGTTCCATAGATATAGTCTCCTTCGCCGTCGACCACCTGATAAAGGAAGCCGGCCGCGGGCACTTGGGCTTCCAGCGCTTCCCTGCGGGACGGATCGAGCAAAGCCGTATTTTCCTCCCTGATGTATTCCTTAATGCCCGGAATTTGTTTTTCGTAAAAATTGGCCGGATAAACGCTGCTGTTCTCCATCCGGGTGAACAGCAGGACCCCAAACGCATAGGTGATAACGGTAGCCGCCAAACTGAGCGCAAGGATCAGCGCAAAGCCGAGGGTAAACTGCGATTTCAGCGACCAATGGGCGATTTTTTTCATCTGCTTACCCCTTATTCCATTTGTAGCCGATGCCCCATACGGTCTGGATATAGTCCCCGGACGGATCGGCCGCGGCCAGCTTGGCTCTGATTTTTTTGATATGTTCAACGACGGTGGACGAGTCGCCTTCCGCATCCAAACCCCAAATCCGTTCATACATCTGCTCCCGGGAAAAAACCTGGCCCGCGTGCAGCGCAAGCAGCTCGACGATTTCGTACTCCCTCCGGGTCAGCGCCACCGGCGTGCCGCAAACCGTTACGGCCATGCCTTTCAGGTCGAGCTCCAGGTTCCGCCAGCGCAGAAGCGCTTGTGCCGCAGTTCCCGCACCGGTAGTGCCGGTGATATTCGCGGTGCCGGTGGTATCGGTGGTGCCGGTGGTATCAGCGGTACGGATGGGGCCAGCGGCATTTGCGTTTTGTCTGGCGCGTTCCTCCCGGCGCAGATTGGCCTCGATGCGGGCAAGAAATTCCCGCAGGCCAAAAGGCTTGACGATGTAATCGTCGCCGCCGAGCGAAAAGCCCTTGACCCGGTCGTTTTCCGACTGCCGGGCGCTGACGAACAGGATCGGACAGCGGACGGTGTCACGGATCGCCCGGCACACCTCAAAGCCGTCCCGCCCCGGCATCATGATATCCAAAATGACCAGATCGGGCTGCGAGCCCGCCAGCTCGATGCCGCGGTCCCCGTCGTACGCGGCCAGCACGTTGTGCCCCCTGGCCGTGAGCTCATCCGCCAGCAGCTCCACCATGTCCCGCTCATCGTCAACGATCAAAATCGTACTCATCGCAACCTCCGCCATTTCTATTCGTAAGTTTTGCGTCCTTCCCAGCGGACAAACCATATTGTACCGCAGATTGCGAGAACGATAAACGCGGCGAGCGCCAGCAGGAGGGCGGCGTTGGCCTGCCGGAGGTACAGCTCAAGGGCCAGGGCGCCTTGCCCCTGCCGAAATTCCGGCAGACGCTGCATCAACGGCAGCAGCGACAGCCGGACCGGCCAGGCCCAGGGGACGAATGTCCAAATACGGTCCCCGATGGCCGTGGCGCCGACGATCGCGGCGAGCAGAAAACCCGCCCCGCCGGCCGCGGCGGAAGCGCCCATCCCGTAAGCGAACGCCAGCCATAGATGCAGCGCGCAAAGCGCCAGCGAGCCGAGCGTCCCATACGCCGCTCCCGCGAGAAAAAATCCGGCATCGGCGTCGGCTATGCGAAGCAGCGTCCCCATGCCGGTGACGAGCAGCAGCGTGGCCGCGAAGATGCCGCAGCCGACGGGCAGCGCCACCATCAGCAGCTTGCCCGCGTAGCTCATCGCCCGCGGCTGCCGCCTCCCGAGCAGCCCGCCGAAACGGCCGGCCTGCTCCTCCTGCATGGCGAGCATCCCGGACAGCAGGCCGATGGCGAGCGGCAGCGCGGAGGCGATCAATTGGAAGAACGCGTCATATATCGAGTTCGCCAAACCCGGCGTCACCGGCCGGCCCGAATAATACCACAGTAAAATTCCCGCGGCCAGCGGCGGCGCCGCGAACACGAGCCAGCGGTAGCCGGTGCGTTTGGTGAGCAGCCAGTCGGCGCGGAGTATGCGCAGAAGAGCCATCGTTAACGTACCTCCCTGCGGGAGTACCACAGTGCGGTCAGGAGCAAGGTGATGGCCAGAAACGCGATCGCAGCGGCGAACCCGGCCGGAATGACGGCGCGGCTAAGCAGCGGATCGCCGGCCGGAAGCGGGACGCCGTTCGGATGGACCCCAATGAGCGGGGCCATCAGGCGGGTCGGCCAGCTCCACGGGACGAGCAGCCAATACGGCCGCGACGCCGCAAGGACGCCGGCGAACATTCCGGCCAAACCGAGCAGGAGCGAGACGGCCGTGCCCTTCCATGCCGCCACGAGCAAATGCAGCGGAATCAAGGCCGCCGACAGCAGCCAGACCACCGCGCTGGCTATGGCAATGTCCGTGAAGGGCACAGGCCCCTCGGCGATCAGCAGGCCCGCGGTCACTACCGACGCGACCAAAACGGCGGAAGACGCCAGCGTGTGGCCGGCCAGAACAGCCGCTTTGGCCAGCCACAAACGCCGGGGCGAAACCGGCAGCGCCCGCAAGGAGCGTTCGGCGCCCGATTTTTTCTCACGTGCTTCCGTCAGACCGCACAATAGCGCGTTCCCGACCGGCACAAACAGCACCGGCCACCAGTTAAACACCATGAACAGGAGCGCGTCCCAGCCGCCGATCGTCTGATCGGGCATCAGTATTTTGACGACGATAGCGAACAGCACGAAGAACAAAGGAGCGCCGCAGGCCAGCTTCCTGGCAAAGGTGCGTTTGGATTTCAAGATTTCCGCCCGAAGCAAGTTAAGCATGGCCCATCCCCTCCTTCACCCGGTTTTCCCGAACCACTTCCATAAACAGCGCCTCCAGGTCGCTGCCGCGCCGGTTCGCCCCCTCATAGCACAGACGCCCCCCGCTGATAATGCCGATATCGTCGGCGGTATGCTCCACCTCGGTCAGGATGTGGCTCGACAGGATCACCGTAATGCCCCGCCCTGGAAAAGAGCGGATCAGTTCGCGCAGCTCCTGGATGCCAAGCGGATCAAGCCCGTTCGTCGGCTCGTCCAAAATCAGCAGTTTCGGGTTTTGCACAAGCGCGATCGCGATCCCCAGCCTTTGCTTCATGCCCAGCGAAAATTGGGACGCCTTTTTGCGGCCGGTACCGGTGAGGCCGACGGTCTCAAGCACCTCCCGGATCCTCGTTTCGGGCAGGTTCAGGAGCCGGGTGTGCACCAGCAGATTTTCGCGGGCCGTCAAATTGCCGTACAGCGCCGGCGATTCGATCAGCGCCCCGATCTCCGCCAGGCAATCGCGGCTCCACGGCTTGCCGTTCACCCAGATTTCGCCGGAGGTAGGCCGCAGCAGTCCCGCGATCATTTTCAGCGTTGTCGTTTTCCCGGCGCCGTTGGGTCCCAGCAGGCCGTACACCGTGCCCGGGCGGATATGAAGCGACACGCCGGAAACGGCGGCATGTCTGCCAAAGCGTTTTTCCAGATTCACCGTTCGTAAAACTTCATTCATCTGCCATCATCCTCTGTCATTATTATGGGGGATTTCCCCCTCTGCCAGAGAGCTTATCAAGCAATTATAAAGAATCGCTAAAGATGAGTTTCGGGTGTCCGAAAAAATTCAGCTCCATTTGTTCAAAAAATTGTTTGAATTTTGACACAAAATGTTCAATAATAGAGTTAGACACAAAACGTTCACAATTTCATCCTGCCGGTGAACGAATTCAAAGTGCGAATTCAAAAAGCCCGGCTTCACTTCGTGATCAAAAGGGACTTTTTGAATCACCTCTTAAAAGGAGCTGATCCTCATGTGGCAAAACGGAAGCGATTCTAAAGGCAACGCATTTTTGTGGATTGTTGCGCTGGGTACGTTTTATGCCGTGTTTTATACGATGTTCACTCTTTTCTCGATTCATGGATAATAAAGCTTCATTTTTGTAACCGTTAACAGACAAACCTATACAACGACGTCCCTCCTATACGACGCGGTTTCCTTGTACCCATAAAAAAACAAACCGCTGTCCCGTCCGATCAGGCGAACCGGGTCAAGCGGTTTGTTTTTCGCTTTGCGCTCCATGCAAAAAGAGCGGGTGCCCGTTGCATCCCGCCCTTGTTTGCTCTGCCGTTATAACATTATACCGCGCTGTCCAAAACCTCTTGCGGCACTTTGATTTCGGAAACTTCGTTGTGCTTGGAAATCGTGCTGTCCATCTTCATTTCGAGCGAAACGCTTTGGCCGTCCTGGCTCATTTCCATCGTCATTTCGACATTGGTTTTTGTCGGCAAATAAGTTTCCTTGTTTATGCCGTAAGTAATTTTGATGCCTTTAATGTTCATTTGATCCAGCATCGCCGCCATTTGCTCATTTTCCCCGCCGGACTGGCTCATGAGCGTTTTCGCCAGCTCTTTAACGCTGTCGCCGGACACGTCGGCCGCCAGGATATATTCGCCGCCTTCTTCGGACACTTTCGTCTCGCCGGCAATCGCCTTAAACTGCTCCAGTTGTTTTTCCAGATTAGCCGATTGCCCCATGCTGGCCAAGATTTGATCGCGCTGATCATCCGGCAGCTTCGTCCAGGTGCCCGTAGCATTCGTGAAGATGCCTTCTTCGGTGACGTATTGCTCGAATTTCTGTTCCCCGCTGTCCGGGATGGACATTTGCGTTTCATTGTACATGGCCAGAGGTTCCTTGGTCGTGTCGATCTTCATCTTCATGTCGACCTTTTGCTCCTGCTTCTGTTCCCCTGCGGTTACGACAATATTTTGGTTTACGCTGGCATCCATCGAGAAGCTTTTCAACCCTTTGCTGGCTTCCGTTGTTTTTTGGATCAGCTCGTCCACCGTCGGTACGGCTCCAGCGTTACCCGAAGTCTCCGCAGTAGCCGGCGTTTGCGCTCCCCCTTCGGCATTGCCGCCTTTTGCCGCCTTTTCTCCCCCGCATGCTGTCAAACTTACTGCCAAAATGGCTGTCAATAGTACTGTGACCCACTTCTTCAAAAGCTTGTCCTCCTAAATTATGTATTCCTATCCATGTTAACTAACATGCGGTGAAAGCAATAGGGAAAAAAGTCCAGTTTATCCGAAGTTCAAGGTCCTGATTATATAGTTATTTAGAACTATATGCTACTGCGTGAGGGACGAAATCCCATAAAAGTTTATAATAGAGATAACCCTATTTAGAAGCATAAGGAGTTTTCACCTTTGAAAAATATTCTGGTTACCGGTTACCGGGCGCACGAGCTCGGCATTTACAGCAACAAGCACAAAGGCATCCCCTATATCCGTCAAGCCATCGCCTCCCGGCTCATTCCGCTGGCGGAGGAAGGCCTTGAATGGGTGATTACGCCCGGGCAGTACGGCGTTGACCTGTGGGCCTGCGAAGCCGTGTTCGGCTTGAAGCGGAGATACCCGCAGCTGAAATGCTCCATCATTACGGCGTACAGCCGCCAGGAAGAAAAATGGAGCGAAGAGAAACAACAATACTACCGGCAAATTTTGCAGCAGGTGGACTTTTTCGCCGAGGCGAGCAAAGAGCCGTATACCGGGCCTTGGCAGTTCAAGGCCAGGGACGAGCTGTTATTCCGCAAAACGGACGGCATCCTGCTCGTTTATGACGAAGACGCGGGCGAAGCCAGCCCGAAATTTTTCAAAGAACGCGCTTTGAAAAAGCAGGCCCAAGACGGATACGCCTACTTCAGCATCGGCGCCGAGGAAATCCAGGCGATCGCCGCCGAAGAGCAATCCGCGTATATCGATGAAATCCCGGATGGCAGCCTTGATGATGGCCTTGACGGCGGCTTCGACGGCAGAGTCGACGGGGACCTCGATAGGGACCTCGATGGTAGATTCGATAGCTGATTCGGCAGCTAATTCGATAGCTAATTCGATAGCTAATTCGATAGCTAATTCGATAGCTAATTCGATAGCTAATTCGATAGCTAATTCGGCGGTATCCTCGATGACAGCTCCGGCGGGATCCTCCATGACAGCTCCAGTTGCGATCTGCGATGAGGAAGCTCGATGGCTGATTCGATGGCAGTTTCGCGTGAACCTCGACGGCAGTCCGGAATACTAGTGAGGCCGGTTTCCAACGAAATTCAAGCCGGTAAATGCAAGCTAGTTTGGTACGAGATCATACGGTTCGTTCTAGTGCAAGCTAGTTGGTACGAGATCATACGGTTCGTTCTAGTGCAAGGTAGTTGGTACGAAATCATGCGGTTCGTTCTAGTGCAAGGTAGTTGATACGAGATCATGCGGTTCGTTCTAGTGCAAGCTAGTTGGTACGAGATCATGTGGTTCGTTCTAGTGCAAGCTAGTTGGTACGAGATCATGCGGTTCGTTCTAGTGCAAGGTAGTTGGTACGAGATCATGCGGTTCGTTCTAGTGCAAGCTAGTTGGTACGAGATCATGCGCTTCGTTCTAGTGCAAGCTAGTTGGTACGAGATCATGCGGTTCGTTCTAGTGCAAGCTAGTTGGTACCGAGTGCATACCAGTCGTAGGCCATTCTATACGCGTACATACTATGCAAGTCTCCCACCAAATGCAAAAGTGCAGGCGATTTTTGTCGAAGCTGCTCAATATAGGCGGTTCAAATGCAAAAGTGCAGTTCGTCCTCGCTCAAATAAACATAATTTGTAAATTCGATAGAAATCAACTGCACTTTTACATTTCATCTCCCCGGAAACGTGAAATTCAGAAAAATGAACTGCACTTTTGCAGTTGGTTCTGCAAAGTAAAAGGGAAGACGCACGTTATCTGCCAAGTGCTAAACAAAGTTTAGCCGCTCGCATGGATGCAGGCGGCTAAAGCTAGCAGGAAGTGCGGTCAGCCAAAACCAGCCGCGTTAGGCGAAATCGGCCAGGACAAAGCCGCACAAGGCGCTGACCAGATACCCAGAGTCGTGCAAGGCGCCGACCAGTTATCCAGAGCCACGCAATGTGCAGGCCAGATAACCTAGAGCCGCACAAGGCGCCGACCAGTTATCCAGAGCCACGCAATGTGCAGGCCAGATAACCCAGAGCCGCACAAGGCGCCGACCAGTTATCCAGAGCCACGCAATGTGCAGGCCAGATAACCCAGAGCCGTGCAAGGCTCAGAGGCCGGCCAAGCCCGAGCCATCAGGGCCCAAGCGCTCTCTTGCGCCCAAGCCGCAATTTCCGCTCACATCCCCACCGAAGCGGAGATGGCCGCAAATACGGCCGCGATGATCCACAGAACGGCGAACAGCTTGATGATCACTTTGATCCATTGGCCGAAGTTGATGCGGGCGATCGCCAGGCCGGCCAGCAGTACTCCGCCCGTCGGGGAGATCAGATTGGTCAGGCCGTTCCCGAACTGGTAGGCCGTAACGATCGCTTCGCGGTTGATGCCGACCAGGTCGCCCAGCGGGGCCAGCACCGGCATCGTCAACGCCGCTTCGCCGGAGGAAGAAGGCACCAGGAACGTGATGACGTTATGCACCAGCAGCATGATTGTCGTAAATGCGTAACTCGGCAACCCTTTCAGCAGATTGGCCAGAGAGTTCAGAATCGTGTCGATGATCATGCCGTTTTCGGCAATGACGAGAATTCCGCGGGCCAAACCGATGATGACGGCGGCATAGATGAATTCGGCGCAGCCTTTGACGAAATTTTCCGCCATTTCGCGCTGATTCATCTTCGACACGATCCCGGCAAACAGGCCGAGCGCAAAAAACACCGCCCCGATTTCGGTCATATACCAGCCTTTGGCCAAAATCCCCCACACGATCAACCCCAAAGTGGCGACAAAGCCGCCGACAATCAGCTTGTCCCGTACGGAGAAAACCACCGCTTCGCCGCTATCCTCCTTAAGAAAAAGCGGACGGGTCAGCAAATCGCTTTTAAAGACGACCGATTTCTCGGGGTGCTTTTTGACCCGGTGGGCATACCACATCGTAAACGCGATCGAGACGCCCGTAAACACGATCCATTCGATAAACCGCAACCACAGCTGCGGATTTCCGTGGATTCCGGCCACACCCTGCGCGATCAGGACCGAAAACGGATTGGTCGTAGAGCCGACGTAACCGATCTGCGTGCCCAAAAACAGGATCAGAATCGCGGTCATCGAATCAAACCCGAGCGCAAACATCAGCGAAATGAAGATCGCGTACAAAGGGATCGTTTCCTCGCTCATCCCGAACGTGGAGCCGCCGAGGCTAAAGATCACCATGGCGATCGGAATGACGAGTATCCCCTTGTTTTTGAGCCGCCGGGCCAGCGCCAGCAGCGCCCGGTCCACCGCGCCGCTCTGCAAAATGATGCCGAAAGCCCCGCCGACGATCAGCACAAACGCCACGACATCCGCGGCATTGATCAGACCTTCCATCGGCGCGCTCAAAATCTGCGGGATCCCCTGGCGCAAGTTCCCGTCTTCGCCGCTTTTCGGCACGGTATGGTACGTTCCCGGCACGATCGCCGATTTGGTCATGCCGTCGACGGTAACCTCCTGGCGGTCGAACTGTCCGCTTGGCACGATCCAGGTTAGCGCGGCCATCAGAACGATAATGGCAAAAATCAACACATAACTATGAGGCAGGGACCATTTCCGTTTTTTTCTTTCCGCTTCCATTGAAATCCCCTCTATTCCCGGAATTGTATAAGCTAAGCTGCTATCATATCGTTATAAGACGTCTTCTTTAAAATGACATTATTCCCTAAATTCCCTAGTTTGGCCAACCTCGTCATGCGTAATCAAACCGCCGGAAATCGTCAGCAGCGCCTTGGCGCTCCTTAAGTCCGCCGCTGGAGTTCGCAGCAGATTGCGGTCGAAAACGGCGATGTCCGCATATTTGCCCGGGGCGAGCGTGCCCGTCTGCTCGTCCATGTAACAATGCTTCGCGCCGTTTACGGTCCATGCCCTCAACACCTCCGCCGCCGGCATGCCCCGCTCGGGATACCATCCGCCTTCCGGCGACCCGTCCGGGAATAACCGGGCGGTGGCGGCGTACAGCGAATCCGGTACGCTCGTGATAAACAACGGTAAATCCGTCCCGATCGTCACTGTTACGCCGGCATCGAGCATCGCTTTATAATCGTAGAAGCGGCACTCCTTATCTTTCCCCGCTACTTCAGCCATATAAGCTTGTTCGCGGGAGGGGTTCAAAAGTAAAATCTGAGCGTACACTTCCGCAAAAATCCCCAAATCCGCCATCCTCGTCAAATCGTCCGGATGCGGATATTCCAGATCGCTGATAGAGTGCCGGATGTCCCGGTCTCCGTTCAGCTTGCGGCACTTCTCCAGCATTGACACCGCCCGGCGGATCGCCGCGTCGCCCTCGGCGGTCAAAATGCATTTCAGCCCGTGGCGGTCCGCCTCCAAGACGGCGGCTTCAATTGCCTCGTAATCGACCGGCCGCAGGTTCGTCACTCCCGGCAGATCGGCATATGGCTCCAGCATATCTCCGGTATGATCGGCCACCACGCCGTCCACCATGATCTTAAAGCCTTGGAATCGGAGCTTGTCGCCGCGATAGCGCGCTTTGTAATCCAGCCCGGCCGTAACGTTAAGCGGCTCCAGCACAGGCTCCAGCGCGAAGTGAACGCGCAGCGGCAGCCGGCCGTTCTCCTCAAGCTCCGCCAATACGGGCAGCAACCCGGCGTAATCGTCAAAGCCGATGTCTTTGACCGAAGTGACTCCACGCCCCGCCAGCATGCGGCAGAAATCCAGAAACTCGGCCTCCACCAATTCCCGGTCCCGCAGCATGTCGCGCAGGAGCAAAGCCCGGTCCTCCGCGCTGCACCGGTCCGGCGTAAATCCGTATTTGCCGATCGCAACCGCGTTCATCCAGCAATAGCTTTTGTTACGATTGATCGCAATCACCGCCCGGTCCGGAAACGCCTTGTCCAACGGCCCCTGCTCCGGCAGGCCGCCCCAGTCGGCGGCATCCCACCCGAAAGCGTATACATTTCCGCGAGCAGGCAAGGTTTCGGCATACCGGATCAGCATTTCGAGCGCCTCCCCGCTCGACGCCGCGGCCGATAAATCCAAACCTCGGTGCATCGACATATATCCGGTAAAAAACACATGATTATCGTGAATCCCGGGCATGACCAGTCCGTCTCCAAGCTCGTAAACCTTCGTCTCCGGCCCAATCCATTGCAAAGCCCCGGACTTTGGCCCAACCGCGCTGATTCTCTCGCCGCATACGGCTACAAACCCGGGAGCGGCCTCGTCTTCCGCACCACTAAACACGGCGTTTGACAGCAGCACGATATCCGCACAGGCACCATTTGTCGCTTTCATCTTCCCCCTCCTCTAGTCTTTCCCGATATATTTCTCAAGCGCTTCCATAATCCGTAGATCGGTTTCGTCAGGGCGCTCATAATAGCGGAAATCGGTAATTTCCTGTCCCAATAACCCCTGATACCCATAATCGTTCAGCGTTTGTAAAACAAATAGTGTATATTCATTCCCGCAACTTGCCGGCGTTGTATGCTGGGCATAATAACAACTCCTTATAAGAGACTTTGAATCATCCGGTTTAAGAAATCCGCCCTTTTACCAATACATCTTATAACGTTATATACAAAAATATACAGCCCCGCATTATGCCAAAGCTATAAAGTTAGTGGCTATAAAGATAGAAGCTATAAGCTACGTTCCAAGCGGAACTTGCGGCAAAAGGGCGGAAGCGGTTAAAAGACGGAAGCGGTTAAAGCGTAAACCGGTAGCGGTCTCCGATAATATATTGCTTGCCGACATGAACGGGCAAACCCTGATCATCGCAAATCACCGTCTTCATATAAAACAGGGGTTTGCCGATCTCGGTTTCGAGCAACCGGGCCTGCTCCTCGTCCGCCAGCACGATTTCCAGCGTCGTCTCCCCCGGCTGGTTCGGATCGATCCCGTATTTGTCGCGCAGCAGGTCATACAGCGAGCCTTCCAGCGGTTCATCCAGCAAAAAGGAATACCGGCGCTCCGGGTAATAATTGTTCTCCAGCATCAGCGGGTGGTCTCCGGCGAATCTTTTCCGCTGAATATAGATCGCCTTTTCCCCTTTCGCCAGTTTAAGCGCGTGCTGGAGCTCGGGATCGGGAGCCACGATTTCCCTTTGGGTCACCTCGCTGCGCGAAGTATATCCGTTCGCCTGGCAGGCCGCCGTGAAGCCGATCAGATGCTCGATTTTCCGGCCGATTTTGGCGTGGCTGACAAAGGTCCCTTTGCCCTGCCGTTTGGTCAGATAACCCTCCTGGACCAGCTCCTCGACCGCTTTGCGGACGGTGATGCGGCTGACGTTATAACGCTCGCTGAGCTCTGTCTCCGTGGGAATTTTCTCTCCCTGCTGAAACGTACCGTTGAAAATATTCGATTGGATCGCTTTTTTCAATTGGATATATAATGGTTCAGGATGATCTGCGTTTAACATGGTTACCTCGCTTGTTATATAACATAATATTCTCTCTCTCAAAGCGTATCAAACGTTTTCAATTTGCACAAGCGAGCACCGTTAATTTTCTGCGCTAATTTCATTCGTACGGAACGCCGAAGCCAAACGATCCTTCCACCAGGCAGCTGGCCGCCGCAAACCGCGAGCCTTCCTCCATGGCTTTCGGGATATTCCGGTCCTGAAGATAGCTCAGCAGAAACGCGGCAATATAGGAATCCCCCGCTCCCATCGTGTCCACCGCCTCGACGATGTCCGGCGCATGGAAGTGGAAGTTGCTTCCGTCATAGACCATCGATCTGTCGCTGCCGCGGGTGGCGGCGATCAGCCGGTTTCCGGCCTTCCATTTGGAGCGGATATATTCCATCGCCCCATCCTCCGGCATATGGCTGCAGGAAAAGAAAGCAAAATCCGCGTACGGAATGAACCGCTCCACCTGCTCGTCCTCAAAATCGTCGGAGAAGTCGAACGAGAGCGGAACGCCAAGCTGTTTAAGCTCGGGCAGCAAATGCCCGGTATGGCTGTAGAGTCCGGTATGCATGACCGCGAAGGAGCGGATATACTCCTTGTCCTCCTCGTCGAGCTTAAGCGGATTCAGCCGCGTTACCCCGCCTTCGTTACTCCCCAGGAACACCCTGTCGCCGTTTTCCAGCGTCACCCGGGCGCAGCCGTTTTCCCCGCTGCAGTGGCGGCACCGTGAAATATCGATGCCAAGCTCCCGCACCGTGTTCTCGACATGCCGCGCCTCGCGGTCGTCTCCGAACACGCCCACAAAAGCGGCTTCCGCGCCGAGCTTCTTGGCGAATACGCTGAAGTTCAGCGCATTGCCGCCCGGGTACATCGTTTTTAGATGGACGTATTTGTCCACCACATTATCGCCTATTCCTAAAACTTTCATGTTGTCACCTGCTTTCGATCGGTTTCTCCCAAAAATCCGTTTGCCTGTTCCCCTTGAAAGATTCTAAATCAGTATTAAATCAGTAGGCCACTTTCCCCATGTAACGGCGGGTTTCCAACGGATGATTGCGTACGTCCGCCAACGCCTCGCGGTACACGCAGAGGATGCTGTAGAACAGAATCGGGTTAAAAAACTCCACCACTTCATCGGCGATCGTGCCGATCCCGAGTTCCTTGGCGTCCACGACCTCTACTTTTTCCGCGTACTGTTTAAGGAAAGTCAAGGCGCGTTCATCCAGGGCGCGGGTGCGTCCTTCATTCATCATCAGGATAAACGGCGTTTCTTTATCCGTCACTTCAAACGGGCCGTGGAAATATTCGCCCGAATGAATCGGCGCCGCGTTCAGCCACTGCATTTCCATCAGGGAGCAGATGGCGAAGCCGTAAGCGTGGCCGTAGGAAGCGCCGCTGGACAAAATATAGAACAGATCCTCCGCGCGGTATTTGTCCGCAAACGTTTTGGCGCGGGGAGCCACCTGCTTTTTCCCGGCGACGATGATGCCGTTGATCTTCTGCATCCCGCTTTGGAAAGCATCGTAATGCGCGTACCCTTCCACTGTGTTCAAAATCTCCACCACGAGTTCGAGAATAATTGCCATCGGGTTGTTTTTGACGTCGCTGTCTTCCCCCCACTCATACAGGAAGGTGTGGTCGGAATGCTTCAGCAGCGCGGCTTCCTTGTTGTGCGTCAGGCCGATCGTATGAGCGCCGTGTTCCTTGGCCGTCTTGGCTGCCGCCACCGATTCCGGCGTGTTGCCGCCGTGCGAGCAGACGATGACGACGGAGTCTTTGTTCAGCCGCTTCGGCAGCGCGTGGACGAACTCATTGGCCGTGTACAGGCCGGTTACGACTTTTTGGGCTTCGCTTTCCAAAAAATATTTCGCCGGATACATGTCGACGAGGGAACCGCCGCAAGCGACCAGGTAAACTTCCGTAATGCCGTTTTCCGTCTTTTCGCTGATCGTGCTGATGACTTTCGATACGTTCATATTGTTCTCTCCTTTTATATAACGTTATATAACGTATTGTTTACAAATCCAATATAACCGCTTTCATAAATCGCGTCAAGGCCAAAATGGAGTAAATCCCGATTCCCTCAATTTTTCGCCACATTTTGCATACGATATCAAGAATCTCCGGAGTCGGTTTCCCCATCAAAGGAGGTATTCCCATGAACGAACAGAAATTGCCTGCGGTCGCTTATTTTTGCATGGAGTACGGGCTTCATTCCGATTTTAAAATGTACGCCGGCGGCCTGGGCATTTTGGCCGGTGACTATATCAAAGGCGCCAAAGATTACGGCGCGCCGATCGTCGCGGTCGGCATCAAGTGGAAACAGGGCTACACCGATCAGCGGATCGGCCCTGACGGCAAGCCTTACGATACGTTTGAAAACAGAGACTATGATTTTCTCGAAGATACCGGGGTGACGGTCACCGTCAAAGTCCGCTCGGCGGACGTTCGCTGCAAGGTATGGAAAACGGAAAAGTTCGGCAACGCGCCGCTTTATTTGCTGGACACGGACCTGCCGGAGAGCGGCAATGCGTGGATTACGGAGCGCTTGTATGGGGGCGGCTTCGGCGAGGAGCGGGTCGCCCAGGAAATCGTGCTCGGCATCGGCGGCGTCAAAGCGCTGCGCGCGCTGCAAATCCCGGTGGACGTTTATCATTTTAACGAAGGTCACGCCGTGCTGGCGGCCACCGAATTAATCCGCGAAAAGATGCAGTCCGGGCTTACTTTTGAAGCCGCCTGGCGGCAGGCCCGCGAGGAAGTGGTGTTCACCACCCATACGCCGGTTAAGGAAGGCAACGAAGCTCATCCGCTGGACTTGCTTGAGGCGATGTCCGCATTTAACGGATTAAGCCGCGAGCAGATGGAGCGCATCGGCGGCAATCCGTTTAACATGACCGTCGCCGGTTTGCGCCTGTCCCGCGTTTCCAACGGTGTGGCCGCGCTGCACGCGGAAACGGCCAACCGCATGTGGCGGGATGTCGCCGGGCGCTCCGAGATCATCGGCATCACCAACGCGGTTCACCTTCCGACCTGGGCCGATCCGCGCATCATGCGGGCCTATGAGGAAGGCGGCGATTTATGGGCGGTCCATATGGAGCTGAAGCGCGAATTGCTCGAGTTCATCCGGGAGCGCAGCGGGGCCGCCTTGGACCCTGACCGGCTGCTGATCGGTTTTTCCCGCCGCGCCGCCCTTTATAAACGCAGCGAGCTGATTTTTTCCAAACCGAAAGTGATCGCCCCTTACCTCGAATCCGGTCAAATCCAAATCGTTTTTTCCGGCAAAGCCCACCCGAACGACGAAGCCGGCAAGCAAATCGTCGCGACTCTCGTCGCCATGGCGCAGAAATACCCGGGCAGTGTCGTGTTCCTGGAAAACTACGATATGACGATCGGCGCCATGCTTACCCGCGGCTGTGACGTCTGGCTCAACAATCCGCGCCGGCCGTTGGAAGCGAGCGGTACGTCGGGGATGAAGGCCGCGGCCAACGGCGTGCTGAACTGCTCGATCCTCGACGGTTGGTGGCCCGAAGGCTGCCTCGACGGCGAAAACGGCTGGCAGTTCGGGGACGGCTACGAGGCGGACGATACCGCGGAAGCGGACCGCCATGACGGCGAAGCGCTGTACGATGCGCTGCTGAACCGCGTGCTGCCGGCGTATTACGGCGACCGGACCCAGTGGGTGCGGATGATGCGGCGCAGCATCGAAACGATCCGGCAGTCCTTTGCGACCGGCCGGATGCTGGAGGAGTATTATCGTAAAATGTATATGCGCAATTAACTGCCACCGCCTTGCCGCCGCAAAGATAAGCAGGCCGAACGGGCAAATTGGGCGGCTTGGCGGAACCATGTGCGCTCTTGGGACGGCTTCGGCGGAACCAGACGTACACTTGGGGCAGCTTCGGCGGAACCAGACGTGCTCTTGGGGCGGCTTTGGGCGGAACCAGACGTACACTTGGGGCCGCTTCGGCGGAACCAGACGCGCTCTTGGGGCGGCTTCGGCGGAACCAGACGTACATTTGGGGCGGCTTCGGCGGAACCGGACGCGCTCTTGGGGCAGCTTCGGCGGAACCCGACGTACACTTAGGGCAGCTTCTGCGGAACCAGACGTACACTTGGGGCCGCTTCGGCGGAACCGGACGCGCTCTTGGGGCAGCTTCGGCGGAACCCGACGCGCTCTTGGGGCGGCTTCGGCGGAAGCAGAGGTGCTCTTGGGGCGGCTTTGGGCGGAACCGAGCGCTCGCTATTGGCCGCCACTATGGAACGGACCGCGCTCTTTCCGGAGCGGGCGGTCTTTTTTTCTTGGGGCTTTCGGCCGATATTACATAATGAGACATTATCAGACATAGGGAAGAAGGAGTACATATTTTATGAAAAAGAAACTGCTGCTGTTGTTACTCGCCATGATCTGCCTCGTGCCCGCCGCGATCCCGGCCGCATCCGCGCCAGCTCCCAAAAACGTCGTCCTGATCGACGCCAAATCCGGCCGCGCTTTTGTACCGGTCCGCATTTTAAGCGGGTTTGAAGGGACAAGCGTTCAGTGGAATGCCGCCGAGCAAAAAATCGATATCGCCAAAGACGATGTACAGTTTACGATGTTTGTCGGGAAAAAGAACGCTTCGGTCAATCAACAGTCTCATTCGTTAACGGATGCGCCCTTTACCGAAGCCGGGGTCACTTACGTCCCGCTGCAGCCTGTAAGCGAGTTGTTGAATTTGCCGATGGACCGGGACAAAAACTTGTCATCAATCAGCCTGGGGCAAGGCGAGGAACGGCTGACCCTGCCGCTGGCCAGCCGGGGGGCGACGGACAGCGGCGGCAAGCCGATCGTCAGCGAGCGCAAGTCGTTTAAAGTCGGCGGCAAAACGTTTAGCGTGCAAATGGTTACGATTTCGCTGATGGACCCGAAGGTCCAACTGGACGTCGTGCTGGCGGGCGATAAAGTCGGCAAGGTCGAAGACTTAAGCAGCATAGCCAAACGCCATAAGGCTGCCGTCGCCGTGAACGGCACTTTTTTTGACGCCTACACGTCAGGCGCCTATAAAGCACCGTACGGCTATATCGTCAGCGGCGGCGAAGTGAAAAAGACAGCTTCCGGCGACAAGCGGACGATTTTCACCTATGACCAAAACCTGCTGGCGCAGCTCATTCCGGGCAAAGAGTTCAGCGAGCGGTATGACGAAGGCCGGATGGAAGGCGCCTTGCAGGCCGGACCACGCCTGGTCGCCAACGGCAAAGTAGCGCTCGACGTCAAGGCGGAAGGCTTCAAGGACCCGAAAATCCTGACCGGCGGCGGCGCCCGCAGCGCCCTTGGCCTGACCCGCGACCACAAGCTGATCTTGCTGACGACCGGCGGCGCAACGATTCCGCAGCTCGCGGAAATCATGAAGCAGGCCGGCGCCTATCAAGCGATGAACCTCGACGGCGGCGCTTCGAGCGGGCTGTACTACAACGGCAAATATTTGACGACGCCGGGCCGCAAAATCAGCAACGCGCTCATCGTGACGTATCAGTAGCGAACGATAGTGCGGAAGTTAGGGCGCGAGCACACTCTAATGCGGAAGTTAGGGCGTGAGCGCACTCTAATGCGGAAGCCTTGTTCCGCTTAGCCATGGGCGGATGGATCTCACTTACCTTCAGACAAAGGCATCTCACTTTCAAGCAAACAACAGTGGATAATTGCATCTCACTTACCAGCCGGCAAATACATCCCTTACTAGCAGGTAGATGCCCCTTTCCAGTTGGTCAAATGCAAAAGTGCATGCGAATTTCGTCGAAAGGCCCCGAAACAGGCAGTTCAAATGCATAAGTGCAGTTCATTTCCGTCTTAAAATCAAAATCCATCTAAATTAGCTCGCGGCAACTGCACTTTCGGGCTTTTGCAGGCGATCCGCCTCGGGAAGCGGAAATTTCGCTAAATCAAATGTACTTTTGCATTTCTTGCAAACCTGCCTCCAATAAAAACGGCACTTTCACGCACAGGGGAATTCCCGGCGGCCGAAAGTGCCATTTTCATATGATGCTGATCGGTTCAGCGGTTCGGTGCAACGTATAAGTGAAGCTGCGTACTGCTTAGTCCAGCGTCGAAGTAATCAACTTGGTGCAACAACTTGATACACTGACTTGATGCAACAACTTCTTGCAATAATCTGGTGTAATAACTTGATCTAATCAACTTGGTGCAATAATCTGATGTAATAACTTGATCTAACCAACTTGGTGCAATAATCTGATGTAATAACTTGATCTAATCAACTTGGTGCAATAATCTGGTGTAATAACTTGATCTAATCAACTTGGTGCAATAACTTGATACAACGGTTTAATTTAGCTTAGTTTGCGCCCTTGCGGCGGTTTGAGATGTCCAGCCAGACGGCGAAGACGAGGATCGAGCCTTTGACGACGTACTGCCAAAACGACTCCAGCCCCATCAGCGACATGCCGTTGTCGAGCGAGGTCATGACCAGGGCGCCGATCAGCGCGCCCAGCACCGTGCCCGCGCCGCCCATGAGCGAGGTGCCGCCGATGACGCAGGCGGCGATCGCGTCCATTTCCGCCATGTTCCCGGCGGTGATTGTGGCCGAGGCGAGCCGGGAGGTCAGCACGATCGCGGCGATCGAGGACAGCAGGCCGCTGAGCAGGAAGATCAGCATCGTTTTGCGGCGGATGTTGATCCCGGAGAGGCGGGCCGCTTCCAGGTTGCCGCCGATGGCGTAGATGTGGCGGCCGAAGGTCGTTTTTTTCGAGAGGAAATAAAAAACGGCGGCCAGCACGATCACGAAAATGATCGGGAACGGGATGCCTTTGTAGGCGTTCATAACCAGCACGAACACAACCACCAGCAGCGAAAGCGCGGCCACCTTGATGACGTCGGCGGCGAGCGATGCGACTTCAAAGCCGTATTTTTGCCGGGAGCGGCGTCTGTTCAGCGTGCTCCAGACAAGCAGGCCGACCGCCAACACGCCGAGCACGATGCCGAAGCCCGGGGCAAAGTACGCATTGCCGAGCAAGGCCAGCACCGGGTCCGACACCGGAATCGTCATCGAGCCGGTGATGCCCATCAGTGCTCCGCGGAACACCATCATGCCGCCCAGCGTGACGATGAACGCCGGGACCATTTTGTAGGCGACGAGCCAGCCCTGCACCAGGCCCAGCACGGCCCCGGCCGCCAGTGTGGCGAGGATGACGACGATCGCCGGCAAGCCCAGCCAATTGCTGAAAATCGCCGCGATCCCGCCGGTCAGCCCGACGATCGATCCGACCGAAAGGTCGATATGTCCGGCCACGATCACGAGCACCATGCCGATCGCGAGGATGGACGTGACGGACATTTGCGTAAACAGGTTGGACAAGTTCCGCGCCGTCAAAAACGTCGGGTCCAGCAGGCCAAACAGTACCCAGATCAGGATCAAGGCGCCGACCATCGTGTAGGCCCGCACGTCCATTTTTCCGAATAGGCCGCTCCATAGCGCCGATTTGGCGTCAGCGCTTTCCGTTTGCGGCTGGACATTTTTTTGCAGCTCCATGCTATTTCCCTCCTGTTGCGGCTTGCATGATATTTTCCTGGGTCGCTTCGCGCCAATGGAATTCCCGGACGAACCGGCCTTCGCTCATGACCAGAATCCGGTCACTCATCCCGAGCACCTCCGGCAGCTCCGAGGAAATCATGATGATCGCCACGCCCTGGCTGACCAGCCGATTCATTAAATGATAAATCTCGTATTTCGCCCCGACGTCGATCCCCCGGGTCGGTTCGTCCATAATGAGGATTTTCGGATCGGACATCAGCCATTTGCCGATGACGACCTTCTGCTGATTGCCGCCGGACAGCGTGCCGACGGGCGTCTCCAGCGAGGCCGTCTTGGTTTTCAGATCCTGCACGTACTTCTGTCCCCATTTCATTTCCTCGTTGTCGTTAATGACGCCGAACCTGGACACTTTGCCCATCGTCGCCATCGTCGTGTTCGTTTTCACATCCATTCCCAGCACCAGGCCCTGGCGTTTGCGGTCCTCGCTGACCAGGGCGATGCCGGCTTTGATCGCGTCCGCCACAGAGCGGATCCGCACCGGCTTCCCTTCGATCCGCACTTCCCCGGACGAGCGGCCCCCGTACGCGCCAAACAGGCTGCTGACGAGCTCGGTGCGGCCGGCGCCCATTAGCCCGGCGATGCCGAGGATTTCACCTTTGCGCAGCGTAAAATGGACGTCCTTGATCACCTTTTGATGGCGTTTTTCCGGATGCCAGACGTTGTAGTCCCGCACCTCCAGCACAGTCTCCTGCGGGGTATGCTCCACCCGGGGATACCGCTCGGTCAGTTTCCGGCCCACCATAAGCGACACGACCCGGTCGTCGTTCGTCTCCTTGCGGTCCAGCGTCGCCACCGTACGCCCGTCGCGCAGCACTGTAATCGAGTCGGCCAAAGCGAACACTTCCGGCATTTTGTGCGAAATGTACACGCAGGATACGCCTTCCCGGCGCAGCTGATGCAAAATTCCCATCAAAATCGCCACTTCGCTTTCGGTCAAAGCCGCCGTCGGCTCATCCAAAATCAAAATCCGCGTATGTTTGGACAGGGCTTTGGCGATTTCCACCAGCTGCTGCTGACCGATGCCGAGGCTGGCGATTTTCGTTTCCGGAGAAATGCGCAGCCCGACCCGGTCCAGCCAGATGGACGCGTTGTGATACAGTTCATCCCACTGAATGACGCCGCGTTTAGTCGGTTCCGTCCCCAAAAAAATATTTTCTCCCACCGTCATTTCCTTCACGAGCGCCAGCTCCTGGTGAATGATGGCGATGCCGGCCTTTTCCGCATCGGCGATGTTATGGAACTGTCTTTTTTCGCCGTCGATAATGATGTCGCCGCTGTAGGTGCCCGCGGGATACAGCCCGCTAAGCACCTTCATCAGCGTCGACTTGCCGGCCCCGTTTTCGCCGCACAAGGCGTGGATTTCACCCTTTTGCACCTGCAAATTGACGCGGTCGAGGGCTTTGACGCCCGGAAACTCTTTGCTAATGTTCACCATTTCCAACACGTGCATAGGCGTTTGCACTCCTTTTTTAGCCAATACCAAAGGCGGGTTCACACCGTTTACTGCTGCGGCCATTGATCCTTCGGCACGTTTTTGTACACGTCCTCCAGCTTGTGGAAGCCGTCCTCAATGACCGTGTTCAGGCTGCTCTTGTCGACCGGGATCGGGTCGAGCAGCACCGACGGAACGTCGATTTTGCCGTTGTTCACCGTTTTGTCCGTGCCGATGTTCTCGCCTTTGGCGGCCGATACGGCCATTTCTGCGGCTTTGGTGGCAATCGATTTGATCGGCTTGTAGACCGTCATCAGCTGTGTGCCTTCGGCGATCCGCTGCACGGCGGCCAAGTCGGCGTCCTGCCCGGAAACTGGAACTTTGCCGGCCATGCCCTGCGCGGTCAACGCCTGGATCGCCCCGCCGGCGGTGGCGTCGTTGGCGGCGACCACACCCTGAACGTCATTTTTATTTGCGGTCAGCGCGTTCTCCATGTTTTTCAGTGCTTCTTCGGGCTTCCAGTCCTTGGAGAACTGGTCGTAGACGATCTTGATGTCGCCTTTTTCCTCCAGCGGCTTAAGCACGTTCATTGCACCTTCCTTGAACATGTGGGCGTTGTTGTCGGTGTCCGCCCCGCCGATATACACGATGTTCCCTTTCTGCGCCGCGGCGGTGACGGCCTGGGCCTGCAGCTCGCCGACGCGGACGTTGTCGAAGGAGATGTAGTAGTCGACTTCGGCATTGTTGATCATCCGGTCGTAAGCGATCACCTTGATGCCTTCCTTATGCGCCTTTTCCACGATCGGCGCGGTCGCTTCCGCGTTGTGGGCGATCACGACGAGTACGTCGACGCCCTGGGAAATGAGCTGCTCCGCCTGGCTGAGCTGCGTGGCGTCGTCGCCGTTGGCGGCCAGCACCTTCACTTCGCCGCCAAGCTCCTGGACCTTCTCCGTAAAAATATCCCGGTCCTTTTGCCAGCGCTCTTCTTTCAGCGTGTCCATCGACATGCCGATCACGATTTTCCCGTCGTCACCAGCGCCTCCATTCGCCGCACCGCCCGAGTTATTCGGCGCATTGCCGGAACCGCTGCCCGCGCCTGCGCCTGCGCCGCCGTCCGAAACGATGCCGCACCCCGCCAGGGAAGATGCCAGCAACACGGTTGCCAAGCCAAACCGGAAACGTTGACTGAATTTTTTCATATTGCTTCGCCCCTTCTCATTTGAATGTTTGCGCTTACAAAATAATCTTAGCACCGGGTCATCCGTGGCGGGGCGGCTAATGCCAGCACGGGTTTGCCCGCGAGCAGCATTTCTTTGCTGCCGGATGAAATGAAATTCATCGCCTGCGCTTTCACAGCACATTTTTGTCCACCGGACAGCAAAAAAGTCCTTGCCGGAGGACAAGGACTTGGTGATGGCCTTTTCGTCAACGTGCCGCTATTTTCATCATAATGACAAGCTCGAAGCTGAACCGGAAACCAGCTCCTCGCGTTTGCTCATGACTTCGATCATCAAGTTGGCTCCAAGCCTGAATCCATATAGAAAAGCAGCTTCAATATGCATGCTATCCACGCTGTCGCACAGGTCAAAATATTCCTCAAGCTCATGAAACGCCTCCTCACCTAATCGTTCTCGCCATTGCTCCGTCTGCTCCCCCACTTGTCGGCTTAAGGAACGATATTCAGGATGAGACGGTACAATCGCCTCATCGGGATAAAGCTGCCCGCGGTACAGTGCTTCCAGAATCATTTTCATGTTCATCCTCCCATAAATGTCGCATCGCTTGAATGAGATTCCTGCACATGGTAGGATATTTATGCAGTCTGCTTATTAAAGCGGTTGCGGGATAGGAAGTGGCTGTGTTCTTCGTCGGACGCGCCGTTATTTTTGGAGATCGTCATACACCTTCTCAATCCCTTTGCGGACGATATCTGAACGTGTCGTATTCAGCATCTTGGCAGCAGTATCGAGCTTGCTCATAATGTCCTGACTGACACGTATCTCAATCTTTTCGCTTTTGGGATTGTCAGATGGAGGACGCCCCATCTTTTTGGAGGACATTGCTTCACCTCACTTTTCGCCCTGACAACAATATATTATTGTCAGGACGAAAAGTCAATCCTTTCATTCCGGTACTCGCCGCTTTTTTCTCGGCAGGTTAGGTATTTTTGACACGAGACTGCTGTCTCGGTTGTGAAAGCACTGAATTGAGATAGCCAAATTCGCTTATTAGGGGCATGCCCCTAATAGCTTTATTTTTTTCCTTGACATGTGGAGTACGTCATATTAATGAAATGGAGGGGCAAGCTAGGCCATGCCCCATTTTTAACATGTGGTTATTGAAAACAATATTTTCATCAATCTAAATTTCTATAACTTCTCCTTGTGCAATTTTTTTAGATTCGAAAAGATCAAATTTGCTTCCAACATAGAGTAAATTTTGTGGCACACTATCAGGGAATAAAAAGTTCAAACTGCAAGTAGTCTCATGAGTTCCATTATGCGAAAAAAACTTTAGAATTACGCTCCAATCCCTTCCATCCTCATCACTATGAAAGTGTGCGGCAGTTGAATACTCTGTTATAGGAATGCGCTTTTTCCCCCCATCTTCCGCAGATACCCAATTTACTTTAACAATAACTTCTTTATTCATTTCTCCACCATTACCTTTCCGAAACCAGAATTTAGTACGTCTAAGTCGAAATAATAAGCTGGACCAATATTATCAAGCTTACTAGAGTAAAAGGCACGATTAAGCATCTTCTGTGGAACAGTAACAGATACAATTCGATTATTCCCCACCATAGCAGCTCCCCATTTTTTTGCATCATTGAGTGATGTTGCAAACCATTTTCCTTCCATATTAAATCCTGCATCAAAAACTTTTGACTGAGCAATACCAGTTAACTCAGCATCACTCATAGATCTATACAAAGTCACCATTTTAGTGCCAGCGTTTAGTGCTCGTACCGCTAAAACCGTACCGTTTGTAAGAAAACCCTTGAGGATGCTGCCTATTCCCCAAGGGTATAAACTATCATTTATTGGGGTCTACTTTTGATAATATCTCTTTTTCCGTAAAGAATTGAATATTATCATATTCCCATTTCAAATGACGATTAATGGCTTTTGCTGCTTCTTCCCAAGTTGGTCGGATACAATCTTTGAGTATTTCTTTTATTTCTGTTTCCAACAAGTCTAATTCAAAGTCCTGAATAATGAATGTTGCTCTGCCATTTAGAATCTTATTTTCACTAAGACTTTCCATCACATTCTCAGATGTTAAAACCATAAAATGGAAACAATCAGAACCGATGTCATCCTCCTCTGCAATATAAGCTGTACCTCTATATTTAGAGCCTTTCAAACCATCTTGAATTTCAATGATATCTATACCTTTGAGTACAGGTATAACCAACAACATCTCCACCTTATCGTTATTTTACCTTGATATGGAAATCCCCACTTGTCAGAGTGTCTTCTAAATTCAACTCGAGACTTCCATCTTTTTTATAACCATATCTCGCCACATATCTTCCATCTTGTTTGCATTAGGTTTCAAGTGAAGTTTTACATGGTCTGCTGAACCGGATCGCCAGTTTGGAATGGAGCAATTCGTATTATGCACCCAAATCCCAAGCTCACTTACGAAGTAGGTATGGAAGACATAAGACATCAACCGTAAAGTTATTTACCCTAACAGGCCCATCCAATTTAACGAATTCAGTCTTTTTACCGACTTTCCAGAAAAAGGGTTAAACATTTCATGGTGAGATGTTTATAATTCTTATCCTCTGCTAATTGATTTGTGAAAGTGTTCCTCATATAAGCTATCCTGAATCCCCAGTAGAAGATGGGGTTTCTTAACACAAAAAGATAACCTTGAAGGAGTCTGTCCCTCAAGGTTATCTAATCTTTCACTCTGAGCCAAAAATTTCTTCTTTTGTTCTTTTTATTTCCTCAATCATTTTATTCATATGCTTAATGTCAAATGACCCATAATCTTTTCCAGCGAGAAAATATAGCTTCAACCAGTATCCGTTGTCTTGAACAAAAGTCTCGATAGCCTTTCTGACAATATCTTGATTTAAGTTCCTAACAATAATATCGGGAGGGGAAGCAGGAATATAATCTAATCCTTCCTTATCCATATACCAATAATAATTACTAGGGGTTGATACGACCATTGTATAAGTCATTCCATCATCTAGTTTCACAAACACATCCATATTCCCATTATCTTTATCTAATTGGTCATAATATAATGGAAACTCGATATTCAATATTTTCAAGGCCAACTCTTCCTCCTAATTTAGGGCTTGGCAATGTTCTATTTACCGTATATGTCGCGCAATATTCGAATTACAGCATCTTGATTATCTTTATATGACTTTCCAACTATTTCAATTCCGCCATTAATGTTTCTAAAATATACCCTAGCACCATTTTCGCCCCTAAGTTCGTGAATACCTCCAAATCCTAAAGAATTATTCCCTTTTCCAGGGTTTACGTTACCTTGTTGAAGCCTAGCAACTAAAGCATCGGCTTCCGCTTGAACTCGTTGATTCTTACCCATTGCTTCTGATTCTCTAATTAATCGTTTATCGGTGATGGATGATATTACATTTACACATCCTCCAGTATTATGCACCCAAATAGCAAGGTCACTAACGAAATACGTATGGAACTCATCAACCGTCATGTTGTAAACCGTGATGTGCCTATGTTCTAGTTGATTCTCTCAACTTCGAGTGTATTCCCATCGCTTTGAACAAGTAAGTCGTTGGGTTTGAGGTTTTTGACGAACGTCCACCCTTTATGGCATGCCCCGCGCCACAGCGGTCCGCCACGGCGACATGCCCCGTCCTCCTGTTTATTCCCTTTGCTGGCGGTATTCCGTCGGCGTCATGCCGGCCGCCTTTTTGAATACCCGGCTGAAATAGTTCGGGTCCTTGTAGCCTACCTCGTAACAAATTTCCTTGAGGCTCAGGCGCCCCTCCGCGATCAGCCGCTTGGCCTCCTCAATGCGCAGCCGCGTGACGTAGTCGCTGAAGTTTTCGCCCGTCCGCAGCTTGAATAACTTGCTGAAATAATACGGACTAAGATTGACATGTTCCGCCGTCTGCTCCATGGATAGTTCCTCCTTGTACCTTTGGCCGATGTACAAAAGCGCGCGCTGCAGCACATGGGAGCGGCCGCGCTCCTTCGCTTCCCGCAGCCCGTCGATCCAGGCGGCCAGCCGCCGCTGGGCCGCTTCGCGCAACGAGTCCGGATCGTCAAAGCCGCTCAAGAAGGAAATCAGCTCGCCGCCGTCCCCCGTCTGCGCGCTTCGGCCCAAATACAGCAATAGGCCGATCACGTCGCCGCGCAGGCGCGGGAAATGCCGGGGCTCGCTTTGCGCAAGCCGCTCGAACAGCCGGCCGAACCGCTGCGCCGCCTCCTGCCGGTCGTGTCTTAGCAGCGCGTCGAGCAGCCGCTTTTCCTCGTCCGGCGGGAGCGTGGGCCGGCCCGAGCTTTCAGCGATGTCGTCGTAATGGCGGACGCTGGCGACGTCCTGCTCCTGATCGTCCGCGCAGACGCGGACCGCCTCCCGGTAGGAGCGGCCGAGCCCGTCCCAGCCCTCGCGGACCGGACCGATCCCGACCGCCAGCGGCAGCCCGAACCGCTGCTCGACCTGGCTGCGCAGCCGCTCGCCCCATTCCAGCGCGGCCACGCGCTGCGAATATCCCGGCCGCCCGGGCGGAAACGGGATAAACAACGCCAGCTGATGGCCGACCACCGGGCTGACGAGACAGGACAAGCCGGGTTTCGTCCATTGCTTGACGGCTTCGTGGAGCTCTTTTTTGACCAGTTGGAAATTGGCCCGCTCCTTCGGGGAATGCCGCGAAAAAGACAACACCATCGCGTACCCCTTATGCCAGTCCAGATGAAGCAGCTCCGCCAGCTGCGCCAGTTCCGGCTCCTGCGCGCATTCCAGCATCAGCATCAGGGACAGCTCGTTTTCGGCGAGCGGCACTAGCTGCGCCAGCTTCTCCTGCATCGCCAGCCGCTCATCGCGGGCGCGCCTGGCTTCCTCGGCCTCGGCGATCAGGCGTTTCAGCAGGTCCAGCACTTCCTCCCGCCGGGCCGGCTTCAGCAAATACTCGCGCACCCCGAGCGCCAGCCCCTCCTTGGCGTAGGCGAAATAATCGTGCGCTGTGATGATCACGACCGGCGTTCCCGGCTGCCGCGCCAAAATTTCGCGCACGGCCTCCAGTCCCGGAATCCCCGGCATTTTAATATCCATAAAAATAAAATCCGGCCGCTCCTCCTCCGCCAGCTGAATGGCCCGCCGCCCGTTCTCCGCATGGAGAAAGCGGAACGTATCCGGCAGCATATGGCCGATCATCAGCTCCAGGCCTTCCCGTTCCAGCGCTTCGTCATCCGCAATCAGCAAGGTATACATGAATCGGAAATCCTCCATTCTTATTTTTATATAAAGTTAAAGTGCAGCCGTGTGAAAATGTTCTTTTACGACGCCATGGCCGCCGTACGGTACGGCAGGGTGAATTTGACGGTCGTGCCGGCCCCTTCCTTGCTGTCGATGTCGATCTGCTGGCGGCCGTCGAAAAACAGATGCAGTCTTTTGAACACGTTATGCGTGCCGAGCCCGGTCGACTGCCCTTTCCCGCCAAAACGCGGCGCTTCCTCGCGCACCGACCGCAGCAGCCGCTCCACCGTTTCGCGGCTCATGCCGGCGCCGTTGTCGCGGATTTCGATCTCCACCTTACCCTCCTCGCTAAGGCGGATCGCCAGCTGCAAAAGCGCCCCCTCCTCCATCTGCTCGATGCCGTGCACGAAGGCGTTCTCCAAAATCGGCTGCAGGGTGAGGCAGGGAACGATGCCGTCCAGCGCCCGTTCGTCCACGTCCAGCTCGAATTTGATGCGGTCGCGGAACCGCGCCTTCTGAATGTTCATATATTCGCTGACATGCTGCACCTCTTCGCGCAGCGGGACCGCCTGGTCCAGCTTCTGCAAATTGTACCGGAGCAGCCTGGAAACGGAGACGGCCAGGTCGCTCGTTTTCGGCGCCCCTTCGATATAAGCCAGCTTGGAGATGGAATTCAGCGTGTTGAACAAAAAATGCGGATTGATTTGGCTCTGCAGCGTCTTCAGCTCCAGCTCCTTGACCAGCCGGTCTTTTTCCAGATTGTTGATGTTTTCGGCCATCAGGCGCTGGATGTTGTCGATCATCCCGTTAAACGCCCGGCACAAAATGCTGATCTCGTCGTTGCGGTCGCTTTCGGGAGCTTTCGTGTCCATCCGCCCTTTGGAAATTTGCTTGGCCGTGGCGACGAGCCGGCGAATCGGCCCGGTGATGCTGCTCGACAGCCAAAGCGCCAGCAAAATGCTGAACGCCGCCGCCGTCACCACGAGCATAATGCCAAGCCTGTTCAGCTTGTCCGTCGCGTACATCATGTCTTGGTAAATCGGCTTGTACTGCTCCAGCTCAAGATCGACGAGTTCCTGGGCTTCCTCGCGAATGAAGCGCTGCGTTTGCTCCGCTTCAATGTATTTTCCCGCCATTGTGCCTGAATCTTCGCCGCCGATCTGGTCGATCATGTCCTCGGCTTGCTCCAGGAACGTATCGACGATATTGCGGTAGTTGACAAGCGGCAAAGCGCTCCCGCCGATCGTTTCCAGCCCGTCCAAGTCGGCCCTTAAGGTTCTGACCGCGTTCAGGTGGCGTTCGACCTCGGGCAGACTTTCCGTATCCACCTGCATGATAAAGCGGTTCATCGCCCGCATGATCTCGCCGACCTCGTAGGAGACTTCCTTGTACAGCAATATGCGCTTCATCATCAGGTGATAGCTTTCCTGCACGTTTTTGCCGCTTTCGAACAGAAAAAAAGACACCGAGCTCATCAGCAGCACCAGCAGCGGAATAAACAGAAACAGCTTGCGGCGGATGCTCATAAGCTTTCCCCCTCCCGCACGTTGCGCTGGTCCAGCACTTTAACCTCCGTGTAGTATTCCGGCTGAAGCGGTTTGCCCTGAAAATGCTCGTACAGCAGCCGGACCGCCGTCTCCCCCATCAGGTAAGGCTGCTGCGCGACCGTCGCGGCGATCTCGCCCTTGCGAATCGCCGCCAGCGTTTCCTTCTGATTATCGAACCCGATAATCATCAGACGCTCGCGCTGCAGGCTTTTTGCCGCCTGCAGCACGCCGAGGGCATCGGTCGCGCTGGTGCCGACCATGACCTCGATCTCGGGATGCTGCCGCAGCATTTCCGCGGCCTGCTGGATCGCCTCCATATGCGAGATGTTGGAGGTGCGCACGGCAACGATGTCGAGTCCGGGATGCTCGGCCACAACCCGCTTCAGCCCGTCCAGCCGCTGCAGCTGGCTGGCGGCCTGATCGCTGCCGATGATCACGCCGAGCTTGCCCGAGCCGCCGGTCGTTTGCACCACCAGGCGGCCCAGCCGCTCCCCCGCGGCCAGATTGTCGGTCCCGACATAGGCCAGCCGCCGGCTGTCCGGCGCGTCGGTGTCGATCGTCACGACCGGGATGCCGCGCTGCACCGCCTTGTCGATGACCGGCGTGAACTTCTCCTCGTTCAACCCCTGCACGATAATCGCGTCGGCGCGGGCGGCGATCGCTTTTTCCAGCAGGTTCAGCTGCTCCTCCATGTTGTTGCGCACCGCGCCGGTAAATTCGATGTCGATGCCGTATTTTTCCGCCGCCTGGGCCGCGCCTTTTTCGACCATCTCCCAGTATGGGTGATACCGTTCCTGCTCGATCAGCACGATATGGTAACGGCGTTCGCCGCTTGCGGGATTGCCCCGCAGCTCCTGAACGATGCTGCCGATTTTCCCGGAATAGCGGGCAAAGCCGAAAAACAAATAAACCAAAATGACGATGCACACGGTAATGCCCGCCAGCCATGTTTTGTCCTTGATCATCTGCGTTCACCTCACCGATTATCCTAACTCATGATTGAAAGCGGTTGCAATCAAAAAAATGAACTTGTCTTGTTAGTGAGTACGAGTACGTAAACATGCAAGTATGCAAATAGGCTCCCTTGTGGCTGGTTCCCTCGCCTCTAATTGGATAAATCCAATAGATTGACGAAAGTCGGCCGCAACTGGGGGCTCTCATTGGAAATATCCAATAGATTTCTCGCAAACAGCCCATTTTGCCCTCTGCCGAACCCAATCTATTGGAAAAATCCAATCTAACCAAACCATATTCCACTCATTTTCCATTCTATTGGATATTTCCAATAGAACCATCCATCGCATCACCCAAACCTGCCGCCAAACTAATATTAGCTTGCAACTTGCCATCCACCAGCCTTATTGACTGACCACCCGCCAAACTTACCGCTTACCACACAGCACACTTCTTAATTAGTCTCCAGCGAGCGCCAAAAAGGCCCGGAGCGTATGCCCGGGCCTACCAAAACAGCCACAAATCTCAGGTTGACCGGCTAATCCTGATCGGCCGCGTACCGCAGCCCAAACTGGCGCCGCGCTTCCTCCATCAATTCGGCGACGGCCAGGGAGCGGGCGTGCGTATTGATCTCGCTTTCCCGCCGGCCGCTTTGGAGCAGCTCAATGAACTCCAGCGCCTCGTAGTACATCGATTCCTGGGGCTGGGAGCGCGACAGTTCTTCGGTCGTCCCGTCGCGGTACAATATTTTTACATCGTAAGGCTGGTTGATCTTGTCGATCACCATTGTCCCGTTTTCCCCCTGGATTTCCGTCGGCACATACGAGTCCGTGATTTTGGAATACATGATCACGCCGTCCATATCCGGGTACCGCGCAATAAGGCTGCCTTCGCCGTCCACCCTGGACGGCAGCATCACCGCGGACGCCTGAACGGATTCCGGCTTGCCGAACAGCGTCACCATCGGATAAATGCAGTAGACGCCAAGGTCCATTAAAGAGCCGTTGGAGAACGCGGGATTAAAAGCGTTCAGCACTTTTCCTTCCTTAAAGGCGTCATACCGCGAAGAATACTGACAGTAGCTGGAAAAATATCTCCGCACCCGGCCGATTTTGTACAGATTGTCCTGAACCGCCCGAAAGTTCGGCATCAGCGTCGACTTCAGCGCCTCCATAAGCAGGACGCCATTGCGGCGCGCCGCCTCGATCATCCGCCGGACTTCAGCGGCGTTGGAAGCCATCGGCTTTTCGCACAGCACATGTTTTCCGTGATCCATCAGCAAAATCGCCTGCTCGGCATGCAAAGAATTCGGACTGGCGATGTAAACGGCGTCTACGTCAGCGCTTTCAGCCAGCGCCTTGACCTCGGTAAACACCTTGGGGTCGCCGAATTTGGCGGCAAACTCCTTGCCTTTCTCCTCCGTGCGGGAGTAAACCGCCGTCAAAACAAACTGCTCCGTTTCCAAAGCCGCCTGGATAAAGCGCTCCGTGATCCAGTTCGTGCCAATGGTGCCGAATCGTATCAACGTTATGTCATCCCCTTTTTTGAATGAATGGTCTAACCGTATTCTCTCATTCCCTGTCAACCTTGTCCACTTCCAGGCGAAAAAGAAATTCGCCGGCAATCAGCGTTTTTACGGATACCGTTAGCGCCATCACCGGTCCGTGAACAGCTATAAGGGCGGTCCGGGGCGGTCCGGCAAACTGCACCCCACTCCCTCTACGAAGTGCATCGAGCACCCTGCAAACCGCGCCAGGCCGTTCCGCCGGACAAAAGCCGAAACTTTAAGCGTTTACATGAGGTTCAACGCGGTGAAGTCTACTTGCGCACCGAAAGAAAACTAATCTACAATAGGGGTAACAGGCGTTTATATTACGGACCGAGCGACCTTCCAAGGTTTCGAGGCTGGAAAGAGGTGAAATCTGTGAGCGAGGACAGCAGCGGAATTTTCAACAACGAATTTAAGTACATGGTGAGCGGCGATTCCATTTCCAAGGGCGTCATTTATGATGAAACGAAAAACAAATACGTCGTTTTGGAGGACAATTATGTATCTCTCCTGCAGAAAAAATTGAGAGGAGCGATCCATAACACGGCCAGGTTCGGCAACACGCTGGTTAAGGGGTTAACCAACCTAAAAAAGGACGTTTTGAAGGATCGGCCGAATTTTGTCTTGATCGAATATGGCGGCAACGACTGTGACTTCAACTGGAACGAGATTGCTGAACAGCCCGACGCAGAGCACAGCCCGAAAACCGACTTTTCGATGTTTGAGAAAATGCTGACCGAAGCGATCCAATTCGTCAGAAGCCAGCAAATTACCCCGATCCTGATGAGCTTGCCCCCGCTTAATGCTGACAAGTACTTCAAATGGGTCAGCAGAAACGATCCGGAAGCGGAGCAAAACATCATGAAATGGCTCGGAAGCGTCACGAAAATTTACTGGTGGCAGGAAAGATACAATTCGACCATCCTCAAAGTATCGGAACTGACCAAAACAAAGTATATCGATGTCCGGGGGGCGTTTTTGGAACACCCCGATTTTACGAAGTTCCTTTGTTCCGACGGCATTCACCCCAACCAGGACGGACACCGGATCATCTTTGACAAAGTGCTTGAATTCATGCGCAAGAACTATCGTTTTTTGCTTCGGGAGGGCGGCAACTTGGCGCTGGATTGAACCGGATGGCGCGGATGGGGGTGCCAGGTGCCGGAACCCGAAGATAGCGCAGATAGAATTTGCCGCATGCGGAGCTTCGCGGGCCCAGTGGAACGGCATCGAAATTAGCGGCAATTTTTGTCCTTATTTCGAGAGTTCCCCCTCTCCCGTGTTAAATAGCGGCATTATTTGCCGTTATTGAAAGGCTAAGCTGGGAAAAAACAACTGTTTGTCTCCATTTTTCTAAACTAGCGGCAAAAAAGTCCTCTATTTTTGCTGTAATACCTATTTGCGCGAAAATAAGATCCTTTTTTGCCGCTATTCCCATCCCATGATCCCTTCAAAAACGCAGGCCTCGTAGTTCCCCGGCACTCTGAAGTTTTACAATGAGACCTGACCCCAGGTCTCTTTGTTCATTGCATAGGCGGCAGCCTTATACATGGCGGCTTATTGCGGGTGCCGGCTTTGCTGCAGCTCGCGCCACACCTTTTTGTTGCTGTAACGCTTGTCGGTGCTGATGTCCGGGCCAAACCACTGCGGCGGCTGAAACTCCCGCGCCTCCGTCTCCGAAGCGAACTCCACTTCCAACACCATCAGGTCGATCTGATCGTAGCGGTCGATTTCCAGAACGATCCCGTTCCACTCGGCGGTCACCCGCCGTTTCGTCAGCGGTATCGCCCGGTGGATTCCGGTGATTTGCTCGTAAAGCCCCTCCGAAATGGAAACCTCCACTTCCTCCCGGGACAAACCGAAGCCTTTTTTAAACGTATGCGTAAACGTAACGTTCCCGGAGGCCGCATCGCGGATCTTCCGCACCCGCAGCTCCTGATCCTCATGCAAAGCCAAATACGTCTGATCGATCTCCTGCTCCGAGCGAATAATCAGTTCACCTGTCCGAATCAGCTCTTCCGGATACTCCGGCAGCAGAAATTTACGTTCTATTTCCAACGGCATAGCGGTGTTCCTCCTGGTTGTCGGCGGGCCCACGGGCCCTTTTTTCAGAATGCATGTTACCATTATACGAATACATACCTGGCGGGACAATCACTTTAAAACGCAGCCGCGGCTACCGGCCAAAAAGCTCAGGAGAAATGCCCGCCGGATTGCGGTATAATAAACTTATTAGTGGAAAAAGGAGGAAAAACGAATGGCAGCAAGCGTGAAATTAGGCAAAACCGATTTATACGTGAATCCGATCGGTCTGGGGACCAACGCGGTAGGCGGGCACAACATTTATCCGAATCTGGACGAGGAAACCGGGAAGCAGGTCGTGCGGACCGCTCTGGAGCAGGGGATCAACTTCCTGGACACGGCGTATTTCTACGGGCCGGAGCGGTCGGAAATCCTGATCGGCGAAGTCGTCAAAGAGCTTGGCGCCCGCGACCGGGCCATCATCGCCACCAAAGGCGCGCACCGGATGGCGGGCGGCAAAATCGTGTTCGACAATTCGCCGGCCTTCTTGCGCCAGGAGGTCGAAAACAGCTTGAAACGGCTGCAGACCGACTACATCGACCTGTACTACATCCACTTCCCCGATGAAGCGACTCCCAAGGACGAGGCGGTCGGGGAGCTGAAGAAGCTGAAGGATGAAGGTAAAATCCGGGCGATCGGCGTATCCAATTTCTCGATTGAACAGCTCAAGGAAGGCAATAAGGACGGATACATCGATGTGCTGCAATCGGAATACAATCTGCTCAAGCGCGATGTGGAAAAGGAACTGCAGCCGTATTGCCGGGAGCAGGGCATCTCCTTTGTCCCGTATTTTCCGCTGGCGGCCGGCCTGCTCGGCGGGAAATACGACAAGGATACCAAGTTCGCCGATTACCGGGCCAATCACCCGATGTTCCAGGGCGAAGCGTTTGCCCGCACGCTGGAAAAAGTGGACCAGGTCCGCAAGATCGCCGCAGCCAAAAACGCCGAGGTGGCCCATGTCGTGCTGGCCTGGTACTTAACCCGGGATACGATCGACGCCTTGATTCCCGGAGCCAAGAGACCGGATCAGGTCATTCGCAATTTGAAAACGCTGGACGTGACCCTAACGCCCGAGGAAATCGCCGGCATCGACCGTATTTTTTCCTGAAGCAACGGTGGAAAAAGAGGGATGAAGCCCGGTGATCCCGGGTTTCATCCCTCTTTGGTTTGCCCGATTCACCAAGGCTCCCGCTGCCTAGCGGTTTCTATCCTCCTCCAGCGCACGGACCGCCCGGAATTTGGCCCAATTGAACCCCGGCCAGCCCTGGCCTTCGGGTATCGTTGTCATGACGTCCCAGCGTTCATGCAGCTGGCGGTTCAGTTCCGGATCGGCCTTGCGGCTGTAGCTTACAAGCCATGGCAGCGCATCGGCGGACAGAGTCGTCAGGTAATGGGCATCGATTTTGCCGGTCGCTTCGTAGCGTTCAACGTTCTTTTTGGCGATAAAGAGGTCCATATTGGCATAGTTTACCGCAACGTATGCGGCCAGGCCGAGCCCGATAAAGCATTTGGCCAGCGGAACCCGCGCGAAGCGGATGCGCAGCCCGGCGCAAACGAGCAGCAGCGCCAAAAAGATCATAAAGGCGAAGACCAGAAAGCGGATATAGGTATAGCCGTAGGCTTCCTGGTACAGGGCCAGCCGCGTAAACGCCGACAGCAGCATGATGCCGGAGCATCCGACAAGGATATACAGCAAAGCCTGATTCAGCGTCCGCAGCGCCTTCCCCGCCTCGCCGCCCAACGTCAAGGTGCCGATCAGTATCGCAAAATTGATCGACGTAACCAGAACAAGCTCAACAAATCCGCTTCTCGCGTAATCGGCGTAAGTGCTGCCGTCCGGCAAAACGCCCCGCCACGCCCCGAACAAATATGTAAATTGGAGCGAAACGAACAGCAGATAAACGATGTTGATCGAGATCAGCACGGTAGCGGCAATCAGCGGATCGATTCTGACGGGCCTACTGCCCGGGTACGGGGAAGCGGCGGCGGTTGCGCCAGGCAGCGTTGCGCTTCTGCCCGCACCGCTCGTACCGTTGCGGTCCGCATCATTCTGAACCGTGCTGCTTACGCCCGCACCGTTCACACTCGCACGGCCCTCACCCGCTCCGCTCTGGACCGTATCGCTCTGGATCATATCGCTTTGGACCGCACCGCTCTGGACCGTATCGCTCCGGACCGCACCGGTCTGCCCCATCCCGTCCGCCATCGGGATTCCCCCAAACCAGTCTACGGGGTTTTCCCGCATCGGGTCGACGAATCCCCACAGATAGCCGAACAGCAGCAGGCCGAGCAGCAGGATCCAGATCAGCCGGAACATCACATCCCCGAACGAAAGGCTGTCGTTCAGCCAGTCCGGGATCGCCGAGAGCAGGCGGTCAAAGCTGCTGTCCGCCGAGGTCAACAGCCCGATTACGATGATCAGAAGCGGCAGCGCGATCAGCAGCCCGAGCAGCACCTTGCCGGCCGCTTGTTTGCGGCGGTCGCCCATTTTTTTCGTCGCTGCCGATTGCACGGCACGGAATGCTGTAGCCCAGTGCCGGAAGTTTTGCGGAAGCAGATGGTCGAGCACGTCAAAAATAATCCTTAAATCGCCCCACGACCGTTTTTTCAGATTAAACATATAAGTTGTCTGGGCAAAAATGAGGCCGGGCAAGGCAAGCAAATTCAAGGCAAAAAACACCGAATTGGCAAACAGCGCATACGTCAGCGACAGCAGCACGACCGCCGCCAAGGACAGCCAGCCGAACCAGGTCATCGGGCGCTGAAACCGGTCCCTGGCGCATAAGAACAAATACAGGTAAAACAAGCCGGCAAAAATCGGAACGGATACGCCGTAGCCGCCCCCGTAAAACAAATATTGATGCACCGCCGCCAGCGCAAAGCCGCCGAGCAGCGCCGCCAGCACTTTGCCGTGCGGCATGGGCCTGTTTTCGTTCATCCCTTGGATCCCTCCGTAACTTCAAGGTTCGTCGAACCTTTGATTTCTACCGCCCATTTTAATGAATAAAATAAGAAGATAAAGAGAAAGTTTTTCACAAGAAATTTCGTATTTTTAAAAAGGGCCAGCCGGACGGCGTCATCATTCAATCCTTATTTCCTTCGTTCTTCCCGCGTACCATGCGTAAAACGACCTTGCCCAAGCGGCCGGAACGCCGGGAAGCTTGTGCTGCAGAACGGGGCGGGCCCGGTTCGCGATATGGACGGACGCCAGCCCCCACCGGCGCTGCAGCGGGCCGCGGGTCACTTTCACTTCAATGATTTTCTCCCGCTTGCTGATAAACAGCCGGGAAGTCAGCCCTCCGGTCCGAAACTGCAGGAAACGGCCATGGATGGCATACGCCGTATTGAAATGATTCAGGATATTCCGCGCCACGGTCCAAATCAACAGCCCCGCCGCGGCCATCCACCACCAAGCCGCCCCGAAAACCGGTACGTCCGGTATGAAAGGAAGCCAAGGAAGGGATAAAGCAATAAGAGAAACCCAAGTCCACCCTGACTTAGCCAAACTGATTCCCAGGGATGCCCGGGGGAGCGGGCTCATTTCGGCGGAAATCTCATAGGAAGGCAGCATTTCCGACACAAGGCGGAAGGCATCCAGGACCGGCAAAAAAGGATAAAGCGAGTTGACCTCCCGTTCGTCTTTCCCCTCGCCGCCCGCGGTGATCAACCGTACCTCCGCCAAACCAAGCAGCCGCTTCATCAGGGATTGGACAACCTCCACCCCCTGCACTCTTTCTTTGGCAATGGAGAACGCCGTACGTTCGATCATCCCCTTGACGATATAGATGCGCTCCGCATCCGAAGAAAGCTCAAAGCCCCCATATCTCACAAAAGTTACGGCGATTCCCAGGACGACGGATACCGCCGCCAGCAGCGGAAGTGTCGCCGCCGCCGACCACCAGGTACTCATCAGCTCGGCCAGAACGCCTTGGGCTTGTTGCTCAAGATCGAAAAAGTCATCGGCTTTGGAATACAGCGAAAAAAGAACCGGAATCAGAATAAGGAAACTCAAGGAGGTAAACGAAGCTTTGATCAGGTCTTTCCGGGCCGGACTGAAATGCAGGGTCCGCTTGGAATCACCGGCTTCTTTGGGCTTTACTTCCGAGGTTGCCCCATCGCCGTCCGCCGCAGTCAAAGCATCCTCCCTTTTTGCCGGTCCCGCCACCCGCTCCTCCAGCCGGTCCGCTTCCGCATAGGAGATGACGCGAAACTCGACGGCCGCATCTTCGCCCTCCATCCCGGTTTCAAAACGGATGGCGGTCACCTTGAAAATCCGGTGAAACAGCGTCGTATGACGGTTTATATTTTGAATTTTGGAGAAGGGGATCACTCTTTTCGACTTGACGAAAACGCCTTGGTATAAACGGAACGAAGTGTCATCAAGCTGATACCGGCGCGTGAGCCAACTCCACAGGATGGACAAGAGGCTGATTCCGGCCAGGACCAGCAAGGCCAGCCTGCCGTATTTCACCCATGCCGCGTCCGAGCCCGCTTTAAGAACAAATAAAAAGAAAAAGAAATAAATCGCATTTTTCCCCAAGTTCCAGATGCCCAGCAGCATAACAAACGGATGATAACGTTTGGCCCGGCTCATTCGTCGGCCTCTTTCAGCTTGGCATAACGGGCGATCTGATTTCTTAGTGCCTTGGCCGCGTCCTGGTCCAGGACGGGAATCGTATGCGAAGCCCCCATCGTCGTGACCGTTACCGAGCAGACCCCGTACCTTTTTTGCAATGGACCCTGCCGGGTGGCCACCGCCTGAATTTTGGTCATCGGAATCAACTCCCCGGTTTCCGTAAGGATTCCATATTTCAATTGCAAAAACTGCTCCGAAATGGCGTAACGCCATCTGGCATACTTCATGGAAGGCTGGATAAACACGGACCAAATCATCAGCGGCACCTCAAGGACGGCGAGTCCGGCCAGAATCCATCCCACCCAGGAAACCCATGAAAAACGGTGACCCAGATAAAGCAGCACCCCGATCACCAGAAATGTGACGGCGCTTTCGACCGCCTCATGAATCCTCCAAATTTTCACCGCATTTTTGGATAATCGCTGCCGAGGTTCGATGACTTCGTTAGACAAAAAAGAACCACTCCTTTCTATCAAGTCTAAGTTTAGCAAAGGTTACACATGAAACTCAATATGATTTTATTGTTTTTCGATAAATTATTATTGATTTGCAGTGCGACTTGTGCTAAATTCAGTTCCAGACACAAAGAGATTACGAGAAGAGGAGTATGAAATCATGAAATCCAAAATGTTCTTCAAAGCGGGATCCGTCGCTAGCTTGATCGTATTTTTTGTAGCTCTGCTGATCGGTATGCTGGAGGCGATAGAGCATGTTTCCCGTCTCTGGTTCGCAGGCAGCGGATGGACCGGGGTTTTGGGCGATTTTGAGCCGGTATTCAGCTATATCGATATCCATTTTCTTGCCAATCCGGAGCTCTACGACAGCAGGGCGTTTATCGCTTTATCCTTCGTTAACTCGATCAGCGCGCTTCTTTTAATCGCGTTGTCCGCGTTTTATATGCATAAGTTGCTGCGGAACATTCACCGGGACAGCCTGTTTATGTATGAGAATGTTTCCGTCTTTTACAAACTGGGGATCGTTATTATTGTACTGGGTACGTTATTCAACTACACGGATTCCGTTATGCTGACGCAGGCCATCGGCGAGCTGAAGATCGTGGGCGCCTCCATTCAATTGACCGACATCTCGTACGTAGACAGCCTAATCAGCGGATTCGTTATGATGATCATTGCCTCCGCCCTCAAAATCGCCGTAAACGCGGTGGAAGAAAACAAAAATACGATCTGATCGAGAAAGCAGGTGACGGGCGTGATCAGAATCAAGCTTGATGTCGTAATGGCCCAGCGGAAAATGTCGTTAACCCGTCTCTCCCAACTGGTTGGAATTACCCAGGCCAACCTGTCCATCCTCAAAAACGAAAACGGCAAAGCGATCCGCTTCTCCACGCTGGATGCGCTTTGCCGGGCGCTCGAATGCCAACCCGGGGATTTGCTGGAGTACGTGGAGGATGAAGACGGGAACGCGGAGCGGGGGATCGAAGCGGAATGATCCAAAGCGGACTTTTTGAACTACCTCTTATGAAGAATACTTCTAAAAAGGGGGCGGCTCTCATGAAACTGCACCAAAATTTGCCCAAATGCGGAAAAAAACGCTCGCAAGTGAAACATACCTCACCCTGGTTACGTCAGGAAGGCAAATACTTAAAATTAAAACGATAAGGAGGGACTTGATGCACACTGTACGGGGACGGCGGTTATGGTCCGGGGGCCATGTCTTGAGCCATATTCGGGAGCATATTCGGGAGCATATTCGGGAACATATTCGGGAACATATTCGGGATTATGTTCGGGATCATGTCCGGGATTATGTTCGGGATCATGTCCGGGGCCTTATTTGCGGCCTGATTCATGGCCTGATTCGAGGCCCCATTCTGGCGGCGGCCCTGCTGCTGGTTTCCGGCTGCGCGGGGAGCGAAGCTAGCAGCGGGAACGGCCTGGATAGCGAGCCGCCTCTGCCGGCGGTCCGTACAGCAGCCGATACCGCCATTACGGTAATTCAGGGGTCGTACTGTTGGAGCGGCACCGGCAAGTCCGGGAAAACGGGCCAGGGAGTCTGCGTGGATTACGCCAGCCCGAGCGAAATGGCCCAGGGCAAACCGGCCGCGGCGGCAAGCCCCGGGGAGAAGATAACGTTCCGGTTCGACAACGTCAAGCCGCCGACGGAAACCACGGTAACTTTATTTAAAGACGGCCGTTCCGAACAGGTTGCGGCGGCGGACGGTTCCTTCGAAGTGCCGCATGAGCCGGGAACGTACGTTTACGATCTGTTTGCGATATGGCTCAAGGATTCGGAAAAGCGCATTTCCGAAGGCACGTCTAGCTATGTTTTTTCCGTCCGGGTCGAATAACGAATAACTTAACGCGATGGAATGCGGGGCTTATGCGGGGCTTATGCGGGGCTTGAAGCCGCTATTCGGAAACTTGAATTTGCCCAAAGCCTCTGCGTAGAAGGAACTATATGCCACTCCCCCACTGTCGCGATATAAGTAACGGGGGAATCCTACGAAATGCAAAAGTGCATGCGGTTTTTATCGAAATTCCTCGAAACAGGGGGTTCAGATGCAAAAGTGCAGTTCATTTCTGAATAAAAGATACTTTTTTATCGGATAGCTCTAAATGAGATGAACTTTTGCATTTCAACTGCTCCAAGACGGCAATTTATATAGAATGGAATGCACTTTTGCATTTGATCCATTTGATCCATTTGATCCATTTGATCTCACCAGGCCGTCCTTCAATATGTTTCGACTGGCTGAAAAAAGTGTGCTTGATGATCCGCCGATTTCATGCTGCGAAGATTGAGTAATTACTCTTTTACGGGAGGCAACCTATGAACAACACGAGCAAATTCGCTTTCAAATGGATAAAGCTGACGCTGCTTATGGTCATCGCCTTCACCCTGCTGGTTGGCGGCACCGCCTCCGCCTTCCAAGACGCCAAAGGAGGCCGTGAGCAAAAAGCGATCGAAACCTTGAAGAAACGGGGCATCCTCAAAGGCGACCAATCGGGATATTTCAAGCCGAACCAAAAACTAGACAACGCTTCGGCCATCATGCTGATCGTCGGCGCGTTCGAGCTAAACCTCGATAACCTGCGTTTCGTGAAAAAACCCGAGGCCAGCGACTACTACAGCAAAGTAAAAAACGACGACCGGTACGACGGAGCTTTCGTGATCGCGCTTTACCGCGGCCTCGATATTCCGAAGGACATCGACCCTTCGGCGAAAGTGACGAAGGAGCAGTTCAGCCATTGGCTGTTCCAGGCGATCTCCACCCAAGGCGAATACGCGTGGCCGATGATTTATACCGAAATCAAGGACGGTAAATCGATCGATGCGGATTTGATGGGCAGCGTCCAGAAGCTGCTGAACGCAGGGATCGTGACGCTGGACAAAAACAAGAAGTTCAACCCCGCCGGACCGATCACGTTCAGTGAAGCCGCCGGCATGCTGGAGCGGGCGCTCGGGTTCGTCGAAGACAGCAAGCCAACCGGCACGGTGACCGGAAACTTGTATGACTTCAACTTGTCAAAAGACAAAGTGAACGGCGGCATCTACAAAGTGACGGTTTCGGCCATGGCTCCCCATCCGGGATACGGCATTGAAATCGCGAGCATCGTTTTTGACGGGGACAAAGCCGTGATCAACTACCGGATCACTGGGCCGGAGAAAGGCAAATTGTATCCGCAGGTCATTACCGAGGTTAAAGCGGTCACGTATATTCCGGACAATTACAAGCCGGTGCTGGGCGAAGGAACGAAGTAACTCCGTACGGCCGTCCCAACGGGAGCGGTGAGTGAAATAGGCCCAAATACAAAGACGATTCCAGATCCGCCGGCAAGCGGAAATGAAATCGTCTTTTTGCATGCAAAGTTATTGCATGCAAAGTTTTTGTGTTTTCACTTTATTCAGGTTCTACTCCCCATACCAGCGAATCATCCAGGTACAGCGTTACCTTATCCCAGTCGGCATAAGCGGTTTTGGTCGGATCGTAGGAGTAGTCGTCCGCTTCGTTGAAATTGGACCAATCGGATTTGGCCATCCGCAATTGAATTTCACCGGTTTCCCCGCCGGCCGAAATCGAGCCAGCCGCAGCGGTAAAGCTGAGTTCGACATAAGTGTCGGTAAAGGTTCTTTGAATGTTCTCGGCTCCGATCGGCGCCCAATCCACCCAAGAGCTCACGCTTGACGTGCCGTCTTTCGAGAAGTAATAGCGGAGCTTCAGGTCACTCAAGTTAACTGCGGTTGTACCGTTGTTTTTAATATTAAAATGCGGCTTGATCTGGTTGTCGGTTGGGTTGGTGTCGGCCGCCTTATACTGCACGACCAGATTTCCGTTAGGTACGTTTGAGCCTTCTTCCGGCGTCGCGGCCGCCTCGGCAGAATTGCCGCTTTCTCCGGCGCTGTTCACCGCGCTGACCACATAATAGTAGGCCGTGCCGTTGGTAAGTCCGCGATCGGCAAAGGAGGTGCCCGTGATCCCGTCGGCTACGGTCGTGTACGGTCCTCCGCTAACCGTCGCTCGCTTCACATTATAGCTTTCCGCCCCGGCGGAAGCCGACCAGCTCAAGCTGATCTGTCCGTTGCCCGCCGTAGCCGTCAATTTGCCCGGGGCGGCGGGCAACGCTTCGCCTAACGGCTGCATAATCCGGTCCAGCATGGCTTGCTTCGGCTCGTTCCAGGTGACCCAATCGTCGAGCAGCAGCCCGCCCGTGTCCCCGGAGTTCGGGTTTACGCACCAATAAGTCCAATAAAGCTCGTTCTCGCCGATATAATCGACCAGGCGGTTCTGCCAAATGCCTTCAACGCTGCTCATGTCCACGCTCCGCCCGCCGAATTCGCCCACGATGACCGGGGCGATGTTTTGCTTGCTGATATATCCCCAGTAGGCGTCCCAAATCGCCGGCATGTTATCGGGGAAGGAAGGGTCCGAGAACCAGGGCTGGGAAGCGACGCCAGGGCCGTAATCATGGGCGGAATAAACCAATTGGTTCGGAACGTCCAACTCAACCGGGTGATTGGCGACTCCTTTAAGATTGCCGCCCCACCAGTAGCCGTCGCTGTAGCCCTGCACATTTTTCTCGATCCCTTCGACGATGATCAGCCAATGCGGGTTTACGGACAAAATGGCGTTGCCCGCCCGCTCCGCCGCCAGCTGCCAATCGGTGGCCGGATCTCCCGTTCCCCAACTGGCCGGACCGTGGGGCTCGTTGTGCAAATCGGCGCCAATCACCGTGTCGTTGCCGTTATACCGCTTAGCCAGCATCTTCCAGTCGTCGATCCAGCGTTGTTCGGAGTAGTCCGCGGTATACCAAAGCTCGGATTGTCCGCCGGACCCGGGACGATGGCGGTCGAGGAAAATCTTCATGCCGCGGTCTCCTGCTTTTTCGATGAGTTTATCCATGATCTGAATGGGAGTCAGCCCTTTTAAATCCGGGTTTTTGTCGTAGTCGATGCTGTTGGGGGCGGATCCGGGGTCAAACATCTGGTTGCTGTACGGCAGACGGATCAGATTATAGCCGCGCTCTTGGATCTGGTCCAGGACGTCATCCATGGACCGTGTCCACAAGCCGTGAGGCGAATAATTCGGCGTCTCGAATCCGAACCAGTTGATCCCGTTGAACACCGCCGGATTTCCGGCCGAATCGACGATCCGGTTCCCTGACGTATGGTAATAATTAGCAGCCGCTTCCGCATGGCCCGGGGCCAAGCCGGCCATCCCGATTCCCATAGCGCCTAATACGAGCGAACCGGACAGAATACTTTTAACGATCGTTTTGAACATACGCTCACCCTCTTTCCTAAAATGCGGTAAACAAAAAATCAATCCGTTCCATCCATCAAGGCTCGATTCCCCAAACCAGCGAACCGTTCTGATACAAAGCGACATGGTCCCAATCGGTGTAGGCGGTTTTGGCCGGGTCAAAGGAATAGTCGTTCGCTTCGTTATAAGCCGACCAATCATTTTTGTTGATGCGGGTCTGAATTTCGCCGCTGTCGCTGCCGGGAGTCAGGCTGCCCGCACCGGCATTGAAGGAGATTTCCACATACGAATCGGCATTCTCCTTAGCTTCCGCCATCTTCACCGTTTTGCCGCTAAGATTGCCGCCCCCGATCTGCGCCCAATCGCAATGGAACGTTTGCTCTTTGTCCCCATCGACCGTGTACCAATAGCGAATCGTCAGTTCCGACAGCGGAACAGCGTCCGTACCGTTGTTTACAATGCGGAATAACGGCTTCATCTGATTGTCGTCCGCATTGGTGTCCCCGGCTTTGTACTGGAGCACCAAAGTTCCCGGCTGGCCTCCTTGCCCGGCTTGGGGAACCGCGCTGATCTGTGCGGAGTCGGCGCTTTCCCCGGCGCCGTTGACGGCGCTGACCACATAATAGTAGGCCGTGCCGTTCGTCAGGCCCGCATCCGTAAAGCTTGTCGCCGTGATTCCGCTCTTCACCGTCGTGTAAGGGCCGCCGTCCACGGTTGCTCTTTTCACGTTATAGCTTATCGCTCCGGCGGCCGCGTTCCAGTTCAGCGCCACCTGAGCATTCCCCGCTTTCGCGGCCAGGCCGGCCGGAACACCCGGCGGTTGTTGCGGCTCTTGCGGCGTTCCGCCGCTAGGCTCCTCGCCGACCACCTTCACTCCGTTCAGATAAAGGGGGATTCGGGTTGTCTCCCCTTTTGTGGCGGAAATCCCTTGACGGCTCCAGTCGTTCGTTGGGTCCCAATGGCTCTTATATTGGGAATCCTGCTTCGCGATCAGGCCGAATTGGAAGTCCCGGCTGCCGTAAACCTCGTTGCCCGACCAATCCAGCTCATAGTAGTAAATCCCCGCCGCCGCGTCCACCGCATAAGGTCCGTTGACCTTGACGGCGCCGCCGTAGCTTGCTTTTTGCTCATCATAATACGTTTCCAGCGTGACGTCGTTGATGCTTTGGCCCGCCGCCAGCAGCTCGCTGATGTTGAAATAATAACGGGCGCTCATCGTTCCCTCCGTATGAGGCGGATGGACGGATTCATTGTGAATGGTGACCGTAACCTGGGTCCGCTGGTCGTTTTCCTGCTCGATTTTTCCCTCCACCCGGTATTCCGTTACGCCTTGTTCGGCGGGCGGACTGTCGGCCGTAACCGTTTCGCCGTTTCCGTATTTCAGATACAAGCCTGCAAGCGTGCCGACCAAACCGGCATTGTAGTCGATCGCCACCTCGTTATAGACGTAATCGGTCGTAACATCATTGTGGAAATCCTTCGCGTCCGGTCCGCCGACAAGCGCTCCCCAGAGCACATGGCGGTGTTCCGCCGGGACTTCCATGTTGTTGGTCATGGAGCCGTGCGCGGCCCGATGGTGAGGATGCTTGGCCGATTCGTCCGGGGACGGGAAGCCGACGATGTACGAATAACCCATGGGGTTGTCCCCCATGATGTAATCCATTTGGCTCTTGGCCCAGGCCGCAAAATCGGGACGGTCTTTATACTTGTCATACACCAGCGCGCAAAGCTGGGCGGCCGCGTTGTACCGCGCCGAACCCCATGTGGTGAGAACGCCGAACCCGGCGGGCGACGTAGTCAAATACGTATTGTCATTCGCCTCCTGATGAGGAACCTTGCCGCCCGACCAATACTCCAAATTCCAGCGGGCGTAATAATCATATTGGGCATTGTCCGGGAACAGGGCTGCAAGCCGTACAAAAACGCCGCCCCATACCGTGTCCCAGCTGTGGGTCCAGATATTTTGCCAGCTATCCGCTTGAGAAGGGACGATTCTTTTGAGGTATCCGGTGTATTTTCCCGACGCGTCAACCGATACGATATCCTGTATATACGTGTTGTCTCCGGTCGCGGTATACAACCAGACGGCCGCCCATGACAATTCATCTTCGTCATAACTGGAATTATAAAAGCCGTCGCTGTTGCCGAGTCCTCTGTGCTGCTGGGCAAAGCGGTAAAGCGCGGCGGCCGTATCCAGGCACTCGTCCGCATAGGCAGGATCGGTATCCTTCGTATTGAGATACATCAGAGCAAGGGCGGCTGCAGCTCCGGCAGCCTGGTCGCTGGCGGGTTGATCCGCGGTCGCGAACGTGGCCGGACGCGGATATTTGTCGGGATCCTGCAGTTCGGGAGGGCCCCAATAGGTGTGATCGACCGTTCCTTGACCAACCATGTAGTTGAAGGCGACGACCTCACCCTTGTCGTTACGGAAAGTAGAGCGCAGAAAATAGTCGCTGAACCATTTCAGCTCTTCCAGCATATGCGCTTCCTGGCCGCTCTGCCGGAAAGCGTCCCTAAACTCGTAAAAGCTCCATCCCAGCGTCGATGCGGCATAGGATTGCGGCAGACCGAATTTGACATGGTCGCCGGCGTCGTGAAACCCTCCGCTCAGATCGACGGACCCGTTGCCGTCGGGGTCCAAGATCGGCAGGTTCTGCGCGATAAAATCCTCCCGCAAATTCGTCATGTTCTTCGCGGTGCCGTTCACGCCGAGCGGTACGTGCATGTCGGACAGTTCCGAGTCCCCCCGCCATTCCAAACGGCCGCCGGTAATCCCGGGACCGGATTTCTCCGCGTCGTAAAACCAGAGGGATTTTTGCAGGGCATCCGCATAATTGTAAGCTTCCGCGTCTGCAGCCATTGCGGCCGGAGAGGCCAGTAACGGAAATCCGCCGCAGGCAACCAGGCCGGACAGCACGGTTTTTCCGAGCCAATTTTTCCAGGCCGGCCAACGTGCTTTTTTGGTTTTGTTCATCATTCACAACCACCTTTCCCAAATTATTTCGTGGGTTTGTCGAATATTAATTTGGCTCTCACCCCCTTTTCCGCAAGGATAAATATTTTAATATATAAAGGAAGAAATTTGTAATAAAAAGTAAAAACTTGGCACCTTCATGTTATTTTTCCGTTCATTCTTTGTATAGTTTAAATTCTTCCGTCGTTAGGTTGAAATTCTTCTGGAACGATGAAGAACAAAGCGGAGAAGAACAGACCAGCCTTCCCCGCTTTGTTCGCCGTCAAGGCACATGCCGCTTCGTTATTACGGTTCTACGCCCCAAACGAGGGTATCGTTTTGGTAAAGGGTGATGTGATCCCAATCGGCGTAAGCCGTTTTGGCGGGATCATACGAATAATCGTTGCTTTCGTCAAAGTTGGACCAGTCGGTCTTGGATATCCGAAGCTGGATGTCGCCGGACTGCCCTCCTGGGGCAAGCGTCCCGGCCGCGGCGGTAAAGCTAAGCTCGATATAAGTGTCCGCGTCCGTCCCGGATACGGTGCCGAACGTCTTTTCAATGTTCGACGCGCCCAGTTGGGCCCAATCGATCCAAGCGTTCAAGTCCTGGCTGCCGTCCTTCGTAAAGTAATAGCGTATCTTCAACGTGCTCAAATCAACAGCCGTCGTACCGTTGTTTTTGATATTAAACTGGGGTTTGATTTGATTGTCGGCAGCGTTCGTGTCCCCGGCACGGTATTGCACCACCAGATCCCCGGTGCCGGTTCCTCCGCCGCTCGGGGTGGCGGCAACCTGGGCCGAATTCGCGCTTTCCCCGGCGCTGTTCACCGCGCTGACGACATAATAGTACGTCGTGCCGTTTGCAAGGCCGGTGTTCGTGTAACTTGTGGCGGTAACGCCCGCCGCCACGATCGTGTACGGCCCGCCGCTGGTCGTGGCGCGCTTCACGTTATAGCTTGTGGCGCCGCTTGACGCCGTCCAGCTAAGCTCAACCTTTGCATTGCCTGCTGTCGCGGTCAGGCCGGCTGGCGCTGCCGGAACGGATATCGTCGCCAGCGGCGTCGCGGCAGCCTGGGCCGAATTCGCGCTTTCTCCGGCGCTGTTCACCGCACTGACGACATAATAATACGTCGTGCCGTTTGTCAGGCCGGTGTTCGTGTAACTTGTGGCGGTAACGCCCGCCGCCACGGTCGTGTACGGCCCGCCGCTGGTCGTGGCGCGCTTCACGTTATAGCTTGTGGCGCCGCTTGACGCTGTCCAACTGAGCGCAACCTGCGCATTTCCCGCAGCCGCGGTCAGGCCGGTTGGCGCCGCCGGAACGTTAGGCGTCTCGCCGCCGCTGGTCGGAATAGCCGGATATGCATTCTGAACCAGTTGAACGAATTGGTCATGGAACCAGTGTCCGGAAATCGGAGCACCCGGCAGCGCGCCGGTCAGCGTGCCGTTGGCACTGGTATAAGTCGGGTCGCACATTCTGTCGAACCCTTTGCCTTCATTGTTGGGAATTTCGGTGCTGGAGCCGTCCGATTCACCCGGAGGCTTCACCCATACGAAAGCGTCCAGATGAGAGGCCGGATAACCCGCCGGAGCGGCTTGCGGAGGCTGACCCATCCCGGCGCCGCTGGCATTGCACCAATTCCCGCGATGGAGACGCTTGTCGATGCGTCCGGAATTGGCATACGCATCCACCGTTGTTCCGCTGGCACCGGTCGGACGATCCGGACCGCCCCATCCGTTGCGTGATGTATCGATCAGGAAGCCGATGCTGGACGGCCAGCCCTTGGCCACGAATCCGGAATACAGAGCCGCGGTGAAATCCACTTCGTCAAAATAGGGATTCCACTCATAATACTTGGCGGATTTCAACTGCATCCCGTTAATCGTCAAATTCGGGTCGGTCAGATACGGTTCCTCCAAGGGAGTCGTGTTGGCCGTATTGGTGATGAAGCCGTCCACGCTGGCAAGTCCGGCAGGAGTCCCGGCGACGACCGACGTAAAGAGGTCGATGGCCGGCTGCCGATTGTTGTCCCAGCCTAACCAGCCGGAGTGGCCGATGTCCATGTAGTTGTAGACGTTAGGAATAGCATGCAGCTTTTCGAGGGCATACCGCGTTGCGTCGCGGTAAATGTTGGTCGAATTGGCCTGCGCGCATTTCGGGTCGCTTAGGTTCGTCACCAGGTTCGGCAGCGAATCGGGTTCGATAATCGCGACAATCCGAATGTCGGCGTATTTCGGATCGGAGAATACTTCGGCGATGGGATCAATATAGCTCGTTTTATAAGTCTGCAGACCCTCCGCAGTCAAGGGCAGCTCCCCGTTGGAAGCCAAAGCGTGACAATCCCGGCCCGGCAGGTTGTAGATTACGAAGGTGGCTACAATCGGCGTATTCCCCTGCTGCTGGGCAAGCACCTCGTCCATGGTTTCCTCCAGGCTTTTCCGGCCGCCGTTGGCCTCACCTCCGGCAATGGCCGCAATGCGGTCCAGCCAAACAGCCGTCGGGTACTTCTTGACGGTTTGCATCTTCGCCTTCAGCGTAGTATCGCTAACTTTGGCAATGGAGGTATCTACGAGCTCCGCATAATCGGAATTCACATACATCGACGCGCCCAAAAAAGGATTGTCGACATGAGCTTCGGCGGCATAGCTCCTTTGTATTCCAAAAGGCTGCAGCAGCGTCAGCGCCAAAGCAGCAACCGCAGTCAGCGCCACCGTTCGTTTGAAAAGTTTGGATAACATGGAATCACTCCTCATCATGGATTGTTTACTTCAGTTCTTCATACCAGCACAGCATTCCGGTACGCCGTCACCTTGTCCCAATCGGTATAAGAGGTCACCATCCTTTGAAACACCTCATCCGCCTTCCCGAAACGTAAATTTAGCCCTCACCTCCTTTTTTGCATGGCATTATTCCAATCCGAACCGACGTTTTATCGGGCCGAAGGAATACCTGGTAAAAGTTCATAACATCCTGCTCCGATCTAACGCTTGTCCTGTCAGCTGCTGGGCTTGTCCGCTTTAAGTTGAATTCACTGGAAAAGTATGCGCTTTCAAAAGTGAAATGAAATGGAGGGTTAATGAACAAAAGAAGAATAAGTAGCAGAATAGTAAAATCTTGGCACTTTCATCTTAATTTTTCTGTTCTGCTTTTGTATAGTTTAAATTCTTCCGTTATTGAGTTGAAAATCTTCTGACCCGCCCTAACGAGCACACGAACTATTAACGGGTAGGGGGATCAGGCGCTTGACAGGGAGGGCCGGTAACCGATCGTGGGAAGAAATATCGGCAGATCAATATCCGCTGTCCGGCGCTTTGCACGATTATCCCATTTGATCCGGAAGCAGAGAGGAGGAGAAGTTCAGGAGAAAAAATAGGTTTGGGAGAAGCAGACATGTTCGAGATCGTTAGACAGGTTTGTGAGAAGGAGGTTTAGGAGAAGTAAAAGCAGTCCCGACGGGTGGAATGGGGCAAGGCACCGGGAAAAATGAAAGGACCGTGATTAGCCCCCCTCTCCCCCCTGAACAAGAGGGATAATCGTGCAAAGCGGCATGCAGGGATACCAAGACACGAACGCTATAATTTATTTTGTCGAGCACTGATCACGAATCGTTGGTACTCATTTTAGTATTATAGTTTGATTAAACACTGGTCAACAGGTTTGAGGTCGTAAAAAAGCAAGTAATCTACACAAAAAAAGCCCGGAGTTGTTGATTTCAACTCCGCGCTTTTGGGATTATGCGGTCATCTTTATTTCAACTTTTCGAGCTAGTTTTAATGCCCCTTGATCGATATATTTCATATAATAATGCGACAAAATAAATAACGGCACCATAGAAACCATAAACGTAATTGCATAGGCAAGATTATAACTACAATAATGAATCACTTTACTAAACAGGAACGCGGAGAACGTATTTAGGAAAGTGAAATGAATGAGGTAAAGGGAAAATGAAATCTGTCCTAAATAAGCAAACGGCTTCCATCCAAACACATGCTGCAGCACTTTTAAACGAAGCAGAGCAAACAAAATCATAGCAGAACCTACGGTTCGGGCAAGAAGCCGCGGATCGATGTTAAATTGAATCCATGCATTGATGTTTTTTGTCCACACTTCTATCGGTTCGTACATCGTCCCCATTAATGAAGTATAAGGCGCTGAACCTAAGTAAATCCCTATTAAAAGCACAAGTACTGCCATTATTTTACTTTGAACCCATTTGTGCTTAAGCAAATCGGCCAGCAGCATTCCCCACAAAAAAGCGACAAAATAGGTTTGAATCAAAGCAATGGATAAGACCACATACACCATCCATCTTTTTTTCACTCGTCCGAATAATGCAAGAAAACCGAAAATTAAAAAAGAACCTAATAGCTCATAGCCCATTGTCCAAAGGACTGGATTGTAAGGATGTGCATCAAACCGGAAAAATGGATCAAAAATAGCCGCCTTGATAACGGTATATATATTTGTATCTAAAGCGTAGTAGTCCTTTTTCATATCCGTCCATGTTGTTCCCCATATTTCTTGGAGGTAAAAGGCCCTCGTAATAATTGCTAGATACACAAGCAATACGGATACCGCTGCCGGCACGGCAAGCCGAATGTACCTTCGTATAGCGCTGGAATGCAACAATTTTTGAAAGGTCGTGCTATCAAGCTCTTTTTTAAACATTTTGACACTGAGCACATAACCGCTTAGCACAAAAAACAAACAAACGGCAAATTGTCCATTATAAAATAAATTAATCGGAGAATGTCCGTACCAGATATCCCATTTAAAATGAGCTTGTTGCGGCCTTCCGTTTAACGCAGCTGGATAAAATACTTGTATGTAGTGTGAAATAACCACGGCAAATGCCGCGAGTCCCCTGATGCCTTCCAAATAGAACAGCTTTTTCTCGGATGTCTCTTCATTCATTTTTTATTTTTCCCCTACTTTCACGAATAGAACTACTATAACATGTGTCGCTCGAATAAGCGCGGGTGGCAACCGTTAGCGTAGTGTTTCGCTTCATCAGAACCGATGTAAGAGACGGTTTTCGCATCGCAGGATAACTCCTGCGGTAGGCGTACCACAGTACCGGATTGAACCAGTGCATGATCAGCAAAACCGTCATTGCCCAGTTGACGGCGATATCCTTCCGTTTGTGATGAACCAGTTCATGGAGGAATATATACTTGATCTCATTTGCGGAGAATTAGTCTGCGATGGTCGCGGGCAGCAAAATTTTGGGCGACCTTAGTCCGTGCAGCGCCGGGCCGCCTCCTTGGTCCGTCATCCGCAGTGAAATTTCACGGCGGACACCAAGCTTGTGTTGGCAGGACTGCAGCAGTTCCTCCAGCGCTGGATCTACCCTTCTATGAGAGCCGCTGACAATGCTCTTGGTAAACCTATGGTTGATACGGAACATATGGACGGACAAAGCGATGACGCCAATAAGCCATAATCCGAATAAGCCTGCGTAAACTCCATCTTTGGGAGTTAATCCAGCGGGCTGCCGGGACGAATCCGCCGGCTCGGCCGGGGCCGCCGCGGTCTCCATCTTGGACGCTTGGCCGCTAACCTCGGCCACAACGTTCGGCAAGGTCTCTTCCGCCGCCGGTTCAGCCGCGTCCGGGCCGGGCTGCCGCTGCTCCGCTACCTGCGTAATTAATGCGTCGATCCTGCCGCTTGGCTCGGAGAGGGAAAACAGGTTATACATGCTGATGGAGCTTTCGGGTGCCCACGGAAGCAAGGCCCGAAGGAGGACAATCAGCCAAAGCGCGTACTGCCAATTGATCGGGAGCCACTCCTTGAGCGCCCATTTGAGCAGCAGCACCAATCCGACCAAAATGGAGACCATGATCGAGGTTTGAAACAGCCAGCCCAAAAAGCCGGGCAACCACCTTAGCAGGATCATTGCCGCGTTCCATGCCACGGTCATTGCCGGTCCGTCTTTTCATCGAGAATTTGTTTGAGTTCCTTGATTTCTTCCTCGGTAAGCCGTTCTTCCTTTAGAAACTGCACGAACATCGGCTTCAGCGCTCCTCCGTACAGCCTTTTCAGAAACGACTTGCTCTCCGCCCGGATACATTCCTCTTCGGTCACGAATGGTGAGTACAGGTACGTCTTCCCCTCTTAGTGGAAGCCGAGTGCTTTCTTCTTCAGCAAGCGGTTGATCAAGGTTTTGACAGTAGCCGGTTTCCAGTCTTTGTCGTCGCTGAGCGCTTCTATTACATCGTTCGCCGAAGCCGGCGAGCTTTGCCAAAACACCTTCATTACCTCCCATTCGGCTTCGGATATCCGCGGAATTTGCGACATCATAAACTCCTCCTATTTAAAGTTTACATATGTAATCGATAGATCGGTCAACTCAATGTTTACACTTGTAAACGGAATATGTCAAGAAGTGTATTTTCCAACCATGCATCGTTCAACTTATAGCGAAAGGCCCAACAAAAAAGAAACAGCGGCAGGGAAAGACCCAAAAACAAGGTCTCGTTTGCCACTGTTTCTCTAAAGTGATACGCGCTTCTGACCACAAACTATTCTAACGGTTGCCACAAGCGCTATTTGTGCCAAAAACGCTGATTTAAAATTGTAACGGTTGCCATAGCGCTTATTTCACCCAAAACCGGCTGCTATTACCTGAATTCAGGCAAATAAGGTCGATTACAACCGTTAGAAATTGGAAAAGGCCTTTTTTCGGAAAATAGCGGCGGCTACAACCGTTAGATTTCCGTCGAGCTACCACGGGAAACCGAGGGATACCAGGAGATACCAGGAGATACCAGGAACTACCAGGTACTGCTAGGTACTGCTAGGTACTGCTAGGTGATGCCAGATAATGCCAGTATAAACTATAATATACCAGATCTACACATCGAGCTACCCGCCGGATTACTCGCTAGATTACCCACTAGATTACCCGCCAGATTACTCGCCGGATTACCCGCTAGATTACTCGCCGGCTATCCGGCAGGTTACCCGGCCGATCTACCGAACCGCTTAACGATAACAAACGAGAATATCCAGCGGATAACGCCCGGCGTTCCGCCCATACAGCGCCAGCCCGCCTTCGCCCGCCCCAAGCTCCAGGCGGAAGCTGCGGCTGCGGTCCAGCTTGGCGGCGATTCGCCCCGGCACCTTCACCTTGCACAAATAACCGTATGATCCCGCTTCATCCAAACGGTTCACCACCGGCTGGTAGTGCCAGGACAATACGCCGCGGCTGTCCGCCGGATCGTCGGGCAAGTGAACGGTTCCGGCCGGCTCCCCGTCGATGCACACAGTGACCTCTGACTCATGCCGCTCTTCGTCCGTCATGTAGTACGTATTCGGATTGTGCTCCACATCGGCGGCGGCGCCATGCATAAAGTGGATGCCCGTCTCGCGGGCTTTGGCGCCTTCGATGTTGCGGGCCAGCACTCTTTTGGCGCTTGCTTCAAACACGATTTCGATATCGCCGATCAGCTCAAGCCGCTCGCGCTCGGGAAGCCGCACCTCATAAGCGAACGCCCCGGCCCCCGCGCCGCTCACTTTGGCCCCCTGAATCGCATCCCAATGATGCGTAAACGATTGGCCGGCAAAGCCGCCTACCGGCAGGCTGATATGGCCGCAGCCAGCATCATTAGTTCCGTCCGCCTCGCCGCCGCGTACGTCAAACGTGATGAAGTTCCGGGTAATCGCTTCCCCCGCTTCATCCATTAAACGAACCGCCAGCACGGCCACGGCATCCCGGTTCGGCAGCGTCAGGTTCAGCGGCGCAATCGGGGCTACGCCGTAGCCGCTCCATTCGATGGAAGCTTCACCGCGGTCGGCCACTTGGCGCACGCCAAGCTGGTCGTACCACAGCTCCCAGTCCAGCTTCAGCGTCCGGCCGTGGTAACGGTCAGAGTAACTGGAGCGCAGCAGGGAGACGGCAACCTGCTCACCGCCTTGCACCGTTTGGCACGGAGGCGCGTCGATGACGATAAAGTCGGGCGAATGCAGATCGGCAATCGTCATGCCGGGCACAAAATCGCCGTAGCCAAAGTCTTTGTCCGTGCCGTCGAGCCGGTAATAACCGTTGAATTCATTCGTCACGTCGCGGAATTCGGTAAATACGAACCCGCACATTTTGTCATGGCGGCGGAATTCGTTGAGCATATACCGGTAATGCCACGCCAGGTCGCTGTCGCCCGCACCGTGCTCGATGCCCCAAACGTTGCCGCATTCGCTGTTCATCAGCGGCGCATCCGTCTGTACGTTCCCGCCGATAAAGTTGAGCTCGGACCCGGGATAGGTTTTCTCGACCACATCACTCACGTGCTGCCGGACCTGTTCATAACCGTTGATGTAAAAATGCCAAGTATTGAGATCCGTTTCGACGTGGTCCCAGTTGCAGGGCGAGTTGTCCTCTACCAGCCGCGTCGGGTCGGCTTCCTTGGCCCAGCGGTACATCCGCCGCACCCATTCTTGGGTCTCCGGCAAATAATTCATATTACCCGATTCATCCCCGGTCAAACTGCCGGCCGCTTTCCCCGATTTCAACCCCCATGTCTCATTAAACATCACCCAGGAAAAAATCGCGGGATGATTGTAATCCCGGGCGAGCACTTCACGGGCTTCGCTTACGTAGGCAGTTCGCGCCCGCTCATCCGGCGCGCCCCAGAAGCAGGGCATATCCTCCATCACGAGAATCCCCAGCTTGTCGGCCCAATACAGCTTGCGCGGCTCCTCGGGTTTGATATGAATCCGCACGAAATTCAGCCCGAGCCTTTTCATAAGGTAAATTTCGTTTCTCATTTCCTCGTCGCTCGAATACGTAAAATAGCCGGTTTTGTGATAAGACTGGTCGAGCGTGCCGTTCAAATAAACCGGTTTTCCGTTCAGCGTGATCCAGCGGTAATCGCGGCCCCCAAACCGGGCGGTGGCGATTTCGCGGATTCCGAAATAAGTGCTGACGCGGTCGCGGCCAAACGAACCGGACAAAACGATCTCCCCTTCATACAAAAAAGGGGTTTCCGGGCTCCACAAACGGGGATTTGCCACCGTAAACGAGGTGCGGACCGTATTTTCGCCGGCCGTCAGCCGGACCTGCTCCTTGTGGTTCACCGCGCCTTGGGCAAATTGGAAGGACAATTCCGCTTCGGTAACCCCGCCGGAGATAATGAAGGACTCCACTTCGATCCGTCCGTCCATGAACGTCCGGAACCTGGCTTCCCGGACAAAGCTTTCCGGGCGCGCCTCCAGCCAAACGGGCTGCCAAATGCCGCGGATTTCCCCGTACCCTTGTTTGCCGCGAGCCTGGTAATCTTCATCCCGGTCCTCCACGCGCACGACGATCGTGTTTTCTTTATCCTTTTTCCACGTGTCCGTCACTTCGAATTCGAATGCGCCATATCCGCCCCGATGCGATCCGGCATGAACGCCATTGACCCAAACATCGCAGCGGTAATCCACCGCCCCAAACCGCAAAAAAATCCGCGCCGGCCCAAACTCCGGCTGCCAAGCCACAGTCCGCCGGTACCAGCCGATCCCGGGCTCATTGACGCCGATGCCGGACAAAGGGCTTGACCAGGAAAAAGGAACCTGGATTTGCTCGCGAAAAGCCGGCGCTCCCTCGTTTTGCCAAGATTGGCCGATCCCCTCGTCGCTTGGATCAAAACGAAACGCCCACGCGCCATTCAGATTGAACCAGTCTTTCCGCTCCCAATCGGGCCGGGGAAATTCCGGACGGGGAATTGCCGCTGCATCCGCGGTCATCGCTTGATTAAACATCGTCATTAGCCACACCTCTCTCCTAAAATCGCTATTAGTCCAACTTATATGGATGATTCCATTTGCCCACATCATAGCACGTGTATTATATAATTGCAATGTACATTATAAATTTACAATATTCATCTTTTATAGTACACTTTTTATAGTACACTGGACACAGGTTTCATCCCTTATGCAGAAAGGATTTTTTGTTGATGAGCGATCCCCACCGCCAAGAAACGATCCATTACCCCGCCTCGCGGATTCTCGATGTGGCCAAAGCGCTGTCCGGCGACGTGCGTCTGCGGATATTGGAGGCGCTCGGCAAACAGCCGATGAGCATCAATCATTTGGCCGAAGCGCTGGGCGTCGCCCAGCCGACGATTTCCATCAACGTGCAGACGCTGGAGCAAGCCGGCCTGATCGTATCGGCGCAAGGCGCGAACCGGGAAAAAATCTGTTCGGTCACCTGCCGCTCCATCCTGCTGGAGCTGCCGACCCAGCCGGGCGAAGGCCTGCATCACATCGAGGAAATTCATATGCCGATCGGCATGTATTCGCTCAGTTCGGTGCAGCCCCCTTGCGGCATGGTTGGGCGCGACGGCAGCCTGATCGGCTCCCAGGACGATCCGCGGGTATTTTATATGCCGGAACGGACGGATGCGGCGCTGCTGTGGTTCGCCGAGTCGGGATACGTAGAGTATTATTTCGCCAACCCGCTGCCGCCGGGCGTGGAGCTTGAAGAATTAAGCGTGCGGGCCGAAGTCTGCTCGGAAGCCCCGGGGTTCCGGGATGCCTGGCCGTCGGACATCAGCGTAAGCATCAACGGCCACCCGGCCGGAACCTGGACGAGCCCCGCCGATTTCGGCGACCGCAAGGGCAAACTGACGCCCGAAAAATGGAAAGGCGGCACCGAATACGGCCAGCTTATCGAATGGCGCGTTACCCGGAGCGGCAGCTTTGTAGGCAGCGCCCCTGGTTCCGCCACCACGCTTGGCGCGCTTGATCTTGCCTTCAACAAGCCGATCCGCGTCCGCTTCGAAGTCCGGGAGGATGCCGTGAACAAGCGGGGCCTTAATTTGTTCGGCATTGGCTTCGGCGATTATCCGCAGGATATCGTGTTATCGTTTAAACGCCGCAGCAATTCATCATAAGTCAATTAAAAAAGCTCAAAACAAAAATCGGCGCTTGACCGCGGAACAAGTGAGAATAGCGTAAAAGAGTGCTAAAAAGTGCAAAAAAAATCTAACGGTTGTGAGCGACGCTATTTGGGTAAAAACGAGCGGATACAAAATGTAACGGTTGCCATCGAGCCTATTTCCCGTTTTATCGGCAGTAATGGGGCGGTTCTACCTAAATAAGCGCGATTACAACCTTTAAAAAAGAAAACACCGATTTTTCGCTCGAATAAGCGCGATTACAACCGTTAGCGTAGAAACTGTTCCGGATAGCTTGATCATTCGAGATTTACCCGTTAGTCAAGCACCGATTTTTAGATTAAGCCATTAAAAAAAGTCAATTAAAAAGCAAGCAGCCGCACCCATTCATCTTTCAGGGCGGGCTGCTTGCTTTTTGTTCGCGGTCAGGGGTGTGTGCGTCATAAAATGTAACATGAATTTAATAGATGCCCATTTTTTCAATCTGAATTGCTATTTCAAACGCAGAAACCATTATTTTTCCGATAAATCAAGCTAATATTCACTTTACTAAACCGTATTTTTCAATTATGATGTGAGTCAAATGGCACTTTTTCTCACATTCAAATATTTATTGGTAAATGCGGGGAACTCTTTGCCCGATCAGGCACACGACTTCATAATTGATTGTATCCATCAGTCCGGCCACTTCGTCGATGGCGATAAACGTCTCCCCTTCACCGCCGAACAGGGTTACGACATCGCCGATTTGCACGCCGCCCACCGCAGTGATGTCGAGCATCGTCTGGTCCATGCACACACGCCCGATGATCGGGACTCGCTTCCCGCGAACCAGCGCCGATCCCCGGTTGGAAAGCGCGCGCGACAATCCGTCCGCGTATCCGACCGGCACGGTGGCGACCACGCGGTTCGCAGGAGCTTGATAAGTGCGGCCGTAACTGACGGTCCGGCCCGGCTCGATCGGCTGGATGGCGGTTATTTTCGTTTTAAGCTGCATCGCCTGACGCAGCGGGTAATGCGAGGTGCGCAGCCGAGGTGCGGGATACAAGCCGTAAAGAGCGATACCGACCCGGATCATGTCGAGATGCATATGCGGAAAACGCATGGCGGCGGCGCTGTTGCAGCAATGCTTAAGCGGAACCGGCACGCCGGCGGCGTCCAGCGCCTCGATGCAGCGGCGGAACCGCTCAAATTGCTGCTCGGTAAACCGGGCATCCGGTCCGTCCGCATCGGCGAAATGGGTAAACAGTCCCTCGAGCGTGATCCAGGGGCAAGACTGCGCTTGGCGGGCCAAATCAATGGCCGCCTCGATCGAGGTTAGCCCGATGCGGGTCATCCCCGTCTCCAGCTTGAGATGAATACAGGCCCGCCGCTGCTGCCGCTGGGCGCTGTCCATAATTTCGTCCAGCACTTCCTTCGTATACACGGTCATCGTAATATCATGCCGGATCGCGGTTTCGACGGCATGCGGCGGCGTGTACCCCAGCACGAGAACCGGCTCCCTGATGCCCGCCGCTCTTAATTGCAACGCCTCATCCACCAGCGCCACGCCCAAATACTCAGCGCCTGCCGCGATTGCGGCTTGCGCGGTTTGCACGGCCCCATGGCCGTAACCGTTCGCCTTGACCACGGCCATGACCCGGCAGCTTTCAGCCGCCTGCCGGCGGAACAGCTTCGTGTTATGGGCGACGGCCGCCAGGGAAACTTCCGCCCAAGTATCGCGATAGCCGACGGTATTTGTGTTTTCTTTTACCGATATCATGGAATGGCCTCTTTCCGTTTTGGGATTTGAAATCATATAATATTCCGCAATTAGAAATTTGAAATTCGAAATTTGAAATTCGAAATTTGAAATACGCAATAATCCGCTAATCTGGGAAACACGAAGGTGATGCCTATGCGCCGAGAACCAACTTTATTTGACTTTTACGCCGACAATCTGGAGATGCTGGCCGAAACGATCGGCGAGACGCTTGGCCGTCCCGTGACGATCGAGGACGCGAATCACCGGCTCGTCGCGTATAGCTCGCATGCCCCGGATACGGACCCCGCCAGGCTGGCGACCATCGTCGGGCGGCGCGTGCCCGATCAGGTCATCAGCAGCCTTTGGCATAACGGCGTCATCCGCTGTTTGCTGGAAAGCGAAAAACCGGTGCGCATCGCCGCCATTCCCGACGTCGGGCTCAGCGAGCGGGTGGCGGTCGCCATCCGCTCCAACGCCGCGGTGATCGGCTTCATCTGGGTGCTGCAGGCGGGCAAGCCTTTCACCGATGAAGAGATGTCCTTGCTGGAGGCCGCTGCGTCCGCCGCACGGAATAAGCTGGTGCAATGGCCCCTGCAGCGGCACAAGGAAGAAGCGGCGCACAAAGATTTTTTCTGGCAGCTGCTGACCGGACATATCCGGACTGAGGCCCACATTCGCGAGAAAGCCCAAAGCATCGGCATCGTCCTGCCGGCTCTTTTTCACATTGCCGTCCTGGAATTTACCCATACCATCGAAGAACGGCAACAGCAGCAAGCCCTCGAAAGCTTCGCTTCGTCCGCGGCCCATTGCCGCATCGTACTTTGCGTAAGCGATAAAAACCAACTGATCCTGCTGTCCGCCCCCACCGTGCACAAAACCAAAGCCGCGATCGGCCGCCAGCTCGAGCTCGCCGACGGAAATTTGCAAGCCCGGTTCGGAGCGCGTTATGCCGGACTGGCCAGCGGAAATCTTTACGAAGAATACGGAAGACTGGAGACGAGCTACCGGGAAGCGCTGCTGCTGCTTCAAGTGAAACGGCGTTTGCCGGAGGAAACGTCCGGCCTCCATTTTTATTCCGATCTGGGTTTTTACCGCTACTTGCCGCTGATCTGGGAAGAGGCCGGCAAGCACAGCTTCGAAAACGAAAGCCTGGCCAGGCTGCGCGCTTATGACCGGGAGCATCACGGCGAGCTGGTTCATACGCTCGAGGTATTTCTAGCCCACGACAGCAATGTCAAAGCCGCCGCGGACGCGCTGCACGTTCACGCCAATACGTTAAACTACAGACTGAAACGAATCGGCGAGATCGGAGGCATCGACTTGACCGATATGGAGCAAAAAGTGACGCTCTACCTGGACTTCAAAACGGAGAAATTCGGCGGCGGCCGCGATTTGTGAAATTGCACAAACCCGGTCCCTTTTTTTGTTGGATCTCCATAAACACAAAGAATTTCACCTGTCCTATACTGGTGTCAGATTAGTTTACAGCTATGCCGTTAAGGGAACAACTTATGACGAACCGGCATGTTTGTGTTAACTAAAGTGACGAACTGACGAGGAGGAAGACAAGATGATCATCGGGGTCCCCAAAGAAATCAAAAACAACGAAAACCGGGTGGCGTTGACGCCTTCGGGCGCGTATTCGCTCGTTAGCGCAGGCCATCAAGTGTTTATTGAAAAAAACGCCGGCACCGGCAGCGGTTTTACGGACGCCGAATACACCGCCGCGGGAGCCCGGCTGGTCGGGCAAGCCGCCGATGCCTGGTCGGCGGAGCTGGTCATTAAAGTGAAGGAGCCGCAGCCTTCGGAATACGCTTATTTCCGGAAGGGTCTGATTCTGTTCACTTATTTACATTTGGCGCCTGAGCCCGAGTTGACGGCGGCGCTTCGGGACAAAGGGGTTACCGCGATCGCCTACGAAACCGTTGAGGTGAACAAAACGCTGCCGCTGCTGACGCCGATGAGCGAAGTCGCCGGGCGGATGGCCGTGCAGATCGGGGCGCAGTTTCTGGAGAAGCCTTACGGCGGCAAAGGAATCTTGCTCGGCGGAGTTCCCGGCGTGAAGCGCGGCAAAGTAACAATCATCGGCGGTGGCGTCGTCGGGACGAACGCGGCCAAAATCGCCGTCGGACTTGGCGCTGAGGTGACGATCATCGATGTGAACCCCGAACGGCTCCGCCAGTTGGACGATATTTTCGGCGCCCGCCTGCAAACGTTGATGTCCAACCCGCAGCATATCGCCGAGGCCGTGGAAGAATCGGACCTGGTGATCGGCGCGGTGCTGATTCCGGGCGCGAAGGCGCCAAAGCTGGTGCGGGAAAATATGGTCAAGGCGATGCGCCCGGGATCGGTAATCGTCGACGTGGCCATCGACCAGGGCGGCATCTTCGAGACGGTCGACCGGATCACGACGCACTCCGATCCGACCTACGTCAAGCATGGCGTCGTTCACTACGCCGTCGCCAACATGCCCGGTGCCGTGCCGCGGACGTCGACGTACGCTCTGACCAACGCCACCCTGCCCTACGCGCTGGAGCTCGCCTCCAAGGGGCTCCACGCCGCGCTTAACGACCGCCCCGCGCTGCGCCGCGGCGTGAACGTGGCCGGCGGCGCGATCACCTACGACTCCGTGGCGAGGGACCTGCACTATGACTACGTGCCTGTGGAGCAAGCGCTGGAGTTAAGCGGAAGCCTCGCGCGGTGACGTGCGGGGCTTCCGCCGTTGGGCGTTGGAGCCTCGCGCGGTGACGTGCGGGACTTCCGCCGTTGGGTGCTGGAGCCTCGCGCAGTGACGTGCGGGGCTTCCGCCGTTGGGTGCTGGAGCCTCGTGCGGTGACGTGCGGGGCTTCCGCCGTTGGGCGTTGGAGTCTCGCCGCGAGGTCATTCTAGCTCTATCAAGCACAGATTTCTAGGTTGAGCCCAAAAATAACGGCAAAAAATGTCGCTATTCCGACGATATTAGTTCATTTGAGGGAAATAGAGGCAATTTGTGTCGCTATTTTCCCGCATCGCAAGGAAATGCCCGCATTCTCAACCATTCACAGGAAAATAAGTACATAAAATGCCGCTAATGGAACGAACATGTCAGAGCACCGGATATTAAGTACATAAAGTGCCGCTATTTTGTTGGCTGACAGCCGGTCGTATCGGTAGCCGACTATCAAGCACCGATTTCTAAACTAATTTCTAAACTAATTTCTAAACTAATTTCTAAACCGGGCCCGTAAATTTACTGCTACCCTCCTCTTTTTGCCTTTCCTTCGAAAACAAGCAGACTAATTGCACAAATTTGCACTTAATCAGACACCGTGGCAGCATTTCCGGATAAGTAGCTGTATGTTGTTTTTCAACTAGTTCTTCAACCATAGCGACCTGGAGCGAGAAGGGGCGCACTTGATGGGGTGATCGCTTTACCACACTCTCGATGGAGTAATCTACTTTGCCACTCGCCCGACGGGTAATCACTCTGCTGCACGCTTGTTGGGGGAATCGCACTGCCACACTCTCGATGAGTAATCTACTTTGCCACTCGCCCGACGGGTAATCACTCTGCTGCACGCTTGTTGGGGGAATCGCACTGCCACACTCTCGATAGAGTAATCTACTTTGCTACACGTTTGAGGGAGTAATCCCTCTACCACAGCCTGATGAAGTACTTTGCTGCACGCTCGACGGACTAATCGCACTGCCCGCTCTGCCACACGCCTGGCGGAGTGGTTGCCTTGCCGCCCCGCAGCGATCAGATCACGCCGGCGCCAATGCCTAGACGGCGCATCAGGGGCTCCATCCGCTCCAGCGCCATGTTCAGGCTTTGCGTTCCCGCCGCGTAGGAGAAGCGGATATGCCCTTCGCCGCCCGCGCCAAACACATGGCCGGGGACGGCGGCGACGCCCGCTTCCCGGAGCAGCAGCTCGGCGAACTCAGCGGAGCCGAGTCCCGTGTGCGCGATGGAAGGAAACGCGTAGAAGGCGCCCCGCGGCTCATGGCAAGGGAGGCCGAGCTCCCGCAGCCCTTGGACGAAGCTGCGCCGGCGCCGGTCGAACTCTTCCTTCATTCGCTCCTTCGCCTCGAGGCCGTGGCGCAGCGAGGCGAGCGCGGCCACCTGGCCGAGTGTCGGCGCGCACATCGCCGTATACTGATGGATTTTGAGCATGCCGGCCATCAGGTCACGGTTGCCGCAAGCAACGTAACCGACCCGCCAGCCCGTCATGGCAAACGCTTTGGAAAAACCGCTGACCACCACCGTGCGTTCCTTCATCCCGGGCAGCGAAGCGATGCTGAAGTGCTTCCGGCCGTAAGTCAGTTCGGCGTAGACTTCGTCCGAGATGACGATCAGGTCGTGTTTGATCGCCAGCTCCGCCACCGGACGCCAATCCTCTTCCGTCATGATGGCACCTGTCGGATTTCCCGGGAAATTGACGATCAATACTTTGGAACGAGGCGTGATCCGCTTGGCTAAAGCGGCCGCGGTCAGTTTAAACCCCTGCGCGGCCATGGTTTCCACCTCGACCACGTTTCCGCCGCAAAATTGCGCGATTGACGGATAAGCTACATAGCCCGGGGCCGGAATGAGAATTTCATCCCCGGGGACCGTGCAGGCCCGAAGCGCCAGATCAACGGCTTCGCTGCTGCCCACGGTTATCATTAATTCGCTTTCCGGTTCGTATCCCAAGCCAAAGCTCTCCTTCAAATAACCGGCAAGCGCTTCTCTCAACTCCGCCATACCGTTGTTCGCCGTATACCCCGTCCGCCCTTCGTTCAACGCCCGAACGCAAGCTTCACGCACCGGCTCCGGCACGGTGAAATCAGGTTCTCCTACGCCAAGCCGAATCGTATCGGCCCTTTCCCCGCTCAAATCAAAATATTTCCGGATGCCGGACGGCAGCACCTGCCGTACCTGCGGGGTGATCCAATCCCGGGACATCATGACAGCACCTCCAACCGAATTTTTCCGTCCTCGGGGAACGGATTTGGCCAACTTGCTTCTTTCAACGTTGGTATCGCCTGCTTTACCGCTTCTTCCGACGCTGGTATCGCTTGCCTTACCGCTTTTTTCAACTCTGGTGCCACCTGCTTTACCACTTCTTCCAACGCTGGTATCGCTTGCCTTACCGCTTTTTTCAACTCTGGTATCGCCTGCTTTACCACTTCTTTCGACATTGGTATCGCCTGCTTTACCGCTTCTTTCGAAGCTGGTGCCGCCTGTATGGGTGTTTCCGCCAACAACGATGCCACCCCGCCCCTTCGCTCCAGCAGCGACAGCCCGATGATGCGGTCCAGCAGTTCCGCATAGGATATCCCGGCTGCCAACGCGCTTTTGGGCAACAGGCTGGTTGCCGTCATCCCCGGCAAAGTGTTCACTTCCAGCACATACGGCACGCCGTCCTTCAGGATCATGTCGATTCGCGCATAAACGCCGCACTTCAGCATCCGATAACAGGCGAGCGCCACATCACGCACGCGCGCCTCCATCTCGGGTGGCAAAGCGATGGGAAGTTCCTCCGCCCAGCCCACACTGTATTTGGCGCGATAATCGAACCATGCCGCTCCATTCGCCCGGATTCCCAAAATCGGCAGCAGCTCTCCCCCTAAAACGGAGCAGGTGATCTCCTGGCCGTGAACCATGGATTCCACCACCACCGACCGATCCCAGCGAAAAGCCTCCTCAAGCGCGGCGCGCAGCTCTCCTTCACCATCAACCCGCCGCACCCCGATGCTGGAGCCGCCGCCGTTGGGTTTTACGAATAAGGGATAGGCCAGAGCCAAATCCGGACTCCCGTTCCCGCGGCTGCCGCCGGACGCAGCCGGCGTTTCGCTCCATGACGAGCGCTCGAGGCAGACCCAATCCGGCGTAGCAATCCCTTCGGCCCGCAGCAGCCGCTTCGACAAATCCTTATCCATACACAGGCTGCTGGCCAAAACGCCGCTGCCGGAGTAAGGAATGCCCAGCGTCTCCAACACGCCCTGTACCGTCCCATCCTCGCCAAAAGCGCCATGCAGTGCGAGAAGCGCGAAATCGATCTCCCTCACTTTATCGATCAACTCTTCCCGGCGGGAAATCTCGATCGGCAGCACCACATATTTACGGCGGTCCAAATGATCCGCCATTTCCTTGCCGGTCATCCGTGAAACTTCACGTTCCGAGGAGACGCCGCCCATAATAACGCCTACCTTCATCCCTCATCGCTCCTTTAGCCACCGTAGATTTCACGCCATCCGGCGCCGCTTCGCAACTCTATAAGTTGAACTATTGACTGTATGCGGCAGGGCAGCCGTGCGAAATCTTCTTACGATGCACCTTCTGTGCACCTTCTGTGCACCTTCTACGTACCTGCCGCGCACCTGCCGTGTACCCACCGCGCACTTGCCCGTGTACTCGCCGTGCACCCGCCGCGCACCTGCCGTATACCCACCGCACACCTGCCGCTGGCTACATCATTCCCGCCGCGATTTCCCCGATGATGCGGATGCCCTTCCCGATATCTTCATCGCTCACCCGCGAGAAGCCGATCCGCATCGTATTCCTGCCCCCGCCGTCGGTATAAAACATATCCCCGGGCGTAAAAATCACGCCTTGACGGGAACACGCCTCAAGCAGCTCCCACACGTCAAACCCTTCCGCGAATTCGACGAACAGGTGCAGCCCGCCGCTGCCGGAGAGCCGGGAGTACGGGAGAAACCGCTCGCAGCATGCCTTTGTCCATTCGTATTTCCGTTTATATTCCGCCCGCGCTTTTTTTAAATATTTATCCAGATGGCCGTTTTGCAAATACTGATAAAGCACCGACTGGTCCAGGGTCGAGGTATGGATGCTGCGCGCCCGCTTCACGCTTTCCAGCACATCGACCAGCTCCCGGTCCGCCAGCACCCAGCCGACGCGCATCCCCGGGAACAGCACCTTGGAGAAGCTGCCCAGGTACACCACGCTGTTCCCTTGACCCGCCATGGCGATCAGCGGCGCCACATGCGAGCCGGAATAACGCAGCTCCTCGTTGAAGCCGTCTTCGATCACCGGCACCCGGTATCGCGCGAACAGCTCCAGCATGGCCAGCCTTTTCTCCGCCGAAGTGACGATCCCGGTCGGATTATGGTAAGAAGGGACCACATAAGCGCAATCGTAGGGCCGCTGCGCCAAAGCTTTTTCCAAGCCCTTCAGGTCCATCCCGTCCTGCTCCATCGGAATGCCCGTAATCTCGAAGCCGTGCATCCGCAAATTTTTGATCGCCGTATGGTGCGTCGGATTTTCGCATATCACCGCTCCCCCAGGCTTCCCGCCGATCGAGGACAACACGATGTCGAGCCCCTCGGTAAAACCGCTGGTGATCAGCATATCTTTACCCGCCAGGTCGACGCCCTTACGCTCCATATACTGCAGCAAAACGTCGATCAGCGGCTTATAACCCTTGGCATAACCGTAATTAAGCAGCACGTTGCCTTCAATCGCCATCCGGTCCAAAAAAGCGCGCTTCACATGATCCAAATCAAACAGCTTCTCGTCAGGGGCAATGCTGGTGAACGAAATCGTCCCTTTCTCCGCCCGGATGCCGCGTTTTCGGCGTTTCATATGATCGAGCTCCACCGCCAGCCGCGCCTGGCCGTTCATTCGTTCCAACCAGTCTATCTTCCACGGCGGCACGGCGTCCGCGGCCGAAGCCAAAGCGGCGGCATCCGGGGCCACGAAACTGCCCTGGCCCGACACGGCGTAGATGTAGCCTTCTTCCTCCAGGGCTTCATAGGCGGAGATGACGCTGTTGCGGCTGACCGCAAGCAGCCCCGCCAGCTCCCGCGTCGACGGCAGGCGCTGATCCGGCTGCAGCGCTCCTTTGGCAATCAGCCCTTTGATATAATCCTTCACCTGAACGTAGACCGGACGGTCCGCGGTCAGCTTCAACTCGTTAAACATCGGTTCATCGCCCCCAACCTCATGATGACATCCTTATCCGAAAAATAAAAGAACCACCGTCCCGCGATTTTGTTCGGGAGGTGGTTCCTTTCCTATCCAATTGGCCGTTCTTACACCATCACTTTGCAAATATCGTTCGTGAATTCGACCGGATCGGCGATCGGCAAGCCTTCGATCAGCAGCGCCTGGTTGTACAGCAGGTTCGTGTACAGGCCGAGCTTCTCTTTGTCGCTTTCGTACGCCTTTTTCAGCGACTCGAACACATCGTGGCCGACGTTGATTTCCAGCACCTTGTCGGCTTTGACATTTTGTCCGTTTGCGCCCGGCATGGCGCTGAGCACCTTTTCCATTTCAATGGACAATTCGCCTTCCGTCGACAGGCACACCGGATGCGATTTCAGCCGTTTCGAAGCTTTGACTTCCTTCACTTTGCCCGCGAGCAGCTCTTTCATCGCGGCAAACAGCTCTTTGTTGTCGTCCGCTTCCGCTTTCTCCTCGGCGGCGTCGGCTTCGATCCCCAGGTCGCCGCTCGATACCGATTTGAACTCTTTGTCCTTGTAGCTCATGATCATTTTGATCGCAAATTCATCGATATCGTCGGTAAAATACAGAATTTCATAGCCTTTGTCCAGCACCAGCTCGGTTTGCGGCAGCTTCTCCAGCCGTTCCACCGATTCGCCGGCCGCGTAATAAATGTACTTCTGATCCTCCGGCATCCGCGACACGTATTCGTCCAGCGTAACCAGCTTCTTCTCCTTGGAGGAAGTGAACAGCAGCAGGTCCTGCAGCACCTCCTTGTTCATGCCGTAATCGTTGTACACGCCAAATTTCAACTGACGGCCAAACGACTCGTAGAACTTCTCGTATTTCTCGCGTTCGTCCTTGAGCAGGCTTTGCAGTTGGCTTTTGATCTTGCTTTGGATGTTTTTCGCAATCATTTTCAGCTGCCGGTCATGCTGCAGCAGTTCCCGCGAAATGTTCAGCGACAGGTCCTCCGAATCGACCATCCCTTTGACGAAGCTGAAATAGTCCGGCAGCAGGTCGGCGCATTTGTTCATGATCAGCACGCCGTTGGAATACAGCTCCAGGCCTTTTTCGTACTCCTTGGTGTAGTAGTCGAACGGCGTTTTTTCCGGAATGTACAAAATCGCGTTATACACGACCGCCCCGTCCGCTTTGATATGGATATGCGATACCGGCTTGTCGAACCCGTAACGTTTCTCCATATAAAAGTTTTCGTAATCTTCGTCCGTCAGTTCGGATTTGTTCTTACGCCAGATCGGCACCATGCTGTTGACGGTTTGCTCTTCCGAGTACTCCTCGAATTCGCCTTCGCTGCCTTCCTTCGGCCGGCTGCCCGTAATGTCCATCTTGATCGGATAACGGATAAAGTCCGAATATTTCTTGATAATCGATTTCAGGCGGTATTCTTCGAGGTATTCGTCGTATTGCTCGTCCTCGGTGTTCGCTTTGATTTTCAAAATAATTTCCGTGCCGACCGTATCCTTCTCGCAGGGCTCAACAGTATAACCGTCCGCCCCCTGGGACTCCCACTTATAAGCCTCATCACTGCCCAGCGCCCGGCTGATTACGGTGACCACGTCCGCCACCATAAACGCCGAATAAAAGCCGACGCCGAATTGGCCGATTATGTTGTGCCCGTCTTTGATCTCATTTTCGTTCTTGAACGCGTACGAGCCGCTTTTGGCGATGACGCCGAGGTTGTTTTCCAACTCGTCTTTGGTCATGCCGATCCCCGTATCGGTGATCGTCAGCGTGCGGGAAGCCTTGTCCGGCTTCACTTTAATGAAATAGTCGTCCTTGTTGAACACCAGCTTGTCATCCGTCAACGCCCGGTAATAAATTTTATCGATGGCGTCGCTGGCGTTGGAAATCAGCTCCCGCAGAAAAATTTCCTTCTGCGTGTAAATGGAGTTGATCATCATCTCCAGCAAGCGTTTGGACTCTGCCTGGAATTGTTGTTTGGCCATGAAAAACAGGTCTCCTTTCGTTGAAACAGCCTGATCTCAAAATATTAGCACTCCAATCACCAGAGTGCTAATTCCTATTTTTTATATTATCGATCCTTATTTTCCGTGTCAATATCGGATGCCGCCGCGATCGGCGTGTACCCCGTTTGCTCGACCAAGGCTTGGCCTTGCGGGGATAAAATCCACGCGATCAGCCGGCTTACGTTCGGATTGTCGCTGCCTGCCGTCACCGCGTAAAACTCCGCGGCCAGCGGGTATTCCCCGCTTTGGATCGTCGTTTTGTCCGGCTTCACTCCATCGATCTCCAGCAGCCGGATTTGCCCGTTGTGCGCCATTTCCGTCGCAAAGAACAAAAAAGAGTACCCGAGGGCGTTCGGGTAGTTGCGGTAATCGGCCGTTTGCGCGATAATCCCGCCCATCCCCGACACCACGTCTTTTTGCGGGGGCGCCATCAGCTCTTTTCCTTCCATCAGCTTCTGCAGCATCGTTTGGCTGCCGCTGCCTTCCGGACGCTGGAAAGCGCGGATTTTGCCGCTTCGGCCGCCGACCTCGCTCCAGTCGGTAATCTCCCCGGCGTAAATGGCCTGAATCTGCTGTGTGGACAGTCCCTGCACCGGGTTGTCCGCATGGACGAAAAACACGAAGGCCTCGCGCCCGATCGGCGTCAGCTTCAGCTCAAGCCCTTGTCTTTTCGCCTGCGCCAGCTGGAGGCTGGAAGGAGCGGCGGTAAAAATAACGTCGGCCTGCCCATCCAGCAAATTTTTGTAGGCTCCCGGCGTCGTATTCGCCATCACTTCGCTGTCGTAAAGGGCATATTCCTTGCGGGGGTACACCGCCTGCGCAAAAGCCGAATAAAGCGGGTAAAGCGCGGTGGCCCCGTCCATCCTCGGCAGATCTTCAAGCAGCGTCAGCGACGAAGGCTCCGTCAACACTGCGACTTCCCCGTTATTTTGAAAAGGCCGGTACTGCTCCAGGTCCACGTCTTGATCGCTGACAACGGCAAAGCTGTTGTGGTAAGCCTGGTTGATTTCGTACGCCGCCACGGCCGCTCCGCATGCCGCCAAACAGCCCAGCAGCACGTAATTGACCGTACGCGCGCGCCCGGGCAGAAACGTGCGGGCAATCACAAACAAAACAAGTATACCGGCCACCGCCAGCGCGAGCGGCGCGTAAAATTTCTGCCCCCCCATAAATGCGGTTATGAACGCCGTCACCGCGCCCGCAAACAAAATGACGAACGCCGCCGCCAAACAGCCTAGAACTTTCAGCAAAATCCTCCCGCCTTGTTTCATTATGTTGCCTCCCCTTTATTAAACATAATAGTACGAGTTCAAAAAGTCAGGTTTTCAGCACCGAGAAGGTTGGATGAAGCTAGGGACGTAAGGAGCGGAGCGTACGTTTTGGGTACGTGAGCACCGGAAGGCCCGGCTGAATTCAAGATTCGACGCCCGATCCGCTTCCTGACCTGCTTCGTGATCAAAAGATGACTTTTTGAACTACCTCTAAAAGCTCCTCATTGTGCAGCCTCCAAATCCCGTATTGCATACAGCGGCAGGCTGATCGTAAATTCCGTGCCTTCGCCCGGCTTGCTGCTTACCGATACCGTTCCGCCCAACGACAAGATCGCTTGGTACGAAAACGTCAGCCCGAGCCCGGTGCCGCCCGATTTGGTCGAGAAATAAACGGAGCCCAGGCGCCGGGTCTGCTCTTCCGTCATCCCGATGCCGTTATCCTTGATGGACAGCACCACCTTCTCCGCAGCCGTCTGCAGCTTGAGGATGACTTTGCCCTGCCGCAGGGGCGCTTCGGCGCAGGCCTCCACCGCGTTTTTGATGAAATTGACGAGCACCTGCTTCATTTTATCGGGATTGGCCATGATCCATAGAGGCTCCTTATCCGCGGGATACTCGATTTCCATCTCCACATTGTGCATATTGGCGAACGGATTCATGACATCCCTTGTAATTTCCAGCAGCTCCTGCAGGTTGGTAGGCATCTCTCTATCGGCAATCGGCTTCGAGATCGCAAGATACTCCGACAATATGTATTCCGTACGTCCGATTTCGCTCATGCAAATGTCGATATAACGGGCTGTCTTTTCCCGGTCGGCCGCGCCTTCCTTGATCAAGGTCAAAAAGCCTTTGACCGCCGTTAACGGATTGCGCACCTCGTGAACCAGCGAGGCCGCGACATGGCTGATCGCCCGTACCCGCTCCTGCTGCGCGTAGCTGATATACAACTCCTTGTCGGCGACCGCTTTTTTGAAAAACGTAATCAGCAGCCAGCAGCCGATCGAATTTTGCGCAGGGATGACAAAGAGATGAAAAAACAAATGGTTCAAAACCGACTGCGGGTTGTACAAATACACCATACCGATGGGAATCGCCGAAAAAAACAAACCTGCCGCTATAATGACGGGCAGCTTGCGGCTGGTCCGCTGGTAAATCCGGTACAGAACGAGCGAAACCGGGAATGTAACCAGCGTGATGAGCAGCGCAATGAACGTACCTTCACCCCCGAGATATAAGCGGTACAATATAAATTCCGCCAACAGGATCAAACCGATCTGCAGCCCGCCGAAAATCAAGCCGAAAAATATGATGATATATCTAATGTCGTAAGTATATCCGGGAACGGTGCTGATCCCAAAGGTCATCGATAAAAAAAGGCAAATCATGCTCGTGGCGATGATGAATTTCGGCGTATAATTTTGCGTGCGGTCGCGATAAAACAGGTTAAACATGACTAAAGGCATATGGGCAAAAAAGAGCTGGAGGATTATTTCCTTAACATACAACATCATGCGCATTCACCCTTCGTCAAAAGACATGGTCGGCCCACCCGGTTTCACCCTAAATTATTCCATATCCCTCCGGTAAATCCTCTTTCTTTCGAAGGGTTCTCTCAAGTTTCTTGGTTCGAAAGAAGGCATGGCCGGTTGTCCCGATGCATAGGTTGTATAAGCAGGACTAGCCTGCGACTCCATTACCTGCAAAAGGATGATTCCCGTGAACCGCAATCGCCAAGCTTACCGGGCTTTTCTTCTACGCCGCCTGTGGAAAAAAACAATCCACATCCTCGCGGGCTCCCTGATCCAGGGCTGCGCCATGGGCGTTTTTTTGTTTCCGCACTCCATTCCTTCCGGCAGCGGCGCAGGCCTTGCGATGCTGCTGAATTACTGGTTTCATCTGCCGCTGAGCATCGGATTTTGGCTGGTCAACATCTCATTCCTTTTGTTTGCGGTGCATTATCTGGGCCGGGTCAGCGCGTTCGGGACGATTATGGTCATCACCATAACCTCGGTTTCCGTCAATTTTTTTGAAGTGTATGTCAAAACGCCGTTCGGCAGCTTATGGATCAATTTGCTGGTCGGCTCCGTCATTTTGGGCACCGGCATTTCCATCCTGTTCAGAGAGCGGGTGACGAACGGGGGGATCGGTTTTGTGGCGCTGGCCATCGCGAAAGCGCGGAGAATCAATCCCGGGACCTCGCTGTTTATCATAAACGTTCTCATTTTTTCGCTGACCGCGATCGTGATCGATTGGAAAATTATTATCCAAGCCCTCATCTGCCAGTGGATATCGACACGCGTCATCAAGTGGCTGCACAACCCCTCTTTGATGGGAAGAGCGTTTTTCCAGTTGGCCTGGCGCAAAAAATAATCCGCAGTACATGTGAAATGATGATATGATTTTACATCCAATTTTTAAGGTATTTTCCAGTTTGGGTTGTATGGTAATTTAATAATTGGAAAGCGCTTTCAATTTACGATACGGCGGAAGCGCGTTCATCGTATTTCAAACTTAAAGGAGGTTCCGACATTACTATGCGAAAAAAGAAATTGAAATCCGGTTTGGCGCTCGCGATGGCCGCCGCCCTGTTGATCACCTTGTTTTCCACGGTGGTGTCCGCGGCCGATGATGTGCCGGAAAGCATGGCGCAGAGCTCAGCCAAAAAAAGCATGCAGGCCTATGTCGAAGCCATGCAGCCGGGATGGAACCTGGGCAATTCCCTGGATTCCACGGGTTCCGACGAAACGTCCTGGGGCAATCCCCGCATCACCCGCGAGCTGATTCAGCAGATCGCCGCGCAAGGCTACAAAAGCATCCGGATTCCGGTTACCTGGGACAGCCATATCGGAAAAGCGCCGGACTATATGATTGAACCGGCCTATCTGGATCGGGTCGAGGAAGTGGTGAATTGGGCGCTTGAGGCCAAGCTGTACGTCATGATCAACGTCCATCACGATTCCTGGATGTGGATCAGCCATATGGAGAAAAACCACGATGAAGTGCTGGCCCGCTACGAAGCGGTGTGGACGCAGGTCGCGGAGCGCTTCAAAAATCATTCCTCCAAGCTGATGTTCGAAGGCATCAATGAGCCCCGTTTTACCGACGGCGGAACGACCGACCGGGCCAAGCAATACGAGATGCTGAAGGAGCTGCTTGTATCTTTTCACCGGATCGTCAGGGATTCCGGCGGCTTGAACGCTACGCGCCCGCTGGTGCTGCCGACGAGGGAATCTTCTCCGGCGCAGGACGATTTGGATGAGCTGTACAACACGATTCAAACGTTAAACGATCCGAACCTGATCGCGACCGTTCATTATTATGGCTTCTGGCCGTTCAGCGTGAATGTCGCCGGGTACTACAAGTTCGAAAAGGATGCGCAGCAGGATATCGTCACGACGTTCGACAACGTCCACAATACCCTGGTCGCCAAAGGCATTCCCGTCATTCTTGGGGAGTACGGGCTGCTGGGCTTCGACAAGGGCACCCATGTGATCGAGCAAGGCGAAAAATTGAAGTTTTTCGAAGCTTTGACCCATGATGTCCAGCAGAAAAAGATCACCCATATGCTGTGGGACAACGGCCAGCATTTCAACCGGCTCACGTATAAATGGTCCGATGACGAGCTGTTCCAAATGATGAAAGCAAGCTGGAAAAAACGTCCCGCCACGGCGGAAACCGATCTGGTGTACTTAAGAAAAGGCGGGAAAATTCAGGACGCCAAAATCCCGCTCAATCTGAACGGAAACCAGCTCACCGCTTTGTTTGCGGACGGACAAAGGTTAAAAAAGGGGATGGATTACGAGATAAGCGGCCGGGAACTGACGCTGAAATCCGGCCTGCTCGACCGCCTGACGGACGGCGGCGCTCCGGGGCTGAACGCGGTTTTGTCCGCCCGCTTCAGCTACGGCCCGGATTGGCGGCTGAAAGTGTATGTGTACGATACGCCGGTGCTGAGCGGGGCGTCGGGAACGACCGGAGCGTTTGCGGTCCCGGCCGCGTTTAACGGCAATCTTCTGGCGACGATGGAGGCGGTTTACGCCGACGGCAGCAATGCCGGTCCGCAAAACTGGACCTCTTTCAAGGAATTCGGCTATGCGTTTGTGCCCGACTATGAAACAGGCGTCATCAAGCTGCAGCCGGAATTTTGGCGTGAAGTGAACGACGGCGAGGTGACGCTGAAGTTCCATTTCTGGAGCGGCGAAATCGTGGCGTACAAAGTCGTCAAGAGCGGCACGAACGTGACGGGGACGAGCGCGAAGTAACAGCGAGTGTGATACGACAGGTAAGTTCCACGCAATAGTGGCGCACAAAATCCGCGATATGCAGATGAAATGCAAAAGTGCAGGCGATTTTCACCCAAATGGCCCCGAAATGGCCGATCAAATGCAAAAGTGCAGTTCATACTCGCGAAATTAGCCATAATTTGTAAAAATCACCTGAATCAAATGCACTTTTGCAGTTCAGACGCCTCATAACGGCGATTCACGAAAAATGAGATGCACTTTTGCAGTTGGTTCGCTCCGATAGCTGCTGGTTGGCACCGATTTTAATTAAGACGTTCCTCCGAGATCTGTCCCGGGGGAGCGTCTTTTTCTCAACTGCCGGTTGAAACCGCCGCTATTTTCAATCACGAAGTTATTGTTCTCCACTCTCGCCGCCCCTACAATAGGGAACCAAGGAGCGTGAGAGGATTGAAAGAACAGCTTGCCAGAACGATCAGCCGTTATCGGAAGGAAAAAGGCTTGACCCAGGAAGAGCTTGCCCAAAAGCTGGGCCTCTCTTTCCAAGCAGTATCCAAATGGGAAAACGCTCAAACGATGCCCGACATCACCCTGCTGCCGCAGTTATCCGCCATTTTAGGCGTCACGATCGATAAATTGCTGGGCTACGAATCGCGGATGGATCCGGTAACCATTTACGAGAAACAATACGAAAAACCCGGCTATTATTGGGGGACTCAGCCGAATTCCTCCTGTTACCGGATATTGCAGCTCATGCCGCCGGTTCGCCCGCTGAAGCTGCTGGATATCGGCTGCGGCGAAGGCAAGGACGCCGTGTTCCTCGCCAGAAACGGCTTCGACGTCACCGCCTTTGACGTGACGGACGCCGGCGTGGAGAAAACGAAGCGACTCGCCGAGCAGGCAAGGGTGCGCGTCAACGTCTTTAAGGCGGACGTCCGGGATTTCCGCCTGGACAGCGGGTTCGACATTCTCCATTCCAGCGGCGTATTGCACTATATCCCGCCGGAGGAACGGGAGGACATTTTCGCCAACTATAAACGGTTCACGAATCCAAACGGTCTGCACGTATTTAACGTGTTCGTCCATAAGCCATTCATCGCGCCGCCCCCGGAAAAAGAACCCCACTCCTACCTTTGGCGTTCGGGCGAACTGCTGGGCCTTTACCACGACTGGCTGATCCGGGACAGCGCGGAGATAGTGTTCGACTGTAACTCTTCGGGCATCCCTCATCAACACGCCATGACGAAAATGATCGCGGAGAAACTCTCCGGTTGACTTGTAAGGCGAGGAGCCCCCTGCCTTATCTCACGTAACCCCCCGCCTTGCCCCATACAAGAAGCCCCCGCCTTATAATAAGGCAGGGGCTTTCGCATTTTCATTTACCCTGAGTCAGCTCATACGTCAGTTCAACCAAAGGCTTGCCCCAGTCGTTGCTGGGATGCTCCGCGACTTTGACGAAGCCCGCCCGCGTGTACATCCGGATCGCTTGCTGCTGGTCCTCCGTCGTTTCCAGGAAGACTTTCGGGTAGCCTTTTTCCCGGCAATAGTTCATCGCTTCGTCCAGCAGCCTGCGCCCAAGTCCGATCCCGCGGTACTGCGGATGCACGACAAACCAGCGGAGCTGGGCTTGGTCCGGCGAATGCTCGACGATGGCGATCGCGCCCACCATATTGCCGTTCGCTTCCGCAAACCAAAACCGGTCCTTGCCCGGGCTGTAGTTTTCAAAAAACTCGTGAAACGTTTTGCACACGTACCCTTCAAACCGGTGGTTGTAGCCGCGCTCCTGGTAAATCCAACCGTGCAGATGGACCAGGTAGCCGGCGTCCCCGGGCCGCAGCTCGCTGCGGATGACGATTTCCTCCCCCGTCAGCGCCGGTTTCTCCGACAGCGCCGCTTCAATCGATTGCATCCCCCGGGCGAGCTGCAGCTGCTCCTGCTCCGGCAGACGGCTGATCATTTGATAGATTTGGCCGTCGGACAACCCGTTGAGCCGGGCCAACGTCTCCTTCCCCTGATCGGTCAGGAACAGATAATACAGCCGCCCGTCCTCCTTGGACTGCTCCCTGTAGGCGAGGCCCATTTTTTCGAAGCGTTTGATGATCCGGCTTAAATAACCGGGGTCAATACTCAGCAGCTCGATCAGCATTTTGGCCGTACAGTTTGGGGTGTTGCCGATTTCGTAAAGCACCCGGGCCTCCGACAACGAAAAATCGCTATTCAGCATATGCTGATCCAACAGCCCGAGGATATTCGTATAAAACCGGTTAAACCTGCGGACGGCCTGAATGATAGGGTGATGGACGGAATTCATGGGTTACCTCCTAAAAAAGCCAAAGAATAGTAATCCCATCATAAAGCATTTAATTTGACTTAGTCAACTAATTTGCGTTTAGCATCAGCAACTACATGGCGCCGGCCGGCAAACGATAATAAGGGATCATCAGCGAAGGCACGAATCCCAGCTTCCGGGCCAGCCTGTATGAGCCTTCATTTTCCCGGCGGCAGGACCAGACCGGCTTCAGGCCTTGCCGCAGGCAGTAATCGATCAGCGCCGAGCATACGGCGGCCGCAAAACCTCTTCCGCGGTATTTTTCAGCAGTCTCTATGCCGATTTCCAGCTCTTTTTCGGTGATGAACGCAGAGAACGCCGTAGCGGCGATTTCCCCCTCGCAAATTAGGCTGAATCCAACCCCCATTCGCTCAAACTCAACTTCATCCTTCCAGAAAAAACGCGGCACAACCGCCCCCGGAGCGGCAAGGAACATCTCCTTCGTCGTTCTGACGATCTCGCAGCCCGCCAAATTTGCCGGCTTCGCGGCAATCCGGTATTTGTCCCGCTCAAAACGAAAGTTAACCCGTGTATACTCGACTGCCTTAGGGGATGCAGCTGCGATTTCTTCCTGCAGCTCCGTACTCCTCACCACCAACTCCGAGCCGAGCATTTGACGAATCCGCCCGTTCCAGTCGGCCGGGTAGGCCTGCAGCCATTCGTGGCCGCTGCGCGCCCGGGCTTTGTCCAGTAAATATTGCTGCAGCCACTGGTTAAAGCCGGGCTTGTCCGCAGCGCCAAACAACAAGGACATCCCGTAAGGGTGGGCGACATAAAAAACGCTTGGGTTTGCCTCGTCGTCGGCGTAAACTTGCCCCGGCGTATTCCCGTGAATCACGGACTCCGCAAATAATGTGTTAAAACCCACTTCCCGCAAAGGCTTCTCGGCTTTCTTATAATCCCGGACGTCAAGCAGAATCATCGGTTCCCCTCCTGAAATGAACCCGCATTTTGATGCGTAAACATGCGGACATCGCTTTTTATGTGTCATTGTAACGTTGCGGCAGCCTGGCGGACAAGGGATGTTTTCACTAAAAAAACGCCTGACGGCGTCCTTTAATGGCTCTAACTTCTACCTTAGAGCGATGGAGGGATGGGTATGGGGCTTCACCCGCTGTTAAAGTCGTGTTCTTATTCAATGGACTATAAGGTCAGAACACGACTTTAAAGGCGGGCCGTAAACTTTCCACCCCATACCCATTCCCTCTTCGGTTCTACTCCGCAAACCCTTCCTCTTCTTTCATGAGCCGAAGCACCGAGTACTACGGCTCTTTCCGATCTGTGGACGGACTCCAGCGACCTTATCCGTCTATTTCCCAGCCTAACGGACCCATAATATTGACAAATGGTAACTTTTGTAATAGATTACTAAATATAAAATTGACCGTTGATCAAAAAGCAAATTTTCGAAAAGTTGGGATTCCTAGTCTGCATGATCCGAATAGGGGGGGTTTGAATGATTCAGACAACCACGATTATCGCAGAAATTAATAATTTTATGCAGCAGAAGAATCTAAACCTTACACAATTGGCAAGGAGATCCGAGATCAACACGGGAACTATTAGCGCAGTTCTAAGCGGTGCACGTTCGCTGGCGGTCGATCAAATGGATCGGATAACTGAAGCAATGGGGCTTCCAAAAGGGCATTTTTATAAGACCTATATTCGGGACTATCTGCAGGAAATGAACCCTGACTGGCGAAGAGTAAGACCTTTTATACATAATTGTGCCGCGCTAGACAAGCTGGACTACATACGGGAAGTTGTAGCTTTACTGCTCGATAATTTGTTATACTCCCCGCTTTTGTTTGATCTGGCTGAGGAATTTTTTGAAAAAGGAAAGCATGAAGCGGCGGCGATTCTTTATGAAAATGTGGCTATGAGCGAACGAAATCAGCATTCTGAACGGTTGGCCTTGTGCCAATATCGCCTATTTAAGATTAGGCTTGGCAATAATCAGTCTCACAACATGCTGCTTGCCCACCAGTTTGAACCCTACGTAGAACGTCTGGATGAAATAGATCAATTGGATGCGTTGAAGGATTTGGCAAACATTTACCGTGCACTTTATAATTGGGATAAGCTTGAAGAATTGGCGGTAATTTTGGAGTGTAAGGGGAAAATTCAATATAAATTAGCACATCAAATCAAAAAAAGAGAAACTTCCAAAAAGCCGGGGAGACCATTATTCTATTATTGTGCATATGCCAATCTTCTCCGTGCTTGTGTATGTGAGGCAAGGAAAGATTATAAACAGGCGTTGCATTATACGAATATTTATTCTGATTTGGATTGGGTAGAGGAAAAAGATAACGATACGCTTCACTGGCTCCAATTATTTAAAGAATGGGGTATTGTTAATACTTATGTGTATAAGCTTTTATCAGGGGATGCAAGTGTGCTTCCGAAGTATGTCGATTTCATTGAAACGAATAAAAACGAAGTCTTGCCGGGACTCTTCAACATTATAGAAGCAGCAAACCGGTTTGATTTCAAAGTGGATGATATCCTTGAGCGGTTTGATTCATATATCGCTGACTATATAAAAGATCAACACGCTTTAGATCTATATACAGATCAATTGATCGCTAATGCTTTTGCTGATTTCCTGCACGAGTTAGCGGTTTATTATTTTAACCGGAGCCTGTATACGTTTGGATTTAAATATTTAATGCATTGTATGGAGTTATCTGCAAAAATTAATAAGAGATCTTGTATAATAAAGTCAGTTAGGTTGTTTGAACGTTTTAGAGATGCAGCTTCTTCCGAAACGAAATCAACCTACAACTATTGGGTTTCACTTATGGAGGCTGTTTATTAAAAACTAAACATTTAACTCCCATTATGTAAATACACTGCTGAAATAAAGAAAAAGAAGTGGGTATACCCACTTCTTTTTCTTTATTTCATACAACGGAGTTGGTCCACCTCACTCTTTAGGATTCTGAGGATTTTCTAAGCACAGTATATGAACAATGATTTGTATAGCTAAACAATATATAATTTTGATAAGAAAGTGCCTAACGGTGTCCTTAATTGAGCGCAATCATCGTTTAGTGGGAGGGGGAAGGGTATTGGCTGCGGTCATGAACGCGTCTTATGTTTATGCCTTACTTCCTCTCCACCTGCAGCAAAGTGATGCGTTTCGTCGCGTAAGTGTCTTTGAGCCGCTCCTCGGGAATGACATTCAGCTTAATCAATCCCGCCACCTTTTGCGCATCCGCTTTGGAAATCAAACGCCATACCTCAGGGTCGGGGAGCGCTTCGTACAGCTTTTGGTCGTCATATTCCTTCCGTTCCTGAATAACCGTCTTCACCCGGTAGTTCCCGATTTCAAGTTCGGCAGCTCCCTGTTCAAGACAATGCTTCAAAATTTCGCTGCGCAGTTCGGCCATTTCCAGCTCCGCCTCTTTTTGCTGCTGCTTTAATTGATAATACCGCTTCACTTTTTTATCCAACCTGCTCACGCTCCTTCTAAGGCATGTATATGAACGGACAAGGTGGAATAAAACTTTACTTCCTATACTGAGTGAAAATGCGGTAGATCACGACAGCCGCTTCAGCGCGGGTGGCCCCTTGCTGCGCGTCAAACTTGCCGGCCGATTTGCCCTTCATCACGCCAAGCTTGGCGGCGAGGCCAACCGACTCCTTCGCCCAGCCCGGAATTTGCGCCTGATCGGTGAAGCCGGAAGGTGCCGCAGCCGTTCCTGCCGTCCCCAGGTCCAGGTAAGCCAGCGCCTTGGACAAAATTACGGCCATTTCGGCGCGGGTAATCTGCCGGTTTGGCCCAAAGGCGCCGTTTTCATAGCCGGTAATAAGCCCTTTGGCAGCGGCGATGCCCACCGTTTCCGCAAACCAGCTGTCCGCCGGGACGTCGCTGAAATTGGCTTTTCCGGCCGCGCCCTCATCCGCTTCCAGCTCCAGCGCCCGAACCAGCAGCGAGACGAATTCGGCGCGGGTGACTTTGGAACCCGGAGCAAACGCGTTGGCGCTCCTCCCGGTTGCAATGTTTTGGGCCGCCAAAACCTCAATTTCGTTCACCGCCCACGGATAACCCGCTGCGGTGACATCGGCGAACGAAATTTCTCTGGCCATAAACATGTAACGGCCAAAGCCGTTCAAATGAGCCACCACTCTATCATTAACAAGCCGCCCTGCATGCTGTTCAAGTACGCCTTGGCCGCCGAGCTTGAACAGGCCGAGCTTTTCTCCGTTCACGCCTCCCGCGTTCAGGGCGCTTAGAGGAATCGAAGCCTCGGCAGGCTTGCGGAAAACCACGTTCTCGATCGGCTTCCCGTCTTTATCCAAAAGGGCTAAGTCGTAATAAACCCCAAACGGTTTCAGCTCCGCGCCAAGCTTCAGCCCCTTGATCAACGTGGTCGCGTCGGATTCGGAAGCGGGCGCCACCTGCACAAAAGCCGCCTCCGGCGATGGGATGGCCCCGGCCGGAATCGTAAGCGTAAAGCCGTTCGGCAAAGTGATAACCGTTGACTCATTCGCTTTGATCGCTTCTTTTACCGCTTGGCTGGGAGGCGATTGCTTTTGCTGTTCTTGCTGGTTTTGTATTATTTTTCCGCCATTGTTCTTTCCGCCGCTGTCTTTTCCGTCGCCGCTCTTTCCGCCGCCGCTACCCGTGCCACCCGAGGATGCTTCGGTAACAGTAACGCCCACGGTCGCCGTCAAACCTTCATAAGTAACCTTGATCTTGGTTTTGCCGGGTTTATGTGCGGTCACCGTCCCTTTCGACACAGTTATAATTTGCGGCTCCTCCGGCCCATAGTAAACCGCATAAGTCACGTCTGTGACCGTTCCGGCGGTGTCCTTGTAAGCGACGGTCAACCGGCCGGTTTTCCCTTCTTCAAGGGATAAGCTTTGCGGCGTTACATGCAGTTCGGCCCGCTCTTCAACCGTTACTTGAGTGTCGGAGACCAATCCCGCCGGAATTTCGTTCCCGTTCTGATCGTACAATGCCAGGTTAGCTACCTGGAAAGTATATTGCCCGGCAGGAGCCCCCTGAAACGTAAAAGTAGCCAAAGAGCCATCGCCGGCATACCCTTGTGCGTCATGCAAGCTCTCCATAAATTCAAACCGGGTCTGGCCATCATCCAGTTCATAAACCGCCTTAGACACCGTCAGCGGGCGATCCGGGTTTTGCGCCGCCTGGCGCGCGCTAAGCTCAGGGCTTGACGCAACGCTGACCTGTTCCAACTCACTGCTGTACAACAAATCGAATTTGGCGGCGTATACGGCCTCCGTAACCGAAAACAATACATCCAGCTTAAACGGGTCATTCCGCTGTACCCGGGAAGGCTCGACAAAAGGAGTGACGTAACCCGAAAGCGTATAATTAACCACGTGGGCCGGAGTTATCAAACCGTTACCCGCCAAGTCGTATACGTAAATTTCATACGTATTGTCCCCTGGTGCAATCGGGACCTCAATGGTGAAATGGCCCGTGTCGTCAATGGTCCCATCCATCTGTTCCCGCTCGCCGTCCCCGTTGCCGTCAAACAAGGCGGCCACGCCAATCACATCGCTTACCGCCGCCCCGGCCTCGGAAACCAGCAAATCGATCAGCAGATCTTCCGTGACCTGACCGGAGATCGTCCCTCGAAGGCTGGCCGCGTCTACCTTAATGGCAGGGTCGCTTAACTGCGATACCGGAGCCTTTCTGTCCACGATAAACACCTCGAACTGATTCTCTAAAGGCACGGCATCCGCCAGGCTGGTGCCGACCCAAGGCTCCAACAGGTAACCGCCATCCGGGAGATCCACGCCGTCCCAGCCGCGAAGAGCGTAGCTGTCCGGAGAAACGCCGTCTTCAACTTCAATCAACGAACCGAGCCAACTGCCGTCCAAGGCGAAAACATCCAGGGAAAAATACTCGGTATATTCATTGACCGTAAACGTGATGTCCGCCGTATCGAACCTGCCGTCCCCATTCGGCGAGAACGGATTCGGAGTTAATGCGAGATTCGTGACGGCATCTGCCTGCGGGGCTTCACCGACATAAACCGAAACCGGTATATGGATAACGTGGCCGCTCGAAGATTCCGTCAGGATCAGCTCGCCTTCATAACGCTGGCTAGCGGCTTCCTCCGGCGCTTCCACCGCTACGGTGAACGAGGTTTCCCCGCCCGCTGCAACCTCGGCCCGGGTTTCGGACAAGGTCAAAGTTACGGGAGAACCGCCGCCATACCAAACGGATTCAATAGAATAGTCCGACGCTTCCCCGGCGATATCTTTAACGATGACCTCACGCTGCACCGCTGATCCGTATCCGACATAACCGAACGAAAGGCTGCCCGTATAATACGGCGTAGGCTCGTTGCCGTCAACGGAATCGGTCGTGTCCCCGGCCAGCGCCACCGCCTTCGCTTCGACAACTTGATCCAGGCTGACACGCCCGGCCCCCTGATCCATATGCGAGTAACGGCCGCCGCTGCGATCGGACAACTTAAGCGCATTATTCATCAGCAGCGCTTTGATTTCATAAGGCCCAAGCTCGGGATAATGCTGCTTAAGCAGCGCCGCGGCTCCCGCGATATGCGGGGCGGCCATGCTCGTGCCGTTTTGCGCTTCATACCAGCCTTCATAATCCGGCACGCTGGAACGGATGGCGACCCCCGGCGCGGAAATATCCGGCTTGATGTCATAAGAAGGTTTGGACGGCCCCCGCGAGCTGAAAGCGGCCATAATGTCCTGTTCGAGCGTTGAGCCAAATTTAGCCGCAAGCTCCTGCCGATCCAGCGCAGCTTTGATTCGCTCTCCGTCCGCCCCGGACAACGCGTATACCGGAATCGTCACGTCGGCGTCACCCAGAGTGCCGCTTTCCAGCGCTTCCGGCAGGTTGTTGTAGATAATCGCGGCAGTAGCTCCGGAGGCTTGCGCGTTCAACGCTTTTTCCGCAAAAGGAATCTCCCCGCGTTTAATAAAAGCGAATTTTCCGCTCCAATCCCTGCCCTCGAAATCGCCTGGTTTGCCTAACCCGGCATCCCCGAGCGGATAGGACTCGGTCAGGTTTTCCAGGCCTGCCGATTTATCGAACGTGTCCATATAAAACGGTTCGCTTCCCAGCCCGGCAATTTCCATGACCGGCGTATTCAGCGGAGGTTTGGAAGCGCCGACCGTGATCGCCAGTTCCGCGCTGCCCGGGTCCCCTACCGTGGCCTCTTCGGGACCGGAGTTGCCGCTGGATACGACCGCGATGACGCCCGCCTTCATCGCATTGTTGACGGCTACGGAATCCGCCGACCGCTCGTTGTTGGAATCCGAGCCGAGCGACAGGTTGATGACGTCCATCCCATCCGCCACCGCCCGTTCGATCCCGGCGATCACGTTTTCCGTCGTACCGCTGCCATACGGCCCCAGCACCTTGTAGGCATGGATTTCCGCTTCCGGCGCGACGCCTTCGATCCCCGCTTGACCATCCGCGCCCGCGCCGCGCCCGGCCACGATCCCGGACACGTGGGTTCCGTGCGAGGTCCAATACGGTTTGCCGTCCTCGTTTACCTCCGGAAGCGCCGGATCATTTTCCCGCGCTTTCTCGTAATCTTCCTTGGTCGTTTCGTACGGCTCGTTATCCTCGTTCACGAAATCGTATCCCCAATCGCCATCGGGAAAGGCGGCCGCCAGATCGGGATGATCCTTGGCCACGCCGGTGTCGATGACCCCGACCTTGATCCCCTGGCCTTTGATCCCTTGCTCCCAAAAAACTTCGCTGCCGATAAACGGAACGCTGCCCAAAGGAGCGGACGGGGTCACTTCTTCGGCGGTGGTGTACACCTCGTTGTTCGGGTACACCGCTTTGACCCCGGGAAGCTTAAGCAAATTTTCCACTTGATTGGCGGCGATCGTTAAAGAAAAACCGTTGAAAATTCCTGAATAAGAGCGCTTGAATTTTGCGTTCAATTTGCTGATCGCCTGCTTTTTGAAAGTTTGCTGCTCCAAATTCACCGTTTGCTTATGCGTGGACAACGACTTGCTGCTGCGCAGCTTACTTCCGGCCGCTTCGAACACTTTGACCGGAGCTTCCCGCAATTCTACGATCACGGAAATCCGCTCCGTGCCATCCGATAGAGGCACAAAGCTTTGCGGTTCCACCGCGGCGGAATCCGGGGCGGCGTCCTGCCGCTCCAACTGCAATCCAGCGCCGAGCAGCGGGGTTTTTGCCGGCTTCGCGCCGGCCGGCCCTTTCTTGCTCTGCAGCCGAAGCTCCTTCGCCTTGACCGCATCGAGCACTTCGGGGGCGGCGGGATTCAGCTTGGAAACAGCGGCCCTCCCTTCTTCCGCCCCCTGCCGGGCGTCTCCTTCAGCCCCCGCCAGCGGCAGCAGCAGCGAAAACGCCAGCAGGAAGCTTAATAGCCCTGCGGCAACTCTCTTGCTCAAACTCTCACTCTCCCTCTCTATATGTAGTTTTCTAGAAGCCGAAACAAGTTGACATATAATATTTATTTTGGAAATTATAATAAATTCCCATTTTATTTCAGGGAAAAAAAGTCATTTGCAATAACAGCCCCGCGAAAAACATAAGGGCAAAAAATGTCGCTATTCCGGCGATACCTATCCGTTTGCGAGAAATAGAGGCCATATATGTCGCTATTTTCTCGAATCACAAGGAAATGCCCGCATTCTGACCCCTTCAATGGAAAATAAGAACAAAAAAATCCGCTAATGGGGATAAACACGCTTGGCTTCGGAAAATAAGAACAGTAAGTTCCGCTATTTTGAAGGCCTACGGTTCTCCGTCGTTCCAGTCGCCGGCTGCAAGCGCCGATTTCTGGGTTGAGCCACAAAAAAAGCCCGGCACCCGCTGCTATAGCGTGATCTCCAGGCTTTCCGCATGGCTTATATTCATCGTCACCTACGATTCTACTATCGTCTTGCAAGCTAGGAAGTCAACAAAATTTTAAATTCTTTTATCTTAAAAAAAATCATCAACTGCCGATATTTTCTTATACGCATTTATTAAGGGGAGGACGAGGACATACATGGATATTATTGCTGCACTGGTACAAGCTGCACCTTATTTCAAGCAAATTCATTCCCAGGATATTATGATCGGCATTACGGACCGGGAGATTTTTCACTATTACGCTCCCAGCCGGACGCTGGATTTCGGTTTGGTTAAAGGAAGCCCCGTTCCTCCCGAAGATCCCACTTTGAAGAATGCCTTGGCCGGGCAAAGAACGATCAACCGGCTTCCCGCGGAAATTTACGGCAACCCGGTCATTTCGGCGGGCGTGCCCGTTTACGGTCCGGATCAAGAAGTCGTCGGGGCCTTTGCCATCGCATACACGCTGGAAAACGAACAAAAGCTGGAGGCATTGATGGAGGAAGTGAACGGGATCACCGGCCACTTGGTCGATATGGTTCAGAACGTGGCGGCCCATTCGGAGGAACTGTCCGCGACGACCGAGCAAATTCTCGAGAACACCCGCAAGACGGTAGAAGATTCGGAACAGGTAGGCAAGGTGGCCGGTTTTATCCGCGAAATCTCCGACCAAACGAATCTGCTGGGCCTGAACGCCGCCATCGAGGCCGCTCGCGTGGGAGAGCTCGGAGCCGGCTTCGGCGTGGTGGCAAACGAAGTCCGCAAGCTGTCCGTTCATTCCAAAGAAGCGACGCAGAACATCGAGAAATCGCTGGTCACCGTACAGCGCTCCATCGAACAGATGGAAAGGGAAATTCAAGCGATCGCCGCCTCCTCCAATGTTCAGGCGGAGCTCGTCAATGAATTCAGCGAAGTGATCGACCGCCTGAACCAGGCCAGCAAGGAAATGGCCGTGTTTATCCAGTCGTTCACGAGGTAGTTTTGTCGGGAAGCGAAAACGGGGCCACCCGGACGTAAGAAATCAGCGCTTGACGGCCAGTTGCCGGGATGAGGAACCGTCTGCCGTCAAAATAGCGGCACTTTATGCACTAGCGTTGCATAAAACCTAACGCGAATAATCAAATATTAGTTAAATATGGGTAATTATGATCATTTTTCATGGAAAAAGCATAAAAAATCTCCTATTGTAAAGAGGTAGGTACGTTGTCCATAAC
>SNQW01000027.1_pt1 | contig 183591 bp, 166 predicted proteins | sample 2580511 | NCBI WGS metagenome assembly SNQW01 (sample SAMN10953775, study PRJNA522744) | food fermentation metagenome | isolation source: 8-hour incubation of native-enriched microbial consortia from nixtamalized... | place: Mexico | collected 2017-09-24
AACTGGACCAGAAGGAAGCCATAGAACAATACGATGTGCATGACACCGCTTTTGGAATCTTTCATTAATTTTTTCTGTCCGAAAACATTGACCCAGAAGGCATTCAATGTTCGGGTCGCGTCTTCCTTCAAGTCTGCCGCACGTCCGAGTTTAATGTACGTGACACGGCTGTAGACAAGATAGGTGAATAAATACAATGCATACCCTATTAAAGTAATAAAAATGAGGACATTGATGACCATCAACACCGACACATTCTCTACTCCTCTCCTGCTCAGGTGTACAATGAATCGTGGAACCCCTCTATCCGATTGCTTGCTTTCCTTAAGACGTTCCTTCTTTTGCGAGCGCTTTAGGAACTAAGAGCGCATTTCGATACTGACTTGGGGTTTTGCCTACTATTGTTTTGAATACACGGCTAAAATAACGGGCATCGTTATACCCTACGGCTCCGGCTACATGATAAATCGTATAGTTTAAATCCATCAGCATGACTTTCGCTCTTTCGATTCGTAAATGGGTAATGTATTCTACTAAAGAAGAACCAGTTGTTTTTTTGAAAATATAGCTGAAATAATTCGGACTTAAATGCACATGGCTTGCCACTTGTTCCAACGTGATATTTTCCAGATAGTATGAATGAATGTATTGCATTGCTTTCTGTACGGATTTTAGCATCTGCTCATTATAATTCGTTAATACACATTCCAGGAAATGCTCTACCGCTTCTTTAAACCATTGCTTCATATGAATCGTATTTTCAATGCGATATAAATCACGCGCATACTGCAGATGAATGGAAAAAATATCTTTCGGTTTAGCACCGCCATTTAGTGCGGCCCGTGCCAATGTAGTCAGCAAATCAAGAATCTGCATTTTGAACACTTGAGGATCAGCATTTGGCTTTTGGAATAATATATCCCACAGCTGCTCAATGCTTTGCTTAACACCTGCAAAATCGCCTACCGTTAACTTATTTGCTAGAGAACTGATTTCATCACCAGGCAGCAGCGCCGTTTCATTAACGAATGGCTCGGCATCGTCAATATGAAGCAGCGAATCCGTGCCTGCAAAAAACTTATGCGTTTGTGCGTGCAACGCTTCCTGATAAGATACATGCAAGTTACGTGCGTCTTCATAGTAATGGCCGATTCCGATGGTAACCGTATACCCAGTTCTTTCCTTTATATATTCTTTCATCTCTCCTGCATATACAAGAGCTAGTGCCTTGTATTCTGCCTTGCTGTTGCGTAGTGGAACAGACAACAGCACCGCGATTTTATCGGCGGCCGTTATGATAGCCAACACTTCCTGAACGTCACGATCCCGAAACTGCTGGATGATCTCGATTATTTCACTACGAATCGACTGTTCCCATAGTTTACTTTTATTTTTCGTAAGACGAGAAAACTCATCAATATGGACAATCATGGCCGTATTTGGCACGGTTGATAGCCCCGCCCATTTGCTTCGGTCCCATATGTCTTTTGAGTTTTTTATTGTACCGAAAATCAAATCGTACGCCAGACAGCTCTTCATAGAAGCCGTGCATTCCTTTATTCTACGGGACTCATCCGATTTCAATTCTTCCTTTATGTTCTGCGCTTTGGCTTCGTGAAGCAGATAGTATAACGCTTCTTTGTCAAGCGGCTTGGAAATACAATCCGCTACACCAAGTTTGAAATACATGCGCATTTCCTGTGCAGTATAGGTAGTTTTTAAAACAATATAAGAAAGTATAGTATTTCGTTGTCCGCTTACTTCTAGTATTTTTCTCCGCTCGTTCTCCTCTATGTAGTCAAAATCAAGACATACAACAATCGGATCGTAATACCGCACTTGCTTTTCCAAATCAAAAGCGTCCTCGCATACTTGAATTTGGAATTGAAAGTCATACGTTTGATTAACCAACTCTATCAACCGAATCGCGGTATCATCATTTGAAATCAGTAAAAGCGTAGACCTCACCAGGAACACATCCCTTCACTCTGCAGAATTGTCGACGTTCGATTCCCTATAACGGCTTCTTAATTCCTAGCTTGTCTATCATGGATTGGGCCGTGGAATACCCTGCATCAGCATGTCGGATAATATTCAAACCCGGATCGATTTTTAATAGTCTCTGCAATCTTTCAAACGATTCTATACTTCCATCCGCCACTGCGGTCATGCCGGAGTGTATTGAATTACCAATACCTACGCCGCCCCCGTGCTGAATGCTTACCATCGACGCTCCTGCACATGCATTCAACAGTCCGTTTAAGATAGGCCAATCCGCTACGGCATCACTGCCGTCAAGCATCCCTTCGGTTTCCCGAGTAGGTGCTGCCATGGTGCTTCCTTCAGAATGGTCTCTCGTAATGGCAACTGGAGCCAACAGTCGGCCGGACGCCACCATATGATTAATAATTTCCCCTAGTTCATCTCGTTCCTTATAGTTCAGCCAGCACGTGCGAGCAGGCAACCCATAAAAATAAATTTTATCCTGTACGTAGCGAATCCAACGGCAAATTCTTTCATCGCTTTTAAATTCCGACAAAATCACTTCGTCGATTTTATAAATATCACCTGGGTCTCCAGAAAGGGCAACCCAACGGCAGGGACCCCTACCCTCACAATACAATGGACGTAAATATTCAGATACGAAGCCTGGAAAATCGAACGCTTCTTCATATCCAGCTTTCTTCGCTTGCCCACGGATGTTGTTACCGTAATCAAAAACAACAGCTCCCCGTTCCTGAAACATCTTCATTGCGGCAACATGGGCTGTAACGGTTTGCATCGCCATCTCCACATATTTTTCCGGCTTCTTATTCCGTAGAAAATATGCCTGCTCCAATGAGACGCCACTCGGAATATAGCCATGTAGCAAGTCATGAGCCGCTGTCTGATCTGTTACGATGTCCGGTGTTACGCCCTTCTCCACCAGTTCACAATACACGTCTGCAGCATTTCCTACGAGCGCAATGGCAAGCGGCCTGCCTGTTTGCGCAGCTTCCTCAGCCAACTGCAAAGCTTGATCGATCGTATGCGCCATGATATCGCAATAATTGTTCATTAGTCGTTTCTGAATTTTGCTTTCGTCAATTTCTACAACGATGGCTACACCGCCATTCATCGTAACAGACAAAGGTTGAGCCGAACCCATGCCACCCAGGCCGGAAGTCAGTACAATCTTTCCTTTTAACGATCCATTAAAATAACGGTTGGCCACCTCACTCATGGTCTCGAAAGTTGCCTGCAACACACCCTGCACGCCGATATACGCCCACGATGCTGCTGTTGCCTGTCCGTACATGGTAAGCCCCTTTTCTTCAAGGCGGGAGAATTCTTTCCATGTCGCCCACGCGGGAACTACCATAGCGGCGGACGCAAGCACACGTGGAAAAAAAGAAAACGTACGAAATGAAGCTACGGGCTTTCCTGATTGAATCAATAAGGTAGAGTCCAAATCAAGTTGCTGCAATTCCTTAATAATAGCCCGCAGCATCGTTTTGCTCCTTGCTGCCTTCCCCGTTCCACCATATACAATTAAATCTTGCCCGTTCTCTGCTACACGCGGGTCCAGACTGTTCATTAATAGCCTTAGCAGTGCCTCGGTTTCCCAGCTTTTACACGAAATATCTTTCCCTGTAGGAGAGTAGATGGTTTGCAGCATGATCGGCCTCCTCCCGTATATATTCAGCTATCATAAAAATAGTAAAGAACAGGAGGAAAACGGTAATCTTCCTGTTCCTCCACAACTTCCGTCTCCGAAGTACTAACCTAGCATCGGGATGTCAACGCCTCTTTCTTTCGCTACCTTAATCGCTTTTTCATACCCTGCATCCGCATGGCGAATGACACCCATGCCAGGGTCAGAAACGAGTACACGTTCGATGCGCTGTGCTGCTTCCGGCGTGCCATCAGCGACAAGAACTTGTCCCGCATGCAGCGAGTATCCCATCCCTACGCCGCCCCCATGGTGGATGCTCACCCAGCTCGCACCACCGCATGTATTGATTAGTGCGTTAAGAATCGGCCAATCCGCAATGGCATCACTACCGTCTTTCATCGCTTCTGTCTCCCTGTTCGGTGAAGCTACGGACCCGCAATCCAGATGATCTCTACCGAATACGATGGGAGCGCTTAATTCACCACTCGCTACCATCTCATTAATTTTCAACGCGAATTTGTGACGCTCCCCGTATCCCAGCCAACAGATACGAGCAGGAAGCCCTTGCCATTTCACCATTTTTTGCGCCATTTCAATCCAGTTAATAAGCGATTCATCCTCCGCAAACATTTCCATCGCTACGCGGTCCGTTTTATAAATATCCTCCGGCTTACCTGATAGTGCCGCCCATCTGAACGGACCTTTTCCTTCGCAAAAAAGCGGACGCAAATAGGCAGGCACGAAACCAGGAAACTCAAACGCATTTTCCACTCCCATTTTCTGCGCGTAAGCACGAATGTTATTGCCATAATCAAATGTTTCCGCCCCTGCTTTTTGCAGATCAAGCATCGCCTGTACGTGAACAGCCATTGATTCCATTGCTTTTTGCTCATACGCTTTCGGGTCCTGCTGACGTAGCTCCAGCGCTTCTTCATAAGTCATACCATGCGGTACATATCCATTTAACGGATCATGCGCGCTTGTCTGATCGGTGACAATGTCGGGAATGACACCGCGTTTAAGTAGTTCGGGATAGATATCTGCGCAATTTCCCACTAATCCGATGGAAGCGGGCTCTCCTTTTTCAGTAAACGTTTTGACCATATTGAGCGCTTCATCAAGCGTATCGCAAATATAGTCACAATACCCCTCTTTGATTTTACGTTCGATTCGCTGGCGTTCCACTTCCACAACAAGAATAACGGCCTTTGCCATTTTTCCGGCAAGCGGCTGCGCTCCGCTCATTCCTCCCATTCCCCCGGTTAGAATGAATCGTCCAGTCAAATCAGCGGTTCCAAATGCTTTTTTGCCAGCTTCCACAAAACTTAGATACGTTCCCTGTAAAATCCCTTGCGCTCCAATATAAATCCAGCTTCCCGCCGTCATCTGCCCATACATCATCAAGCCCTTTTTCTCCAACTCGTAGAAATGATCCCAATTTGCCCATGCGGGAACAAGATTAGAGTTAGCAATTAACACTCTCGGCGCCATTTCGTGTGTACGGAACACGCCAACAGGCTTTCCGGACTGAACCAGCAGCGTTTCATCATTTTCCAGCTCTCGCAGCGCTTTGACAATCGCGTCAAAGCACTCCCAGTTCCGGGCAGCTTTTCCGATTCCACCGTATACGACCAATTCCTCTGGTTTTTCTGCTACTTCAGGGTCCAGGTTATTCATCAGCATACGCAGAGCGGCCTCCTGTACCCATCCTTTGCATGTAAGCTGATTTCCGGTTGGTGCTTTAATAGCACGGTCTGCAGTACGAGTGTAACTTGTCATTGTTCCCTCCACTGTAAATTGAATTTTTAGAATAATAATACTACAAAAAATTAAATACTACATTACTTCTTTATTTAAGCAAATGGTGTGCGATAACCATCTTTTGCACCTGTGAAGTTCCCTCAAAAATTTCAAGAATACGCTGGTCCCTGTACATTCGCTCTACCGGATACTCCTTCATATAGCCAAATCCTCCATGAATTTGCACCGCTTTATGCACGACGCGGTGGGAAGCTTCTGAAGCAATAAGCTTGGCAACCGCGGCTTCTTTCGAGAGCCGATATCCTTCACGATCTTTTAGGCTAGCGGCATAATACGTATACAGTCGTGCCATCTCGACATCCGCAGCCATCTCAGCGAGCATCCATTGCAAACCCTGGTATTCCGAAATCGGTTTTCCGAATGCGATTCGCTCTTTTGCATAGGCTGTCGCCGCATCCAATGCCGCCTGCGATAAGCCAACCGCCATAGCCGCAATGCCAATGCGCCCACGGTCAACTACAGTCATAGCGATTTTAAATCCATCGCCTTCCTTCCCAACGATATTCTCTTTCGGAATGCGACAATTATCGAAAATGACTTCATGCGTGCGAGCCCCGCGAATCCCCATTTTATCGTCTCCGGCTCCATACGTTAAGCCTGGCGTACCCTTTTCAACGATGAACGCGCTAATGCCCCGTGAGCCGGCAGACGTATCCGTTTTGGCATATACGACTAAAATATCCGCCTCTGCCCCGTTGGTGATAAAGTGTTTCGTTCCATTCAGTACGTACTCATCCCCATCCAGTCTAGCATTCGTTTTCATGGAAGCGACATCCGTGCCACCGTTCGGCTCTGTCAGACAGAATGCATACAGCTTTTCACCACTACACCCCGGCACCAAATATGCTTGCCTTTGCTCGTCTCTGGCAGCCAGGAACAATCCATCAATTCCTAAATAATGTGCCGTTAGGATAGAGCCAGTTGCAGCACATGCGTATGTGATTTCTTCCACAGCAATCGCTTCCGCGACTGAATCAGCTCCGACGCCTCCATCCTTTTCGGGGTAGGCAATGCCCAACAGTCCCAGCTCTGCCAATCTACTAATATGCTCAAAAGGAAACCGATTCTGCTCATCCAATTCCGCCGCCTTAGGCTGAAGCACCTCCCGGCTAAAATCCCGCACCATCGCTCGAATGCTTTTTTGTTCTTGTGTTAACTCAAAATTCATGTCTTCTCCTCCTTGTCTTATGCCCGCTATACTCCCTGCTGATTTACTAGCGTTTTCAGTACTTCTGATGTATGTTCTCCAAGTATTGGAGACGGCTTCTCAATGATAGGTGGCGTCCGTGACAGCTTAACCGGATTTCCTGGTACCTTCACGTTACCAGTCACCGGATGAGGGATATCAACGAGCATGTCCCGGGCTTTCGTATGTTCATCTTCGCACACATCTTGGATAGTCAAAATCGGCGAACAAGGAATGCCTCCTGCGTTAATCATTTCAACCGCTTCTGCTACGGTATACTGTGCAAGCCATGTTTCGATGATGGCTTTCAACTCTGCTTCATGCTTCGTCCGCAGCGGATCGAGATGGAATCTTTCATCTTCCGCGAGCTCAGGCTGCCGCATGACCGCACATAGTCGCTTGAATAAGGAGTCGTTCGCCACAGCAATGACAACGTAGCCGTCGTTCGCTTTGTAAATATCGAACGGTGTACTGATTGGATGGCGGCTACCAATACGTTCAGGCACGACTTGGTCCACCGTATAACGCATAATATTGCTTTCTAAAAGAGCAAAAATGCTGTCCATCATAGAAATATCGATGCATTGGCCTTCCCCTGTGCGCTGTCTGTGGAATAGCGCTACCATAATGCCGTACGCCGCATAAAGCGCTGCGCTCATGTCTCCCAACGAAGCTCCGGCGCGTGTCGGCGGCTTATCTGGATGTCCGGTAATGCTCGTCATGCCTCCCATTGCCTGGGCGACTAGGTCATATGCGGGCCGTTGGCTATACGGTCCATACTGTCCAAAGCCAGAAATCGATGTATAAATGAGTGCAGGATTCCATTTGCGCAACGATTCGTAATCCAGTCCCAGCTTCTTCATTACGCCAGGACGAAAATTCTCTACCAGCACATCTGATTGCTTTACCAATTCCTTAACTACGTCGATGGCTTGCGGTGTCTTCAAGTCTAAGGTTACACTCTTCTTCCCTCGATTCAGAAACATGAAGTAACCGCTTTCGTCATTCTGGAAAGGACCGAAACTTCGGGTATCATCCCCTGTTCCCGGCTTCTCGATTTTAATAACTTCGGCGCCCATATCCGCCAGCAGCATCGTGCAGTACGGACCGGCTAATACTCTCGTAAAATCCAGCACGCGAATATTTTCAAGAGGTCGCTGCATTCGTCTTCCTCCCTCTCCTATTTTGGTTTGTGCTTTTATTATGTATCGTCCGCCAAAACGATAGCTAGTCGGTTTTTTTACTGTTTGGTAGACTATTTTAAGATCTATCGGAAAATAATCTACCTTGTTTCTGTCGCATCCTTTTCTCTCCTCCTATATGTAATTGCTTTCTTACTTTCAAATTGTAAAAAACAGTGCACTATAGAAACAGAGCAATATTCTTGGAAATAGTGCACTATTCTTAGCATAAATCGTGAAAAATTCCCCTCTAAAAGAAAAAAAGAGCCGGGAAGTCTTCGCTTCCCAGCCACTTTTCCTTACAACGTATGAAATTTTTGATTGTGTTCTTCTTCATTATTAACAGTAGGTTTTACCGAGTCACGCAAAATGTAGGAGAACAATACAATAGTTACACAGCTTGTAACCAAACCATACAAAATCGGAACAATTGATGTCGTACCTTTCATCATAAGGCTAATCAAAATCACGACTGAGCTAATCAAGATAGAGTAGAAAACAGCACGTGCCGTAACACGTTTCCAGAAGAACCCGAAAATAATTGGGAAAAACAAGGCTCCTGATAAAACGGCGAATGCAATATCCAATGCAACGAGAATGTCTTGAATCCACAATGCACACACCATGGAAAACACACCGACAGACAATGTGGTCAGCCGTGAAACGATTAAAAATCGTTTTTCATTCATATCCCGCTTCCAAAACCGTGTAATGATATCGTTTACAATAAGCGTGGAGGAAGCGATTAAAGTGCCTGAAGCGGTCGACATAAGTGCAGAGAGGACTCCCGCCAGCACAATACCTAACACGCCAGGAGGAAGCGTTGTAATTGCCATGCTCGCGAAAGCGTTTTGGGGGTCCGTTATCGTAGGAAGCACAGCAAATGCACACATGCCGATGATAGCGACGGTAATGGCATACATAAGCGAATATCCACCTGCAGCGATTAGCCCATAGCGGGATGTTTTTAAGCTACGTGCCGTAAAAACGCGCTGCCAAACATCCTGTCCTACAACAATACCTAGCGCATATAGCAACAAGCTCTTGAAAATATCGGCCCCACCCATTACACTCAAGTCAAAATAAGTGGATGGAAGCTTCTCATGCAATCCCTCCCATCCCCCGGCTTTTGAAAGGCTCATCGGAAGCATAACAGCAAAAATCCCAATACTCATCACAATGAATTGGACAATGTCCGTCATCGTAACCGACCACATGCCTCCCAATACAGTGTAGAACAGCACAATTCCACCTGCCACAATGATAGATAGGGTGAAATTCCATCCCAGCCATACTTTTAATACGCTCCCGATACCGATGATTTGCGTAACAGTCAACATGGCCGTATACGTAATAGAAACTAACGAGCTAATGAGCCTCGCTTCGACACTAAATCGATTCTCCAGCATCTCACTAATAGTCAACACTCGCAAATTAAATATTTTCTTTGCGAGAAAAAGACTGAGCAGAACAAGGCCAATCCCCTGGGAGGTAACAAACCACATACCAGATAATCCTGACTGATATCCTAGCTTTGCTGTACCAATAGTAGCAGCTCCGCCCAGGGTTAAGGCGGCCATACATCCGAAATACATCAGAAAGCTTAAGTTCCTGCCTGCAACAATATAGTCTTCTGACGTTTTTGCTCTTCGCGCGCCCAGCAATCCGACAAAAGCGATAATAGCCAGATAGAGGATAATCACGGACATATCAATAATATTCATAGTAGATCTCCCTTCGAAATCAAGGCTCATTATTTTTATTTATCTGAATATTATCCCTTTTCTTTTTGCTGGATAAGTGCTTTTTTTTACGACATTGTGTACTTTCTTATGCTATACATTTCTATATAACTACAGTAAAAACAAAACAGCCCCTTCCACTACTCTCATGGAAGGGGCCTGCAGGCTATATAAATCCCGGTTCATTACGATACACGGAAGTACGACGGTTACGCAAGTATTCAAGCAGCTCCTTTTCCGGATTTTTTTTACTTACATCAAAGGTCAGAACCGGGATGACCTCATTATTTCCCGCTTTATAAATCGATCGGCCATCCGGATGAACGATTTGACTCTCACCAAAGAAAATATTCTCATTATCCAGTCCTACCATATTAGCCGCCGCAACATATATATGGTTTTCTAGCGCTCTGGCATGCAAATAAATATCTTGATAGTGTTGATAAGGAACCATATTAGCCGCCAGCACCGCCAGAATATCGACATCTTTAAGAGCTAGAATTCGTGCAGCCTCGGGAAACTCAATATCGTATGTAATCATCATTCCAATATTCCCTTCAGGAAGCGAAAAAACCGGGAATTCCTCGCCAGGCGTAAACCATTCCTTCTCCTTGTGATATAAGTGCACTTTTCGGTACTTCCCAATAATCTCTCCCTGTTTCCCGATAAACAGCGCACAGTTGTATAATGCATCTCCCTCTACTTCTGGAAATCCAACAATGGCTCCTACATGATACCGTCTTGCCTGCTCTCTAATCTTACGGATACTTTCCCCGTCTTCCGGCTCCGCCAGTACGCGAAGCTGTTCATTCATCGTATATCCAGTTAAATACAGCTCAGGAAATAGTACATAATCCGCCTTATTTTTACTTGCCTCTTCCAATGACTGCAAAATACGCAGTAAATTTTGTTCCTTATTTTGCAGTTCACAGCGCAATTGTGCCAGCGCGATTGAAATCTCGCTCATTTCCCTGTGCTCCTTTTTCGTTCTGGCCCATTTTCTTCAGCTCTGTACTGTTTCAGCTTTTTAGCGATGGTCGATTGATCAACCTGTAAAATCTCTGCTGCCTTATACGTGTTTTCGTATAGATCGTACGCACGAAGAATGAGCGCTTTTTCCAGTTGCTTTTTTGCTTCCTTTAATGGAGGCAACACGTTTTTCGTCTGAAAAGAGGTGAAAGCATCCGTATCCTCCGACGTTCCTCCCACTTGCTCGGCGATTTCTTCTGATTGTGTAACGATGATTCGTTCCACCAGATTCTCCAGTTCACGTATATTGCCGGGCCATTCATACTCCACTAGCCGGGCCTTCATTTGCGGAGACAAGAAAAATCGGCGATCGTATTTCTGATTGAACTTGCTCGTAAAGTGTTCTATTAGCGGCAAAATCTCTTCTCGCCTCTCCCGCAGCGGCGGGATCATAAGTGGAACGACATGCAGACGGTAATATAAATCTTCACGAAATCTTTTCTGATTTACCATTTCCTTTAAATTTTTATTGGTCGCCGACAAAATGCGGATATTTGCTTTTTGTTTGTCCACGCTGCCAATTTTGCGAAACGTGTTTTCTTGCAGTACCTCCAGCAATTTTGATTGGACATGATATGGCAATTCCGCAATTTCATCTAAAAAAATCGTTCCGCCTTCAGCCGCTTCAAGCAATCCTTGCTTTCCGCCTGTTTTTCCTCCAGTAAATGTACCGGATTCATAGCCAAATAACTCTGATTCAATGAGGCTATCTGGTAATGTACCGCAATTAATTGATACAAAGGGAGCATCCTTGCGGGAGCTGGCTTGGTGAATTAAGCGGGCCAGCATCGTTTTCCCCACCCCCGATTCCCCCAAAAGTAAAACGGTTGAATCTACACTGGCTATCTTATGGATAACATCGATGATTTTTTTCATCTTTTCAGATTTGACTAACACTCCGTTTGCCACATCAGGAAGCACAGGTGCATTCATATTCACGTCCAACATATGATCTAGGCGCGATAAAACAAGCACATACTTGATGTCACTGCCCGTATCTGGCAGCTTCACAACCGATAATAAAACGAGCGGGCCATTTATAGCTTGCATGATAGTAAGACCTGCGCTTAAATCCGGCCGATTTCGCACTACGGTCTCCCACGGCACTTGGAATATATGCATATTGGGCTGAAGAAATACGGAAGGTGAGAAGCCGAATACTTCTGCCACTTCACCTTGCCACTCGACCACCTGATTATGACTGCCTACAAAAATCACCATCATTTCCGCTTGCTTCACTATGTGCCAACGCCTTCCCTCAATTTCAATGATTTTTTTCATTAAAGATGATAAAATTCATCTTTCAAGCCAATTATAGATAAAACAAAGAGAAAACAAAAAAGAATATTTATATTTTGATGATTTTTTTCATCAATATAAATTATATTACACCAGAAGGTATTGATAATTCAACTTTTTATAAATTGGCACAATGATTGCAAAAAAATAAGTAACAAACATAGAAAAAGGAGGCGTACACATGCGTATCGCGATCGCTCAATGTACCCCACATCATGCCAACAAACAAGAAAACTTGAATATGATAACTCGTTATCTGCATCGAGCCAAAGAACAAAAAGCTGAACTTGTTATTTTTCCAGAGCTAGTCCTAACCGGCTATTCTATCGGTAATCAACTAGAGACTATTGCCGAAGAAATAGACGGCCCTTCGCTGCAATTCATACAGCAAGCCTGTCATGAACTTCAAATCTTTGCCTTGATTTCTTTTCCCGAGAAAAATGGAAATGCTTATCACATTTCTTCAGCCCTTATCCAGGATGACGGTTCTATTGCCGGTGTCTACCGGAAAACGCACTTGTTCTCTGCCGAGGCCCATTATTTCACAGCTGGAAACGAGTGGCCTGTCTTTACTACAAAGCTTGGGAATATCGGTGTGATGATTTGCTATGACCTAGAGTTTCCCGAAGTCACTCGTCTGTTGCGTTTGAATGGTGCCGACATGGTTCTTGTAAATACAGCTAATATGGAGCCTTATGAAAGGTATCAGCACATTTATATGCAGAGTCGCGCTATGGAGAACGAGATTCCGCTTGTCATATGTAATCGATTGGGACAGGAGGACAACCTGAAGTTTTTCGGTCATAGCATGGCTGTCAATCATGAGGGGGACATCCTATTGCAGCTTGATTCAGAAGAAGCGCTACGTATTGTAGATGTATCCCTTCATGAGACGCGTGATCCGGAGTTAAACTACGCGCGCCGGCTGCACGAATCGGTTCGCGGTGCTTTACTAAACTGCCTGCATCATGAGTAAACGGCTTACGCCGAATACAAGACAGAAGGAAGTGCTTATCATGAAAGAAACAAATACGACGCTTAAACGCACGTTGACGCTCACACCGCTCGTTTTGTTCGGACTCGCATATATGACCCCGATGATCGTATTCGGCATTTATGGAATGCTGGCCGAAACAACTAAGGGATTAGTAGCGAGCGCTTATAGCATCGCTCTCATCGCCATGCTTGTAACCGCCTCCAGCTATGGTCATATGGTAAAAGCATACCCTGTATCCGGGTCGGCTTACACATATACACGTAAATCAATTAGTTCTCATCTCGGTTTCCTGGTCGGTTGGTCCGTTCTGCTCGATTATGTCTTTCTGCCAATGGTTATTTGGTTAATTGGAAGTGTCTATCTGGCTGCTGCTTTTCCCGGCGTCCCGACCTGGATTTGGGTAATCGGCTTTATTCTAGTTACGACTTCAATTAATATTATTGGCATTCGCGTAACGGCTGGTGTCAACTTTTTTATGATGCTTTTTCAATTTCTTGTCATTTCTTTATTTATTATTTTTTCTATTATTAGCTTGATGCGTGGGGAAGGAATGGGTACTCTCTTCTCAGCCGCTCCGTTTTTCAATGGGGATGTACCTTTTTCGCTTGCGTTTGCCGGAGCAGCTATCGCCTGTTACTCTTTCCTTGGATTTGATGCGGTCTCTACCCTGTCAGAAGAGACGATTGAACCGGAAAAAACAATTCCGAAAGCCATTCTGCTTGTCGCATTAATCGGTGGCGCTATCTTTATCGTGTCGTCCTACTTTATTTATCTTATTTTTCCCGATTATTCCCAGTTTGTTAACACTGATTCCGCCGGATTTGAAATCGCTAAATTTGTAGGCGGCAATCTATTTAGTGCATTGTTTCTCGCAGGCATCATTACAGCCCAATTCGCATCTGGCTTATCGGCACAAGCGAGTGCCGCCCGTATGCTCTATGCAATGGGACGCGACTCCGTGCTGCCGAAGCGCATATTCGGCTTTGTTCACCCTCGTTTTCAAACGCCTGTGTTAAATTTAATCGTTATCGGGGTTATTGCTTTGTTAGCATTAAAAATTGATATGGCAACTTCTACATCATTTATCAACTTCGGAGCTTTTGTTACATTCACATTCGTTAATCTTTCTGTTATCGGCCATTATTATGTAAAATTGCGCCGACGCAATGGAAGCGGAATTTTTCTATATCTGCTGTTTCCTCTACTCGGGGCCTGTTTGGATATATGGCTGCTTATTAACCTGGACGTGCATGCCCTGATACTCGGAGGTTCCTGGGTAGTGCTCGGCGTTATCTATCTGCTTTTCTTGACGAACATGTTCCGGAAGCAACCTCCCGAATTGGTATTTGAGGACGCAGGATAATAAAAAATACTCACGCAAACGTTTTCTCTCATCTTTTTCTTACAGGAAAGCCTCGCAACCGCTTTACGTTACAAAGGGCGGACCGGCAAAACATCCGGGCCTTTCAATACAAGACACAGTTGCCGGTCTTCTCCGTCCTTTGCGCTACACACTCCATATGGAGTTGCGATTCATTATATTACTCTTGAAACACAATCTTTCCATCCATGATTGTCATTCTCACGCTGGCGTCTCTTACTTCTTCCGGTGACACTTCAAACAGATTTTGACCAAGAACCACAATATCGGCCAGTTTTCCCGGCTCCAGCGTCCCCAACTCCAACTCCCTAAACGTTCCGTAAGCAGGCCCCCACGTGTAGTAACGTAATGCCTGAGCTAAGGAAATCCGTTCTTTTCCGTTCCATCCTCCTTTTGGTAACCCATCATTATGAACCCTCGTAATGGCACGGTAGATTTCCAGCAAAGGATTAAGGGGAACAACCGGAAAATCGCTAGAAAAGGCGATTTTTGTGCCCGCTTCCTCCAATGTTTTTATCGGAAATGTAAATGCCTCTCTCTCTTTTCCGAGACGCGAAAGATAGGCGTTATCCGAAAAATTCTCACTTGCTGCCAGATGTTCCGGCTGCATGGAAGCAATTACGCCTAACTCATGAAGCCTTGGGATATCCTCAGGGTGAATCACTTCAATGTGTTCGATTGTATGGCGGGAATCGCGGACTCCATTCGCTCTCCTTGCCTCTTCAAACGCATCAAGTCCCAGCCTGACTGCTCCATCACCGCAAGCGTGAAAGCGAATGCGAAATCCTTCCCGATCCGCTTCGTTCGTCCATTGTTTAATCATATGAGGAGGAAGCAATGTGTCTCCATATGTATCAGGCTTGTCCGAATATGGTGCAAGAAGGTATGCCGTATACGTAGTAGGTACTCCATCAAGAAACTGTTTCAGCCCCGAAAATTGTAAAGTACCGGAGGTGTATGTTGAGCGCAATTCCTTTGCATAATCAAGATCGCCGTTAAGCGGGGCTAAAAAATGGATGCGTGAAGTCAACTCCTCCCGCTCTTCAAACTCTTTATATAATGGCAAATCACCGAAATCTAAGCCGGGTAAAGGAAACATATCGTTCACCGAGGTAATTCCCAGTCTGGCAGCCTGCTGCAAAAAGCTTCTCAATAGACGCTGTCTTCTCTCATGAGGCAGAACAAATGCTTCCCGTGCCAATCCCATGGCTGTCTCATAAAGAAATCCGGTTGGCTCCCCATCATCATCCTTACCAATTTCTCCAAATGGGGGGTTAGGGGTATCACGGGTAATGTTTGCCATCTCTAACGCTTTACTGTTTACCCATGCCCCGTGGCATTCCGCATTAAATAGAAAAACTGGCCGTTCAGAAATGACGCGGTCCAGTGTAGAACGATGCGGTAATTGCCCGTTTTCCCAGTAAACATGATACCAGCCGAAACCGATTATCCACGAATCATTCGGTCTAGTATCTGCAAACTTCCGAACCATCTCCGCCGCTTCTTCTTCTGAACGGGCTTCATGCAGATGTACACTATCTTGTGCCAGACTTCCCAGCATGAGATGCAGATGAAAATCGTGAAATCCAGGCATAATCAACTCATTATGATAACGATATTGTTTCGTGTCCGGTCCAATGAGCGACTCCATGTCAGCCTCTGATCCTATGGCAGCGATTTTATTGCCTACAATCGCCACTGCCCCTGGCTGTGGCGTATCCATTATTCCGGTAAAAACAGCATTGCTTGAAAGAATCATATCCGCTTTTTGTTGAGTTTCCATATAGTTATCTCCTTCATAATATGAAAATTGTTACGAAACTTCCGACACTTTCGCTTCCTCCACCTCATCAAAATGCAACTCAGGTGGTCGCTGACTAAAAAACTTTGTCAAAAAGGCTAAATACATAAAGCCAAACAGTGCCCAGACGCCTCCCAGGATCATGGAATGCTTATCCAAGCCTGTCCATAACCATACGGTAAAGCAAGCTCCTACCAGAGGCAAGAGTAAATATAAAAAAGTCCCCTTCACCGAACGCTGCCGCTTCTTAATAAAATAGTGAAAAACGACAGATAGATTTACAAATGTGAAGGCTACAAGCGCTCCGAAGTTAATAAAGGAAGCTGCAGTAACCAAATCAATGACAAGAGCGGATAAAGAAAATACGCTGACCAACAGGATATTTCTTGTTGGCGTTTTAAAGCGCGGATGAATATAGCCAAATACTTTCTTCGGGATGACGGAATCACGCCCCATCGCGTACAAAAGACGAGAAACACTCGCATGAGAGGACAAGCCTGAACCTAGGCACGCCGTAACCATTCCAGCGAGAAAAAACGAACTGAACAGCTTTCCACCTACAAAAACAGCTACCTCAAAGGCAGCAGAATCTGTATTTTTGAACGAAGTAAAGTCCGGATAGGCCATATGCGCAATATAGGAAATTCCAATGAATAAAGCCCCCCCAATGCAAGCGATAAGAAAAATGGCGCGGGGAATCGTTTTTTCCGAATGAATCGTTTCCTCTGATAATGTCGTAACCGAATCAAAGCCAAGAAAAGATAGGCAAAGAATGGAAGCTCCGGCCAACACAAAAGAAAACGATACTTCCGGATTCAAAAACGGAAGAGTAGAGACAAGCGTTCCTGTTCCCATTCCGCTTATGACTCCCTTAACTGCAAACAGGCAAAAGAACAAAATAACGAGAAACTGATAAGAAATAAGCAAGGTATTTATATTTGCCGTTACTTTTATGCCTCGTATATTAATAAAAGTAATAACGGCAATCATAAACAAAATCCATATATAGGAAGGTATCTCTGGAAAAGCTGCAGACAAAAAGATGCCTGCTGTTAAATAATTGAGCATGGGCAAAAACAAGTAATCCATGAGAATAGACCAACCGACAAGAAATCCTACATAACCGTTTATCGATTTCTGTGTATACGTATAGGCCGAACCTGCCACAGGATAGGCTTTTACCATTCTTCCATAACTATAAGCCGTAAATAACATAGCCAACAAAGCAAAAGCGTAAGCAGATGGGAGCATACCGTGAGAAGCCTGAGCCGCTACTCCGTATGTGGTAAAAACAGTCATCGGTGCCATATAAGCCAAGCCAAACAAAACAACTGGAAGCAAAGTAAGCGTTCGATCAAGCGACATATTCTCGTTCATGATTTCCTCCCCTTTTACGATACTTTCATTTATGCAAAAAATTTGCGTAAATATCGGCTTTCATACCATTTTTTCGGGTATCTCCCCTCTCCATAAAGAAAATCTGGATATTTTTCCGTATTAAAGAAGAGTATAAGCAATTTTTATGCCACTTACATATCATTTGTCAGATTATTTAACCTTCATATCTGTTAAAGGACAAGTAAAGTAACAGGGTCTTAATAAAGCAAAGCTTCCATCAATGATTTCTCATAAATAATAAATCATTCTATTTTTTGAGAAAGCATATGGAGAACGAAGAGGAAAGCACGTTCCTACAGAAAAATCGGTTTTATATTTACATTTATGTAATTATATGTAATCATTTTATTATCCATATTTGTTTATATATGTAATTGAAATAGAAAATGGAGGCGAATTTCATGAAGAAAAAACGACTTCTACTCCTCACCTGCTTATCCATTGTGGCAGGGGGACTTGCAGGGTGTGGTCAAAACTCCGCAACAGTACCATCTGAGACAAAACAAACATCTTCCCAGCAAAGCCAAACTTCACAACCAGAGCAGCAAAAGGGGCAGAGGGCTTCCAAGCCTTGCAGCCCAACACCTCTAGCTCCCTCCCCTGTTCCCCTAGCACCGTCACCCGTGCCAAAGCCCCCGTCACCCGTGCCTTTAGCAGAAGTAAAATGTTAATAAGCCATACGGCCGCTTGGCGTCACAAAAGTCAGACCAACAAAACATCCAGAATCATCTATTCACCATTTGTATTTTCTGACCTCTTAGTAGTACGATAAAGATACATTTATTTACAGCGTGTTTTCAATATGTGACCTGAGGAGGCGAGCTGTTTGACATTTCATTTAGAAAAAAAATCTGTATGCTACCTGGCTTTTCTAGCACTTATTCTGTTTATGCTGCTTACCACCTTACCGTATTCGATGCTTGTGATTGGAATGGTGGGAGCATCATGCATGCTGGTGGCCGCATTCATTATTGTGCCTTTATTCTTTATAGGATCGATGCTGTCGGGCAAAGATTACAAAAAGTAAAGACAGACTCACACCCGTTGATTCTTCAAAGAGGAAGAGACACCAACAACAGGACACGAACAGGGCTTTTCGTCTCCCTTCCCGAGCGGTTGTCTCCGGTCAAGCGAAAGAGGGCAGCAACTGTCTCCCTCTCCGGATGATACTGGATAATCAACACCCTTGGACAGGTGCAATACATTCTTTTATCTTCTTATACAGATAAAGCCGTTCTCACTTGACTGAGAACGGCTGCTTTTTTGAGTTCCTTATTTATATAAATTACACTTGATAGTTTGACAGGGTAGCGTGGTTGGAAGGAGGCGATTCAGAAAAAGAAGAGGGTGGATGCTCCCTGCGCTCCAGCAGAAGAAAGGCCAACGTGTCTTTTTCCGACCGCTCCCGCCCACCGCCCTTCCTTCTTTTCTTCCCTCTCACCACAAGAATTTGTCAATGTATCAAATCAGATGTATATAGTAAGCACTCCTCTGCATCGTTTCTAAAAGAGGCCCCGTTAAGACAACGTAACCGGCTTTAAAGGGACGATCGTAGAAATCGCGGATTTGTAGAGAATGTTTTGCTTGTTTTCACTCTGCAGTGCAACCGTATACGAGTCAAAGGAGGTAATAATCCCTCGAATCTGAAATCCGTTTGTCGTAAAAACTGTAACAGGAGTTTTACTTGTGCGTAGTTGGTTAAGAAAATATTCTTGTAGCTTTGCTTTTTCCAATCGATACCATTCCCTTCTCTTCCATCATAAAGTGAAACTTCACGCGGTGGGGGTTTTCGTACGTCCCCTACTGCGCGTTAGTTGAACCTATCGGACCTTTAGGGGCAGTTTTTCCTCCACCTATATTCCTCGATTTCTCTAAGTTTTGAGGTGAGGAGATTACTACCCGTTAAGGCAGGATAAATCAGAATAAACGAAAAAGCTGTTATCTGATTCTTTCTGTTTATTATTTTATCATATAAACATTTTTTGCCCTATATATATGTACGTTAGGATGTTCAAAACAAGACACTTTTAGAAACTGCTCCTTTTACGATGCGTTTATTCAATGACGCCATACGTCGAAATCTTTACTTTTGGCGTTATCGTTACCGTTGCCTTTGCGAACTCGTCCGGCCAGCGGTCTTCATTTTTTTTCCAATGATCGTATTGATATGCACGTGCATACCATCCGAATCCGAAAGGGTCTAGCTTTTCTTTTTTCACTTTTTCAACCAGTGCTGTCACCTCTTTTCTGAACTGCTCCGCGATAATAGCCGAAAGACGATCCTTTTCTTTTAGCATATCCATATCAAATGTGCGTTCTGAAAGGGTAACATTAAGATTCATTTTGATGTCAAAAACAAATCGATTGTTTTTATAATGAGTTGTGATAGTACGCTTACTATCATTTATATTTATCGTTATAAAATCTTGTCCTTTTACATTCTGAAGCTTGTTCGGCTTTTTAAACGGAAGAGAAGGCATACGAACCGTAAATACCACCGGGTTTGTCGCTTCCTGCTGTAACATGAGGAGCAAGGCACTTTCTCGACGACTCAATGACATTTTATACTTTCCTTTATTGTCCAGCAGTGCAGAGCCTGTCACCACAAGCCCGTTTTTATCTTTTTTAATCTCTGAAATCGCTGGGGTAATTCCTTTATCAAAAACATACGTATGAAACTTTTGTGACGTAGTAAAAGCCGTGCCATTGTACTTCTTTTCCACATCAATTACCTGAGTTAAATAAAGCGGGAGTGCCGGCTTATCTTCAAAATTGCTCTCCATGACGGAAGAGACTGGCCCTTTTACAGCGACCATTCGTATATTCCCCGTATTCTTCGGATCGCGATAGGCTACATCGAGATGCGGCATAACTCCTTCTTTTTTTAACAGCTTCTCACCAATCAGCAGGACCTGCAATTTCCCGATAACAATCAGTCCGTTGCTTGTACTGTTAAATACCTCTCTCGCCTGCCTCGGAGTATTCACCTTCGCTTTAAGCACCTCATATTTTTTCTTTACATCTTTGTTAAAAATAGTACTGGCCTGATACACCGTTAATTTGTCATCATCATCCACATCAAATGCATATACAAGCGATAAGGTAGTATCCTCCAAATCAAGCCGGTCACTATTGCAACCTGACGTTACAATAAGCAGCAAACTTGCCACCATCAGTACAGTACGCTTGATCATTGATATCTCCTCCTCTTCCAATACCCATAAATGGTGACATACAAGAGAAATACGACAGGAAATGTATAAGCAATAAAATACGCCGTCCATCCCCATGCATTTCTTAATACCGCGATCCCATTATAGGATGGCTTGTAAAAGAACGAAAAAGCAAAGGAGAGAAGCAATATAATATATATAGGCAGCTGCCAATTTTTTTTGTTGAATAGCTGTGAAATACCGGACGTGGCAGCCCATGTGTACGGAATACCGGACGTTGAAAAGATGAAAATGTAAAACGACAGAAATATAATCTCAAACCGTTCAAGAAACGGGAGCTGTATTGGTTTTACAAGGGTAAGGACAGGCCATAAATACTTCGTAATCTCATCCGGGCTAAAGTAAAGAAAACACATCAGGGTAATATGAAGGTATACAATGAGCGTGAGCGTGTTCGCCAGTACAATTCCTTTTACGGCATGCTGTTTATTTTTCAAATATGGATAAAGAAGGAATGCCAATTCGAATCCCACAAACGCCAGAACGGTCGTTTTTATCCCATAAAAGATCGGCAACCATCCATCCTTCAAAACAGGAAGTAGAAAAACCAAATGGACATCCTTTATCGGAATCGTTAATAAAATCGGCATTCCAAGCGTGAAGAAGAACATAAACACCCCATACCGTACAATTGCCCGTACGCCGCTCCGAAGAATCATATACGTTGGAATGAGAAGAAGAAACACAAACCAAACACTGGACGTTTCGGGCAGAATCCACACTTGAATCACTAATACGGTAAAATAAAGCAGGACAACGATGGCCAGCAAAGAATAAGCGATCCAAATAAGCATGCATGCTCTTCCCAGCCACTTCCCGACATAGCGTGTAAGCACCTCTATTAGCGTATCACCCGAATGCTTTGCCATGATTTGCACAACACATATACTGATAATCGTTGTGATAGCCCATGCAATCATAATCGATATCCATCCATCTGTGCTCGTAATTTTGGCCAATTCAGCAGGAAGAACCAATATACTTCCTCCTACCTGGATACCGTTAATAGTAAAGATATATTGCATAAGTGTAATCTCATTGCTTACGGGCCTGTTCATTCATCATTCCTTCTTTTTCTTGTGGACCCCTGTCGGCGCAGTTGTCTAGGTCCCACCGATAGTGGGCGTTTTTTCATAAGCCACACAGGCAGTCGAACAAACGTATCTTTCATATCCGAAATACGCAGCGGTGAAATCGGACTCCCGTAAGGATTCCCCAGAGATTCTAAGGTAAGAAGGTGAATGATAATAATCATCATTCCAATGATGATTCCGACCATACCAAATGCGAAGGCCATCAGCATCATGGGAAAACGAAGCAAACGAATACCTGCAGCCATTTCGATACTCGGAATGATAAAAGAAGAGATAGCAGTTATGGCTACCACAATAACCATAATATTGCTTACGATGCCTGCCTGAACCGCAGCTTGTCCAATTACAATACCTCCAACAATCCCGATCGTTTGACCGATAGGTGAAGGGAGGCGGACCCCCGCTTCACGAAGCATTTCAAGCACGATCTCCATAATGAATGCTTCGATTATAGGCGGAAAAGGAACTCTCTCCCGGGATTCGCCAACCGATAGAAGCAATTGGAGCGGGATGACCTCATAATGAAAAGAAATCATCGCGATATAAAGAGAGGGTGTGAAGATAGCAATGAAAAATGCGACAAAACGCAGAAGGCGAACGAAGGTAGCGGTAGTCCATCTTACGCTATAATCATCAACCGTTTGAAAAAAAGCGACAAAGTTCATGGGTCCAACCAATGCACCAGGCGCACGATCTATAATAACGGCGGCCCGCCCCTGCAGCAAATGCGAAGCTGTCGTATCCGGCCGTTCTGTTACTGTAAACTGCGGAAACGGTGTATACGGATTATCTTCAATAAATCCCTCAATCTCACCGGTAGTAATAACCGTGTCTACATCGATTAATTTAATCCGATTTTCCAGTTCCCGAATGAGCTGGGGATTTACTACGTCCGCCAAATAAAGTAAGGAAACGGGTACCTCTCCCCTCGTTCCAATCTTAAACTGTTTAATTTTTAATTCCCGGCTCGGAATATAACGGCGGATTAAAGCAATATTTTGAGAAGCCGATTCGATAAAGCCCAGGTGGGCGCTTTTTAGTGAAGCTTCAGCCTGTGGTTCCTGAATCGCCCGCTGCGGCCCTCCTTGCGTTTCGAGTTCGAGAGCTACCAATTCCTTATCAACGAATAGAATGCTTTTTCCAACGAGAATGGCTTTTTCAATCTCCGTCCATTTCCGTACTTTTTTCATCTGGCAGACAGATATCGTGTCTTCCCATGAATTTTCCGGATTAAGCTTATGGTCTAGAAGCGGACGAATAATATCTCTATTAATGATTGTCTTGTCTACCAGGCCTTCCATGTATGCAAGAACAGCTTCCTGTCCTGTTTTTAATGTCAACGTACGCGTAATCAACTGAGGTATTTCACTAAACAGCTTGGATAGATGCTGAAGATTCACAGCAATAGAAGCAGAAATCGTATCGTTTAAAATCTCGTCAGCCCGCGTCTGTGTGTGGAACGCTTGCCGTCCTCTTATCCATTTACGAAACGTTCCCATGTCCTCACCTTTCCCTTAACCTTATTCTTATCGGTTAATATGCGAAGCTGAATGGTAAAATATACAACAGTACGATAAGAAGACGTGCATATAGACATAAAGAGACCCCTACATTAAGACGAATTGTACTTAATGTAGGGGTCTCTCGTTGACTTGTCTTCCATCCATGGGAATATAACCCCTTATCTGTGCCAATTTTTGTATACGAGAGAATAATATGATCTTGCCGTTTCTTTTCGTCTATAATTCTTCCCTCCGATAATCTTATTCTCTACATTCTCATCAATTTGTTCCATTAATTCTTTATCCTTTTTAATATCCTCAATGTTTTTAGCGATTAATTCTTTGATGGTAATAAAGTCTAGACTCCTCATATTCATCTCTCCTTTTTATATCGTTCCATTCATACATAACCCGCCAAAAATAGCTCCCATAAAAAAAGACAGACTGAATGTTTCAGTCTGCCTCTCGGTTGTCGAGTCAGCTTTATTTTTCTACTTCTATCATACAATTATTATTCCGATAAGTAAAGTTAGTTTTATTTCGGTATATTGATTTCTTGCTTCTGCTTTAGCTTAATACGCAGTTCATCAAAGGCACCCGAGCCGAGCACTACACCACACAGAATAAAGAAAAATCCGAGGATTTGCTCAATGACTATTTTCTCTCCTAAAAAAATAGCGGCACCTACAAGCGAGAAGAACGGACTTAGATTAATAAAAATAGCGGTTTCTGCCGCGCCTACCTTCCCGATCGCATCATTATATAACATATGCCCTAAAGCCGTAGCAACGATAGCGGATGCAAAAAAAACGGTCCATAAACCCGCCGAACCTCCAGCCATACTTTCCATGCCTGCAGGTTCAAAGAACAAACCAAGCACAAACAAGAAAATAGAGCCTGCAATTAGCATATACCCGGTCATTAATCGCGGATCGAGTGTATTTGATGCTTTCTTGATTAAAATAAAGCTTATCGCCTGTGCCAAGATGGACAAAAATACATCCACATCTCCAGGAGAAATACTGCTTAGACCTCTGTTGCCTTTAAGTACAATAAACGAAACACCTGCCATTCCTAAAATTAGCCCACCATTCGAAGCAAATGTTTTTGTAAGACCCATAGACAAGAAATAATGGTGAGCCACAACGTTGAACAGCGCCCCACAAAAAATACATACTCAATAAAAAAAGGAGCGAAGCTTCGCCCCTTCTGCTTATTACGCGGTAGATACGGCTGTCTCCAACGCCATGATAATCATATCATTAAATGTCGTTTGACGCTCTTGAGCTGTAGTCTCTTCGCCGGTAAAAATATGATCACTTACAGTCAGAATAGATAAAGCATGTACACCGTACTTGGCAGCTAGTGTATACAGGGCTGTGGTTTCCATTTCAACGGCAAGCACGCCATATTCCCCTAGCTTCTTCACCATCTCCATGCTCTCACGATAAAACACATCGGCAGTCAGAATATTTCCTACACGAATATGCAACCCTTTTTCGATGCCTGTGTCATATGCCGCTTTTAACAAATCAAAGCTGGCACAAGGAGCAAAGTCGAAGCCTGGAAATGTCAGGTGATTCATGTTCGAATCTGTGCAGGCCGTCATAGCAATGATGACATCACGTACATGCACGTCTTTTTGAATGCCACCGCATGTACCAACACGAATAAGATTCTTCACTCCATACTCGCGAATCAGTTCATTCACATAGATAGAAATAGAAGGAACCCCCATACCTGTTCCTTGTACAGACACCCGATTTCCTTTATACGTTCCCGTAAATCCCAGCATGCCCCGTATCTCGTTATAGCAGGTGACATCGTCCAAAAACGTCTCAGCAATATATTTTGCGCGAAGCGGGTCACCTGGCAAGAGAATGCTTTCTGCAATATCTCCTTGCTTCGCTCCAATATGAACACTCATGTACCGCCGTTATAAATCTGAATTTATAACGGTTTTCACCTCCTTATAATGGATTGTTTCTGTCCCTGCTAATCGTATCACATTAATACGGATCTGCTGAATGTCCTTCTTGCTCCGCTTTTTCTACCGCTTCATCCGTTTGCGTAGCACCTATTGGTCCACCAATGTGTCCTTTCTCATCACTTCCCGTTTTCTTCAAGCCTTCCGCTACTCTGTGCCCATATTCCTCATCACATTTTGTAAGAAGCTGTACCATTTTATCCTGGATAACTTTTCGACAAGAGCCAAGTGCGCCTACAAGATTGGAAACAAGTTCTTCCTTTTCCCAATCTTCAAGTAATCGGTAACGTTCACCGGCCTGTTTAAAGTCATTCGTTCGATCGATTTTTTGTCGCACAAGATTTCCTTCAATATGTGGAGTATACTCTGTCCCCGGCTGTTTTGCCTCTTTTAGCCCTCCGATTGTTGAAGGTTCATAGTTAATATGCGGGTCTTCGCGATCTACCTTATAAAGCATTTGCCCGCCTTCTTGATTCGTGGCCACATGTTTTTTCGGAGCATTAATCGGCAATTGTAAGTAATTCGCCCCTACGCGATAGCGTTGTGTGTCCGAATAAGAAAAAGTACGTCCTTGCAGTAGCTTATCATCCGAAAAATCAAGCCCATCTACCAGTACACCAGTACCAAAAGAAACTTGCTCCACTTCAGCAAAATAATTTTCTGGATTTTTATTGAGTACCATTTTTCCGACAGGAAGGAAAGGAAATGTATCTTCTGGCCAGAGCTTTGTCGGATCTAGCGGATCGAAGTCAAGTTCTGGATGCTCATCATCACTCATTATCTGCACACAAAGCTCCCATTCCGGATAGTCGCCCCTTTCGATGGCTTCATACAAATCCTGGGTTGCATGATTAAAGTTTTTCCCCTGAATTTCTTCCGCTTCTTTTTGGGTAAGATTTTTAATTCCTTGTTTTATTGGTTCCCAATGGTACTTAATAAGGACTGCTTTGCCTTCCTGGTTTACCCATTTATATGTGTTAACGCCTGATCCCTGCATCTGTCTGTAGTTCGCCGGAATGCCCCATGGCGAAAAAAGAAACGTAATCATATGCATAGCTTCTGGTGAATTAGAAATAAAGTCAAAAATACGCTCCGAGTCCTGAATGTTTGTAACAGGGTCAGGTTTGAACGCATGGATTAAATCAGGAAATTTCAGAGGATCACGAATAAAGAAGATTTTAAGGTTGTTTCCTACGAGATCCCAGTTTCCATCCTCCGTATAAAATTTCACAGCGAAACCGCGCGGATCGCGCAATGTTTCCGGAGAATGGGTACCATGGGTAACCGTAGAGAAGCGCACAAAAACGGGAGTCCGCTTCCCGGATTGTTGAAAAAGCTTGGCTCTTGTATATGTAGAAACGGGTTCCTCACCCACTTTTCCATACGCTTCAAAGTAGCCATGCGCCCCTGTACCACGGGCATGAACAACCCGTTCTGGAACACGTTCCCTATCGAAGTGAGTAATCTTCTCTAGAAAATCATAATTTTCCAGCGTAGTAGGTCCGCGTCTGCCAACAGTTCTAACATTCTGATTGTCTGTTACAGGATGACCTTGACGATTTGTTAACGTGTTTTCCGTTTCATGTTCTCCATTCATTTTCTCACGCAAATGAATAGCCTCCTTTTACGCACTTTCTATGCATGATTTCCTATCAACTATTGTTTACCCACTTTTTGTAATTCTATCCATATGAATATAGAGTAACGTTGTTTTTACGATCTTGTGTTTTATATTGTTTTTTTGTTTTATATGTTTTCGGGTGCTTGAAAGCCTTGGTATTACTAGATTTCTAGGATTGAAAGGTCACTAAAACAGGGTGAAGCATCACCATTTCAGGGTGAAAGATCACTAAAACAGGGTAAAATATCACCATTTCAGGGTTCGAAAGGTCACTAAAACAGGGTGAAGTATCACCATTTCAGGGTGAAAGATCACTAAAACAGGGTAAAATATCACCATTTCAGGGTTCGAAAGGTCACTAAAACAGGGTGAAGTATCACCATTTCAGGGTGAAAGATCACTAAAACAGGGTGAAATATCACCATTTCAGGGTTCGAAAGGTCACTAAAACAGGGTGAAGTATCACCATTTCAGGGCGAAAGGTCACTAAAACAGGGTGAAATATTCCTCTAATTTGGTGACTACTCATTTCACAAAAGCTATAATAAAACTCAGTGTAAGAGTGTCGAGATATGAAAACAGATATATATAAGGAGTGGTTGATCGTGTCTCTTGGCAAGACCAACGACAAATTGCTTGTAACAAAGTCGAATGGGCTTATTGAAGCTTCCTATAAGCTAACAACAAATGAGCAGCGTATTATTCTTATGCTGGCTGCCAAAGTGCAACCGGAAGATAAGGAGTTTACCCGTTATCGAATTGAAGTGGACGAGTTTGTTACATTGCTGGGATTAAAAAACAAAGGTGTACATAATGATATACAGGAAATCATCAAGGGATTGATGAAGAAAACGTTCGGTATCAAAAAAGAAAAGTCGCTGCTATACCTTCATTGGCTGGCTTCGGCCGAATATTTTGTTGGACAAGGGTATATGGAGCTTGAATTTTCCCCAAAATTAAAGCCTTACCTTCTTCAATTGAAAGAACGTTTCACTACATATCGATTGTATGATGTTATGCAACTACGCAGTGTATATTCTATTCGTATCTATGAACTCCTTAAACAGTATGCACAAATCGGCACACGTTTTTTTGATTTGGCTGATCTAAAGTTTATTCTTGGAATTGAGAAGAATGAATACGAAAGATATGGACACTTCAAGAGCAAGGTGTTAAAAGTAGCTCAGAAAGAACTCGCAGAGAAAACGGATATTTCTTTTGACTTTGAGGAGATTAAATCAGGACGGAAAGTAGCAAAAATAAACTTTATTATTCAAAAACGTGAGGTTGAGGTACAAGGAGAATTACCGTTGTCTGAAGGTGAACCGGGGTTAATCTCTCGTTTGCGTGAGTTCGGTCTTACTGAAATTCAGATTGATCATATTATCAAAACGTATGACGAAGCATACATTCTGGACAATTTAACCATTGTCGAACGCGATTACCAATCGGGAAAAGTAAAAAATCTGACCGGTTACGCATATAAAGCATTAGAGCAAGATTATCGCAAGAATAAAACATCGCTCGAAAAGAAGCAGGAAAAAAGCAGACTAAATAATGCTTCGTATATAGGTGTTCCTGAACATATTATTGAGCAGCAGGAGCGGCAAAAAGCTATGGAGATGCAAAAAAACGAGGAAAACGTGGAATCGATTGAGGACAAGCGTAAACATGTAGAGGAGCTGCTGGTTGCACTGGGAGAAAAAAAGGGCTAAAAAAGAACGGAAAACGCTGCGCTTCCGATTAGATTTGAAAGCGCAGCGGCACCTCTATTTTTTTCTCCTTGCCTCCGTTTTTTCTACCTACAGCTACATGACCGTCGAAATATTATTTGTAATTTATATAAACATACCACCGTCTACTACAAGATTTTGTCCGGTCACAAAATTCGCATGAAAAATCAGAGAATACGTAGCTTCCGCTATATCCTCAGGAGAGGCTACCCGACCGAGAGGTGTTCCTTCTGCCAATCGCTTCACATGCTCTTCCTGGCCTTCTACCCAGCGGGTTTCGACGACGCCAGGTGCAATGCTGTTCACGCGTACTTCAGGGGCCAGCACGCGTGCCAACGATTTTGTAACACTGATGGCGGCCGCTTTCGAAGCCGCATATGCAATCGAACTGCCGAGCCCCGTCATACCTGCAATCGAAGTAATATTAACGATACAGCCGTTACGTTTTTTCAATTCTGGGGCTGCTGCACGGCAGCAAGAAAACATTCCTTTCACATTAATGTTCATTACCCGATCCCAGTACTCATCCTTTAATCCTTCCAGATTGTCATGATCAACAAAGTTTGTTGTACCTGCATTATTAACGAGAATATCGAGACGTCCGAACGTATCTAATGTTTCTTTTATCATCAGGCGAACGGCCTCATCATCCGCTACATCGGCACGATGCAATAAACTTTTTACCCCATATGTTTCCACATCTTTTTGCGTCTGCCGTGCTTCTTGTTCGGAGCGCGAATAGTTAATCACCACATTTATGTCTTCTTGCGCCAAACGCAGGGTGATGGCGCGCCCGATACCGGTAGCCGCGCCTGTAATTAATGCGACTTTTCTTTCTTGCATATGTATCTCCACCTTTTATCCTCTTTTCACTCTCATCAAGAATAGCATATTGTTTTTTTATTTCATATCTTCTTTATTTTCTAAAAGCAGTTAAGGCAGGAAAGTAAAACAGCCTCCCGTATCGTGCAGGAGGCTGTTCACCAGAAATAATAATCAACTTAGTGCATGCGTCCGCCAAGCTGTTGTTCTGCCATCTGTACAAGGCGCTTGGTAATTTCTCCACCAACGGAACCGTTCTGACGTGAAGTAGTATCCGGTCCGAGTTGAACACCAAATTCTGATGCGATTTCATACTTCATTTGATCGATAGCTGTACGTGCTTGTGGAGCAACTAGTTCATTCGTGTTTCTTCTTTGGTTTCGAGCCATAATTGTACGTCCTCCTAATGGTGAATGTTGGTTGAAGATAGTTTTAATTTTCCACATGGAGACTGCATTATACATCGAATTATCCGGTAATTTTATCCATATTTTCGATTGAAATGATACGCAGACGCAACATATGCTATATAAATTACACTTGATAGTTTGACAGGGCAGCGTGGTTGGAAGGAGGCGATTCAGAAAAAGAAGAGGTTGGATGCGCCCTGCGCTCCAGCAGAAAAAAAGCAAGCGTGTCCTTTTCCGACCGCTCCCGCCTACCGCCCTTCCTTTTTTTCTTACCTCTCACCACAAAAATTTGTCGATGTATCAAATCAGATGTATATAGCTAGAATACCATACCATCCTTGATCGTTTTCATAATGACCTGATCGATAACTTCCTCTATTGTTAGAGAGGGATTCGCACCTTGAATATTTTGTGCGTGTCGAACGGCAACCTCAATGGCTTTATTTCTAATTTTTCTACCTGCAAATTCCTCAAACGCTTTTTTCACCTTTGTAGAAAGATGTTTATCCGCATTCATTCTGGTCCCCTCCATTATTTACATATTACATCTCAAACCTGCCCAATACCGTAAAGAACTTCTTCAGAAAATCATAGAACAATTTCTCTGTAGGAAGCAAATCGCGTTCACTGGAAATAATGACACCGACGGTACGGGTAACCATCGGTTCGCTAATAGGGAGCTTCACCGTTGAGCGCGGGATACTATCGATCAGCGTAATTTCAGGAATGAGCGTAACACCAAGACCGGCTGCAACCAATCCTTTAATCGCATCGATATCCTCCCCTTCAAAAGACACCGTAGGCTGAAAGCCAAGTTGCTGGCAAGTATCAACTACGATTTCACGCAATACGAATCCTTTAGGAAACAGTACGAATGAATCGTTCCGTAATTGACTTAATTGCAAAGATGCCTGGCCTGCGAGCGGATGGTGCGATGGCAACAATGCAACAATGTTTTCGAGAAATAAAATATGGCCTTTAATGCGGGGATTTGACTTAGGCATTGGTCCAAGCAAAGCCATGTCTATATCTCCTTTTGCTACGGCATCGATTAAAAAATGATAGGACCCTTGACGCAATTGAAACTTGACGTGCGGATACGTTTCACGAAAAGCCGAAATAACGGTGGGAAGTGTATAGGCAGCCAGGCTGCTGGGAAAACCGATGCGGATGCGGCCTTTTTCAGGATCCAGATATTCTTCTACTTCCCGCTTCGCTTTTTCGATAACTTGCATTGCTTGTTGCATATGTTCTAAAAACATTCTTCCGATGGGTGTCAGCTTCACATTCCGGCCCTCCCGGATAAATAGATTGACGCCCAATTCCGCTTCCAGGTTGAAAATCTGTCGACTTACAGCCGATTGAGCAACATGCAAAGCGAGAGCCGCCTCAGTTACATGTTCTCGCTTGGCCACTTCAATAAAATATTGTATTTGTCTAAACTCCATACTTACTTCACCACACTATTCATCTCAATATAGCATTGATTTTATCTATTTTTAATATTGTTTAGATTAATTTTCAATTATAAAATACATATGTAGCGAAATAAAGGTCATTTTTCAAAAAAATGGCTGAAAACATATATAAAGATGAGATACATGTTCTTTTTTAAACAGATAATATCTGAATGTTCAATCAATAGGGGAGGTTAAAAAATTATGACCATTTTACAGGAGACAAAACAAAGCAGCGAAGAAGTACTGAATCCGTATCAAATCGTCCAGACACAAATTGAAAATGCAGCAAAGATTCTGGGGCTTGATCGAGGGATTATAGACATTCTGAAGAAGCCAATGCGTGTTCTTTCCGTTAATTTTCCGGTAAAAATGGATGATGGTAGCATCCGTGTATTCGAAGGGTTCCGTTCACAGCATAATGATGCAATCGGACCGACAAAAGGCGGTATCCGCTTCCATCCCGATGTAACAATGGATGAAGTAAAAGCATTATCCATGTGGATGAGCTTCAAATGCGGTGTCGTCAGCCTGCCGTATGGCGGTGGAAAAGGCGGGGTTATCTGCGATCCGCACGAATTCAGCAAAGGGGAGCTTGAACGGATTAGCCGAGGTTTTATGGAGTCCATAGCAGACTTCATCGGGCCGGAAAAAGATATTCCCGCACCTGATGTATATACCAATCCGCAAATTATGGGCTGGATGATGGATACGTACAGCCGAATTACAAGAGCGTTCAATCCTGGCGTCATCACTGGTAAACCGCTTATCATCGGCGGTTCTAAAGGACGTAATGAAGCAACAGCACGCGGTTGTGTATACACGGTCGAAGAAGCGTTAAAAGAAGCAGGAAAGCAAATGAAAGGTGCCACCGTGGCTATTCAAGGATTCGGCAATGCAGGTCGAATCGCTGCTGAACTTTTGGCTGCACAAGGTTGCAAAATCGTAGCAGTAAGCGATTCTAAAGGTGCACTGTATCAGCCACAAGGACTTGATCTTACTGTGGTTACGCAATTGAAGGATTCCTCGACAATTATGAATTATGACGCGCGTTATCACCTTCAGCAAGCAGAAGAAATCCTGGAGCTGGATGTTGATATTCTCGTTCCGGCTGCACTGGAGAATGTAATTACGCTGAAAAATGCAGAAAAAGTAAAAGCACGCATCGTAGCGGAAGCCGCCAATGGCCCGACTACGCCAGAAGCGGACAAAATTTTATTCCAAAAAGGAATTCTCGTTATTCCCGATATTCTGGCCAATGCTGGCGGGGTTACGGTTTCCTACTTTGAATGGGTGCAGAATCTGATGAATTACTATTGGAGCGAGGAGGAAGTCAATCACAAGCTACGTGATGTAATGGTTCATTCTTATAATGAAGTAAGTTCTCTCGCAAAGCAGTATGACGTCGATTTCCGTACATCTGCATATATGATTTCTTTAAAACGAATTGCCGAAGCCATGCAGGCACGCGGCTGGGTATAACAATAAGGCTCTGTTATTCAACAAAAAGCCTATGGTGTTCAAAAATGGAAAACCATAGGCTTTTTTCGTTTTTTATTTATATGATTTTTCTATTACAGTATACGTTTCAGAGGGAGCCCTATATATAAACGGGCTCATCTCTTCAACGAAATATATGTGTAATTCATGCATAGCCCGGGTACATGCGGTATAGAACAGCTTACGCTCACTCTCCCTTTCATACTGGGTTTTGGAGCCATTGTAGATGATAACCGCATCAAATTCTACACCCTTTGCGAGATAAGAAGGAATGACCAACACACCGGACTCATAAGAAGATGTCTCTTTTCCGATAAGGCGAAGCGGAATGCTGGCGTTCAATGCTTCATACGCATCCCGGCTTTCTCTGGCGGTTTTGCATATAATAGCAACCGTTCGATGTCCGGCAGCCTGGAGCATGCGGATGCGGTCGGCAACATTTCTGGTAAGCTCAGTCATGTCAGCCGCTTGCGTCACTGTCGGCTTATTGCCGTCACGGTTGAACGGCTGGATCTCCTCTCCTCCATCGATAAGTCCTCGGGTGAATTCAACAATCTGACGGGTGGAGCGATAGCTACGTGTAAGCACGAACGCTTCGCTTTCTTCCTTTTCATATAGCGACGACAAAGCCGATAACCCAGTATTAACAACAGCATGAGCATAAATGGCCTGATTCAAATCGCCAAGCGCCGTCACTTTGCTACGGGGAAACAATCGCTTAATGAAAGCGAACTGAAACGGAGAGTAATCCTGCGCTTCATCGATAAATACATGTCGAACAAGCGTATTTGTCTGAAAGCCTTCAAGCTGCTCCTGTAAATACAAATACGGTGTTGCATCCTCATAGGCTAATACAGAACGGTCTAGTCTCTCTGTTGTTTGTACACAGATGTCCACCCAATGTTCTGGCAATTCGTCATCAGGCGTAAATTGGGTTATATACTGTGGATCCGTAAACAACTGCCGATATATAGCAACCATATCGAGAAAACGGAGTCGCTTTACACGCTTTTGCAAAGGCTTAAAGTGTTTTTGCACAACCATTTTGGCAAGCAACTTCTGCTCACGCTCAAAGTCGTCAAACGTATCTTCTGTATATCGTTTTTTCTTCCGGAGATTATTATATGCCTCCAGGTACGCTTCTTTATCAAGCAGCTCGATTTCATCCTCCACCCATGGCTTCGTTCGCTCCAATCGGGCCCTCTCTTTCAACTCCTCCAGCAATCTATCCGCAAGCAGCTTCATACGATTGGGAATCCGCAGGGCAGAATCCAGCGCATAGAATTGTTCTTTAATATATTCCGCAGAAAGAATCACCTCGCCCCGAAACTTTATATCCTTGAAGAGCATCCCTTTCTTACCGAGAACAGATACGTATCTTTCGATGGTTTCCATAAAATCGCTACTCGCTTTGTAACGGATTCCTTCGATGCGCGCCGCATAACCCGGTTCATTCATCGCCGATAAGGTATATTCCATCTGTGTAAACGTATCTTCAAGATGAAACGCCTTGCCAAGCCGCCGTTCCAGATATTCCTGAAACGTCGTCTGCTGCATATTTTTCTCCCCAAGCTCGGGAAGAACTGTAGAGACATAGCTATTAAACATCGGGTTAGGAGAAAATAATACAATCTGTTCCGCCTGTAGCGTCTCCCGATACCTGTACAGCAAATAGGCGACACGCTGAAGGGCAGCGGACGTCTTCCCGCTGCCGGCTGCGCCCTGTACAATAAGCAGCCGACTCCGTTCATTGCGGATAATGCGGTTTTGTTCCTTTTGAATGGTAGCTACAATACTTTTCATCTGTGTGTTCGCTTGCTTACCCAGCACTTCCTGCAGCAGTTCATCCCCGATAGTAACACCCGTATCGAACATGCTGCGAATACAACTGTCACGGATTACGTATTGTCGCTTTAGCTCCATCGTTCCAGTAATTGTGCCACCTGGCGCTTCGTATTGTGCCGGGCCGGGCGGATAGTCATAATAGAGACTAGAGATGGGAGCGCGCCAATCGTAAACAAGAAAATCTTCTCCATTCTCATCAAGCAAAGAAGCGATGCCAAGATAAATGCGTTCTGTTTTTTCTCCGGCTTCCGCAAAATCGATGCGCCCGAAATAAGGAGACTGTAAGAGCCTGCCAAGCGTCGTTAGTCGCTCTTTTGCATGCCTGTGGCTGCGTTCCCTTTCCGATAGAACTTCCGCCTGTTGTTTCATGCTGGCGTATGTTTCTGCCGCTTCATGCGCGTCATCAAAATTAACGGTCACATCATCCCAGAAATTTTTGCGGATATCCACAACCTCGGCTTTTATCTCACCAACCTGCCGTTGAAGAGTATCGATTTGTTTACCGATTTGCCCGACAACTCGGTTCACCCGTTGTTGTTCTTCTTGCCACTCCTGATTCGCACCCATATCCCCACTCCTTGTCACGAAAATTTACCATGCAAAGCATTTGACAATCCTAATCTCTTATGATATCATTATATTGAGATATTATAATGAATTTATGAAGAGAGTTGATTGGCACTCTTCATTTTATCATGGAATTTTACAGGTTTCAATATACGATTAAAAACGGAGGCGTTTCTATACGTCTCCGTTTTTTGTATATATATCCACATACTGCATACGTATTTCACTAGTAAATAATGATAAAACGATTGATTTTTTCCTAATCTTTCATATGATAGAATAAAAATAGTTACTACTTATATTCAAAAAAGGAGAGTTGTAATGAAACATTCATTGCCATTAGCTGCCCTGCTGTTGGCCTCTTCGCTTGTCCCTGCTGCACCTGCATTAGCAGCGGAAGGTGAAGCCGTTCAAGCACAGCCCGCAGAATCAGCTACATCCAACACATCAGACGCAGCAACAGAAAATCTTGTCCCTATTCCACCTGCCGTGCAAAAAACAATGGACAGGCTGTTTACACTTCAGCCGGAATTGAAGAAATTAAATATCATCACAAGCACCATTCGGGAAGATAATCAGCATTTTCGGGTGTATCTTAGCGACAAAAAAGAAGAAGAACTCAGAAATTCGAAAGAAGGCATGAGCGCTCATCTGGAATTCGATGAAAAAACAGGAGAATTGCTTTTGTTGAATGTTCAGGCCGCCGCCTGGTCATCCGACAAGCTTCCTTCTCTCCAACTGACATACGAGACAGCGGAGAAGTTCCTTACCCAGTGGCTCGGAGCAGAAGAGAGAAAACAATTCGGCAAGCCTGTATCTCGTGGTAGTAGCGGTTCCACCGCTCACAATGATGACGGTACACAAACGTCATGGAGAGAACGCCATGCACAGTTCCCGCTTATCCTAAATGGGATCCCTGTAGAAGGTGATGTCGGACCACGCATCGGTGTCGATGCATCCGGCCATATCACAAGCTATACATATAGCCCAATCGACCTGAATAAGGTTACTATACCAAAGCCAGATACAGCTCTGCCTGTTGAAGAAATTAAGCAAAAAATCGCTACAGCTGATAGCCTAGGCCTGTATTATATGGAACATCAACCTGAGAAATACAGCCGCTTACTGGATAACACAAAATCAAAACCTGCTCTACTCTATGATTTGCAACAGTACGGATACTATCAACCGCAAACGGGTAAAGCAGTCGATACGATGAGTGGCAAAGAACTTGCTGACGGTCAGAATAAACCTACTCCAAATAAAAAGGTCGTGCTTTATCCGAAAGGAGAACAGCTCATTGTCCGTTCTGAAGAAGAAGCGAAGCAGCTCCTTGCCAAAGTATTCAATAACAAGGATGCCGTAGCGAAGTTACGTGTTGAAGAACGACGAGGTATGGCATGGGAGAAAGAAAGCCCGCAACAAATGTATGAGTTCAGCACAGAAGATCATAAAATATTTGCAAGTGTAGCAGCAGATAAAAAAACCGGTCAGGTACAATATGCTAACTTACAGTTGAATACAGATCAAAAAGCACAGCCGGCAAAAGTAGCTAAGGACCGGGCTTTCGCTACCGCACGCAATTTCCTTGAAAAATACGCCAGCCCTTCCACAACACTACTAGAGTGGACGGACTCTACTTATTACAAAGAACCGGAACTACCTTCCTGGGTAGATAAGAGTAAATTACCAGAAGGGTTCACCGAGCACCAGCCTAAGGAATATAGCTTCTTTTTCTATGAAACATATCAGGGCGTTCCTATCATGGATCGTACCTATCAGGTTTCAGTAGACAATCAGACGGGGAACATTGTCTCATTCTCGCTTGCTACACCGAAGGACAAACTGGATCTTCCCGATTCAAAAGACATCGTAACGAAAGAACAGGCACTTGAGGCTTTTCTAAAAAATAAATCACCAAAGCTGCAATACGTTTGGCCGCAATACTTTGATCAGCGTGCTCCGGCTCCGATTCTTGTTTATGCATGGGACTATTCGGAAGGGTTCGGATATGTGGATGCATTGACAGGTCAATATATTATCGTTCCTAGCGAATGGGATGAAGAATAAAGCTAAAAAGTCGGTAGGTACTTACTGTACCCCGACTTTTTTCATTCCTATATACATCTGATTTGATAAATCGACAAATTCTTGTGGTGAGAGATAAGAAAAGAAGGAAGGGCGGTGGGCGGGAGCGGTTGGAAAAAGACACGTCCGCCTTTTTTCTGCCGGAGCGCAGGGCATATCCACCCTCTTCTTTCTCCATCTCTCCTCCTTCCAACCACGCTACCATGTCAAAATATTAACCATAACTTATATATATGCATCTCTATATGAAATTGTTGATTTTTTCCTGTTTTCTTATGATAAAATAAAACATAGTTTCTATTTATATCCAAAAGGAGAGTTATTAATGAAGCATTCATTACCGCTGGCTGCCTTATTGTTGGCATCCTCACTTGTTCCTGCTGCACCTGCATTGGCAGCGGAAGGTGAAGCTGTTCAAGCCCAGCCCGTAGAATCAACTACAAGCAGCACATCAGACACAACAACAGAAAACCTTGCCCCTATCCCGCCTGCCGTACAAAAAACGATGGACAAGCTATTTACACTTCAGCCGGAATTGAAGAAGCTAACTATCGTTATGAGCCAATCCCAGGAAGATAGCGGTCGTTTTTCCATTTCTCTTAGTAACAGAAAACCAGAAGAACAGGGAAATCAAAAAGGAGCATCCAACGCTGACCTTATGTTCGATACTAAAACCGGAGAACTTCTTAGACTCAATTTGAACATCTGGGAATGGGCATCTGATAAGAGCCCTTCACTCAAACTGACGTATGAGTCGGCAGACAAGTTTCTTACCGAGTGGCTCGGAACAGAAGAGAGAAAAAAGGTCGGCAAGCCTAAATCAAACTCAGGCGGCTCTTCGAGTATTGATAACGAAGATGGTACACAAACGACCTGGAGTGAACGCACTGCAGATTTCCCACTTATGCTGAATGGTATCCCTGTAGAAGGGAATGTGGGACCACGTATCAGTGTCGATTCATTCGGCCATGTCACAAGCTATTCATATGATCCCATCGACCTAGACAAGATCACCGTACCGAAGCCGGATACCGCTCTGTCTGTGGAAGAAATTAAGCAAAAAATCGCTACGGCTGACAGTGTAAGCCTAAGCTATGTAGAAGAGCAACCGGAAGAGTACAGTCGCTCGATGGATAACACAAAAACGAAGCCTGTTCTGCGTTATGATTTTTATAATTTTGGATACTATCAACCGCAAACGGGTAAAGCAGTCGATACGATGAGTGGCAAAGAACTTGCTGACGAGCAAAGTAAGCCCACACCAAATAAAAAGGTCGAGCTTTCTCCAAAAGGACAGCAGCTTATTGTCCGTTCCGAAGAAGAAGCGAAGCAGCTCCTTGCCAAAGTATTCGATAACAAGGATGCCGTAGCGAAGTTACGTATTGAAGAACGACGAGGTATGGCATGGGAGAAAGAAAGCCCACAACAAGTGTATCACTTCAGCACAGAAGATGATCAAACATATGCAAGTGTAGCAGCAGATAAAAAAACCGGTCAGGTACAATACGCCAGCTTACAGTTGAATACAGATCAAAAAGCACAGCCGGCAAAAGTAACACAGGATGAGGCTTTCGCTACTGCACGCAATTTCCTTGAAAAATACGCGAGCCCTTCCGCAACACAGCTGGAATGGACAGGCTTTACTTATCCGGAACGAGAACTGCCTTCCTGGGTAGATAAGAGTAAATTACCAGAAGGGTTCACCGAGCACCAGCCTAAGGAATATAGCTTCTTTTTCTACGAAACATATCAGGGCGTCCCTATCATGGATCGTACCTATCAGGTTTCAGTAGACAATCAGACGGGGAACATTGTCTCATTCTCGCTTACTACACCGAAGGACAAACTGGATCTTCCCGATTCAAAGGACATCGTAACGAAAGAACAAGCACTTGAGGCTTTTCTAAAAAATAAATCACCAAAGCTGCAATACGTTTGGCCGCAATACTTTGATCAGCGTGCTCCAGCGCCGATTCTTGTTTATGCATGGGACTATTCGGAAGGATACGGATATGTGGATGCTTTGACAGGTCAATATATTATCGTTCCTAACGAGCGGGATGAAGAGTAAGTGCCAAAAAGCCGCAGGTATGCAACATACCTCGGCTTTTTATCATGCGCTTTTGCGGTAAAGGAGACTGCCGCTACCAGCACAGAGACAGTCGTATCGCAAAACAGGCCTGCTTATCATTGGATTGAAAAACAACGAGCAATCCGTCCGGAGTAAATTTTACATCGCCAAGGGTTGTGACACCCATAGAGCGAATTAAACGTTTTACCGTATCTGTCTGGTTTAGTGACGCCGCTTCCTTTACTTGTCTGGCAAAGCCGGGCTGGGAGGCAATCGTTTGCAGTAAGTGCTGGAGCTCTTGCGCCGGTCGGAGAAATTGCATAGCTGAATGCTGAAAAAGCTTTACATCGCCAGGTTCCGTAGTTATCGGAAATCGACTATACCCATTAGGATAAAATCCGTACATTTTTTCTCTCCTTCGCTAAAGATAGGGCACAGCGCGATCAATACCCCTGCCGAATCACGCCGCAGGCCAGGCGCCTGCCCGCATCTCCAGATGGCTGCGAGCGATAATCATCTGGATTCTCATGAATAATAACGGATTTACCAATGACCTGGGGAACAGTAAATTTATCTGTAAAAAACCCCATAATTGCTCTGCCGCTGTTTGAGAATAATACAGGAAAATCTCCCACATGGTTGCCGTGTGGCTGATTGGTCGGGTTCCAATGCTCACCGGCTGACATAAACGGTTTTGCCGGGTCACCCACCTGGCAGTTTCCAAATTCATGAAGATGGAAACCAAACGGGCCAATAGGTGGTTTCTCGCCCTTGGCCGGTCGATAAGGCGGAAGACCTTCTATGTAGGCAGATACCCATGTTCCTCCAGGAATTGGTACAAACTGTACAATACCAGTAATGCCAGGAGCCAGCGGACCTCCCTGGATCCTCGCGGTTGCAATCATCTGTACACCCATAGCGGGAGCACCCTGTGACATATAAGCGGAATACAATTTCCTTCACCTCTCCTTTTCGCTGTCATTTTATGCTATCGCCTATCGTATCGTTACTCGGCTTCTCGTTCTGTTACGTAACCTTTTGTGATACATTCAAAATATTTACTATTTGGTTCTAATGTAGTTTACTAATACAAGAAACTGATATATGGGATGGAGGCACATGAAAAACAAATGAATACAAAATTTATCGGCAGAGGAGCTGCGGCAATTTTACTATGCATAAGCGTAAGTGCATGCGGTACAGATAAGAAAGAGACAGTAAGTACAGGAGTGAATGAGCAAACCCAAATCAAGCAACCGGCTCAGCAGCCAGAAAAACCAAAGGAAGAAGATAAAGCTACCGGACAGTCGGAGCAAAAAAATCAACCCCTTCCCGCCTCGAATATGGACAAAGATACGAACGGCTCAAACGAAAATCAACAAGAGACTGAGAAAAGACCGACCCCACCACCACCACCTGCTTCCAAAGAAAAAGACAAAACTGTATCTATTGACGGGAATGGAAAAGTAATCGTTACCAACGCGTCAAGTGTTACAGTGCTAGTCAACAAGAAACGAAATCTACCAGCAGACTATGAACCGACCGATCTTGTTGTACCGAATGTAGCTTTCTCGTTCGCCGGAGATAGTCCGAAGAAACAACTGCGTCGTTCGGCAGCACGTGCACTGGAAGCGTTGTTCGCTCAGGCGAAAAAGGATCGCATCGACCTGAAAGCCGTATCCGGGTACCGTTCGTATTCTACACAAAAAGCCATTTTTAGCCGGAACGCCAAGAAAAAAGGAAAAGAAGTAGCCAATCGCACCAGCGCATACCCCGGTCAGAGTGAACATCAAACCGGTCTTGCCATGGACGTTTCCAGTGCCAGTGTAAGCTACGGACTCGAACAGAGATTCGGCAATACAAAAGAAGGCAAATGGCTTGCTAAAAATGCACCAGCATTCGGATTCATTATCCGCTATCCAAAAGACAAGGAATCCATTACAGGATACTCATATGAACCGTGGCATATACGCTATGTTGGCAAGGACATCGCGCAGGCTGTTGCCAACCGCGGTGTTACGCTTGAAGAGTACTTCGGCGAAGCCGTTCCGGTAAAAGGTAAGCAAAAATAAATCCTGCTATATGCAACGCGAGCCGCTTATCTGATAAGCGGCTCGTTCTCTTCTTTATTGTGCTTCCTGTTTACCAAGCGTAATTTTTGCGATTTTCAGCTTGCCATCACGGTAATAGCTAATCTCTATATTGTCACCTGCACGCTTTTCAAAAAGATACTTGCGCAGTTGGGCGGAGTTCTCAATTTCTTGATTATCCAGCTTTACAATTACATCATACATTTGTAAGCCTGCTTTCTGTGCAGGACTTACATTCTCAACATTCCGAACGACCACCCCGCTTTGAACCTTTTCAGGCAATCCCAGGGTATTCTTCCACTCATCAGGTGAAATCCGTTGTAAATCAACAGGGCCGATTCCGATATACGGACGTTGTACCGAATGATAGCGAATCAAATCGTCAATAATGCGGCTCACTTCATTAATCGGAATAGCAAAACCAAGACCTTCTACACCCGTTTGAGCAATTTTAAGGCTGTTAATTCCAATAACCTGTCCTTCTGCATTTAGAAGTGGTCCACCGCTGTTTCCCGGATTAATCGCTGCATCCGTTTGAATGACATTCATTTCGTAGTCTGTTTGGCCGTCTTTATCTAAATCGACTGGCATAGTACGATCCGTAGAGCTGATAATCCCTCCTGTAACCGTTCGGGAGAATTCCATACCAAGCGGATTCCCGATCGCAATCGCCGATTCGCCGACCTGAAGCTTGGATGAATCGCCGAATTCAGCCACTTCCTTCACCTGTCCTCCATCAATTTCAAGAACGGCAAGATCCGTTATTGGATCGGCACCAATGATTTTCGCTGTTAGTGGTTTTTTATTCGTAGCCAGCGAAACTTGCACTTCACTAGCACCCTCAATTACATGATTATTCGTAACGATATACGCCTTACCATTTGTCTTACGGAAAATGACACCTGAACCATTTCCCTGTTCTTCCATCTGTGTGCTCATACCTGCAAAGCTTTGGTGCTGCTGCATATTAATAACGCCGACTACCGTATTCTCCGTTTTATTTACTGCTTTTGTAACATTAGAGGTTGTTTGTCCACCAGAAGTGGAAACAGGAACGCTCGTTACATTTTTTGGTTGCGCTTGTTTCGCTTCAGGAACGTACCCTGATCGTACTAAAGACGGCAGCAGCATTAGCACCAACATTCCGCCGATTACGGCACCGATTAAGGCAGATAAAAAGACCGAGGCCCTGCCACTTTTTCTTTTCTTTTGTATACCGGCATATTCTTCATCATAAAAACCCATGATGCATATCCTCCTTTGCTGTCTTTCTTTGCTTTCTACTGTACATAGAAAAAGCGGCACAAATATCAAGGAATTGTGGGGAATTGTGAAAAAGAAGGGCAATCTCGGAGCAGATTTTTTTCATCAACAAAAAAACAGTTACCCTCAGCTTCAAGGTAACTGTTTTTTACGTATCGCTCCATTACAATTCTTGCTACTCTTTCAATGCTTTTTCGATATATGAATTATCAACAACTTCCAAAACATTGATCTTCTTTTTAAGAGCGCCGAGTTCATATAGAAGATCCGCGGTCTCCTGTTGACTCTTTATTATTTCTTCGGTAATGGGGAGATTTGCCGCTTCTGAGTTTTTAATTACCTGCTCAATAATCTTTTTATCTACCTTTTTTAGCTTTGCATATAACTCAGCAGCCTCTTTTGGATGTTCATTTTGCCACCGAGTTGCCTTCTCTGTGACTTTTAAGTAAAGAACGACTAAATCTGGATTTTCCTTTGCGAACGTACTACGAACAATTTGAAATCCGGGGCTTGAAGATTGAATGGATTCGCCATTGGTAAGAACCCTGGCACCATTCTTAATAACCTGTGTTGAATGGAACGGTTCCCAAATGGCCCACGCATCAACAGAACCTGTTTCAAAAGCCGGTTGTGCTTCATCCGGTTGCAACTGAATGACTTGTACATCGGAAGGCTTTATTTTTTCTTTTGCCAATGCCTTATATAATAATCCATAAGCGCTGCTTCCTTTAGCTACTGCTATCTTTTTTCCTTTTAGATCCTGAAGTGTACGGATGGAGCTGTCTTTACGTACCAGAATGACATCCCCTTTTTCTCCGTTGCTTCCATTCGCGATTTCTTTAAATGGCACATTGGCCGCCTGACCGGCAAGTACGGGAATATTGCCTATCCGCCCGAAATCCAATCGGTCGGAAACGATAGCCTCGAAGTAAGCTGGTCCACTCTGAAATTCTACCCACTTTACCTTTGCACCTGCTTTCGCAAACTCTTCTTCAAACCAGCCTTTTTCCTTTGCGATCAGAATCGGCCAAATACTTTGCTGGATTCCAATAGTAACAACGCGCTCTTCTTTGGCTTGCACCTTTGCTTCCCCAGCGCCTTTTTGACTTACGGATTCCTTATTCCCGCACCCTGCAATCAATGCGAGAACCATTACAGAAAGAAAAAACGCCAGCATTCTCTTCGCTCGTTTCATAATGTGTCTCCTTCCCCTTGTACTACATTGCACCCTCGCCTTTATAGTTCTCACGCCATTTTAATAATTTGGACTCTAAATAACGAACCAGAGAATCTGTTGCTTTACCAACCAGGGCAAAGATAATGATGCCTACAAACACGATATCTGTCTGCGTAAATTGTCTGGCATCCATAATCATGTAGCCTACCCCTTCACTTGAACCCATCAGCTCGGCCACAACCAGACCGAGCCAGGCAATACCAAGCGAAAGACGAATACCGAGCAGAATATTCGGCATAGCAGCAGGTAAAATAAGTGTAGTCACCAGCTTTATCTTGTTAAATTCAAGAATACGCGCCACTTCAAATAGCTTTGCATCGACCCCCCGTATTCCAAGAAACGTATTAAGATATACCGGGAAAAACGCCCCTTTTGCGATGAGCAACACTTTGGATAATTCACCAAAGCCAAACCATAGAATAAATAAAGGCATAACCGCCAGATGTGGAATTGTTCTCAGCATCTGAAGCGCTGGGTCCAATGTTTGTTCAGCCCTGCTAAAAAAGCCGACCAACGTACCCAAAAGCAGCCCGAGCCCGGCACCAAGCAAAAAGCCCAGCGCAGCGCGAAACACGCTTATTTGCAAATGGGAAAACAATTCTCCTGATATGACGAGTCCGATGAAAGCTTTGCCAATCATTAGAGGAGTAGGCAATATCGTTGCGGAAACAATATTCATTGCTCCTATCGTCTGCCATATCGCCAGTACGATAACAGGAAGCATGACTCCCCACAAGATGTTCTTTATTCTGGATGTAAATAATACGCTCGTCCCGTGCCTGACTTTCTTCCTTATGCCTTTAGCGGTACCCGTCATGCCGATCGCTTCGTTTGTATTTTGCATAATGGCCTCCTTGCTTCGTTATGTTTGTTCATCTTCCGGGTCGTTTATATGCCTGAGCCATCAGCAAATTGCAACTCCTCTATCCTCTCGAATTCACTCATCACTTTCTGTCTAATCTCCTGAAAAACAAAGCTTGCCCGGGTACGAGGATGAGGAAGGGGAACGGAAATCACCTTGCTGATTCTTCCTGGCCTTGGACTCATGATGAATACACGGTTGGCAAGATAGATGGACTCATCGATATCATGAGTAACAAGGAGCATCGTTGTCTGCTTTTGACGCCAAATATCCAGTAATACATCCTGCAGATGGTTGCGGGTAAATGCATCCAAAGCACCGAACGGTTCATCGAGGAGCAAGATTTCAGGACTTCTGAGAAGCGCCCGTGCAATCGCCACTCGCTGGGACATGCCCCCGGACAACTCCCGCGGGTAGGCTTTCTCAAAGCCTTCCAGTCTTACAGTACGAATCAATTCATCGACACGCTTACGGATCTCGGGATCTTTTAAAGATAAGTCTGCGGCAATGTTTTTCTCCACTGTTAGCCAGGGAAATAAGCGATGCTCCTGAAAAATAAACCCTTGATGAATGCTTGGACGCTCAATTTTTCTGCCCCCTAGTATAGCTACACCTTCATAATCTGTATCCAGGCCAGCAATAATTTTGAGCAATGTGCTTTTTCCGCATCCGCTCGGACCGATAACCGTAATAAACTCACCTGGATTAACCGTAACCTCGATATTGTCCAACACGTGAATTCTGCCTTGCGATTTATCAAAAGATTTATGAAGCGATTTAATTTGCAGATCTGAAGATTGAGGCACGTGATTTCTCCCTTCTTGTAAACATAAAACTCATGAATTTGCTGAATAATGCTAAACGATACTAATTTTTCGCTGGGATAACTTTCTCTTTACAACAGGCAACAGTAAATCTCCTGTAATATGAGCTTCCTCGAGATTCGGATAGCCAGAAAGAATGAAAGAAGAGATGCCCACATCCGCGTACTCTACGATACGATCCGCCACTTGTTCAGGAGTTCCCACCAGCATCATCGCTCCTCCCCCTCGCACGATAGATAATCCCGCCCAAAGATTCGGTGCGATGAGATAACCGTTCTCCTCCGATTCACTGCGCAGACGATTTTGCCTTTTCTGTCCTACAGCATCCGTCTGGTTAAATCGTACCTCCGATTGCTCGATCGCTTTCTTATCGACTTTACTGATAATCTCCCAGGCAGCCGTCCATGCCTCCGCTTCTGTTTCCCGCACAAGCACTTGGGCGCGCAAACCGTAGCGGAGTCTCCTATTGCTTCCTTTTTCCTGCTTAAGCTCCTGACGGATGTGCTCTACTTCAGCGATCTGCTCTTCAATCCAGCCTAACGGCTCCGGCCACATTAAATATACATCTGCTATTTCGACCGCTGTACGTTTACCGGCTACGGAGCTTCCTCCAAAATAAATTGGCGGATACGGTTTCTGTACAGGGGGAGGATAGCTTGCTCCGCCTTCAATCCTATAGTGCTTTCCTTTAAAATGAACCTTATCGATATCCCGATAATTTTCGTTGGCTGCCAAATATTTAGATGTATGAGCATTGGAGTGTATCCATGCGTTTTTTACAATGTTCATGAATTCTAGCGTTCTCTCATACCGCTCGTCATGGTCATGAGCAAGAGGGTCGCCCATAGCTACTAAATCCGGCGGGGTCCCTCCTGTTACTACGTTAATCGCGGCCCTTCCTCCTGAAATATAGTCAAGCGTGGTCGCCATACGTGCTGCTGTAATCGGTGAAATAAGGCCCGGCCGTATTGCCACTAGCGGACGCAGGATTTTGGTATGGGTTGCAATGGCTGTGCCTACAATCCAGGCGCCGCCACCTGTAGGAATAAGGGCAAATGTATAGCCTGCATCCTCTGCAGCCTGGGCGACCTTAATCATATACTCTGCAGTTGGCTCGCGCTCAAGCTCTGCTCCGATATACTTCCCATCTCCTGTTGTAGGAATATACCAACCAAATTCTACGCTTTGCAAAGACGTCGACATATTTTCCACCTCTTCTTTTATAATTTGAGAATTCATATTGAGACAGAAATAACAAAAAAGCCCTATCATTTCACAGGTTCCGGCAAAAGAAAAGATTGCAGAACTGGCGAAATAACAGAGCCTTCAGCTGACTGATCGGCTATTTACAATGCTTGTTATATTTCCACATTATAAATAAAATTATTCTTATTTATAAAGTAGGGTTTAAAAATAACTGATATGCTATGAAGAAAGAAAAGCATGCAACTGGCGAATCTGTTCCATAATGTGTTTACGCTCATCTCGGAGAACAAACGCCTTCTGTTTTAGTTCCTGGAAAAAAGGCATCTCCCGGCTTCGGCATAGTTGTTGGTACGTTAATACCAAATCCTCATTTACCTGATCAAATCGCTCCCATAATTCTTCGCTCATTATCTGATACAGTTCCTGGCGATAATCATTTACCCAAGTTTCCACCAGTTGCATCTCCTTCCCGGTATCATGTTACATTAATACGTTTTGATAACCGCTTCGGTTTCTCTTGTCTCCTCTTGTTTTTTCCACACCTCTTGCGCCCTTTTTGCTAAAAGGGAGAGCGTCGCATCATCCATCGGTGGATTATGCAATCCCGCACGCACATCACGGTAATACCGCTGGAGCGGATTTTTCTCGGACAGACTCCTGGCACCGACGATACGCATGGACTTATCGACCACCGAAATGGCAGCATTCGTAGCCGCATGTTTAACTGCGGCAAGTTCAGGTCCTATATTGTCTCTCTCCCGTGCCGCATCCCACTTCTCCGCTACACCATACATAAAATAGCGAGCCTGTGTTAGTTCAAGCTCGATTTGACCAAGCAACGTTTGTACGTTAGGCAAACCAATAATCGGTTCATTTATGCTATTTGGTATATAGGATGAGGCAAACTCCAGTGCATGTGTACGTGCAGCACGCGCGATTCCAAGATAGCAGGCCGGGATGTGCAGTAGCCAGCCGTTGCTTTTCTTCTTCGTTTGCGGTTGTATCCTCTCTACTAAATATTCTTCCGGAAGGCGAACATCATGCAGAATCAAATCATGACTCGCCGTTCCTTGCATGGCGATACTGTCCCACGTTTCCTCAATTTCTATGGAACCGTGACTACGTGGAACAAGGAATTCACCCACCTCGTCTGTATCCTCAATGCTTGCCGTTACCAGGAAGTAATCAAGGGCCGGAGCCATCGTCGTAAATATCTTGCGCCCTGTAACAATCCATTCTGCTCCACTTTTATAGGCACTCGTTTGCGGTTTGCCTCCCCGAGTCGGGCTTCCGGTTTGCGCCTCAGATGCAGCGCGATTGACAAGGGCACCGTTGCTTACTTCCCTGGCAAACCAGGTAAACATCTCATGCTTCCAGTTCCTCCTTTCTACCAGTTCCATCATGATACCGATATGCCAGCCAATAGATAGCGCCGTGGAACCATCCGCTTCCGCGATTCGTTCCTGAAGCAGAAGAAAATCATAGAGTGCAAGAGACTCTCCCCCTAGTTCTTCTGGAAGCACGGAAGCTGTATAACCTACGTCTTTCAACGCCTGAATATTATCGAAAGGAAACGGGGCGCCATCTCGGTAAAGCGCGTCGGATGCAGTAAATCGCTGCGCTTTTTCTGATACTCGTTCCAATAGTCTTTGCTGACGTTCTGTTTTTGCGAATGAAATGCTCATTTGTTCTCTCCTTTGCGAGCATATTCTTATTTCCAACTGCTTACATTACTATGATGCTTGGCACCTGTTTTCTTTTGTAATGGAAACCGTTGCTTTTCTGTCCGATCGATTTGTACAATTTGCCCTTCGTGTACGGTGATATTCAGTGAACCATAGTCCAGCCCTTTTAGAGCTTCAGCGATAATATCGCTCCAATGAGGCTGCAATTCTTTAGGATTATTCATTGACGCTCCCCCGCTTCCCAATTATTCTTCCTATGCTGGTACCTGTACATTTACCGCTCACGCCAGCGGAACACATACCGTATTCCAGTCCTTTCTGGAAATACCAAGAGTATGTGCAGAATCAAGCAACCCTGTCTTCCATCTTATGGGTAATTAACAGGTATGATTTGTCATACAAGAACGATACCATCCGGGTCCAGACTATGTATCTTGCATAGCTCCTCTTCGGTAGGATCCGGAATCGTATACGCATCCGGATGAACTTCAATCTCAAAGCCGCTATTGGCCTGCACATCTTCTACCGTAATTCCTTCATATAGCTGCAAAAGTGTCAAGCGGCGTGTTTCTTCAGGGAAACCGTATATACCAAGCTGGGTCACTACACGATAAGGACCGGTATCAGAAGGAAGCCCACTACGTTCTCGGGCACCTGGTCCATTCAAGTATCCCGGACTCGTCAAGAAGTTCAGCTTAGGTGTGAACTTCCGTTTATCCTGACGCATGAGAATAATCGTACGCCAGCAAAGAGATGCAATATCCGCACCTCCACCCGAACCGGGTAAACGCACTTTTGGTTTTTCCCAGGACCCGATGACGGTTGTATTAAGATTGCCATACGGATCGATTTCAGCGCCTCCGAGAAATCCGTATTCGATGTAGCCTGCCTGTGCAAGGCTCATGACGTAATCCATAGAACCTACGATAATCCCATTCTTAAAGGTCAAGGATTCACTGACCTGGATAGGCAACCTTCCTTCCGGTTGTCCGCCAACGCCGCCACCTTCATAAACGGTAAGCAGACCCGGCGCATGCAGGCGCTGTGCGAGCGAGGCCGCCAGCATCGGCATTCCTGTGCCGACAAACACACTTTTGTTATTCTCTAGAAGCCTTGACGAAGCTACTATCATACGTTCTGTATCGGTAGCCATAAACGCTTACCTCCTTTTTGCAACTTTCGGATAGTTTTCGATACCGTTCTCGATATGTTCCAGTTGACGAAGAATTCGGAGCCCTCCGATTTTCTCTAGGTATTCGTAGTGGTCTTCCGTGCCGAAAATATACTGGTTTAGATATTCCTCTACACCTTCGTCCGTAAGAGATGCATCAAGCCACTCCTGCCAGTGCTGTTCATCGAAAGAATACAGGTACGGTACTTGATTTGGATGTGAACCATAAGGAACTTCCACTACTGCATCGACTACAAAGTAAGGAATTTTCGTCGCATCCGGGCGACGGTTGATTTCTTCTTCCGGGATGATTTTTTCAGTCGTAATAATAACTCGCTTGGCAGCATGTGCTAGCTCAAAGTCCTCTGTCATATTGCCATCAATCTGGCAATTTCCATATTTATCTGCCCGCTGTACATGAAGAATAACAACATCCGGATAGCACGCGGGAATCAATTCGATTGGTTTGCCAGTAAAGGGATCTTGGATTTGCTTTGAACCGCTGTAGTGCAGCGTATCGGTTCCGATAGCGGTCCGGGTCGGATAAAAGGATAGTCCTTTCATGGCAGCAGTAAAACGCCATTGAAAAGCCGCATTGGTCGTCTCGGAGATTACGGATAGCCTTCCGTTTTCGACGGCTGTGCGTGCCGGGCGGGAAAGTCCTCGAATTTCATCGCCGAATCCGTATGCGACTTCTGCTCGGCTGATAAGGCCGGCTGCTGTAAGCAGATTCCAGTCATGCTGCGAACCTTTCGCTCCTACCGTCAAATTTCCGATTCCCTGCCGGATTATTTCATATACAGCCGCCATAGGGGTACGTACCGATCCCATTCCGCCGAATACAATATAGTCTCCTGGCTTCACTCCTTGCTCAATGGCTTGCTTCAACGTTACCAGTTTCTCTTTTTTTTCTGCTGATTTGTACCGTCTCCGATAGGCACGCATTGCGTCGGGATCAGCCCAACCATACAAATACGCGTCCTTTTTCTCTTCTGTAATCTGACTCATATTCTCCTCCTCTTCATTTAAAAAAAACAGCAACAAAAAACCAACCTTCTTACAAAAAAAGAGGTTGGTTTTACGATATATTTTCATGCATTCCAACCTCTTATCTATCAGAAATATAATTCTGCTGGAGTTGGCACCGACTTTATATCGGTTGCCGAGGTTTCATCAGGCCAGTCCTTCCACCTCTCTTGATAAGAGCATGTGATTTTTTGTATGTAACTTGGATGACTTTATTTTAAATATACTTTTCCGATTAGTCAAGTATGTTTTAATCCAAATAATCCCTTAGTCTGTATAGCACTCATTATCTTGGTGCTATATACTCTGAAATCTATTCCACCGTCAATAACTGCTCACAGAATCCTCCGATTTCAAGCTCACGATCGATAAAATGTACCTCCAAAATCCAATCACGTGGCTGACCATTCTTATCAGGCTCTCTCATCGGAACTTTATTCTCAGGATGAATATAATTCTCAACTTCCTCTCCCTGAACTTGCTCATGCGGAAATTCGCCGATAAGGTGACCAGCGTGTGGGCCTCCATATTCCCATCCATACTCCTTTGCAAGATTACACATAAATTCGAAAAGTTCACTACCTGTAATGTTTGGCCTGGACTGAAAGAAGGCTTTACCATCTTCCCAAGCCTGCATAATATCATTTCGTAACTTTATCTTATTTGGATCGTCTCCAAGAACATATGTCCGACCAAAATCAGCCTCCCAGTCTTCAAAGATAGGGCCGAAATCAAGAAAGATAATATCTTCCTCAGAAACGACTAAATCCGGCGGATTTTCTCTGTAAGGATGTAGAGTGTTTCTTCCAGCTCGTACAATCCGTTTATGCCAGTACTTCCTAATCCCAAACATTTGGAAAGCTAATTCATAAACCTCTCGATTGATCTGTTTTTCAGTTATGCCACTACGTAGTATACCCTTCTCTTCGACTGCTCTGAATAATGCCTCTGCCTTTCTCTGGGCATGTCGCAGAGACGAGTGTCTTTCCTCTAAGGCTCGCTTCAAAACTTTCTCACCTCTTTATCATCATAGTATGTATAACTTTAAGTATTATCTGTCTTGTTGAAAAGTTACAGTTTTATAAATTTATATAGGGACAGCAATGAGGTGCATCCTATTTTCTCTTCTGCTAACTACTCAGCAGGAAACGCTGCAAAAAATAAAAATGGCGTACAGACCGACAGCAGTCGGGTACGCCATTTTGGTTAGTACAAATCATTAATTATAATACCGCTTTTTTCTCTATCTTTTGTTTGTTTTCACTGTTTTCGACCGGTTGGATGATGTCCAGCAACGTATTTGCTATGTCCTTTAACTCTGCATCACCATGATTGCTCAAAAGGATAATTACGCTTTTTGATGACATATCGCGTATAATCTCGGCAGAAAATCCAAGCACATATCCGTTATGTTCCGCAAGCTTTCTGCCATCTTTTTCTTCTAGATGCCAGCCGTAGCCGTATGCTTTCATCTGCGGCGTAAACATGCTCTGACGCAACGGTTCTGAAACCAGCTTATCCGTATATAAAGCACGGTCCCATTTGTAAAGGTCCTCTACTGTAGAATACAGGCTTCCAGAAGAAAAGCGTGTAGAATAGTCCATACCCAATGCAACCCACATTCCCTGAATATCCTTATGCCCTCTTGCTCTGTTGAGGACTTTTCTCTGATTAATATTGACTCCTGTATCTTTCATATGAAGCGGAGCAAAAATATGGGTGTTCAAATAATCCTCATAAGACATGCCGGATGCTTGTTCAATAATGTGACCAAGAAGAATGTACCCTTCGTTGCTATAGTTCTGATTCGTCCCCGGCGGATATAAAAGTGTCAAATCTTCATACGCCAGAGTTCCCCTGTTCATAGGCAAACCTGAAGAATGTGTCAATAAATCATGAATGGTTACGTCCTTAGCAAACGGATATGTCGGAAAAAATCGCTCAATCGATTCGTTAATATTTAATGCATGTCGTTCATGTAACTGTAAAATTGACATGGCTGTAAATGCTTTAGTCAATGAGGCTATCGCGAACTTTTGACTGGGTTCATTCGGTAGTTTTTCCTTCTCATACGCATAGCCATAACCTTTCTTCAGAAGAATGGTGTCTCCTTTGGCAACTAATACAGTTCCATGAAACTTATCCAATGCCAGTTGCTTTTGCAGATAGAGGTCTACATCGGTGGCCAACTGTTTATTTTCCAGGCTATTTTCATTTTTCACTCCTGTCGTGACCGGAGTGAAACTTTCCGCTTTTGTTTCTCCAAGACGGATGCTGCTTTTCTGTTCATGCTGCAGCAGAGACACCGGAAAAAACGAAAACGCCAGAAAAAAACTTGCTAGCACAAAGAACTTTTTTTTCAATTATTTCTTTCCCCTTCTCTAGATGATGAACGAGAAAATTGTAATACTGAACTACATGGTTGTAAAGTTAAAATTTAGTGAAAAATAATTACAGAATAGTAGTGAATTAAAAATAGTCTTACATTTCCTGTTGAACCATGTTTTTAGGGGGAGAAACCGCCTTGTATCGTAATCTTATAGTGAGATTTTTTTTGTTCATGTATGCGTACTCCCATAAGAAAAACTCGCGGGCATTGTCACTCGTCCTTTTTCCATAACGAAGCTCATCGGCCGCTTTGTGTCCCTTCAGGCAGACTGACAAAACATCTGGGTATCTCAGTGAGGGAGACAGTTGTCGGTCTTTTTCGCCCGCCGCGTCACACGCTCCACAGGGATAAAGAAAACTTGGCTGGTGCCAAGCTATCGCGCAGGCAACCGCCTTAGTTGCCCTTATGCAGCTCTGCTGCACAAAGCAACGTTTGGCATACGCCTCGCGAGTTTTTCGAGTGATACGACTCGGAAAAAAGTAGATGTTGCTTTCCTGCTTTATAGCGACATCTACTTTCTTATCCGTTTAAAAAAGCGTTTCAAGCCATGTTTGACCCGAAACGCCTCCTTCGTTATAAATATCTTTTTACACCAACGACACGATAGTGATTTAAATACCAATCAATGCTATTGATTTTTACTGAGCCTTGCCCGCTTGCCGCATGCGCCATTTTTCCTGCACCCATATAAATGCCGACATGTGAAATTGATCCGCCGCCTGTATCAAAGAACACCAAATCGCCTGGCTGCATGGATGAAGTAGATACTTTTGTTCCCTTTTCAAACTGTTGACTGGCTGTACGTGGCAAGCTAACGTCGAGCTTTTTGTATACATATTGCGTAAATCCGCTGCAATCAAAACCGGATGGAGACGCACCGCCCCAACGGTACGGAACACCTAGGAGTGGCTGTACTGTTCGTTGGAACAACTCATCAAGACGATAGCTGGAACGAGACGCCACCTTTGGTTTTGGGGCTGCTGCTGGTAGTGAACCGTACAGCACCGTTTGTATAACGACTGCCATTTCGGCGCGTGTCAGCGCTTTCTGCGGATGGAAATACCCCGCATCACCGGCGAATATTTTTTTCTCTGTTACGGCTTTTACACCGTCCACGGCCCAGCTGCTGATCTTTCCTTTATCCTTGTACGTCAACGCTTTGCCTGAATGAGAATAGTTAAACGTATGGGCAATAATCCCTGCTGCTTCTTCCCGCGTAATCGGGCGCTCTGGAGCAAAGCGGGTGGCCGACACACCTTTAACAATTCCCATTTGATACGCTCCCTTTATTGCACTGTAGTACCACTTGCTCTTCGACACATCGGTAAACGGAAATTTGTTCACTTTGGTCGGCCTGTCAACCGCCCGTTCCAGTACGGCTGCGAATTCCGCGCGCGTTACCGATTTGTTCGGCGAAAACTCTTTTGGGGCAGTTCCTTTGAGAAGCCCTTTTTTATATAAGTTTTCGATGCTGGGTACCGCCCAAGGAGCCTTGTATGTATCCGAGAATACTGTAGCTGCTTCCGCTTTATTTTCCTGGAGGGTAAACATACCAGCAAGCAAAGATACAGAAAGCACACCTGTAGCTAAATAACGTCTTACATTTTTCTTTTTCTCTCTCATAGCCTCTTTCCTTCTCGAATTTTTAGATAATTGTTATATTAACCTCATTAATACTATCAAAAATTCCCCCTCTGTTCATCTAGCCAATTAACCAGGATATATTATTCAATTTTATTGATCAATTTTCATACTATGGAAAATGAAAGAGGCACATGATAATGAAAAAACATATCATGTGCCTCTTTTGTTTCATGAAAATATACCGAGCATACAGTTATTGTTCATTTTGTATAGCAGCCCATACCTCATCGGCTTCGGCGCCAACATACCAGAATGCCGTTCCAGCTGCACCGAGTTCTTTTACAGTTCGATACTTCAAAGCAAGGGAACGGCTTTCCTCAAGCCATATTTTGTATACTTTTCCCTGTTTACGATATGTGACATAGTATTGTCCCAATCGTGTATCCCAGATCGGTCTGATACCCGAGGTTTGAACATCTTTAAAGCTATCTGGCATCGTTACTTCTTCCGGAGTTGCTTTGCCGTTCGCTTCCTGCCAGCGCATCGTATAGAACGGAAGAGCAACAAGCAAACGCTCCCCGGGTACTAGCGTAAGCATGCGCTTCACATGCGCCTCTATCCAAGGAAGTGAAGCATTGGGCCCGGCCACACCTTTTCCTTCCCATGTTTCGTTATATGCCATCAATACGACATAGTCGGCATAGCGGGCTAACAAAGCGAAGTCGTACGGTTCGCTCCAATCATCCTTTAAGTCCGGCGGTACGTCAACCGAGACTTTTTTATTTCGTGCATGGAGAGTCGTGGATAATTCCGCGATAAATGCGGTAAAATACGATCGATCTGCCGGAGCGATATTTTCAAAGTCGATATTAAGACCGTCCAGCTGATACTTTCCCGTGTATTCGGTAAGCTGACGTACAAGTGCTGTACGTTTTGCCGAATCGGTGAGCATCTGGTGGGTAAGCTCCCGGTTAAACCGATTACCGACTAACGGCCATACTTCTCGTCCATTTTTATGTGCCCACGTTAGTAGTGAATGATCGGTTGCATCCGTAAAATTTCCAGATGAAGTCAGGAAATACCAGCGCGGCGACACGATGTTCATGCCGTTCGCTTTCTTCGCTCTAGTCGCGAACTCATCTGTTGACACATCATACTGCCAGCCCATCTGGAGCATACCGCTCTCTGCTGTATTCTTTAGAAAATCAGGCTGATGCAGCAGATTGTACAATAATACGGCCATTTCTTCCCGTGTCAAGTGATCATACGGACGAAATTGTCCTTGACTTCCGATCATTAGGCCGCGTGCATACAATTCAGCTACTGCAGGGCGTGCCCAGTCAGCAATTTTATCTGCATCCCAGAACGGAAGAGTTCCCCCTTGTACTGCCCTTTTTTTCGGCAGAGCCCGGTACAATAACGAAGCTGCTTCCTGTCTGGTTATGGCACGCTTGGGCGCAAATTCGTCCCGCGATACCCCGCTGACGAGCCCGGTAGTTACGCCCGCCTGCACAAAGTCATAAGACCACGAAGTCTTTGCTACATCTTTGAATGCGGGGATAGCGGCGCGTATTGGAGCTAAACCGAGCGTACGTCCTAGCATCGTCGCCATCGCCTCACGCGTCACAGGCTTACGGGGTCCGTATGTACGGTTCCCCTCCCCATACACGAGCCCTCTTTTATACAAGTCTAGGATTTGCGTCCGTGCGTAGCTAGTAGCAATATCGTTGAACGGAAGGGATGCATCCGCACGAATTACATTTGGCTGGATATATTCGCCCGCAAGACAGACGAACACCAGTAGAATAATAATAGAAACTTTCTTTTTCATGATGCGAAATACCCTCTCCCAATCTTTTCAACCTTTTTTCTCCCCTTCTACTCTAGCGTAAAAAGGCAATAGAAAAACATAGGGAAAGGGTGGAAATTAGCATATCGACTTATTAAGAAAACCCCCCGGCGTCCGTCTCCGGGGAGTTGTGTTATGCGCGTGGAAGCAATGCTTCACACGTGCCTTTGACTTTAACTTCGTTTTTCTGATCTACGGCCTGTACTTTGATTTTAACCCAGACACCTTCATCGGTTTCCTCTTTTCCAACCAATTCCCCTCGGACGGTAATCGCATCGCCCGGACGGGTAATGGAAGAGAAACGTACACCGAATTTCTTAATGGATGCACGGGGTACCCACGTAGTTAGGGCTTGCCCGACAAAACCCATAATCAACATGCCATGAGCGATAACTCCGCCCAGTCCCGCTTCTTGGCCTACACTCTCAATCGTATGTATTGGGTTGAAATCGCCCGATGCCCCGGCGAACTTAATTAATTGCATTCGGGTAACCGGCGGTTTTTCCAGCGCTGGCAGCTCTGTTCCTACCTCGGCTTCTCTATTGTGAAGCAAATACGGTTCCATATACTCCCCTCCCTATGGCGTTTTGACCAGCATCATCCGTGCGGCCATTACCTTTTCATCATTTTGGTTACGGTAGACGGTTTCTAACGTATAGAATGCCATACCGTTTCGCTTTGCTTTTACATCTGTTACTTTCGTTTCTGCATGAATCGTATCACCCGCATAGATAGGGGCGAAATATTCGTATTCCTGTTCTCCGTGCAGCAATTTCTTCATGTCGATTTCAAGCTGTTCCATCAAATCTTCGAAGGTTGGACCGTACCACATATCAATGGCTTCCATGAATGTAGGCAGGATCGGAATCGCGTCAAAACCTTCCTCTTTTGCCTTTGCCTCATCGGTGTAAATCGGATTATCTTCGCCTATCGCCAGCGCAAGTTCTTTTATTTTACCGGCTTCTACCTTGCCGCTGTAAGCGGTGAACACGTAGCCTTTTTTATCTTCCGGATTTGCCAAAGTATAGATTCCCCTTTCTTACATTTCTACTTATGTTTTATATACAATCACTCACATATTATAGCATGATCATTACGCCTTACTAGTTTTTATCATAAATAACTCTTCCCGAATCTTTTGAATCCGATTCACATGCGCAGTCACATGTCCGATAAGCGCTTTAAGCATTTGTCGCACGGTCAATTCCCCCGCTTCAGCATGGCGCCCTTTCCGTTCCCATTCCTCTTCGGTTGCCTCCCCGAGAAGCTGTGCATTCGTTTTACGAAGTAGCCTGAATAACTCTAGGTAGAGCGTAACGTCTGCCTCATGATAATACAGACGCTCAGCCCATTTGTCCTGATCATATGGCAGCAACGGGGGCATTTCTTCGGCTAATGTTTGTTTTATTCTTCCTGTATACACAGTCTCAGCATCCACAACATGAATCACGATTTGATGAATACTCCATCCACCATCGGCGGGTACGGTTTTCATCTGCTCAGCAGTAAGGCCTTGAATGGCCTCCTGTAAAATCCGATGCCCTTCCAAATATTGTTCCAACAGTTCCATGATAACTCTCTCCCTCTCTCTTGGTTTATATGTTTACTACATTCTACTTATAAGATCTTGAACAGCACGATCGATGGAAGGATAGTGGAACTCGAATCCGTGGTCAAGCGCTCGCTTTGGCACTACATGCTGACCTTCGAGCAGCAATTCAGCCATCTCTCCCAGTGCAAGTACCATTGCGAACTTTGGAACCCGCAACCAGTGGGGTCGATACAGCTGACGCGCCAATACACGGCCGAATTCATCATTCGTGACAGGATTCGGAGCTGTGGCGTTGACAGGGCCTTTCATCGCTTCGTTTTTAATGCAGAAGTTAATTAGACGCACATAGTCAGTAATGTGAATCCATGAATGCCATTGCCGTCCATTTCCCACTTTACCACCGGTAAATAGGCGGTATGGAAGTGCCATCTTTGGAAAAGCACCGCCATTCACCCCAAGTGCAAGCCCTGTACGCATCTTGACCAACCGTTCAGATGGAATTCGATCAGCCTCGGCTTCCCACTGTCGGCTCACTTGAGCGAGAAAATCATCCGCTATCGCCTGGCTGTCCTCGTCAAAGTGCACTGTATCCGACTGACCATAAATACCGATGGCTGAGCCATTGATGACGAGGTGAGGTTTTGTTTTCAACTTTCCGATGACCTCAGCGATTTGCTGTGTCGTCTCCACCCTCGATAACAGGATACGCTGCTTTCGTTCCGCAGTCCAGCGTCCACTATTAATCGACTCTCCCGCCAGATTAATGAGTACATCTATGCCTTCCAGTGTTTGCGGATTACTCTTCATTTCATCCCAGGTTACACAACCTGCAAACGGAAATTGTTCTTTAACTTTGCTACAGTTGCGGGAGATAAGGAGAACATCGTATTTCTTCTTGTGCCAGTCTTTTATCAGATGTGTGCCGATAAATCCGCTTCCCCCGGCAATCGCGATTTTCATGTCCGCTCCTCCTCATGTCAGTGGCCCGGTACAAGAAGCCACTTGCCGTCCGTTATCTCGTCTCTATATTTACAGTATATCAGCGCATATCCGTCTCCGTCGTTGGTTTCTTCCTTTGCCTCTTTATTTCTTACCGTTTCGACTTTCATATTGGGTTAGATAAGCAGGTGATGATGTCATCAAGTACAGATGCAAGAGGCGTGCCGTATGATGTACACTATCTATATGTGTGCGCTCCAGCGAATGAGAAGCATCCACACCCGGCCCTATCAATCCACGAATCAAGTCATGACCAGAAGCCAATGCCGCGCTTGCATTTGCACAAAAGGAAACTTCCTGCTCGCTTGAACGCTGACCAGGACCAACAATACCGATATCAAGGGCCAGATATTCATTCACTTCCGGCGAAATATTCGAATTGGCTCTATAAAAACATAAGTCCTCATAGCCGGGACCAGAGGACTTGTGCTCTTCAAAAGTTGATTATTTCTTCCACCATGTATCAAATATTGATACAGGTTCATGACGCTTATGACGCGAGTTCATATAGTGCCTCTCAATCGTTTCTGTTGCTTTCGGACTAACTTCTTTTCCTTCCAAATAATCATCGATGTCTTCATATGAGACGCCGAGCGCCGTCTCATCTGGAAGTAGAGGCTTATCGTCCTCCAAATCTGCAGTTGGGATTTTCGTATACAGACGTTCATCTGCCCCCATATATTTAAGAATCTGGCGGCCTTGGCGCTTATTAAGTCCATACAGAGGTACTACATCGCATGCACCATCTCCATATTTAGTAAAGAAGCCGGTAATCGCCTCCGCCGCATGATCGGTTCCAATAACAAGCAATTTATAAGATGCGCCAATATCGTATTGCACTTTCATTCTTTCCCGCGCTTTTGTGTTTCCTTTCAGGTAGTAGGACATTTTCTCGCCCGTGGCTTTCGTAAATGATTCGTCCGCCGCATCTACTGCCGGTTTAATATTAACGGTCAGGGTTTTATCCGGTTGAATAAAGTCCAGGGCAAGCTGTGCGTCCTCCTCGTCTTTTTGTACGCCATACGGCAGACGAACGGCAATGAACGTATATTCCTTCTTCGTTTCGGTTCGAAGTTCTTCGACGGCACGTTGTGCTAGACGACCGGCTAGTGTTGAATCCTGCCCTCCGGAAATACCAAGTACGTAGCCGTTCATATTAGTTTGGGTTAAATATTCTTTAAGAAAATCAATGCGTTTTCTTTCTTCGTCAGCCGGGTCAATTTTCGGGCTAACTTGCAATGCTTCAATGATTTGCTGCTGCAGCTGAAGAGCCATAGGTGTGTTTCGCATCCTTTCTCATTCATTAAAATAAGAAAAACTCGCGGGCGCCTCCGCTCGTCCTTTTTCCTCAAAGAAGCCAAACGGCCGCTTTGTGTCACTTCGGGCGGACCGACAAAACATCTAGGTATCTCGGGTGAGGGAGACAATTGTCGGTCTTTTTCGCCCGCTGCGCCACACGCTCCACAGGTAAAAAGCAACGTTTGGCACACGCCTCACGAGTTTTTCGAGTAATACGAGCGGGAGAAAGTAGATGTTACTTTCTTATCCATTAAAATAGGTCTCTATATTTCCTTTCTGTTTCTTTTCCCCAATCCCTGCTTATTGAATACAAAAAACGCATTGTTTTTCAGAATAAAACACCCGATAATGAAAGAATAGTGCTTTTTCTTTATTATGCTAGAGTCAGGATCTTTGTTCTGCTATGATTTAAAAAAACAGGTTAGGATTAAATATATGGCAACGTATTCAAAAACACTGCATCGGATATTCAAACGAAATGGGATTCTTGCTGGTTATCTGCCGCAATATCAGCCGCGTCGCGCCCAGTTCGAGATGGCCAATCTCGTACTGCGTTGCTTAAAGCAGGAGCAGCACGGACTGATTGAGGCAGGAACCGGAACGGGTAAATCCTTCGGTTATACATTGCCCGCCGCCTGGTGGGCACTAAAAAACGAAAAACGGGTTATCATATCAACAAATACCATTACGCTCCAGCAACAGTTGCTCGAAAAAGAGCTGCCCATGGTACGCAACGTTATCCAAAAGCTTGACCCGGAGCTTGCTGAAGAATTTCGCTTTGAACTGGCAAAAGGGCGCGGCAACTATATTTGCAAACGGCGCTTTGATGAATTGTTGAAAGACAGTCTGGCAAAAGAAACACAGGATATGCCTATACTCAATCGTCTTAAGAGCAAATTACCGTCCATGAAAAAAGGTGACCGGGATGAGACAGCACTGCCCATACCACCTGGGTTGTTCCAGGCCATCCGTGGTGATGGTGACGACTGCCTAGGCAAGAACAGCCCGTTTTATAAAGAGTGCTTCATTCAGAATGCGCGCAAAAAGCTACAAAATGCCCAAATCATTGTGGTAAACCACGCATTGTTCTTCACCGATTTGATTCTCAGGCGCCAGGGTGCCAGTATTCTGCCCGAATATGATGCGGTCATTATGGATGAAGCGCACCGCGTGGAAGATCAGGTAACAAAGCAGTATACCTATCATGTCAGCATTGAAGAGATACATACGCTGTTCAATCGCTTCCTGAAGAAACGGGCGCACTGGGCCCGTGAATTGGATGCGCCTGATTTGCATCAGCAAGTGGAAGGCATACGCGTACGGTTGACCGCTCAGCTCGTCGAACTGTTTGCCCCGTTGGCACGCGCGCTAGCCGAACGACCGCAAAATGAATATTTATTGAAGAAAAGCATTGTTGCACACGATGCATGCAAACCGTTTTTCAAACAATGGAAAGCCTTGTTCATCGATAAACGTAAAGAAATCGAAGCGCAGGAAGGTGAAGGCGAAACCGTAATTGGACTAAGCCGTTACATCGCGCAAATCGAACAAATGGAGCATATGGTAACACACGTATTGCTAAACCAATCACCGGACGAGTGGGCAACCTGGGTGTCATACGAAGAGCCTGCCCGGGATGAACACACACCGCTTATTCGGGACGATCTCGCCTGGGGTTCCCTGCTGCACCTGTATTCTGCTCCAATTGATGTCAGCGAACTGCTCCGTGAAGAACTATTCGAACAGAAAACGGTCATTCTTACATCCGCAACACTAACAACCCAGGGTGATTTCTCTTTCGTAGCGAATCGGATGGGAATCGATGAATACGAAACGATGGAGACACCGAGTCCATTTAAATACGACGAACAGGCAGTTCTGCTCGTACCAGAGGACGTACCTGCCCCTACTGAACAAGAGTACGAGGCGTTCCTGATCGCTTCCATGAAAGAAATCGTCGCCTCCACCCGGGGCCGGACTTTCTTTCTATTCACTTCCTACGGACAGATGAATCGCATATATGAAGCAATGCGGCCTTGGCTTGAAAAATACGAGTTACATGGACTGTTGCATGGCCCTGATATTTCACGCGATCAGTTACTGCAACAATTCCGTACCGGAACCAATCATGTTCTTTTCGGCTGTGAATCGTTCTGGGAAGGTGTAGATGTACCTGGTGACGACCTCGTATGTGTTGTCATTGCCAAGCTGCCATTCCCTGTACCAAGCGACCCGCTTACCCAGGCACGAACCGAGCGTCTGCGCAAGCGGGGCCGGGATAGCTTCATGGAGTATATGTTGCCGTTTTCCATCCTGCGGCTTAAGCAAGGTTTTGGCCGACTCATCCGTACACGCCGTGACCGGGGTGTCGTCGTCATTCTCGATTCACGCCTGCATACGAAACGATACGGTGCTCAGGTACTTTCCAGTCTACCACCCGCCCGGCTTGCCAAAAGCATGGAGGAATTACACCGCTTTTTTATAGGTTGAGAAGTATTACACATACAAAGCTATGCAAAGGAAGGCAAATGTCTTCCTTTTTTTGTTTTCCTAAAATATGTAACAAAATCATAAATTGCCCCTTTTAGTCATATGGTATCTAAAATGAGAAGGCAAACTATCAGGAGCAGGCTAACGAAGTACAGCAAGGATGTGAAGATACAGCTCAAAAGGAGTGGGCGTGAATGAAAACCGCATTAATTACCGGGATCACAGGCCAGGATGGAGCCTATCTGGCGAAATTATTATTGGAAAAAGGCTATCGGGTTGTTGGGTTACTTGCACACCGTAGTACCAATTCTTTCTGGAGATTATCCTATTTAAACATACATACACAAATAGAATTCACCGATGGCGATCTAACGGATCTCTCTTCCCTTATTCGAGTTATAGAAAAAATAGAGCCAGATGAAGTGTATAATTTAGCTGCACAAAGTTTTGTGGGAGCATCCTGGCAGCAGCCGATCCTTACCTCACAAGTGACAGGGATGGGAGTGCTGCATATGCTGGAAGCTATCCGAGCAACCGATTCTCAAATCAAGTTCTATCAAGCCTCTTCGAGCGAGATGTTCGGATTAGTACAGCAAGCCGTTCAATCGGAAGAAACTCCATTCTATCCGAGAAGCCCTTATGGCGTCGCAAAATTATTTGGTCATTGGATGACAAAAAATTATAGGGAAAGTTACAACATGTTTACTTGCAGTGGTATATTATTCAACCACGAATCTCCGTTGCGCGGCCTAGAATTCGTTACTCGGAAGGTCACCGATGCTGTAGCCCGAATTGCAGTTGGTGAACAAAAAGAACTTCGTCTGGGAAATATTGATGCAAAACGGGACTGGGGATATGCAGGTGACTATGTAGAAGCGATGTGGCTTATGCTGCAACAGCCGAATCCTGATGATTACGTAATAGCTACAGGAAGAACCTCAACCGTCAGAGACATGTGTCAAATCGCATTCAATCATGTAGGATTGAATTATGAGGATTATATTGTTATTGACCCTCAATTTTATCGACCTGCAGAAGTTGATATCCTTCTAGGCAATCCGGCCAAAGCAAGAAAACAGCTTCATTGGGAGACAAAGACAAGTTTTGAAGAACTCATTCAGTTAATGGTGGAAGCGGACTTGAAACGAATAAAAGAGAAGGAGTAACCATAAATAAGGCATTCCCTAATACAAGAATCCAGATTTTCTTTCCTCGGAAAATCTGGATTCTTTATATATTTGTTATCTTCACGCCTCCGCTTTTTTTATGATAAGGCCGATTGAAGTAGATACAAATTGACCTAATTGTAATCTAAGATGATACTGGTTTGTATAAGGAGGGACATCTACAAATGACTCTATATGTCCATCCCCGACAGAATAATCGATATCAATGGAGTGGCCTTCACCCCTTAATGTTTCTACCATCCATTCAATGTCCTGTTTTCTAAAAAGCACGGTTACACCATGATCGAGTGTTGTATCATTAGAAGATAGGTTGAACTCTGTCGTATGAATCGCCACACCACCAGGACGTAAACATTTCATCTGATTCACAATAAACTGCTTTCCTAATTCAATGGAACCGCAGTGCTCGAATGTGCATGATGACCATGTAAAATCGAAACCGTTATTATATTTATCGCTAATATGGTTCATATCAGCATTCTCAAAAGTTACTAATTTAAAGAATTGTTCTGCATCACACAATCCATATTGATTTAATCCTTCAAGGTTATTGCTATGCTGATTTGAGTCTACCCACCCTTGTGCTTTCGCTCTATCAAAATCTAAATCTGTTGCCACAATCTCACAGCCTTGTGCTGCAAAACCGGATACAAGCCGTTCTTTTCCTACGCCAAACCCTAATCCTCTTTTACCGGGAGCAAGCATCCCTCTCTCAAGAAGCCCCTGATAAATATAGCAAAATTCCCATAACTTCCTGTGATACGTATGAGGATGCTGCAGTTGTGTACAGGCGTTCGTAAACCACTCGGCCTTGAAATCCTGCTCTTTGCACAGTTGGGATATTAACATAAGACTTCACCTCTTATTATATGCTTCTTCCGATTTTTAAATCAAGGTGAGCCGGTTCTGAATACGTCGCCAGTTGCTCGATCGTAGCTGGAACGAGCGTACCGTCATGACGAATGATATGAAAATCGAAACCGCGCTCCGCAAATCTTTGCAAAATGGGCAGAGGCTGGTATCCGCTTCCTCTCCATATGAACGGGCAATATTCCATGATGATTTGGATGTTATCGTTACCATCAATAAGCTGGAACAAACCATCCATAATTAGTGGTTCTGACCCATCGATGTCTATTTTGATAATGTCTACCTTTTGTTTCGGGAAATATTCTGTGAATACAACGGTCTTCACTTTAGCTTCAATTGTTCCTGGAAGCCCCGGATTATAGATGCTGGCCCCTCCTAATCTAGAAATATAGAGTGTCGTTTCACCGTCTATATTCGTTAATGCGACTTTATGCAGCTCAATCTGATTAAACCCGTTTTTTGCTATACTTTTCATCAAATTATCATGATGAAGCGGGCTAGGCTCAAATGCATGAACTTTTCCATGCGGACCAACATACATGGCAGCCAGAAGAGAATAATAACCGCAATTAGCACCAATGTCTAAGACGGTCATCCCCGGCTTTACTAAGCTCAAAAAAACATCCGTTACTGCTTTTTCCCAAAACCCATGTTGAATAATAAGGTTCTGTAGAGCATCTCTTTTATCCAAATAGATGCTAGGTCCAAAGGTTAACAATTTTGTTAATACAGTGTTATCATCTATGTGTTCAATGGGGGACACACATTTCACTCCTTCTTTCCGGTTCATCTTTTATTTTATGTAGAGAGGAAAAAACGGTGAGGTTAATTTAGAACTATAATCCAGAAATTGTGTTACACGATTCGTTTCTTCTCGTACCCTTCGTGCATATACTGTAATACTTATAGAAGAATCGACGTAGGGTGCATAACAGATAGGAGGGGCACCATGTGGATCGTTGAAAATTTTCGTCCCTTCCACCCGATTTACGGACGGGGAAAACGGTATAAAACAGGTACGAAATTCATATGGGAAGTAGCTGATATCCTACCGGGCGGCAAAATTATGTTTCGTTTTACAACAATCGATGGTAGAAGTCAGTGTTTGATTACAATGCGTGAATTAGACTATTTTGTTGAGGTTTCAGATGAAGTCCTGCAGCAGCTAATGGAGGAGTATAAAAAACTTCAGGAAAACAAAAAAGATAGGAAGAATAAAAAGGATGAGGAAGAATAAGTCAGCACTTATATACAGGCGCTGCCTATTCTTCCTTTTTTCTTTTATCATTCGTATCTTTTGAAAGCCCTGTAAATAGAAAAGCGTATGAAGCAAGTGCTTCATACGCTTTTCTCCATTTCCTCCCATATCATACAGAGACGAACAATATCTTCTTCAATCAGCTCGCTGCCCATCTGTACTTCGATCAATTCGAGATCAGAGGTTGCTTTGGCTGCATGTCTGGCTCCGACAGGGATTTGGAGTACATCTCCCTGTTTTACCCGCGACCATTTTCCGTCAAGGATAAATTCACCTTCTCCTGAAATAATGGTCCACACTTCCTTGCGTTTCAAATGCATTTGATAACTAAGATTCTTACCGGCCAGAACCTTGAGTCTTTTGGTTAATACTTCATTCCCATCTTCGAATTTTTTGTAATCCAGCACACGATACCAGCCCCAGCGCCTCTCTTCATACATAGGTCGTTGCCCGATATTTTTCATGATTTCTTTCATGCGCGGACTAGCTGATTTATCGGATACTAAAATTCCGTCCGGACTTGAAACAACGACAATATTTGATAGCCCTAAAATAGCAACCGGGATTTCCAATTCATTAATTAGATGTGTATTATTGGAATCAGCACTGACAACGCCTTTGCCGATTACATACGTATCCATCTTTTCCGTTAATGTATTCCATGTACCGAGGTCTCGCCACTCACCTTCATAAGGGATAACCACAATATGCTCGGCTTTTTCTACAACCTCATAATCAAAGCTGTTTGAAGGAAGCTCCATATAACGTTTTACCAATTCTTCGTATTGCAGAGGAAGTCCGTTGTCAGCCAGTAGACCAAGCAAATAATCGAGTGTAAAGGCAAATATTCCACAATTCCATAACGCTTTTTGCCCAATTAATTTTTGTGCCTCTTCCTCGCAAGGTTTTTCAATAAACTTTTGCACAGTCATATAAGGCAACATTTGTTCACTTGATTTATGATGGACGGGAACAATATAACCGTATTTTTCCGAAGGGTATGACGGATAAGCTCCTATTAAAGCAAGATTAGCTCCTGATTCAGTTATTGTTTTCTCTATCTCCTTCATCCGCTCAAAAAAACGATTTTCTACATAAGCATCAACAGGTAATACGCATATAATTTCGTCTAAACTTACTTCAGCAAAAGAATAAAGATAGCTCGCAGCCAAAGCAATCGCCGGGAATGTATCCCGTCGCTCCGGTTCAACAATAAGCGGAATCCTGGTACCTATTTGATTTTGAATGATATCAACTTGCGCTTTGTTTGTTACAATATGAGTGTCCTTTGCTAATTGAACACAATGCAATTGTCGCCAGACTCTTTGAATCATGGATTCCAATTCCGCATCTTCATTTTTTAACATTTTTAAAAACTGCTTTGCGCGAGAAGCATTGGATAACGGCCATAACCTCTTTCCTGATCCACCGGAAAGCAAAATAAATTTCACTTTTCTATCAACCTTTAGTTTGTATTTTTGTTCGTGCATTCCTCATTTGCTCAACTATAAAAACGCTGAACAAGCTCGTCAATCCTCCGGTACATTCGCTCGGCCACTTTTGATTTCGAGAATGTAGCGAAGACTTCTTTCCTGGCTCTCTTCCCAACCTGCTTTGCTTGCTCGGCATTTTCATATACACTGCGCATCAAAAGCCTCAAATGCTCCTCGCTCGGCTCAGCCCATTTATGCCCATCAAATTGCCCAAAATATGGGATGTTTCGATCAATAGGCACTACCCCTTCTATATCAATTAAATAACTGTTTGTATCGTTCATAAAAGCAGTCTGTCCTCCCCAGCGCGTTCCGATCGTAGGCAAAGCCATTGCCATAGCTTCCATATAGGGACGCCCCCAGCCTTCTCCACGCGAAGGCAATACAAACGCATCCACAGCAGCATATAATCGAATCATCTCTTCTTCTGTAAAATAGGATTCAATGATATGAACGGAAGGGGCACTGCTTAATCCCAGTTTTTTTACTTGCTCTAAAACTTCTTCATAGGGGCTTACATTTGCTTCCTGCATTTTGCTTACTTTTAGAATCAAGCACACATCTTCGTTGGCAGAGAACTCCTTAAAATAAGCTCTAAGCAGTACATCCCAACCTTTACGCTTACTCCAATCAAATACCGACAAAAAGTTGAATAAATTTGCACGTTCGAGAGGATAAGGTTGGACCCGTTCGGGATTATATAGCTGGTCATCAAGTGTTCCTGGCAAAATAAAGATTCGTTCTTTGTCCACGCCTGCCGCCGCAAATGTTTCTCTATTAAATTCAGATGGCACCCATATTTCAGTTAATCCATTCATCTTCTCAACCCAACCAGGAGGGAGTGAGTCTGTCTCAAACATCGTGCGTCCAATGGAGATTGGAGCACGAGGAGGAGTAAATAAATAAGCAGGAGCTGCTTGATAGTGAATAAGCAATTGTTCTAATTTGTTATTTTGCAGGCCTTCTAAATAATTTTTCATTTCCTTACTTGTTAATTCAGGCTTTTGTTGAGGCTCTACAGGTTCAACTTTTATTTTTAAAGGAAATGGCCTTAATGCATCCAAAATCGATTTCTGTTCCTCGGCATACCCGGAAGCATTATAAATCGGAGACTGCCATAATACCTCATGGACATTCTTTTGCGCGACGACATAATAATCATAGTTATCGTTTTGATAATTGCTCTCTTTTACTGTTAGTCCCAAGGTTTCTAAAATGGACTCCATTAATAACTTCGGGTAAGGGCGAACATGCGTCAGATCCAGCCAAAAGTTCTCAAGCACAGGAGTATGAGCAATGTTTGGTGTTAGAATAATAAGTTTTCCGTTATTCTTTAAAGCATTGGTACATTGGATTAATAAATTTAACAAGTCATGGGGAGCAAGGTGCTCAACAATATGTCCCATGAAAATGCCATCATACGTAGCCTCTTTCCCGGCCAGAAAATCTTCTGCTCTTTTCTCCTCGATATTCAATCCTTTTGCCCTGCCCTGTGCAACCTTCTCCTTGTCAAAATCGATTCCTTCCGTTTCAACACCGATGCGATTCAACATCTCCATAAGAAGACCATTGCCGCAGCCAATATCTAGAACTTTGTCTCCTGGAAGGAAATAAGGCAGCCAATATTCCCGAAGCTGACGTATAACTTCTTCCCCGCCTTCAAATTTATGGGCGATACGATGATACAATTCCTTGACATCTTTTACTTCGGATACCGAACGGCGGCTTGCATATGTTTCTTTTATACGCATTATCCGTTCCTGTACTTTTTGCAGGCTTTGTTGAACATCCTGCCGGTTTGCATCGATTTCCAAAGCTTTTGTATACATCTCTTCTGATTGAAAATCATTTCCTATCTCAAAATAATGCATGCCTAAATCACGATATACTTCAACTAATATTTCCTTTTTATCGGAATGCTTCATCATCTCCTGGTAACAATTAATAGCCTCGGACTGATTTATAGAATCTCCTTTCATTCCTTTGCGAAATGAATCGATTGCCTTATCGTATTCCTTCAGACTTACATAGCAAATACCGATGTAATTCCAGATCGTAGCCTGAAAAGATTCAGATTGCCGGTGCATCGTGTTAGAGATAAAAACAAAATGTTCAAGCGCCTCGTTCATTTCCTTTTTCTGCAAATAAGCACCAGCAGCATAATACCTTGCATGAGTTGAAGTCGGATATACATCAAGGACACGTAAAAAAATGCCTAACGCTTCATTTGCTAAATTTTGTTGGTATAACTCTATTCCCTTTTTGATTTCTTCATTGATGATTTCTTGAGCGTTTAATCTTGTCGTCTGCTCCTCGGTAAGCATTTCCTGTAACCGTTCGGAAACTAATAGGGCACTGCGGTTCCAAGTAAATGTAGAAAGAATTTCTCGGCTTGCCTTTTGTCCTTTTTGCTGTACTATATCCGGATTTTCGTATGCAAATCTCATTTTTCTTTGCAATTCGTTTTTGTCAATTTTCAGCCACCACGGAAAATCAACGGTTTCCATTTCACTAATTTTTTTGTCTACCAATCTTTCTTGCTGACTCGAAATGAAAAAAGTGGTATCTTCCTGGCAGAAGTCTTTACTTGGTCCTAAAGAAGGAACGATTGCAGGCGTACCGCAAGCCATTGCTTCAATAATGGGCAGCCCAAATCCCTCGCCGCGGTAAGGATGGGCTAAACAATCACATGCTCTATATAAGCCTGCCAACTCATCAGTAGATAAATGATGGTTCATATATAAAATCTCAGGATTGTTTTTATTCGATTGTATTTGTTGAATAATCTCTCCAAAGTTCCTTCCTTTATAGGAAGAATCTGTTCCAAAATCTTTAATCACCAAACAAACATCGTCTTCCTGTGTAAATTCATCCAGATATGCTTGCAACAATACATCGATCCCTTTACGTGCAATCGTTCCGCCAACGAATAAAAACTTAAAGGATTTATTCGTATTTAGAGCAATTGGCTCTACATTATTGTGGAACTTATTTTCATCGACACCAAGCGGAATCACTTTGATTTTGCTCTCCGGTATTCCGGAGCGTACATAGCATTCCTTATTGTACGTACTATAAACCCAAATTTCATCCACCCAATATTTCATAGGAATGTACCATTTCCGTGGAATCGAGCCAAATTCCCATGGCTGCATCAAAATCCATCGATTGCTATTCGGCCCGGTAAAATCGGGCGGCCACTGATGCCTTACCGTTATATGTGCCTGGCTACTTGCGGCAGTATATCTTTCCTTAATCGGCTCTATTTCTTTGCTTATAACAAAATGAGGATCTTCTTCATAAGGAATAATCCCAATATCAAACTTATTTTCAGCTATAAGTCTTTTACATATTTCTCGATTTACCAAAGCCAGGCTATGGTCGATACATTGCGATCCTACCCAGTTGATTTTAAACGTATCTGGATTCAAAGCACACACCTCCAGTATTTTATTTACTCATGGTATGTTCCAAAACATTCATGTGTGATTGCCTATCTTTTACGATTTATGAAACGGAATCTCGAATGTAGACTGGAGATCGGCAACTGCCTGATACAGATTATTTAAATTGGAATGGTGGTGCGTCCTAGTTGATAACAACTGCTTTAACTCAAGGAGAGTGATGGCTGCTAGTTTGCTGCGGATGTCCTCTTGAAGAGGGGAATGATGCAGGATTTGTCTATAAAGATTTCTTGCTTTTGGAACATTTTGTTGCGAAAGTACGTGTTCAACATATGATAGAGGACTCTCTTGCAGATTTTCCTCAGAAGGTGTATTCATAGGAATATAACCGAATTCGCCTGCCAATTCGATTATTCTTTTCTCTAAGGTTGCATTTTCTGTCTCATGTGCAAATATGGAAAGCTGTTCAAGTTGCTTTTTTCCTTTAAGTTCAAACAGTTTACAAAGCACTTCATGTACAACTGCCATATTCATTTCTTTCATATCGTCTATGCGATTTTCTGTGAATATTTGATGAAGCAGACGGAAAGTAGCTGCTCTTCCATCATGGCCTGCAATCGCTTCTATCTGCTTGACATACATATCGGCTTCATCAAATTTCTCTTCAATCCATGCAAGTGCACACAATGCTTCTAACGCTGGAAGATAATACAGGCTTGAACTTGACACATTAGAAAGTAGTGCCTGCGCTTTCGAAGACAGCCCAATCGCCATGAAAGTCCATCCTTTCATACAGCTCATCAAATCGCTCGATAAACCGATATCTTCTAGTTCTTCGAGTAAGTGAAGTGATGTAACATAATTTCGCTTCGTAACGAGCGATTGGAAAAGCGGGAAAAACGTGCGTTCAATATCCTCAGTAAAACGCGAGCCTATCTTCTTTTTCTCTATACTGCTACTCAAGTATCCGTACTGATGGATTTTTATATCGAGAAAGCCAATCTTCTGTTCCTTCCCTTCTTCTTCAATACTCAAGCTTTCGTGTATTGGATGGATAAAACGATAATTCTTGTGATTTTGAAATAGTCGAATACGGGATGTCTGAATTGTATGTTGTGGGACGGGACTTTCACCATAGTACGTACTTACAGGCAGGGAAAAAGCAAAGTATTCTTTTTTATCCAAACTTGAATGCAGCCTATTACGATCGTTTCCATCAAGCTCTTCATCGGCATTCAACCAGAGAACCCAGTCTCCTGTTGCATGTTCGAGACCAAAGTTGCGAGCATCGGAGAAACTTCCGTTCCAGGAAAAGGACAGCACGTGTACCCCGAGCGATTGACAAATCTCTGCTGTACGATCAGACGAGCCTATATCGACAATAATCATTTCATCTACTATATCTCTTACGCTATTTAAACAACGGGCAATCCAATCCTCTTCATTTCTAATAAGCATGCATAAACTTAACTTAGGCAAGGGACATCACCTCCCGAATTTGATGTAGCTGTTTTGGGCTAATGATGCTAGAATCAGGATGATAAAATAGCCCTTCCTGGAGTAAGAGGGCAGCTTCCTCTAAATACACTTTTGCAAGTGCACGCAAAAACGATTCATTCTTCTCAATACCGCTCAGTAAATGAAAAGCGGCTTCTTGCTGATCCATAGCTGTATAGCAATAATAAAGAAAAAGCTGTGCTACGTCATAATTAGGGGACGCTTTATCAAGGCGCTTAAACCAGTAAACAGCCTGGGCATAATTTCCTTCACGCAACGAGCAAATTCCCGCGAAATAAAAAATCTGCTGATTATTTGGCTCTACCCGCTCTGCTTCCAAAAAATAATGTTTAGCTGCAGGATATTGGTACCACGTCATAAAAATTTTTGCCAACAAAATATATTCTTCTATCCGGGTAGGTTGAACAAGCTCATGCAACTTTGCTTTTGCCTGTTCCACCGAATCCTTCTTGCAAAGCAAGGGAAACAATTGATGAAGAGACTCTGTGAAATTTCGGTTGCATAAATAGGCTTGTTGAAAATGATGGACCGCCTCATCGATTCGATTCATTTTTCCGTAGGAGAGGGCTAAAGCATAATGCGCTTTTTCATTGCTTAATGCTTTATTACTGGGGTACTGGGGCGTTGGAGACGCTCCCAACATTAGACACTGTTGAAATAAATTTGCCGCTTGATGGTATTGACCTAATTCAAAGTAGCAAACTGCTTTAAGATAAGTTAAGTCCGCAAAATCGGGAAAAAGTTGTATCCCCTTATTCAGAAGATGAATCGCTTCGGGAAATTTCCGCATGACAAGAAGCGCATTGGTATAGTTCTTAAACAAGCTGGCTACCCAGACCTCTTGAACTCCTCGCGAATGTTCCCACGCAAGCTGAAATTGTTGAGTTGCCTCCTGATATCGGTTTAACCTTAAATATTCCGTACCAAGATTATAATGATAGAATCCATTTCCCGGATGCTTTTTTACCTCTGATTCAGCAATTTTTATATTGCGTTCCGTTTTTCGTTTTTCTTTCATGACAGCTTCTGCATATCCATAATGATGAATACGAATGGGTGTGCTCGATAAACTATCGGCTGTAGTATGCTCAATAATAGACAAAGAAATTTGTTCATGAAGTGCGCCGGTAAAGCGGTATTCGGGCTTGTTCCTCCATAACCGTAAGCTGGGAAACACACATACATCTCCGGTGGATTCAAAATTGTAATTAATAACTTGAAAAAGATATCCTTCTGCTGTTCCTGATTGAACGAGTGACAAAATTTTTGCTTTATCTTCTTGTTCGAACTGTTCATCCGCATCCAAATGAAGAATCCAGTCCCCTGTAGCTTTCTCTAGTGATACATTACGCGCCTTGGAAAAGTCGTCCTCCCAAGGTATGTGAAATACTTTGGCACCATATTTTTTAGCAATCTTAACAGTTCGATCTTTAGAGCCAGTGTCTACGATAATGATTTCATGGACGAATGTCCGAACGCTCTCTAAACAGGCAGGCAAATACCGTTCTTCATCCTTAACAATCATACACAGACTTATTTTTGCTTTTTTTGTATTCATCCATATCCCCCATTCTGTGTCTTATCCTTAATCCTAATATGGCCCTCCTTTTCATGGTATTTTCCAACGGTTTGATGTGTTACTAGAAAATGTATTCCTGCCCATCAAGCTACCCAGACCTAGCCCACACAAGTGAAAAAGTGTTTTTTTCTTCCTCATTTTCCGAAAGCGAATATCATAAAATACAGCATCAACTAAAAAGTAAATTATTTTCAGAAAAGGAGGAGACTGCTTGCCTGAGCTTTCATGGCTTCATCTTGTCGTTCTCGTGCTTGCTTCGTTCCGCCTTACGCACTTCATCGTATTTGATGAGATCGCATCGTTTATCCGGGCTCCCTTTTTAACGACAACACATGAAGAAGATGCAAACGGACAGATGATCCAGCAAATTGAGGTTAAAGGAACAGGCCTGCGTCGCTGGATCGGTAAACTTTTAAGCTGCTACTGGTGTGTCGGCATCTGGTCCTCCATACTTGTAGTAGCACTGTATTGGTTTTTTCCGGGTTCATTTATTTTCTTGTTGATTCTTGCCGTCGCAGGAGCGGCTGCTGTAATCGAAACAAAAATATAGCATACTTATGAAGGCCGGGCAGAAATTTCCCGGCTATTTTTTGTGAAAAGCAACTGCGAATTATTCATACGTCCCTCCTGCTTTCCCCTTAAAACGGAAAAAGTGTGCCCCTCTACACGAACGTGGAGACAAGGCAAACAACGCATTAATACAATAGTAAAAAGCGGGGTGATAAAAGTGGACAAAGAACGGAAGGTGATTCCTTTTGATGTGTTAAAAGAACGGAATACGATACGGAGAAAATACAGGGGGTATCCTAACGAAAGGTTAGTTCAATTACTGATCGACTACCATGAACAGTGCAACGAACTGTTCGATTCATGCATAAAATCACATAAAGTGTTGATTGAATACCGGGAAAGATACAATAGGTTGTATGGATTGTACACAAAATCGCGTGAACTATTAAAACAAAAACAAGAACGTATGCAAGAAACCATTGATGTATATTTCCTTATGAGAAGTTTCATTGTGAAAAAAGGACTGGAAGATGAATTTAGAAATTTTATATGGAGTCCCAAAAAAAGCGAAAAATAAGCATATGTATATAAAGAGCGGCACTTTCTCCCCTCCCTATAAATGCAGGGCAGGGGAATCTTCGTTATCCATCTTAAAAGAAAAAACTCTCCGCCAGCAGCTACTGACAGAGAGCTTTGCTATAGTCCTCTTTTGCTTTCTATATAAGCGGATTAGGATTAATTTCTTGAGCCGTAAAGACAAACGCCGATGGTATAATACCGCCACCAATACCCGCTGGTACATCAACAGTTAAGAAGTACGTATGTGGTCCCGGCGGTGCAGTCTGATCGACAAAGTGGAAATTGGTAGTTGTCGGATTGAAAGTAAGAGTAGCCGTAAGAGGCAGAGCCAGAGCAGTAAGAGAAATGTTCAGAAGCGAGCTTGTATCTGTAGTTTCAAAAATGTTCGTGCCACCCGGTCCAATGGCATCCCGCCAGATTCTGAATGTTCCTGGTACGCCCAGATTAAGGGTCAATGGGAGGGCCAGGATAGGCAACGTAAGAATACCAGCCGGTGCCCATTCTACCGTTCCTTCTAAGAGTACACGATCACCTACTTGGTCCGTGGTGATGGTTACTGAAGTAATTGGCTGTTGAGCAGCAGTAGGAGCTACAACCGGTACACTTTCACTTACTTGTAATTCACAGAGCAAGTTACAACCGGCGCCTACAGGCAGTGTAGGTGCGGGCGGACAAAACGTGGGGGGGCAAATAACGACCCGGTTTCCTCCGCAGCCTGAACAGCATGGATTGAAACAGGAACTGCAAGCCAATGTTATCATCTCCTTTTTTGGTTTACTATAATATATTTAAACATGCATAGGATTGACTCCGCGCTTGCCTAGGAAAGCAGCACATTTTTACGTCTTTTTTTCTCGAAATCTTTCATTCCCATTTCGACTCTTGCAAGTTCGAATGGTCTATCAAAAGTAAAGCTCCTCAGTGCGATACCGGGGAGCTTTATAAAGTGAAACTTCCATTAGTGGAGGCTTTCACATATCCTACCTCATCTTCGATACTGGTCCCCACCCGCATCTTTGAAAAGATAGTTTACTATATTCTATGATTCTAGCAAATAAGCGCTTCCGCTCCTGTCATGAAGCGTTTGCCCATTTTTGTCCTTCTTTTCGCTGTATAAAGGCTTGTCCAGAAAACAGGAAAACTCGCGGGCATTGCCGCTCGGTTTTTTCGCCCGCCGTGCCACACGCCTCGCGAGTTTTTCAAATAATACGTTCGGAAGGATGTTTATTTTCCTTTCACTATCTTCGGCCCGCCGCAAGCGCATCCGCCTTTTTTTGCAGCTGGTGTATGTTGTGAAGAACCGTAAAGTCCGAACGTATTATTTCCCGGTCTGACAGTCATGCTTTTTCCGTTATTTTTACCGGGATAATTTCCCGGACTTACCCAATATCTACGGGTGTTCATCCAGCACCTCCCCCTTTCTGCTAGTCCTACTAACACAATATGCTTGCCGTACGAATCTGGTATAGTATGGAATAAAAAAGAGGCTTTCTCTTTAAAAAAACAGAAAACCTCCTTACCCTCCTCTCACTTATTCCGAAAAAGTACGATGTCCAGCTGTTGCAGCTTGTTATCTTTCATTGTAAAACACCGTACGTCGGGGGGAGAATCTGTAAACGATATAATAATATAGGCAACACCTAGATATGGATTGCAAGCGATATCCATTGCTGAAGGGTATGCCACTTTTGTAGGATGAGAATGGAAAATGCCCGTCAGTTGATCTCCTTTCCTCCTTATCTCCTCCAAAGCTTCCGCTACGGTATCTTCTGATAATAGAAAACGATTTTTTTGCTTTGCTTCATTCGGAAGTTTCCACAGCGTATGTCCAGTGTCGGTTCCTGCCGGGCCAGAGATCAGCCCACACGCTTCATTCGGGAGACCCTGCCTACAATAAGCGATCATCTCTTCATATACTACTTCATGAATGTAGAAGAAAGCGGAACTTTTTACTCCTCCCTCTTTATCGGATTCATGTTTTTTTTTATAACGTGTCCGGCATCGGTATATTCCGAAGGCAATTGGTTCATCGGTGTATTGTCCCCTGCACCGAGTATTCTGCTTGATTCATATTGGTTCGGTATTTCTTGATTGGACCATCCTTCCCCTTCAGAAGAATGGGAAACGTTCGGCATAGCATAGTTTACCTGATTTTCCTGGGCAGACTGTGGTTGACTGTCCATTGCCATAGATTGCAGCGCGTTAAAGTTTACCTGATTTCCCTGGGCAGGTCGTGGCTGGCCATCCGCTGCCATAGATTGCAACGCGTTAAAGTTTACCTGTTTTCCCTGGGCAGGTCGTGGCTGGCCGTCCGCTGCCATAGATTGCAGCGCATTGAAGTTTGCCTGATTTCCCTGGGCAGGTTGTGGGTGACCATCCGCTGCCATAGATTGCAACGCATTGAAGTTTACCTGTTTTCCCTGGGCAGGTTGTGGCTGACCGTCTGCTGCCATAGATTGCAGCGCGTTGAAGTTTCCTACATTTCCCTGGGCAGGTCGTGGCTGGCCGTCCGCTGCCATAGATTGTAGCGCATTGAAGTTTGCCTGATTTCCCTGAGCAGGTCGTGGCTGGCCGTCCGCTGCCATAGATTGCAGCGCGTTGAAGTTTGCCTGATTTCCCTGGGCAGGTCGTGGCTGACCATCCGCTGCCATAGATTGCAACGCGTTGAAGTTTGCCTGATTTCCCTGGGCAGGCCGCGGCTGGCTGTCTCCCGCCATGGATTGTAGCCTTCTAAAATCCCCCACATTTGTTTGCCGACTCCTTACGTCAAACGGCATGGCTGCCGGTGGCCTTATCTTGCTGATCGAACTTTGCTCTTCCAATACCCGCATAAACCATGGTTTACCCGCAGCGTTCACTCTCGGCGTGTTTGGTGGCTGTTTTGTCGGAATTGCTGTAAGCTCTGTAACTTGCTTTTCTAATAACTCAATTGTTTGTGCCTTTTCACTCATATTTGTCTGTACTTCAGCCAATTGTTCTTCAATGGATTGAACTTGTTCCTGGTGCTGGCGTTGTTTTTCCTCTGTCTCTTCCTCCAGCTTGACGATATGCTCCTGCCATTTTTTTTCTCTGCTTCATACTGCTCTACTTTTTCCTGCAATTGAAGCTGGAGCTCACTCAACAGTTTATCTTTTTTCTCCAATTCGGCTTGTGTATCGTTTTCTTTCGCTTCATACTGCTCTACTTTTTCCTGCAATTGAAGCTGAAGCTCACTCAACAGTTTATCTTTTTTCTCCAATTCAGCTTGCGTATCATTTTCTTTCGCTTCATGCTGCCTTACTTTTTCCTGTAATTGAAGCTGGAGCTCACTCAATAGTTTATCTTTTTTCTCCAACTCGGCTTGTGTATCATTTTCTTTCGCTTCATGCTGCTCTACTTTTTCCTGCAGTTGCAGTTGCAGCTCACTCAGCAATTTATCTTTTTTCTCCAATTCGGCTTGTGTATCGTTCTCTCTCGCCTCATACTCGTCGATTTTGCTTTCCAGACGCAGCTTTTCATTTTTCAAACGAGTTTCTTTTTGCTTTAACCTGGCGATAAACTGCTCTTTTTCCTCCACTTCCGTCCGCACCTGCAACGCCTCGTCGTTTATTCTCTTCACTTGTTGCTGTAATTGCTCTACCTCAACTTTTAGCTGTTTTTTCTCCGTTTCATACTGCTCCGTTTTTTCCTGCAGTTGCAGTTGCAGCTCACTCAACAATTTATCTTTTTTCTCCAACTCAGCCTGCGTGTCATTAACTTGTGCCTCATATTCTTCGATTTTGTCTTCTAGGCGCCGTTTTTCATTTTTCAGGCGAGCTTCTTTTTGTTTCAGCCTAGCGATGAGTTGTTCTTTCTCTTCCACTTCCGTTTGCACTTGTATTGCTTCATCGTTCACCCCTCTAACCTGCTGTTTGAGCCGCTCAATTTCTGCTTTTAGCTGTTTTTTCTCCGCTTCATATTCCATCAGCTTTTTCTCAAAGCGGTCATTCAATTCTACGATCGATTGCTCCCTGTTTATAAGCTGTGCCTGTGCCTGTTTCATATCCTCGCCGAATTGCTGCTGCAGTTGTTGGAGCGCTCTGTCCTTTTTATCCAATTCAATTTGTGTGCGTCCCATTTTTGCTGCATATTCATCAATTTGACTTTCCAGTTCTAGTTTTTCGCTTTTCAGGCGTGCTTCTCTCTGCTTCAGTCTGGTAATCAGATGCTCTTTTTCTTCCAACTCGGCCTGAATTTGCAGCGTTTCATCATTAACTCCTTTGACTTGATGCTTCAGCCGCTCGATTTCCGTTTTCCACTTTCTTCTCTCTGTTTCGTGTTCGGCTATTTTCTTCTCCAGTTGGCTATTTAGCTCGCTGACCTCCTGCTCTTTATGCAGCATTCTGGTTTGCGCTTCCTTTACTTCTTCCTCCAGGGCATACAAATGGTGTTGCAGTTGATCCGCGAATTTCTCCTGTTGAAATGCATTTTCGAGGGCATGCAAGACTTCCGCATCTCTTTCCTGGGTATCATACCGCTCGTTCTTTTGCACGAACTGAAGCTTAAGTTCTTCAATGAGCTGATCTTTTTCCATTAAATATTCCTGCGCTTGTAGCAGCTCTTCTTCTAGCTCATTAATATGCCGCTGGATTTGTTCATCAATCAGCTGCTCTTTCTCCATTAAACTTGATTCCGCACGCTTGATTTCTTCTTCGAGATATTTGATATGCTCTTGGATTTGTTCTTTTTCTGTTTCATATTGGATTAGTTTTTGCTCAAGCTGCAACTGCAACTCTTCAATCTGCCAGTCGCGTTCTTCTGCATATCGTCGCGCTTTTTCCAATTCTTCTTCGTACTGCGCAATTTGTCGCTGAAGCCGCTCCGTTTCACTCTCTTCCCTTTCTTCTGCACGCTGCTGCCTTGCCTGTTCAATCTGTGCCTCCAGTTCGGCGATACGCCCCTCTAGCTCCGCCTTCTCCGCCTCATACTGCGCTAATTTTTGTTCAAGTTGCTGCTGTAGCTCCTCAATCTGCCGATCGCGTTCTTCCGCATGTCGTTGCGCTCGTGTTAATTCTTCCTCATAATGCTCGATTTGCTGTTGCAGCTGTACTGCTTCCTCTTTTTCCCTTTCTTCGGTCGACTGCTGCTGTCTTACTTCCTCAATCTGTGCTTCCAGTTCAGCGATGCGTCTCTCAAGCTCTGCTTTTTCTGCTTCGTAACAAATCACTTGCTGTTGCAGTTGCTCAACTCGCTGCTCTCTTTCCTGCAAATCAGCTTCATGTTGCCGTGTCTTCTCTTCAAGCTGGAAGCGGATCTCTTCAACCAGCTGGTCCCTTTCCTGTAAGTCAGCTTCATGCTGCTGTGTCTTCTCTTCAAGCTGGGAACGGATCTCTTCAACCAGCAGATCTCTTTCCTGCAAGTCGGATTCATGCTGCCGCGACTTCTCCTCAAGCCGGGAACGGATCTCTTCAACCAGTTGGTCGCGTTCCTCGGCATGTCGTTGCGCTTTCGCTAATTCTTCTTCATATTGCTCGATTTGTTGCTGCAGCTCAATCGCGTATTGCTCCCTATCTTCCATTCGTTTCTGCCGTGTCTGTTCGATTTGCGCCTCTAGCTCTGTAATGCGCTCTTCCAGTTCTACCTTCTCAGCTTCATACCGAGCCACCTGCTGCCGAATTTTCTCGGCCTGCTGCTGAGTTTTCTGCAAAAACATATGAGCTTCTTCCAACTGACGTTCCCGTTCATCCAGTTGTGCCCGGCAGGAGGTATTTTTCGTCTGCACTTCTTCTATATACTTTTTCCAATCTTTTTTCTCTGTTTCATATTGTACCGCCCTGCTTTCCAGAGTCTCGACTTTGTGCGTCAATGCTGCTACATTTTTCATAAGTAGCTCTTTTTCCTGAATGTGCTGGTTTCTTTCCTCACTTAGTTGTTCCAGGCGTCTGCTCTGCCCTTCTAACTCATCCTGCAGCCAAACAATTTCACCTTTCAATTCTTCCTGCTTTTTTCCGAATTCGCCGCTTTTCTTATATTGCTTCACTCTTGTTTTATAGCGGGAGAGCTCTGATTTATATCGGGATAGAATGACTTTATATCGGGAAAGTTCGGATTGCAGATTAATCAGCTTCTGTTTGAGCTGCAGATGACTTGAATCACCCGATTCGAACTCGGCTATAGAGTTATCTTTCATCATCAATCACCTCTTTTAGATGTATACCCCTTGGTCCTCTCTATTTTTATGCACCTGTCTAGGTTGAGGTGAAGTTATTTGTCAAGAATGCTGGGCAAATTTTCTGCTTTTGCCCTCCACAAAAAAAAAATCCGCATATGCCTAGAACTGTCCTCCGGCTTTACCCATAAGATAAATTAGTTCTAATCCCCACCCACACTTCAGAAAGGATGGTTATGCATGCATACTAACCATGATTTTATTCCTGAAGCGATCCAAGGAGCGCAAGAAGAGACCGTATGTATCAAGGTGAATAAAGTGTTTGACTGGGTTACCCGCCAGGTGGACGTTCCGCTTATTAGTCAACGCGATCTTCTGGGAACCGTGTTCCCTAATTGCTCTTTGCCCGTTGGATTGACGACTCAGGATGTTGCAAGATTTGGTACAGTCGATTGCTTCTTATCAGATGAACAAGGAAGGCCGCTTGATCCATTAGAAGAAGGCTCTATCTGCTGCGTTGAAATTTCGCAGCCAGGAGGCCGCCAAGATGTGCAGGTTACGTTACCTTCAGGTCAAGTCGTTACGCTGCAAAAAGTGAAAGTATTGAAAAAAGGATTTGTCACTGTCGTCTTGAAAGTTCTGCCTGCTCTGTGCACCACGCCCACTATCTGCTGCGTGACACAGCCGTTCCAGGTCGCAGAAAAATTCTTCCTGTGCGCGCCTCACGGAACGTTCCTGCAGTGCCATATTACGGATTTTGAATGCGATGCTCAGCTTATATTTTTCCCAGGTACCGGTACCGGCGGCGCCGATGAATTCCAGCTTGATATTTCTATTAATATGTGCCAAGACATTCAAATGGAAGCATTGGTTAAACTCGAAGTTATGGCTAATTTTTGCCAACCAAGGTTGGAACTTCCATTCGAATGCCCGCCACGTCCGTTTCCACCGCAGTGCCCGACCGTTTTCCCTGGTTAATCGACACGCTTTACAGGCAGGAAGAGAAATTCATTCTCTTCTTGCCTGCTTATTTTAATTTTTAATACGAGGAGAATAGAATGGACACGAAACATACGCAAACCGTCTTATCTTACTGTGCCGAGCTTTCACGCTATGTCGCCTTAATCAAACAGGAGTTGACCAAGCCCAGCAGCGTGGAAAGCGAAAAACGGGGACAAGAAACAGGCCGGGAAGCGGGAATAGGCAGTACAGCCTTTTTTACTTATTCGGTGATTTTGCCAGACAATGGTGAAGAAGAAAACGATGTGCTTGTAATGGGTGATTTTATTGTAAAAAACACAGGAAGTGAGACTTTGCACGCTCCGGTGATTTGCATCCGTATCTCTCCTGCCGGAGCAGGTGTATTGAGCGGTAAAATAAGAACGAATAAGAAGCGGGCATCTTTTTTTATTGAGGCAAACCATACGAATGAATGGCATTATGCGGGGCAGAACGAAGCAGAACGTGAGAAGACGAATGGAGAGTACTGGCTAGCCCCAAATTTCTGCAGCGAATTGGCTGCAGGTGAGAGCCTGGCTTTTTCCAATTTCACGTTAAGTCTCGCTAAGCCATCCGAAAGCAACTCTATTATTGTGGAAGGATTTGCTTATTTCAAAGAACAAAATGAAGGTATCACTTCTCTGAACAACATCGTAATTAACTTTTGAATACAAAGAGCCGGAATCAGCAAACGATTCCGGCTCTTTGTATTGTAGCTTATTATTCCATTGTCTTGAGATTAGTAAGGCAACTTTTGCAAATATTGCGGCCTCGGTAAGCGGTAATATTCTCAGCTGAATCGCAAAAAATGCAAGCCGGAGCGTACCGCTTTAAAATAATCTTCTCATCATCTACAAAAATTTCCAGGCCATCTTTCTCTGCTATGCCTAGGTTACGGCGCAACTCAATTGGAATAACCACCCTACCTAATTCATCCACTTTCCGCACCACACCGGTCGCTTTCATTGCCATTTGTATTCCCTCCTATATTTGCCAATGCATTTACTGACTTATTCTTACTTAAATTCTATCAAGTCTGTCGTTACTTAACAGTGCAAATATTGCATGGAATTGGTAATAGTCCCTTTTACTTGAATTACTGTATCTTAAAAGTATTCGTTTTTTCATGATTGTATTTGTTCGGGACTTTTCACGCATTGCTCTGCCCGGCCAAGCATGGCATGATAACTATAATCCTTACAGGCAATAAGCAGGCAAAACATTTGCTCGTTCTTCTGGTCAAAAGATGAGCCTACACTTCGAATGTAATATCTATGGACACATACATCATAGGGTGGTGACAATTAATATGTTCAAGAAATTGCGTGAAATGATGAGTGGCTCGCCGAAACCGGAAGACGGATGGGTGGTCGTATTCCTCGACCGAAACGACTTCCGCCTACAGGCGATGCAGCAACGATTGGAAGAGCGAGGAATTCGTTCTCTCATAGAGCGGCACTCCGCTATCTATGTGCATGAGAGCGAACTGGAAGAAGCGAAGCAAACTGTGGCGGAATGGGTGAACTAGCCGCCAAACAAAAAACCGGAGCGGAATATCTGCTCCGGTTTTTTGTTGCAGCTAGAATGGCTTGTTCATCATCATAAACGCAATACAGCCCATCAAAAAGATGGAGAAGATGCCGACACATAAATTCTGGAATCGAAGTGTTTTTAACTCTTTCTCGGCATGAACTTTGCGGCTGTCCGCCACTTCTCGAAGCCCTCGCATTAAGAATCGCTTCAACATATAGAATACGAACATATAAAGAAGCATTGATACAAGTAACCACATCTGCATTAAGTATTGAAACGACGTGACAAAGAAAAACGCCAGGCCGGTTCCCCATAATATAATATCCGCTGTAATATCCAGCTTACGATACGTTACAAGGAAGCGCCGGGTCTGTTCCACGTCCTTCAATCTAGGAATCAGGAACAGGACAGCAAGCTTAGCGGCAACCCCCAGTAAATGGAATGTGAGCACCACATAGAACAACGGCTCTCATCCTTTCTATTCTTATTGGTTGTCCTTATTGTACTATGCACCGCACAGGACGACCAGCCATATTTCTGGAAATGCAATGGACATTGTCAATTCGATAATTTTGAGATTTCGTGCTTATTTCATACCAGCAAATATGGTATGATGCAAGAATGTAGAAAGGAAATATAAGGAATGCATAATAGGGAGAATGAGAAGATGAGAGAAACAAAAAAACGCCTGCTGGCCGTGCTTGGTGCAGGCGCAACTTGTCTTGGCCTTTTGCTCGGAAGCCTTACATTCATGGCCGATGCCCAAACGAATAACCAGGACGTTATGATGACCAGCTTCGATAAAGTCACGCTCACATTCGTAGGAGATATGCAGTTTACCGGAACAGTCAACGACCAAATAAAGAAGAACGGAACGGCTTATCCATTTGCCAAGGTAACGCCAGTTCTATCCCGGGCCGATCTTGCTGTCGGTAACTTGGAGACAACGCTCACGACCGGTGGCACCGCACAGAGTAAACAATTCACATTCCGTTCTGATCCTCGTATGGCTCAAGCGATGGCTGCAAGCGGATTGGACGCGGTCGGACTTGCGAATAATCATACGCTGGATTTCGGCTTGAATGCGCTGTACGATACGATTGGACATGTTAAACAAGCCGGATTACTCCCCCTCGGTGCTGGAAAAAACCGGACTGAAGCAACGCAAATTCATTACATAAAGAAAAAAGGCAAGACGATTGCGCTGCTTAATTATAGCCGGGTTCTGCCTTCGGCCTCCTGGATGGCCGGAGAGAAAAAACCGGGCCTAGCCAGTGCGTATGATCCGAAAATCATGTATGACAAAGTCAAAGAAGCGAAAAAGAAAGCCGATATTGTTGTTGTCTTCATCCATTGGGGCAAAGAACGCATCACAACACCGGAAACCTATCAGACGGAAATGGGGCATACGCTCATTGATGCGGGAGCAGACCTCGTCGTTGGTCATCACTCCCACATCATGCAGCCGGTGGAGTGGTACAAAGGCAAGCTGATTGCCTATTCGCTCGGTAACTTTATATTTACCAATAGCAGAATGGATCGCTCCAATCAATCGGCCATCCTGGAAGTATCGGTAAGTGATAAGCGCATCCAGGCAGGTCTGATTCCGGTTCGGATTACAAACGGACAACCACGGCCAATCGAAGGAGCGGAAAAAGCAGAGTTCCTGCGCTTCATGGATCAACTCTCACGTAAAGCCACAGTTAAAAGCGATGGGACGCTTGCTCCATAGCAACCAGCACTTCTTGAACCGTGTCAAGAAATACCCGGCTGGCTCGTGAGCGATACCGTCCGCGGCGATACGCCATTACCAATGTACGGCAAGGCGTAGGATTGCGTAGTGCCACATATCGAGGAAGCAACGGCTCCGTAGAAAGCCTGGTTACCATCTTCGGCACGAATGCAATGCCCATACCAGCCGCTACGAGCGATTGCACGGTTTCAATATTGCTGCTCTCAAACACGACACGCGGCACAAAACCTGCATCTTCACACCATCCTGAGGCTAGGGTACGAAAACCCTGGCCTTTTTTTAGCATAATAAATGCTTCATCCTTCAACTCCCGAATCTCTGCATCTTCCCTCTGGCTTAGCGGATGATCCGGTGGCACAGCCAAACAGATTTCTTCTTCGAGAATCGGCTCCCATTCCAGGTTCGGATCTGCAAGCGGCAATGACAGCAGACTCATTTCTGTCTTTCCCCGCGCCGTTAGTTGCTCAAGTGCTCTTGTCGCTTCTTCAATAAGACGCACCTGAATGCCGGGATATTTCTTTTTGAATACCGGCAGTACAAGCGGCAAAATGTGCGCGCCGGTAATAGGCAAACTTCCGACCGTAAGCCCGCCTTTCTCCAATTCCGCCATATCCTGCATTTCTTTTTTCAACTGCTCGATAGAATCGAGAATTTTCGATGCCGACTCATAGAACCTCTCACCTGCATCCGTTAGGCGTATTGAACTCGTTGAACGCTCGAATAAGATAATATTAATTTCTTTTTCAAGCTTGGCGATTTGTTGGCTAAGTGACGGTTGGGCAAGATGAAGTTTATCTGCCGCGCGTGAAAAGCTCTTCTCTTCCGCGATGGTCACCGCATATAACAATTGTCTGAGCTCCATATTCAACCTCCCTCTCTTATCTTTATAGGTAAATCCTATGTAAATTATTAATATTATATCTTTGAACATTTGTTTTTTCTATGTTAAAACTTATATAAAGATTAAAAAAACAAAGGGGAGAGATGAATGAGAGCACGTACGATGTTTGAAAAAATCTGGGACAACCATGTTATCTATGCTGAAGAAAACAAGCCCAGCCTGTTATACATCGATTTACAGCTTGTACATGAAGTAACATCGCCACAGGCGTTTGAAGGTCTGCGCCTTGCCGGGCGCCCGGTACGCCGTCCTGATTTAACATTTGCAACTATCGATCATAACGTACCGACCACAGACCGTTCCCTGCCGATCGAAGACCCAATTTCTCGTCAACAAATTGAGACACTGCAGGCGAACTGTAAAGAATTTGGCGTTACACTCTATGATTTAGACAGCCCAGAGCAAGGTGTCGTGCACGTAATGGGTCCAGAACTGGGGCTTACCCATCCTGGCAAAACCATTGTATGCGGGGATAGCCACACTTCGACGCACGGAGCGTTCGGTGCACTTGCGTTTGGTATCGGAACAAGCGAAGTGGAGCATGTACTGGCGACACAATGTTTGCAACAAAAAAAGCCGAAAACGCTTGAAGTACACGTAGATGGGGACCTCCCGCTCGGCGTAACAGCGAAAGACTTAATTCTCGCCATCATCGCCAAGTGGGGCACCGACTTTGCGACTGGGTATGTTATTGAATACACTGGAGATGCAATCAAAAACCTCTCCATGGAAGAACGGATGACCGTCTGCAACATGTCCATCGAAGCCGGAGCTCGTGCGGGACTTATCGCACCGGATGAAACAACATTCTCTTACCTGGAAGGACGCCGTTTCGCGCCGAAGGGCGAAGAATGGAATAAAGCCATCGCGGCCTGGAAGGAACTTGTCACAGACGAAGGTGCCGAGTATGATCGCCGTGTTGTAATCAAAGCTGCGGAAATCGAGCCGCAAGTGACCTGGGGTACCAGCCCGAGCATGGGTATCGGCATAAATGGTGTCGTTCCGGCACCGGAAGATTTCACGACCGAGAACGAACGTAAAGCAACGCAGAATGCACTTGCCTATATGGGCCTTGAAGCGCACACTCCAATTACCGAGGTTGAAATTGATCGCGTATTTATCGGCTCCTGTACGAATGGCCGTATCGAGGATTTACGCGCCGCGGCCAAAATCGCTAACGGTCACAAAGTAGCTTCAAATGTAAATGCCATGGTCGTCCCTGGCTCCGGTATGGTTAAAGAACAAGCAGAAAAAGAAGGACTTCATACGATTTTTATCGAAGCTGGCTTTGAGTGGCGCGAACCAGGCTGCAGTATGTGCCTGGCGATGAATCCAGACGTACTGTCACCGGGCGAACGCTGTGCCTCTACATCAAACCGCAACTTCGAAGGCCGTCAGGGCCGCGGCGGACGTACGCACTTGGTCAGCCCTGAAATGGCTGCTGCCGCAGCTATCGCAGGCCGCTTTGTCGATGTACGTAAGTGGGAAGTCAAAGAAAGAGAGGAGAAAGCACATGGAACCGTTTAAAAAAATTACAAGTGTGGTCGCTCCGCTCGACCGCGTTAATGTAGATACAGACGCTATTATCCCTAAACAATTTTTGAAGCGCATTGAGCGGACCGGCTTCGGGCAATTCCTGTTCTACGAATGGCGCTTTGATGAGCAGGAGAATGTGAATCCGGATTTCGAGTTGAATAAACCGCAATATAAAGACGCACACATTTTGATCGCACGCAATAATTTCGGTTGTGGCTCTTCCCGGGAGCATGCGCCATGGGCACTTTTGGACTATGGGTTCAAAGTGATTATCGCACCATCATTCGCGGACATTTTCCATAATAACTGCTTCAAGAATGGTATTCTACCGATCGTGCTGCCGGAAGAAACCGTGGAACAACTGTTCCAAAATGTTGCGAGTCAAGAAGGGTACGCAGTAACGGTTGATTTAGAGAAGAATGTGATTACTGATGGCAACGACCTCGAAGTTCCATTCAGTGTCGATGCATATCGTCGTGAGTGCCTGTTGCAAGGCTTGGACGATATTGGCGTTACACTGATGCAGGAAGACAAAATCGCCGAATACGAAAAAAGTTATCCAAGCTATTATAAAATCACCCAATAATTAGGAAAGAGAACAGGTGATTATTTTCCTGTTCTCTTTCTTCCGGGTTGTATCACTTGAAAAACTCGTGTGACAATGTCCACGAGTTTTTCTTATTTTATTCTTCCCGCGGAGCCCCATAGTATGGGCCGGGAGTACCAGCAGCATATGGATAGGGCGCAGGATACGGGTAGGGTGATGGATAAGGTGCAGGATACGGATACGGGATATACTTAGGTCTGTTGTAATTATATAAAAGCGGCGTCAAAAACAAGAAAGGGATAATCGGCCAAATACTGCGCTCATCATGTGTATAACCGTGATGATACGAATGTGAAATTGGTTGAGCGTAATACGGATATGCAAACGCGTCCGCTTGATACGGTTCATGAGCAAAAGACGGCTGATGATTGTTTTCGATATTTTCCATAATAGTCCCCCACATTCTCAAAGTAGTTTTCATATGCTACTACACTATGAGAATTGCGGGCGGATGCCCCTGATTTTATTCAAAATAGGCGTGAGCCTATCTTGCGTGATGAAAGTTATTTAGCCTTAGACAATTCATTTGCCAGTCTCTCCAGCTCTTCAAGCGTCTCCTCAAATACATCAAGGGCACGGGAGATAACGTGTGGGTCGCGCAAGTTCACTCCGGCCTGCGCCAATGCATCTAGTGATGGCTTGGCTCCGCCTGTCCTAAGAAAGTCCAAGTACTTCTCCTGTGCCTTTCCTTCTCCCTTCAACAGCTCGTCAGCCAGTACGGTTGCTGCAGAAAAACCGGTAGCATACTGATAGACATAAAAATTCTTATAGAAATGTGGAATGCGTGCCCACTCTACTCCGACAAGTGGATCTATGACAAGCGACGGCCCATAATATTCTCCAACTAGCTTGCGGTATTGCTGAGCTAAGTAGTCGGCTGTAAGCGTCTCTCCTGCCTCCGCCACCCGATGAATATCTCGTTCGAACTCTGCAAGCAGAGTCTGAGTGAACAGTGTGCCCTGAAAAGTATCTAAATAACGATTTAAGAGCGCCGCTTTTTCCTCCGGCTCCTTCGCCTGTGCAATCCATCCGCGTAGCAGCATGGATTCGTTAACGGTTGAAGCTACTTCTGCAACGAACACACCATAGCCTGCATCCAAATAGTCCTGCGTCTCATTGGCGTAATAGGAATGCATTGCATGCCCGAGTTCATGCGCCATTGTTAGCACATCATCCAATCTACCATGATAATTCAGCAGTACATACGGCGGATATCCGTATACGGCTGTCTGATATGCCCCCCCTGTCTTATTCTTGCGACTGTATACATCCATCCAGCGATTCGTGAATGCTTCATCCAATCTGCGTCGATAATCAGGACCTAGCGGCGCTAATCCTTCGCGTACCTTCGTTTTTGCTTCATCCAATGAATACTCCCGATTTTTATCAGGAAACAACGGAACGTATAAATCGTATTTATGTACTGCAGGCAGGCCAAGCAGTTTCTTCCGCAACGCCGCGTAACGATGAAGCAGGGTAACACGTCTTCGAACCGTCGAGATTACATTATCATACACACTCTCCGGTATATCCGCCGCATGCAGCGCAGCATAGCGTGCTGAGGGATAATTCCGTGCCTTTGCATAAGCAATATGCTTGCGCACCTCTCCTTGCAACAGAGATGCAAACGTATTTTGATACTGCCCGTATGTACCGTATGTTGCTTCGAATGCACGACGCCGCAGCTCACGATTCGGAGAAGTAAGCAAAGAAGCATAATTGGTACGGTTTATTTGGATTTTTTTACCATTATCATCCTCGATAGCAGGGAACACGAGATCTGAGTCTAGCAAATACCGATATGTCTGCCCCGCCACACCCGTAGCTTCACCTGTCAATGCAAGTAGCCGCTCTTCTTTCTCTGACAGAATGTGCGCCTTTTCTTTGCGCAATTCACCGATGTATCGCTTGTATCGTTCCAGTTTATTTTCCTGCCTGTATATTTTTTTAAGCTTCGCATCATCCATTGCGGCCAATTCAGAAGCAGTAAACGATGTAGCCAGCGTTAATTTTTGCGCTACCTGACGCACCTTATCAAGCCGTCGCTGGTTCTCTGGATTTACCGTATCGGTATCAAAGAGTAAATGTGCATACGTATATGCTTTTTCAAGCTTTCGCATGATACTCTCTTCTTGATTTAACATCGCATACAATTGCTTTGCATTTGCAAGCTTTCCTTTGTATGCAGCAAGTTTTCCAATTTCCTCCTCCACATGGCGGATGTCTGCCTGCCATGCAGCCTCATTCGGATAAAGACGGCTTACATCCCATGTATCCGCCGTATTTGCTTGCGCTTGCCCCGCTGCCGCTTGCAAAGAAGAAGCCGAGAACCAGTCAATCTGTCCAAGGAACAACAGGACGCATACAATGCCTGTAAGTGTGCCAAACCATATCCTGCGCATACATATCCCTTCTTTCTTATCTGTTGTTAAACATATTTTTAGCAAGTAAGGGATAAAATATTTATTGTGCCTTTTTTCACCTTTCTTTTATAATACATTACCGTACGTATTATCATTAAGGATTTAACCGAGCCTGCAGCGCCAAAAGATGTCTATGATGAATTGCAGACCAAAGGTATTTCGGTAGATGTCCTTATCAATAAGGCAGGGTTTGGGTTGTTTGGAGAGTTTATAGAGCCAAGCCTTGAACAGGAGGTGGAATACGCGAGTGTTACCGCTCTGTTTTGTTCTGGACACGTATCATTTTTTGCAATAAAAAAGATAGATTCCTTTTAACGAATCTATCTTTTTTATTGCCTTCATGGTTTTACTGACGGTTTACTTTACATGTATTCGATGTGTTGATTATGAAAAACACTTATCGATGAGAGCCATGCGAACGAATAAGCCGTTCTGCGCCTGTCGGAAGTAGGCGGCACGCGGGTCTTCATCCACCTCTACCGCAATCTCACCAGCGCGCGGCAGCGGATGAAGAATGATGCTATCCTGCTTCATTTTTGCAAGTATCTTGCGGTCGATGATATATTTACCGCTGGCCTTTTCGTATTCATCAAGTGAAGTAAAGCGCTCTTTCTGAATGCGCGTTTGGTACAATACATCAGCGGTTTCCGCTACCTTCTCCAAATCATGTTCTTCTTCGTATGTAATACCCTTTTCGTCCAAATACTTCTTAACGTATGTCGGAATTTGTACGTTTTCTGGGGCAGTAAAAGAAATGTGAATCCCTTTGTAATTGGCCAGCAAGTATGACAGCGAATGGACGGTCCGCCCGTTCGCTAAATCTCCGATCATGACAACATGCAAGTTATCGAGACGTCCTAATTCTTTTTCAATCGTATACAAATCCAAAAGAGACTGTGTAGGATGCTCGCCCGCCCCGTCTCCAGCATTGAGAACCGGTACAGTAGCCACCGCTGCAGCACGCTCTGCGGCTCCAATATCCGTATGCCGGATGACAATCACGTCGCTATAGCCGGACACAACTCGAATGGTATCCTCAAGTGTTTCTCCTTTAATCGTTGACGAGAATTGGGCCGCATTCTCGGTGCCGATAACTTTGCCGCCAAGACGCGACATCGCTGATTCGAACGATAGACGCGTCCGAGTGCTCGGTTCAAAAAATAACGTTGTCATTACTTTATTACTGTAACAATCACTGCCGCCCTCTTCCACGACTCGCTCCATACGGCGGGTATTCTCGAAAATCTCATCCAGCATTGGACGGGTAAACTGTTTGGCTCCTAATACATGGTATAGTGACACAATACGTCTCTCCTTTATGATGTAATTTTACGTTTCCGTCTTTTCTTCATACGCATAGAAAACCACTCTGACTTACATCAGAGTGGTTGATTTACCATGGTAATGAGAAGGCCCGTTTAACGTCTTTTTTCGCGTTTACCCAGGTCGCCCATTTTGTCTTCGCTTGTTTTCATCCAACGTTTCATCATCGATTCGAAATCTTCTCTCGAATTGTTGTTGGAACGTCCGCCCGAACCACCTCGATGGTCATCGCGCTTCTTAAATGGACGGCGGTCTTCCTTTTTCTCCTCATGAATTCTCATGGTTAAGGAAATTTTACCGTCGCTTTTAATCTCCAGCACCTTAACGGTCACTTTGTCGCCGACTTTGACAAACTGGTTAATATCTTCTACATAAGAGGAGGCGATTTGCGAGATATGAACAAGACCTTGTTTGTTTTCTCCGATATTAACAAAAGCGCCAAAAGATTGAACTCCTACCACGGTACCTTCTAAAATATTGCCGACAGCGATGTTACTCAAAAAATGTTCCCCCTAAAAGAATTTACTATACAATTACTATACATGAAACAAAAAGAATAATAAAGAACTTTGCGTTCTGCGATTTCGGACAAAACGTGCCTTGTTTCTTTATTACATTATTCCCATTTCGACAAAAAGGTACACTTTCCTGCTTATGCTTAAGAATTCTGCGCAACTTCTTCATCGCGATCTTCTTTTACACGTGCGATCCTGTATATGTGAATAAGCTCTTCTCCGGATTCCAGTGTAACTACCGTACGTCCAATCGACCCTTGATCGTTAACTGATAGACTTTCCTGATATGATTCCCATTCTATCGGAAGCATGCGTCCTGCACTTGTCCGAGCTACAAGGTCATGCTCCATTTCGTCTTCAAGGAACACGGCTTTTACTTCATGTGGCTGCACTTTGCGACGACGGATGATGAGGAGTCCTTTTCCGCCACGACCTTGTGCCGTAAATTGGGCAACGAACGTACGCTTGGCGACCCCTTCCTTTGTCACAATCTGCAGGACCTCTTCCCTCTCTGGAGAGAGAATGAATGACCCTACAATCTGCTCGTCTTCTTCAAGCTTCATGCCGCGTACACCAGCTGTATTCCGTCCGGTGAAAGGCACATCGGAAACGGGGAACCGAATCGCCATGCCACCGGATGAGACAAGCAGGAACTCCCCGTCTTCCCGACATAGATGCACCGCTTGAATCCTATCGTCATCCTTCACTTTCGCCGCAACAATTCCACGTTTTTTCTGCGTTTTGCTGTACTCTTCCACTTTGGTACGCTTAACCATACCGCTCTCTGTCACGAATGCAAATGATTCATTTATTATTGTTTCTAATGAGTCTATTGTGTAGGCAGAAACGATTTTTTCTTCCTTGCCAAGCGATACAACATTTACCAGGCTTGTACCGATGTCCTTCCAGCGTCCATCCGGTAATTCATGCACAGACAACTGGTAGAACTGACCATGGCTTGTAAATAAAAGCAATTGATGAATCGTGTTCGTCTTAAAAAGATAACGAACAGAGTCTCCTTCTTTCAGCCCCGTCGTTTCAATGGATGCACCGGAGCTATTGAATGAACGCATTGACGTACGCTTAATATACTGGTCTTCCGTGATTGTCACAATCACGTCTTCAGCAGGAACAGTAATAGAGATATCGACCTCAATGCTCTCAATTTCATCTTCGAGTTCAGTTCGACGATCGCTTCCATACTTATCGCGAATTTCCGTCAGCTCCGTTTCGAGCACCTTGTTCAGCTTCTTCTCGCTCTTCAGGATACCTTCAAAAACCATAACCTTCTTCCGTAACTCTTTTTCTTCTTTTTCATATTTCTTAATGTCAAGACGCGTCAGTTGGTGCAATCGAATATCAAGAATCGCTTCTGCCTGTTCATACGTAAAGTCAAAGCGTTCCATCAAGCGTTGACGTGCGTCTTCCCGTCCATCCGAGTCCATAATTGTGTCAATAACCTGACGCAAAATAGAGATGGCCTTAATAATTCCTTCTACTATATGCAGACGCTTCTGTGCTCGCTCCAAATCATAGGTTGTACGCTTCGTAATGACTTCTTTCTGATGGGCGATATAGGCAGCCAAAATCCCTTTAAGTCCAAGTTGCTGAGGACGTTCATCTGCGATGACGAGCATATTAAAACTATAAGAAATCTGCAAATCGGTTTTTTTGAATAAGTAATTTAGGATGCCATCAATATCAGCGTCCTTGCGTACTTCAAGTACAATACGCAGCCCCTGGCGATCCGTTTCGTCCCGCACTTCCATTAGGCCGTCAACATTTTTCTCCAGGATCTCCTCTTCTATTTGTGTTACAAGCGCTTTTTTCTTGACCGTATACGGTATCTCATCGACAACAATAAGCTGGCGGCCCTGCTTTCCACTCTCAATGTGTGTTTTAGAGCGGATAATGATGCGTCCTGCACCTTTCTCATAAGCTTTGCGAATCTCTTCCTTCCCCTGGATAATGCCGCCGCCCGGCAAATCTGGACCTGGAATGTATGTCATCAGCTCAGCTAGCGAAAGCTCCGGATTGTTAAGCAGGGCCATCGTACCATCAATAACTTCGCGCAGATTATGGGTAGGGATCTCCGTAGCAAATCCGATGGAGATACCCGTTACCCCATTAACAAGCAGGTTTGGAAACCGTGCCGGTAGTACGACAGGCTCTTTGGTGGTGTTATCATAGTTCGGAATGAATTCTACAGTATTTTTTTCAATATCGCGTGCCATCTCCATCGCGATTGGCATCAAGCGCGCCTCTGTGTAGCGCATCGCTGCGGCACTATCGCCGTCAACCGTACCCCAATGACCGTGACCGTCAATGAGCGGCTCACGCATTTTATGCGGTTGTACGAGATTTACCATCGTTTCGTAAATAGATGTATCACCGTGCGGATGATAATTTCCCATCACATCCCCGACCGTTTTCGCTGACTTACGGTATGGACGATCCGGTGTGTTCTTCTCCTTATACATCGAGTACAGCACCCGGCGCTGTACGGGTTTTAAGCCATCCCGTACGTCCGGAATGGCTCTCGAAAGAATAATATAGCGGGCGTAATCGCTGAACCGTGAACGATACACGTCCCGTACACTCATCTGCAAGTACTGTTCATGCGGCAGTGACATCGACTCTTTATTCCTCCTCCATAATAAACTTCACATTGCTCTCAATCCATTCGCGACGCGGTGGTACCTTGTCCCCCATCAGAACGGTAACAATCCGCTCAGCCTCCGCTGCTTCTTCCAAATCAACCTGGATAAGCTTGCGTGATGCAGGATTCATTGTCGTATCCCAGAGCTGTTCGGCATTCATCTCGCCGAGCCCTTTATAACGCTGGATTTCTGCCTGGGCGCCTAGCTTCTTCTGCGCCGCTATCCGTTCCTCTTCTGTCCAGGCATAAACCATCTGCTGTCCTTTCTTGCCCTGTTTGTACACTTTATAGAGAGGAGGCTGAGCGATAAATATCTTCCCTCGCTTGATCAGCTCCGAGAAATATCGGTAGAACAGGGTCAACAGCAAAATCTGGATATGTGCGCCGTCATAGTCCGCATCCGTCATAATAATAACTTTGTCAAAGGCACACTGATTCGCATTAAAATCATCACCAATCCCTGTGCCAAGCACTTCAACAATCGTATTAATCTCTTCATTACCATTCGGTCCGATAATCTCATAGATTTTCTTCTTCTCTACGTTAATCGGCTTACCGCGCAAGCTGAGTACGGCCTGGAAATTGCGGTCGCGTCCGTTAATCGCGGAACCGCCCGCCGAATCTCCCTCTACGATAAATAATTCATTGCGATCGGCATCCTTCTTGCTTGGCGGCGTATATTTATCACTGATCGTGCGCTTGCCTTTCTTTTTGTTCTTCTTGTTCGGATTGCGCAACGCTTCTGCCGCTTTTTTGATTTCTTCTTTGATGCGGCGCGACTCTATGGCCCGTTCGATAATAAGCCTAGCGATATCCGGATTCTCTTCCAGGAAGAAACTCATCTTCTCGCTTACAAATGCTTCAACTGCTGACCTTGCTTCCTCACTTCCGAGCTTGTCCTTCGTCTGACTCTCGAACTGCGGATCATCCATTCGGATGCTAAGCACAGCCATCAGTCCTTCGCGGTAGTCATTTCCTGTCAGATTTTTATCGTTTTTCTTCAGCATCGCGTTCTTGCGTGCATAATCGTTGCACACTTTCGTAAACGCATTGCGGAAGCCTGAAACGTGCGTTCCTTCATCAATTGTAGGAATCGTATTGACATAGGAAAGCAGGTTCTCTGATGTATTGTCGTTATACTGAAACGCCAGCTCAATCTCAACACTTTCCTTTTCACCTTCAAAATACACCGTATTGTGCAGCGTATTCTTACCGTCATTCAAAAATTCGATAAACGCCTTAATACCTTCACTGAAATGAAATGTCTCTTTCTCCGGCGCGCCCGGGCGCATATCCCGTAGGTGAATGGCAACGCCTTTCAGCAGAAATGCATTATCACGGAGACGTTCGCGTAATACGCTATGTTGAACGTTCGTATCACTGAAAACGCGTCGATCAGGCATGAACGTTACCTTCGTTCCTGTTTTGCGGGTCGTACCTACAATATCAAGACCGGTTACAGGGTGTCCGGCTTTGAATTGACCGTCCGCCTCTTCTACGTATTCGAAGCGTTGGCGATAGATATTCCCGTCGCGGTAGATCTCCACCTCTAGCCATTCAGACAGCGCATTCACTACGCTTGCTCCGACTCCGTGCAATCCCCCAGATTTCTTATACCCGTCGCCACCGCCGAATTTTCCGCCGGCGTGTAGTACGGTGAATACGACTGTCGGCGTCGGAATTCCTTCATCTTTATTAATGCCGGTTGGAATACCACGGCCATTATCCTCGATGCTAATGCTTCCATCCGGATGAATTGTAATCTTAATTGTATCGCAATAGCCTGCCAACACTTCATCCTTAGAGTTGTCAATAATCTCCCAGATGAGATGGTGCAGGCCGCGACTTCCAGTCGAGCCGATATACATTCCTGGTCTGACACGAACGGCGGTCAGCCCTTTCAGGACGCGAATATCATCATCGCTGTATGCTGGTATGGTTGGTGATACGTTTTGACGACTCAAGTCCTTCCCCTCCTGTTTCTTTCATTCAATGTACTGGTTTTTATGGCGAAAAGCAATATCCGCCCATTTCCCTGCCGACCTTTTCCTTTTCATTATACACAAAAGCAGAATATTTGTTCGTCCTTTTCTTGATTTTGCTCTCGAAATTTTATATTTGATAAGAAAAACTCGCGGGTGTTGCCGCTCGTCCTTTTTCCACATAGAAGCCAAACGGCCGCTTTATGTCACTTCGGGCGGATCGACAAAACATCTAGGCATCTCGGATGAGGGAGACAGTTGTCGGTCTTGTTCGCCCACCGTGCCACGCACTTCCTAGGAAAAAGCAACGTTTGACACACACCTCGCGCGTTTTTCAATTGATACGATTGAAGAAACGATATGTCGCTTTCTTGCTTTACAGCGACATATCGTTTCTGATCCATGAAAAAAAGAAGGGGCGGAACCATCCGCACCTTCCTCAATATGTACTATTTTACGATGCATGTGGCTATAATCTCATGCAAGTGTGCGGCTGCCTGCTTTGGATCTGGCTGTCCAACAATTGCCGAGATAACCGCTACGCCATCGGCCCCCTGCTTCATTACTTCGGAACAATTGTCGCTCGTAATGCCGCCAATACCGACAATCGGAATATCCGAGAAAGTACGAATCTCACCGATTAAAGCCGGAGTAACCGGGTCTCCGGCATCGGATTTACTACCGGTAGCATATATCGCACCGACCCCAAGATAATCTGCTCCCTGTGCAAGCGCCCAGTGCGCTTCCTCGACCGAAGATGCTGAAACACCAATGAACATACGCTCCTTAGTCAACTTACGGACTTCGCTCGCCGGCAAGTCATCCTGCCCGACATGAATACCGTCCGCATCCAGTAGCATCGCTACATCCACACGATCGTTAACGATAAATGGAACACCATGCTCACGGCATAGCTCCCGCATTTTCTTTCCAGTTTCCAACACATGCTGAAGCGGCGCATGTTTCTCGCGTAGTTGTACAGCCGTAGCTCCCCCGGCAATCGCCAGACGTACCGTTTCCAACGCACTTCGGCCGCCAATCTCTTCAATTCCAATTACAAGGTAGACCGCAAGTTTATTTTTCCATGTTAGGTTATCCATTGCTGTCACTCTTTCTTTCTGTTTATTTTCGCTCTACGCGCACCATGGATGCAACCTGCTCTTCGTCTATGCTATAGAGCATGTCCAGCAGTGCAGTCTGATAGGAACCCGGGGCGGATACCGTCTGTCGTGCCAGTTCGGCAGCTACGCCATATATCGCAAGCCCTGCCGCAGCTGCAAGCGCATCATCTTTCTCCACAGTAGCGAATGCGCCAATGATGGAGGTGAGCAGACAGCCTGTCCCTGTGATGCGAGTAAGCATTTCATCTCCGTTATGAACGGTATATAGCTCATTCGGTCCAGCGACTACATCTACCTTGCCGGTAATCGCAACAACTGTATTCAGTGTTTTCGCCGCTTTTCGGGCCAGCGCCTCAACATTTCCGCCTGCTTGACCGGCATCCACGCCTTTAATCTCCCATGCTTCTCCTATTACATTGGCTACTTCCGCCGCATTGCCCCGAATAATCGCGATATTTATTTCTTCAACGATACGACGCGCCATTTCGGTACGGAATGGTGTAGCGCCTGCACCCACCGGATCGAATACAACAGGTACACTGTGCTCGTTGGCAGATTTCCCGGCAATTAGCATCGACTCTACCGTTTCCTTGGTCAATGTACCCATATTCAATACGAGTACACCAGCGATTTTAGCCATATCTGCCACTTCTTCCGGCGCATAGGCCATCACCGGTGAAGCGCCGATCGCAAGCAATCCATTCGCCGTAAAATTAGTAACCACTTCGTTTGTAATATTATGTACGAGTGGGCTTTTCTCGCGTAATGCGACGAGCAACGCCCCGAATTGTTGGTGTAGTGTCATGGTCGCAAACCCCTTTTCATATGGACTTGTTTGTTATTATGATACTTCTTTTCCCCGTATAAAACCACTGGTCTGCCAACGGAAATCTTAATATAATCTTAACGCAGACCAAACAAAACACTTACACAATTATAGTAAGATGGGCTTTGGATTGATCTCCACAATCATACCACACACTGTGGTAACTCCATTCTCATTAGGTCCCGACATTGTACGGGACCGCTTTTTTAACATAAATATAATGTAGGCTACATACAGGCTTAGCATTATATCTATATACTAAGGGTAAGCATAGTCTTGTCCTGTGCCTCTTTGCCCGAGCGTAAGAGCGTATGGACACACCTCTTTTCTGTCGAGTCCTTAGGGGCTCTTTTTTCTTCTTTTCAGTCGTAAAAAGTGTAAAAGTGAAAAGCTAAGTGTGCCGCCAGATTTCCCTCTAAAGATAAAATGGCGTATAATAGGCGACAATACAAGCCCTTTTATTCTAAGCAATCCAAGGAGTGAACCCAAATGAAATGTAAAATTACAAGAAACGCTGCGAAAAAAATTAACGAAATCATGGCGCAAGAGGACTCAGAGGGAAAATTGCTGCGCGTAGTTATTACCCATACACACGGCACTCATGCCCATTATGGCCTCGATCTTGATACGCCTGGCGAGAACGATGAGGTTGTACATACTGATAAAGAAATCGATGTGCTTCTCGACAAAACTCAAGATCTACTTGATGGAGTCAAAATTGATTATCTGTATTTACCGGAAGAAGGCTTCGTTATTACCAATCCAAGCAAAGGTAACCACGGTGACCATTAATCCTGTGCCTTTACTGATAAGAAGAACTCGCAGACGCCCGTGAGTTCTTCAAGTGATACAATCGAAAAAAAACGGGTCCATTCGCACTGCGAGGGCCCGTTTTTTGTCTTATTTCTCCATCCACTCCAGGTTCGGAGTCGCTACCAGTTCCGGGTCTAATCCATGTGTACAGGCATATTCCCGTACCCACTCGTTAATCCACCGCTGCGTCTCTTCGTATTTACGGATAATCTCCTGAACATTTAATGCTTCTGTCTCTTCCACACTGTCTATGCCCTTCTCCTGCATGCTCATGGCGCGCAAGCTGGCCTTTACATTGTTCTCTATCTTAGCGAACGCGCTAATGTAACGAATGACACTGGCCTGATCGGACCGGTGCAATCCTTTTTTTACATAGCGGTCGGTTAAATTCGACAGACTTTCATTAAACTCGGTCTGGCTCATCTCTCCTTCATAGATACGCTGTTTCACATCGTCTATGTATAGTTTAATTTTTTCCGACTCTACTAAATCCTTAAAAAGGAGATTGAACACTGAGTCACTAATCTGCTTTCTTTTTTTCATTTTTATTGTGTATTTATTCTCCGTACCCATGTTCGTTCACCTCATTTCTCTACTATTATAATACTATGAAAATGTACACAAAAACAGCCATTTCAACGCATTGAAATGGCTGTTTAGTATGATAAATATGCAACCCACTAAACATTTAGTCATACTTCTCATCTTCTATTCTTGTTTTATCTTCTATTATATATTCCAATTCCGTTTCAAAGTTCAAATATAGCGGCACAGGAAGCTCCTCCGTAATTTTTTCGACTTCCGGCAACACAAGAGCCTCATCAAGCGTAGCGGGGCGAGGTTTGAGAGTATTGAACCATATCCTGAATGCCTCGATAAAAGCGTAAAATGATTCTTCAAAACGATTTGCATCTTCCTCTGCTTCTTCCTGATCGTCGCTATGTTGCATCCGAGACCAATTCCCCTGCATATGCTCAAATGCTTCCCACATCTTTTCCATATGTATGCCTCCTTAATATGCAATGGTTCTATCCTTTTATTCCCTTCCCTATTTTGTTAGAAACAACTCTGGTTGCCTACCATCTCCTATGATATAATCCCCATGTATATAGACTTAAAACCTAGGGAAGCGGGTAGGTGCGTTCATGATGAGAGTAAAAGATTTAATGACACCGGATGTAATTACAATCGCTCCGGCCACAACGATTCAAGAAGCGGAATCTATCATGAAAGAGAAAAATATCCGTCGGCTTATCGTCGTCGAACAAGAAAAGGCAGTCGGCATTATCGTACATCGCGAAATGATTATTTCGCTCCAATCGCCAACCATCTTGAAAGAGACGCCTGTAGAATGGATTATGACAAAAAATTTGATTACAATACGACCGGATGCATCAATTACTGAAGCGATTCAAACAATGCGCAAATATAAAATCAACTCGCTTCCGGTAGTGGAAGGTGACAGTCTGGTCGGCATTATCACCGTCGTTGACTTGCTACACGAGCTTACACGTCGCTTGGAAGCCGAAACAACCGCATAAAAAACAATTTTAGCAAAACAAAGAATGCGTAGACAAGGTGTGTTATAATAAATATAAGCCACAAGACAAAAAGCGAGAAGGTCTATTATCTACGCTGAAAATTTTCTACTGAATGGAGCTGCTATTCCTACATGGCATGTGGACAAGCAAAGGGGGCTCCGCAATGAAAGAAGAGACACTTACCTTACTTCAAGACATGACCGACCGGTATAAGGCGATATATGAGCATCTAGAATGCGAACTGTCGACTACAGCAAAACAGCGTCTCGCCTTACGTCTGACGAGTCAGCAAATTAGACGGCTTGAAAGTTTACTATCTACCAGGAATAACTAACTTTCACAGGGAATGAACGGAGCGGATTTTCCGCTCCGTTTTTTGCTACACTCAGCAGGTATTCATTTTGTGACCATTCCTTTCAAAACAAATGCCACATTAGCTGGGCGCTCTGCAAGACGCCGCATAAAATATGCGTACCAGTCGTTGCCGTATGGGACATATACGCGCATTTTATATCCTTCACGTGCCAGTGACAACTGTAACTGTGTACGGATACCATATAACATTTGAAACTCGAAGTGCGTATGCGGTATACGATGTTTTAAAACGACTCTCTTCGTATAATCGATGATATGCTCATCATGCGTGGCAACAGCCGTATAGCTTCTGCTTAATAGATGCTGCTTGATAATACGCTTGTAGTTGTCATCGACATCTTTCTTATCGGGATACGCCACTTTTGAGGATTCTTTGTATGCTCCTTTTACCAACCGAAGCGGTACACCACGTAACGCTTTTACATCTGATTCAGACCGATATAAATAGGCCTGAATGACTGTGCCGACGTTATCATATTCCTTTCTCAATTCGTGAAGCATATTCAATGTCTGTTGACAGTGACTATAATCTTCCATATCAATGCGGACAAAATTACCATACTGTTTTGCGCGTTCCAAGATACGGTGCATATTCTCACGGCACATAACAGTGTCGATATCGAGGCCCAGCTGCGTCAATTTCAGCGATAGATTGCTATCCACGCCTGCTTGATGTATTGCATCCAGTGTCTTAATGCAATAATCGGCAGATTCTATCGCCTCCCTACGACTACGCACAAACTCCCCGAGATGATCTAGCGTGCAAGTCAATCCTTGTGCATTCAATTCTTTTACTTTACTAATTGCTTCCCGGATCGTTTCTCCGGCAACAAAGCGACTTGCTCCATAACGTAAGCCCCATTTTTTCGCCGCACGATTCATCGAGTAATTTTGCGAGAGAAACAAAAAGAACCGTTTTATCGCTGCCTCTAGTATCATTGTTCGTTTTCCCTCCTTTTAGCTGTATAAGAGAATTGCGCTTTTCCGTTCCCGGCAGTATAATAACAAGGGTAAAGCGTTTACAACTTTGTAAATCCGCTCGTTGTTATTGTACATATGTGTTAAATCTGTAGATTAGGTGGACACGCATGCGAAATCAACCTTTTTCTTTCTATAACCCTTTTCTCTATGAGATTATGCAACCGAGCTCTTTCTTGCCTCATCATCCTTGCAAGGTGCAGGCAAAAGAATCAGCCCGTCTGTTTGAGGTCATCTCAGCAAACCCTGAAGTAACCGATATTGAAGTATTATCAGATGCGAACGAATCAATCGGATACGTATCGACGGAGGCGATTGTGTTAGCCTCCACACGCGCACTCAGGGAATGTTTCGCATTTTATAACAACGTTCTGCAGACGGTTGACGACTCCTTGACAATCGTTAATGCAGAAGGAACTGTAGTTAATTGGAACAAACAAGCTGAAACCATGTACCAAATTCCATCAGAAGATATTCTGCATCATCATATTACGCGCCATTTCAAAAAAGATGCAGTCATGCTACTCAAAAGCATTCATGATGGTTCATCCATTGCCCGACATTACAATCAGCCGCGTGCGGGAGCACACGTATTGGTTAATACATCGCCTGTTATGCTGGACGGACAGATTATCGGGGGGATTTCCGCCGAAAAAGACATTAGTGATGTGGTACGCCTGCATGACCAACTATCAAATACGACTGCACATCTGCATGATCTGGAAACGGAGTTATACACCGAACAGCAAGAAGACCCCTTCTATAAAATCAAGGGGCGCAGTGCTGCCATTATGCAGGCGATGCAGTTGACAAGAAAAGTAGCTCATACAGATGCCACGCTTCTTATCACTGGAGAATCCGGCGTAGGTAAAGAACTGTTCGCCGAAGCGGTACACCGCGCAAGTCCGCGGGCAGGCGGCCCTTTTATCGCGCTTAATTGTGGAGCTATTCCGGCGGCGCTGTTTGAAAGTGAGCTGTTCGGTTACGAAAAAGGGGCTTTTACCGGAGCCATTCATGAAGGAAAAAAAGGAAAAATGGATGCGGCCGAGGGCGGTACCCTGTTTCTGGATGAAATCGGGGAACTCCCGCTTGATCAGCAGGTTAAACTACTGCGTGTCCTACAGGAAAAGCAGTTCTATCGCGTGGGTGGACATAAGCCTATCGCAACAGATGTGCGCATCGTAGCGGCGACAAATCGGGACCTTGAAACAATGGTGGAAGCAGGCCAATTCAGACAAGATTTATTCTACCGCCTTAACGTAGTCTCGGTGCCCATTCCGCCACTGCGCGAACGAAAAGAAGACATTCCCGAGCTGGCCCAGCTATTTCTTAAAGAATTCGCCGTGAAATACGGAAAGCCACTCCCTGAACTGGCACCCAAAACACTCATTTTACTGCTTGACTATGCCTGGCCAGGCAATATCAGGCAATTGCGAAACCTGATGGAAAGACTTATCATCTTAACGGATCAGGAGCGGATTGAGCCTGAGCATCTGCCTGAAGGCTACCAGCCGAACCAATTACCTTTTGCAGCCCAAACGCCAGCAGCAAGACCGCTTGCAGCTCGCAGCGAGTATGATGAACTAGTAGAAGCGCTCCGTACAACGTACGGCAATAAGTCTGCCGCCGCACAATTGCTCGGTATCTCGCGCGTAACACTGTATAATCGAATGAAAAAATATAACATGGAAAAAGGATAACAATAAAAAGAACTCGCGGGCGTTTTTCAAGCGATACGATCGAAAAAAGGCAAGGGAACTTTATACAGTCCCTTGCCCTTTTTATCCCTCCCCACTCCGTCCTCTTAAAATGCTGCGCGGATAATTTCTTTTACGTCTTCGAGCGTAGCTTTACGTGGATTGGTTAACGCGCATGCATCTTTCATTGCATTCACTGCCAATAACTCAATATCTTCCTCTTTTGCGCCCAGCTCGGCAAAGCCGGAAGGAATACCTACATCACGCGCCAGCATTACGATAGCATCCAGCGCCCGTTCCGCCGCTTCGCGCATGGATAAGCCATCAATATTCTCTCCCATCGCTTCCGCAATATCAGCAAAGCGATCAGCACGGGAAATGAGGTTGAACCGCTCAACATGTGGCAGAAGAATCGCATTGCAGACGCCATGCGGTAGATTGTAAATACCGCCAAACTGATGGGCAATCGCATGAACATATCCCAATGAGGCATTGTTAAATGCCATACCAGCAAGGAATTGGGCATATGACATATTTTCGCGTGCTTGCAAGTTTTCACCATTCGCTACCGCGACCCGCAAATTCCGGCTAACTAACCGAATCGCCTGAAGAGCGCAGGCATCGGTAACGGGCGTAGCGGATGTCGACACATATGCTTCTACCGCATGGGTAAGCGCGTCCATTCCGGTTGCCGCTGTAAGTCCTGCCGGTTTTTTTACCGTTAATAACGGGTCATTAATAGAAACCGTTGGGGTAACATGCTTGTCCACAATCGCCATCTTTACTGAACGGGACGTATCAGTAATAATACAAAAACGCGTCATCTCACTTGCCGTCCCTGATGTCGTATTCACTGCAAACAACGTTACCATTGGCAGAGCTGAACGGTCTACACCTTCATAATCATGAATTCTACCGCCATTCGCCGCAACCAACCCGACGCCTTTGGCACAATCATGCGAGCTTCCCCCACCAAGTGAGATAATACAATCGCAATTCTCCGCCTGATATGCTGCCAATCCTTCTTCTACGTTCTTGTCAGTCGGATTAGGCTCGGCACCCGGGAAAATCGCAACCGAAAGCCCCGCCTCTTCTACATACGAAGCAATTTGGTCTGCCACTCCGAATTTGTGAAGGCCTGCGTCTGTTACAATCAACGCCTTCTTCTTGCCATACGATTTCATACGTTCTCCGATTTCTTTCGCCGCTCCCATTCCCATTAAATTAACTGTGGGCATGTAAAATCCGAACACTTGGTTTTCCATCGTATCCTCTCCTTTTTCACAATAGATATGAAGCGCTTTCTTTTTTATTGCAATACTACCGATCTTCTCCTACTATAAAAATAAGGGCCTAAAATAACTTCCGGTGTCCCTCCTTTCTGTACTGCATCCGTTATCTAAACTATCGCAAAGTCTATGCCAACTTTTCAGATTAATCTAAATAGTTAGTTGTTGACTGGTAGTTCGACAGAAAATATGACTCTACGTTTTTGACAATACGCTGATTCACGAGTATAAACAACAAAATCCCGGCTGTATGTGCCGATTTTTCGGCAAACACGGCCGATATTTCGGGAAACGGAGGAGTAACCATGCGAATTTCTAAATTTGCCGCACCGGAAATTATTTTTGGGTGGGGTGCCCTGCAACAGGCAGGAGAATGCTGTCGGCGCATCGGTGCCAATAATGTATTTATCGTCAGTGATCCGGGCGTAGTGGAAGCCGGCTGGACGGAACAAGTCCTCGTTGCCTGCCAGGACAGCGGACTTTCCTATGAACTATTCCACCATATTACCGCGAATCCAAAAGATTATGAGATTGAGGAAGGAGTACGACGCTACCGGGAGAGTGAGTGTGATGCCGTACTCGGCATCGGGGGAGGCAGCGCCATGGATGCTGCGAAAGCGATTGCGATTGTTGCCACCAATGGCGGAACGATCCATGAATTCGAAGGGGCTGATAAAATTAAATCCCCTCTTCCACCGCTGTTGATGGTTCCTACCACCGCCGGCTCTGGCTCCGAAGTCTCCCAGTTCTCCGTCATCATCGATTGTTCACGTAAGATTAAAATGACGATTGTATCCAAGTCTCTTGTACCCGATATCGCTATTATTGACCCGCAAACACTTGTTACAAAAAACGCTGACTTAACCGCTGAGACCGGCATGGATGTATTGACCCATGCAATTGAAGCATATGTAAGCGTAGCAGCGACGCCGCTGACAGATGTACAGGCACAAAACGCCATCTCGCTTGTTGCCAAGCATTTGCGTGCTTCTACTGCTTCCCGTACGAACCGCGAGGCCAAAACAGCTATGTCAATGGCCAGTTTGCAGGCAGGGCTCGCCTTCTCCAATGCAATCCTCGGCGCAGTACATGCGATGGCTCATGCGCTTGGAGGCTATCTGGACATGCCCCACGGTAAGCTGAATGCCATTCTCTTGCCTTACGTAATGGAATATAATTTCCTGGCAGCGCCGGAGCGGTTTATGGATATCGCATCACTTATGGGGCAGAATGTCAACGAGATGACGACCGCAGAGGCCGCCCGGCTGTCGGTCCGCCATGTCCGGCAACTGGCATCGGATATTGGTATTCCCACGCGCTTATCGGATATTGGCTTTACGGAAAATCTGGTGTCGGTCATGAGCAAAGCTGCAAGTGAAGATGTTTGTCTCATCACTAATCCTCGCGATATTGAAACGAGAGATATTGAAATGATTTTTCGGCAGGCGTTATAAGAGCTTGTTCAAAAAGGAGGACAAACAGAGCAGTGAAGTTCAAGGCGCAGTAGACCCGAGCAGTGGAGCGGAGGGGAGACTACGTGAGCAGCGGAGGGGCAACAACGCAGAAATTCGCAGTGCTGTTTCCCGGACTTTTTGAACTTCCTTTATAAGGAGTGGTTCCATGAGCGAGTCAAAGCAAGATATCATTGCGCTTTTAACCGGATTGGAATCTTCCAAGCGCAATTACTATACGGAATTAAAAAAGCATTTGCGGCAAATTGAAAAGAAAAATATGCAATTAGAAATCATCAATCAGGTGGTCAAAAGCTTCAATGTCGATATGTCACTAGATGATATGCTAGAAAACGTGGCGGATAAACTGAAGGAAATCTTCGCACTTGATTGTCTCTCCTTATCCTTATTCGAAAACGATCAACTTATCGTAAGCAATTTCTTTCCACGCAATCAAGCGGCACTTCTGCCGGGAACTGTGCTTCTGCCTGATCGATCGCTATGCTGGAAAGTAATAAACGATAAACAAGCATGCTATCATACCGCTCCCTCAACTGGCGGAGACATTCGCTATTTGGAAGAAACAATTTTCATCAGCTCACAAATCGCTGAAACAGTGTTCATCCCGCTGTTCAGTAAAAATCGGCCAATCGGCGTGCTAAGTGTAGGAAGCGCTTCATCCGGCGCGTATAATGATTCAGATCTTCTTTTTCTTCAGCAAGTAGCCGATCAACTCGCCGTCTGTATCGAGAATGCCCGGCTATATAACGAGGTATTACAAAGCAAACGGGAGTGGGAAAGGACATTTAGTGCTGTAACAGATATGCTTCTATATGTAGATTTGGATTTTCGTGTCGTCCGTTTCAACCAAGCCGTGCTCGAATTTCTTGGACTTGCCGAGGAATTCGTATATGGCCGGAAGTGCCATGAATTACTTCGGCCTCCTTCTCATGACTGGTCGTCTTGTCCACTAACTGAATGTTATCGAACAAAGCAGACTGCGTACCAGCAGCTTCCTCTTATTGGAAACCGAATTTGCGATGTATTCGCTTATCCTGTTCTTGCTGAGGATTCTGTCATGTATGGAGTGATTCTCTACATAAAGGATGTTACGAAAAAACTGCACATTGAGGCGCAGCTCATTCAATCAGGAAAATTGGCCGCTATCGGTGAGATGGCGGCCGGCGTTGCCCACGAGCTGAATAATCCGCTTACAGCCATTCTAGGAAATACGCAGCTTTTGCTGCGGGAGTCTCAGAAGGAAAGCCTGGATGCTCGTCTGCTGGATGATATTTTCACCTCCGGGAAACGATGCAAACTTATCATTCAAAATCTTCTCACGTTCTCCCGACAGGAAGAATATATGTTTGAGCCATGTTCATTGAATCAGGCCGTACAGCAAGTCTTAAGCCTTGTACGCTATCAGATTGAACGAAACCATATCTCTTTTACGATAGAACTAGAGTCCAATTTACCTCCTATAGAGGGAAATATTCAGCAAATCGAACAAATTATCATCAATCTGCTGCTGAACGCAAAAGATGCTATTCTGACGCGGAACGTCAAGGCCGGACATATCCATATTCGTACGGAAACAAAAGAGAAAAAAGGCCATCCACATATCTTCATGCATATTACCGATAATGGCTGCGGAATTGAAGATAAAAACAAAAGTGAGATTTTCAACCCTTTTTTCACCACGAAGGCAGTAGCGCAAGGTACAGGTCTTGGGCTTTCGGTAAGTCTTGGAATCGCACGGGCTCATGGGGGCACAATCGAGGCGGAGAGCGAAAAAAACCAAGGGAGCCGTTTTACTCTTATCTTACCGGCATGCTCTAGTAATCATCCTGATAGTATAGAAAACAGGGAGGAGTCACAATGAATGGATTGCTCATCGTAGACGATGAAATACAAGTCCAAACCTTTTTTTCCTACTTGCTCCGTAAAAAAGATATTGCCCTTTCCTTTGCTGGAAATGCTGCTGAGGTAAGTACCGCACTTGAAAAAAACATCTATCAAGCAGCTCTTGTCGATTTGAAATTGCCGGATAGTAACGGCCTTGATATTCTCAAGACAATCAAAAAACGTATGCCTGCCTGCCGTGTAATCATTATGACCGGATACAGCACGGTCAAATCGGCTTTGGAAGCCATTCGCTTGGGTGCAGAAGATTATATTGAAAAACCGTTTGACGATATTAATGAACTGGAGACGCTTATCGACAGCCTGTTTACTACTCCGGCTACCCAGCGTCAGACGGACTTAATGCAACTGGCAGAGCAGACAGGATTCATCGTCGGCACCAATCCAGACATGTATAATTTGCTTTCCCTGGCCTATAAAATCGCCCGTAAAAATATTACGGTGCTCATTGAAGGCGAGACAGGATGCGGTAAAGAAGTGCTCGCCCGCTTCCTTCATGAAGCAGGCATGAGAAATTCTCAGCCGTTTGTAGGTGTGAACTGTGGTGCTTTTACAGAAACGCTTCTCGAAAGCGAGCTATTCGGCCACGAGAAAGGCGCTTTTACCGGGGCGCTTCACTCGCGTAAAGGTTTATTTGAAGCTGCCAGTAAAGGCACTTTGTTCTTTGATGAAATCGCCGACGCTTCTCCCGCCATCCAGGTAAAACTATTGCGTGTACTTGAAACAAGGGAATTCATGCGTATCGGTAGCGAACAAATCCGGCATACGGATGCACGTATTATTGCTGCCTCCCACGCCAATCTTGAGCAAGAAGTAGAGTATGGACGATTCCGCGAAGATTTGCTATACCGGCTCAATGTTGTAAAACTGGTCGTTCCGCCTCTTCGAAATCGAAAAGAAGACATTCCTTATCTTGTAAGACACCTTATTCGCCGTCATCATATGGATGAGAATGCTTTTGCCCCTGAAACACTTTCTGTTATGCAGGAATACGACTGGCCCGGCAACATCCGGGAATTGGCAAACGTAGTAACGCGGGCTCTTGCATTATCGGAAGGTGAACCAGGGCCGATTACACCCGACTACTTACCTGCTGCCATCGTAAAGCAGCAGATGATTTCATTTTCTCCATCTATAGAGAAACCTGAGCAAAAAAGTCCCCTCTCCAAGCCTTCGCTTGAGGAATATGTGGAGGAATGGAAACGCGAACTACTAACGCAATGGAAAAATAGCTCAAGCACTGACTTGCCTGCCGTCATGGACCGGATAAAGGAACTTGAAAAAACCATCGGTGCCGCCTTTGTTGGACGGGCATTAAAAGAATCATGGGGGAACCAGCAAAAAGCATCTCGCCTGCTTAATATTAGCGTCCGCAAACTCCGCTACTTGCTACATGAGAAAGGAAAATAGGTAAAAAGCTGAAAAGCCTTTGCCATATATATGCAAAGGCTTTTCAGCTGTACAGAAAGGATTTTCTGAAAAAATACAGAATCAATTCTTTAGTTAGGGCTTGCATTATCAAGAATTATGAAGGAGGATTCATTTGCTTGAAAAACTATTGATAATATGCATATTTACTTTGATTATACATATGATTGATACTTTTGCTTACTCAGTGAGAATCGCCGGTATTCGCACAGGGAAAATTGCGATCGCCCTTTCCGTATTCAGCATAATTGTCATCGTATCTAGAACATCTAATATGGTACAGGCACCTCTTACAGGAAGCCTGGTAGACATGGCCAAACGTACAGGTGATATCGCCGCTTTGGAAAGCCAGTTCCGCGTTATTTTGCTTTCAGCCTCCTTAGGAACCGTGATCGCCGCTCTCTTGCTTCCTACTTTTGTTTCCGTGATGTCCAGGGCGATCGTTCATTTAGAGATGGCTGGCTCCGTACCCCAATTGGTGAGAAACGTATCCACAGTACACCATATGAAAATAGCAAGAAAGCATTTTAAGCTCCCCCGCTGGGAAACGTTGTCCCGTTTACGCATAGGCGGTGTACCAAAACGCATTTTGTTACTGAATATGCTAGCTGCAATGATTTATGCCGATAGCGTCCTTGCCTGCCTGTATGCCTCATTGCTTAAGCCAGAGTATAGCTCTATCGCACTGACATCTACAGGATTAATCAACGGTTTTTCCACCATTATTTTAACTGTGTTCCTTGATCCGCAAATAGCGATTTTGACGGATAAAGTCATGAAAGGAACCGAGAAGAAAGACAGCATCAATAAAATGGTCGGCGTCCTGACCCTTTCAAGATTTGTGGGGACAGTTCTTGCTCAGCTATTCCTTGTTCCGTTTGCTTATTATATCGCCTGGCTAAGCCAGTTTTTCGCATGAATAAAAAACGAATCCGAAAAGTCGGAGCTTACCTTGATTTCACAACTTTACCACTTAAGGCATCTATGTATTCTACATAGTAGTCATCCAGTGGAGCGTATACTAGCATTGGCTGTTTCGCTTTCTGATCAAGCATATGCGGCCAAATATACTGAAGCTGTAACGGATGGCTTTCGAGGTATATAGATGCTACCTTATCCCTGTCAATTTTCTTGCTACTGTCCGGTAGAACGGATTGTAGCGGGATATACAACGAGACCTGCTCTATCTTACCCGTAGCTAAATCAATCCATGCATGGATGGCTCGATTCGTAATGGGTCATTTTTTCTGCCGGGGCACAGGTCGCAACCACCCGACCATTTGTTACTATAGTAAGTGAATTCTATATAGTTACATGGAAAGATAGTCACTTCTAGAATCTTGAATAATGGTAGCCATTTGGCGGATTCCCTCCCTAATTTCTAGCAAGGAAGCATATGCGTAGGATAACCGGACATACAACCCTGATTCTTGGGCATAAATCGTACCTGGATTGAGAAGAATCCTTTTTTGTAACGCTTTATTGAAAAGCTCCTTTGTTGATAGCTTGGCATTTATTTTTAACCAAATAAAAAAACCACCATCCGGTACATCCCATGTAGCTACATCGCTCATATACGTTTCTAACGCTTCGATTGCTACTTTCTTTCGAATGGTAAGCTGTTCCCTGACAGACGTCAAATATTGATCATATAAACCACTTGCCAGCCATTCGGCTGCAACTCTTTGGGATATTGAACCAGAACCGTAATCAGTCTGCATTTTTATATCAGATAATCGTTCGATTACAGGTTCCGGTCCGGCAATCCAGCCGATTCGTAGACCTGGACTTAACGTTTTAGACAAGCTACCAACATACAATACGTGCCCATGTCTATCTCTCGCTTTGAGAGGAGCTGGTGGTGGTTCACTAGTCCATAACTCTCTATAAATATCGTCTTCAATAATCGGAAGTCGTTCTTCTTCACATACCTGTAGAAGTTCCTGACGCCTCTCTTCTGACATAAGAATGCCTGTCGGATTATGAAAACAGGGAATTGAATAAAGGATCGCTTTGTTTTGCTGGGTTCTTTGTGCAGCAATAAACTCTGGCAAAAGGCCTTGTTTATCCATAGGCAAGCCTGTAAGCTTCATTCCTGCTGATTGAAATACATGCAGCGAGTAAAGGTAAGAAGGTTGTTCAAGCAGTACGGTTGATCCTCTATGCAAAAGCCCTACCGAAATTAATTGCAGCGCCTGTAACGCTCCGGAGACAATTAAGATGGAAGACGGTGAAGCTTCAATCCCTATCGTTTTTACATAGTTGCTTAACGCCTGACGCAAAGGCAAAAAACCCTTGGGCTCTTCATAACCCAAAATCCCCATTTTTTCTGTTACTCTTTGCATAACAAGTTTCATCTTATCCAACGGAAAGATATCAGAAGACAGCTCTCCCTTGCTGAGTTGAATAAGACGTTTATTCGATTCATCCTTATTAATTTCTTGAACAATAGCTTGGCTTGGTTGGTATAAACCAGACTTTAGATATGTATTCCAATCCGGTGGAGGATTGGTAGCCAGTAATGTCCACGTATTGTTGACTACGAACGTTCCCATCCCCATTTTTCCTTCGATTAATCCATCAGCCATTAACTCATCCAGGGCAGTGATGATAGTACTTCGATTCACCCCAAATGTTTTGGCTAGCGTACGCTGACTTGGAATTTTACTTCCAACCGGCCATTCACCATTAGCAATTTTTCCTTTGATAACGTCTACAATTTGCTGGTATTTAGGAGGTTGCTTACTCAGCTTCCATTTATCGGTATCCATCCAAACAAGTTCCTTTCTTCTTTTATCTTGCAAAGTGGTTGGGTTCATTATTTTTTAACTGGTTGAAGATATTTTATCAATCCTTGATTAACATATAAAGTATTACACACAAGGATGAATACTGGTTGGGTTATAAGAAGAAAGGTTGGGGAAATATGCACAAACAGTCGGATACAAGCGTTATACTTGCCCATAGTTTAAGTATCTTTCTTTGGGCTTCGGCCTTTGTAGGAATTCGGGTTGGACTTGATGCCTATACGCCTGAACATCTCTCTCTTTTGCGCTTGCTTGTTGGCTCGATACTACTTGCTATTTTAGGGCTCATTTTTCGCATACGGTTGCCGGAAGGAAAGGATATTCCCGTTATCTTATTGTTGGGAGGATTGGGTTTTACAGTGTATCATACCGCTCTTAACTATGGAGAGCAAACAGTTAGTGCAGGAGTAGCAAGTGTATTCGTGTCAACGACTCCCATCTTTGCAGCAATACTTGCCTTGCTATTCTTCGATGAACAGCCAGGAATCCGCCAATGGACAGGCGCCGTGCTTGCCTTCTTGGGAGTCATCATTACTTCTTTAGGAGCAGAGTCTACCCTTCAATTCAACAATGGAGTTCTCTTTATTCTTTTGGCAGCGTTCTCAGAAAGTGTATATTTCACCTTTCAAAAATCCTACTTAGAAAAATACGGTTTTTTTGCCTTTACTTCTTATACCATTTGGGCAGGTACCTTTTGGATGCTTATTTTTCTTCCAGGACTGGGAGAAGCCCTCATACATGCCCCGTGGGATGTGACAGTAAGTATTCTGTATTTAGGCATTTTCCCGACTGTACTTCCATATCTCGCTTTAGCATTCGTAACTTCGCGCAAGGGAGCTTCGGAGGCGACTAGTTCTCTTTATTTAGTACCGTCGCTCACTTTTATGATTGCATGGATATGGCTCGGAGAAATTCCAACACTTCTTTCTATAGCAGGTGGAGTTATTACGTTATTTGGGGTTCTACTAGCCAATATCAAAGCCGATAAAAAACAAGACAAACTTAATTACAACTTCACTGGTGTTGATTAACCCGTTTTAGGACTGCAAACAAGAATCCTCTACCTCTTTAGAGGATTCTTGTTCGCCTTCCCCTTATCATCCCCCTTATGGGGATGATAAGGACAACCCTTTCTTTTCACTAGAGAAGAGAGGAGAAAATTTTATATGCTGTAGGTGCGTACACATGTATGCTTGAACCTTGAAGTCACCAACACGAATGGCGAGCTGGGCGGCTATAAGTTTATTTTATAAATGGAGCGTGGTCTCCCTTTTTGATAAGGCTGTTCTTCACCAGATATTTCGGCATAATTCTTTTCTACAAGTGTTTTTAGCATTCTCTCCGCACTACGCCTGCTCAACTGCAAATAATCGGCAAGATCACTCGCGGAAAAGCTATGGTTATGTCGCAGATTGGTAAAATTAACTATTTTCGATATACTTGAAACACTGATACCCGTTTTTTTAGCCATTGCAAGAATACGTTCATCCTGACTTTGCAGTTCAAACGTTTTTGTTATCTTTTTATTTAATGGCCCAATTACTTTCTTTTCTTCCGTCACAATAAAAACACTGTGTTCATCTAATTTCTTTGCATGATACAAACCAATTTGCGCATGTTCCTCTGCTTCTGTCACCGTAATACCAAAACCAAAACCAAAATTGATGTTCACATCATTAATTTCTTTTAAATGATTCAATAAAGGAAACACACGGTACTGATCAGTTAGTTGTTCAACACCACCCCTTGTTCCATAAATCATAAACGTGTGTTCATCAACTGTTTTAACGGACGCATTCATCTTTCGAGCAAACTCTGTGAGAAACCCATATATAGTAACTTTTAGCTCCTTTACATCATAATGTTTCTGAGCATGTTGCTCAGCTATTTGAACGATCCCAACCGCAATTTGTGAAGATTTACTTAATAAAAGCTCCCCTATTGTTACAGCTTGCTCCAGTGTAGCGATCATATTTTTTCGTGGAATCATCATACGAAAGCTTGGAATATTTAATTTCTGCAGTTTATTGTAAACAGACTGTACGCTTGTCAAAACAAATGAAGTTTCACCTTTTTTCCAAAGATCGTAATGAAATTGAACGATCTCGTCCGTATACCTATGCTGATTAATTTCGTCTTCAAATTCTTTAATAAAAATTGACTGAATGTCCAGTCTTAATTCATGCAATATATTATAGACCACTTCTTTTTTTGGAATATCAATAGAAAGCTTTAATGGATTAATATTAAATGCGTATTGTATATGATATAAAGATAAAGAAAAGGCCAGTTCATCAAAAGGAATGTAAACAGCAGGCAAATTATACTCCTGAATTTTCCCTTTTGCCATATAATAAGGAATAGGACCTGTAAAAAAGAGAACAGTGTAGTCCTTTGCTTCCTCGACAAGTTGCAAACCTTCTTCAGGTTTTTCATAAATAAAAGGTTTAATATAGATGCGTTTATTTTGATTCAAACGGATAACTTCGTGAACCATTTTTTCAGAGCCAATCACTGCAATTTGAACAACCATTTTATCCTCCAACGGTAATAAAAATCTTAAGGAATAGTTTAATGCATAAATGCTTTCATACTCATCGCTTTTTCGATGTTGTACGAAAACTTAAGGAAAAATACAAGTAAGTTGATTATATCAATATTAACCGTTGAAAAATTAAAAAATCAAATAAAAGTGTTCCTTTGCTCTGGGTTCTTATGCGCTCAAGTAATCAAAAACAAGTTTTCCCACTTGAGCAATAATCCGTTGACCGGACGCATTATCAGACAGTTCTGTTGTTAAAACAGCTACATAAGCATGCTTTCCATTAATATGAAAAATCCCGGCATCATGCTCGGTTCCTGGAAGTTCTCCTGTTTTATGAGCAAGGGTAGCATTAAGGGAAAAGCCTCCTGTAATCAAGGCAGGCAGTTTTGTATTAAACTGTTGGTTTAAAAGGGTATTATAAGCAGCTTTTTTGTTTTCTTCATTCAATATACTTCCTTCTACTATCTCCTTCAAAAAGCGAACAATATCATTGGCTGATGTTATATTATCCTTACCTAGTTTAACCGCCTCATGATCCATCATCATCCGTGCCAAAACGGTTTGTCCACAGTTTAAATCAGTCGCTAACTGATTCACGGTATGTATACCAACATTGCGTATGACCGCGTTGGTTGCCGTATTATCGGAAATGATAATCATAAGCGAAATAAAATCTTTTAATGTTAAACGAAGTTCAGGTGAAAGATGAGAAACAACGCCCATCCCTCCTACCCTATCTTCGGGTAGGAGGGAATATTCACTAGCCAAGTTCAATTTGCCTTCTTGTACTTGGCGATATGCTTCAATCATGATTGGAACTTTAATCAAACTTGCAGACGGAAGAGGATCGTTTGCATTAATCAAAATGTGCCCCTTATCTGTTTCAATGGCAACGCTTACTTTTCCATCGACTTTTGCCACCATTCTCTCTACATCTTCTCTAAGTCTCTGCCAGTCCATATCAAGTCACCTCTTCATTCGTTATAGTTTACAAAAATAACACACGTATAACAATAAATAAAACGACGATAATTGTTACAAACACACCGAAGATAATTATATTTTTAAGATCTTTTGAACGGGCCAATCCCATAGCTCCCAGGGCATCTCCGGTTGGATACAAGAAAAACGGCATTTGCGAACCAACAAGTAGTGCCAACACCCAGACAGACATCGGAACATGTAAGTCCGTAACAGTTGAAATGAACATCTTATGCATAAGAATGGAGTGTGCAACGGCTGCACCCGGAATACCCGCAATGTTTACAATGGTGCTTAGTATCACCATTGTAGCTTGTCCGCCATTTTCTACATAGGGAAGAAGCAAATTTTTAAGCGCTTCGAACCCCCCCATTTTTTCAGTAAAATAAATAAATGGCGTAAACAAAACAAATTGGATGAAAATCCACAACAATGGCTTCGCACCTTCTACAAATGTATCAGCAATTTGATTCGGTGACATTCTGCCGGCAAGACCGGTTATAATGGCTGTTAATAAAATGATGACAATCGTATATGTTGCTCCGCCTTTAATCATAATACCGTATATAATAGATGCGATGAGTATTACTGAAAAGGCAACCGTTGCCTGAGTCGTAATTTTTTTCTGCTTCGGATTCATCTCAGATTCTTTCTGATTGAAACCGCTTAAATCTTCTTCCGGATAAGAATGCTCGATAAGAGACTTCTTCAGAATCATTTTTGAATAAACAAATGTGCACACCCATAGAATGACGGCAACTGGAAAACCGGCATACAAAAGCACTTGAGGATACGTTAATCCTGTTAATTCCATTAATGTGACTACTGGTGGCGTAAATGGTCCGATTAAAACCCCCGCAGCCGCCGCACCGTGAAAAAGAATTGCCACGACACTCGATGATAACCCAGCTGCTGCCACTACCGGAATAAGTACGGGTGCTACAATAGCATTTGCCCCTGCCAACGTCCCTAGTAATGCAGCTAATAAGGATGATGCTATCATTGTGCTAATCATCGCTTTATTTGGCGTATTAATGCCGACTTTATTCATAATAAAATATACAATATTACGGGCGACTCCTGTTTTTTCTGCAATTTTTCCAAGGCCGCCGCCCGCCAAAATAACCAGACCAATATAAGCGATAAAATCTGTCAGCCCATTTTTTCCAATGACCTGTGCAACCTCCATTAAGCCAGAACCACTCATAACAGCTCCAACAATAATAGCAACAGAAATAGCAGCGATAGGATTGAATTTTCTTAATATTAGTATAATAAAAACGATAAGGGGGACAAGCCCCCAAAGCGAAGGTGAATGAATCATAAAAAAACCTCCTTTTTTGCTTTAATCAAGTTGCTCATCTACGTTCAAAATAGCTTGAAGCATAACGTTACCGGCAATTTCAATATCGTCCGGTGTACTATATTCTTCTGGGCAATGGCTTTTTCCATTGATACTCTTTACAAAGATCATCGCTGTTTTTGAAATATCAGCCATATGGCTTGCATCATGTCCAGCCATACTTGCCAACCTTACAATTGGTACATCATGTTCCTGTGCTGCCTTTTCAATACTAGCAACAATATCCATATCTAAATGAACAGGTTTTTGGTTAAGAATATTTCGCTCTTTAACGTTCACTTTACGTGCCTTCTTAATCTTTTTCCATTCCTCTTTAATATTGGCTGCAAGCCGTTGAATATCTTCTTCCGTTTCTCCACGTACTTCGAGAATAAACTCTACTCTTCCCGGTATTATATTTGCTGCATTTGGAAAAACGTTAAATTTTCCAATCGTACAAACGGTATCTTTCACGTCCTCTCTTGCAATTTTTTCTGCTACAAGCACCATTTCTGCTGCTGCTGTAAGCGCATCAAACCGATGTTCCATCATCGTTGTCCCGGCATGATTTGCTTCGCCGATAACAGTCACTTGATCACGGTAAATACCGACAATCTTATTCACGGAAGCAACCGAAATATTTTGTTGCTCCAAACGTTTGCCTTGTTCTATATGAAGCTCAATAAAGGCTTTTTTGTCTTTATGGGCCTGGACCATTTCGGGAAAATGATCGAGGCCGCCGCCTGCTTTTTTAAAACAATCGGTCAAACGTGTGCCTTTTGAATCTGTCACATCCATTAGATGCTCAGGAAGTAATTTTCCAGTAAAGCTGCGGCTGCCCATAGTAGACAAATTAAAATCGTTTGGTTCCTCAGCGGTAAACGATACAATTTCAAGTTCATGATTCAAAATAATATTATGATCTTTTAATGTTCGGATAATTTCCTTTGCGACTAAAACACCTAAAGCACCATCATACTTCCCCCCGTTAGGTACGGTGTCAAGATGAGAACCAATGACAATCGTTCCCTTTTTCTGACCATTTCCTTTCATTAATCCCCATATGTTAGAGGCACCGTCAACCTTTACTTCAAGCCCAAGTTGTTTGAGTTCGTCGATAAATAAGTCTCTTACTTCAAAATCCGCTTCCGAAAAACTTGGTCTTGTTATGCCACTGTTTGGATCTTTTCCATATCGTGCATACTTTTCTATATCGTTTTGCAATCGTTTAATCGAGATGTTCATTATGACTCTCTCCCAAGTAATGAAGTATCGACATCAATGCCTAATCCTGGTTGTTCTGAGACCTTCATCGCTCCATCCTTCACCAAATCCATCATCGGCGTTTCAGTCATATCATATTCATGCAAATAAGCTCCACATATAAAATCGCTCGGATTTTTGACAACTGATGTACTTGTAACAAATTGGGCACTTGCAGCAATGCCGATACCGAGCTCCAAGTTGCTCCCAACCGTACAAGACATTCCTGCTGCTTCCGCCAATGCAGCAATCTTTTTAGATTGATAAATTCCACCTACTTTGCAAATTTTCAAATTGATAATATCAGCGATGCCGAGTTTGATGGCATTCATCGCATCTTCAAGGCTAAAAACAGTTTCATCAATCATGATTGGTGTTTTCACTTTTTCACGTATTTCTTTTATACCGAAAATGTTCCATTTTCGAACCGGCTGTTCAACCGACTCGATTTCGCCTGTCTCTTCTAGCTCCTTAATCACTTTAATTGCAGTCGGTACATCATAACCTTGATTCGCATCAAGACGAATCTTTGCCTCTTTTCCTGAATCGTTTATCGCTTTACGAATTAGATTAACTAAAGCGATATCCCTTTTTGGCTCGTTTCCAACTTTAATTTTGATTACATTAAATCCTTCATTAGCTCGTCGTATGGCTTCTTCGTAAGCATCTTCATTATTCTTAATGCCTACCACGTATGTGAGTGGGACCGTTTCTCTGACTTCTCCGCCAATCAATTTATAGAGCGGTTGATTCAATGTTTTTCCCCATGCATCATGAAGTGCGATGTCAATCGCTGATTTTGCTGCTGTTTGTGCGTAAATTGCTTGATTCATTTTCGTATGTGCAAGCGCTATTTCATCAACAGGCAAGCCAATCAACAGTGGCGCTAAATAAAGATCGTTTACTAGCTTAATTGTTTCTGCCGTCTCTCCCATAAAAGCCGGGGATGGAGATGCTTCACCGAAGCCATGAATACCATTTTCCAAAATTACTTCTACAACGGCATGTTGTCTTGTGTTTGCAGAATACAAGGAAATTTGCCATCTGTTTTTAAGCGGTACTTCTACAATGTGAGTGATTATTTTTTTTACTTTATTTGTCATTTTCAGTTACCTCCTATTTTGTCGCTATATAGTCGTTATTTGAGCAAAAAAATATTTTTCGTTATTTGTCGCTATAACTTCGTTAATTAAAATATACGAGTTTCTTTATTTTTTGTCAATTAGAAGTTTTTCCTCAATAGTTAAAAATTTTTAAAATAGCTTGTTGGTGATTTATGTGTCTTCTATTTGCTTGAGCCCTAATCTTTTTCAAACTACACCAGTAAATTCTTCCCCCTGAGAATTGGCCTTGTGCCCTTCTTCATATCCAGCTTAAGCCATCCTTTCTGTATTCGTTCACAGCAAGGATGGCTTGTTTTTTCATTTTAGAGTATGCACTTATTTCAGGCTATGGATGATTTACGATTCGAACAGTAACCAGCTTGGAACCTACCTTCAATTGCTCCCCTGTCTCTACCTCATCACATAGATGCAAGGAATTCATCAGCAAGTTTTCTTGCAAGAGGCCCTCGTAACGTGTCACCACCTGCTCCATCTCCTTGTCCATGCTCATTTCCATATCAATGCGTAAGTTAACAGGTAAGTTTAATTTCTTTCGATATTCCTGAATCGCACGAAGCAATTCACGAGCCAATCCTTCCTGAATTAACTCCTCTGTTAACGTCGTATCTAAGACGACAGTGTAAGAGCCATTGGTTGCGACTGCAAATCCATCTTTCGGCACTTTTTCAATCAGCACTTCTTCTTTTGTGATGGTTAGTGTATCACCGGTAGGCGTTTGAAAACGTTCTTCTCCTTTTTCCACAAACTCTTTCGCTTTTGTGTTCGTTAGACTCTGCAACCACTGATTCACACTGTTTGTGTGCTTGCCGAATTTCGGACCTGCTTTTTGGAAATCCAGCTTCACTTTATAAGACACGAAGCTCTCATCATTTTGTTTAACCTGGAACACCTTTACATTTAATTCATCTTTCACAATATCGCTATACGATTCCCACTCCATCTTTTCATCTTTATTTACGATGAGTGATAAGCTTGCCAATGGCTGCTTCACTTTTAAAGACGTCGTATTCCGAATACTACGTCCCAGCTCTACAACCTGCAATACCGCATCCATTTCTTTTTCTAGCTTTTCATTAATTTTCGACTCATCATATTCCGGATAGTCAGTTAGATGCACACTCCCACCTTCGAGAGTAGAATAAATATCCTCTGCCACAAAAGGAGTGAATGGTGCCAACAATTGACTTGTTTTTACGATTACTTCATGTAACGTTGTATACGCAGAAGCTTTTTCCCGGCTCATTCCTTGAGACCAGAAGCGGTCCCTTGAGCGACGAACATACCAGTTGCTTAGCTCCTCCACGAATGCTGCTATTTCACGTACGGCATTCGTGAATTGATAATCCTCCATACTTTGTTTTACTTGCTTTACTGTGCTGTGTAAACGGGACAAAATCCATTCATCCAATGCTGTCTGTTTTACTTTATATGCTTTATCCGGTCGATAGCTGTCCAGGTTCGCATATAACACATAAAAAGCGTATACGTTTACTACTGTATCGATTACTTTTGATTTTGCTTCCTGCACAACACGCTCTGAAAATCGTTTTGGATTCCATGGTGCACTGTCTGCCAGAAGTGCCCACCGCAATGCGTCCGCGCCGAATTTCTGTATTAAATCAACCGGATCTAACGCGTTTCCTTTGCTCTTCGACATTTTCTGTCCATTCTCATCCAGGATATGACCAAGAGATAGCACCCGTTTATAAGGAGCTTTTCCTGTGAAAAGAGTTGATACAGCCAGCAAACTATAAAACCAGCCACGCGTTTGGTCAATTCCCTCTATAACCACATCGGCGGGAAATTGTTTTTCGAACCGTTCTTTGTTTTCAAACGGATAATGATATTGGGCAAAAGGCATCGATCCGCTATCAAACCAAACATCAATGACTTCCGGTGTACGTGTCATTGTACCGCCACACTCGGAACAGCATAGCTTTACTTCATCAACATATGGCTTATGCAATTCAATCGTTTCTCCGATATCATGAAAAGCATGGCTTTTTAGCTCCCGTATACTTTTAGGAGCATATTTATGGTCACAATTCCCACATTGCCAAATATTTAGAGGTGTTCCCCAATATCGATTTCGACTGATATTCCAGTCCACCATATTTTCTAAGAAATTCCCGAATCGACCATGCTTAATATGGTGAGGATACCATGTTACTTCCTCATTATTTTGCAGGAATTGCTCTTTTAACGCTGTCGTTTGGATGAACCAGCTTTCATTCGCATAATACAGCAGCGGAGCGTCACAGCGCCAACAATGAGGATAACTATGCTCATACTTTTCCTTGTGATACAGAAGACCTTTAGCCGCTAAATACCGAACGATATCTATATCACAGTCTTTTACGAATCTACCCTGGAACGGAGGAACATCACTCGTATATTGTCCCTTACCGTCTACTACATTTACGAAAGAAAAGCCGTTTTCTCGAATGACCTTGTAGTCCTCTTCTCCATATGCTGGCGCAATATGAACAATTCCTGTACCGCTTTGCTCTGTTACATACTCTGCTGTTACTACTTGGTGGCCTTTTTCCACCTGTACGAATTCAAACACAGGTACATAGGAAAGCCCAGCTAATTCTCTTCCTTTATGCTGGGACAACACATGATATCCTTGCTGTAGCACCTTTTCCACAAGCGCTTTAGCAACAATATAAACACTGCCCCCTTCTTTGACCCGTACGTATTCCATATCAGGATGAACAGCTAACGCTACGTTTGCAGGAAGTGTCCAAGGGGTTGTAGTCCATCCTAAGAAGTACTCATTCTCACGATCTTTTATTTTAAATTTGACAGTAACAGTGATGTCTTTTACGTTTTTATATCCTTGTGCCACCTCATGAGAACTAAGAGAAGTTTGGCAACTTGGGCAATAGGGAGAGACACGGTGGCCTTTATATAACAAGCCCTTTTCATGCAATGTCCCAAGAATGTTCCATACACTTTCAATATAGGAGTTATCAAGGGTAATATATGGGTTTTCCATATCCACCCAATATCCGATTTTCTCTGTAAAGTCACGCCATTGCTTTTCATACGTAAATACACTCTCTTTGCATTTCGCAATAAAGGCTTCTACTCCATAGTTCTCAATTTCATGCTTTCCCGAGATGCCAAGCTGTTTTTCTACCCCCAACTCGACAGGTAACCCATGGGTATCCCATCCGGCTTTTCGAAGTACTTGATACCCCGTCATTGTTTTGTATCGTGCTACCACATCTTTAATGGTACGACCAAATACATGCCCAACATGAGGAAGACCGTTTGCAGTCGGTGGCCCTTCATAAAATACGAAGGTCGGTTTTCCTTCACGGTTTTGAATAGATTGTTGAAAAGTGTCCTGTTCCTGCCACCGTTCATGAACTCGTTGTTCGCGCTCAACAGCAGATTCTTTTGCATGAACCTCTTTCATGTGATACCACTCCTTTTATAGATTAAAAAAGCACACAAAAAACCCGCCCCCCACAACAAGGGACGGGTTTACCCGCGGTACCACCCTGGCTTCTATTGATTACGATCCGTTCATCAATAGCACTCAGCAACGTACAATCATACGCGTTCTTTTTAACGGTAGACAACCGTTCAAGCTTACTGTAATTCAGCTTGACTTCTCGGAGAGGATATTCGGCTGCCAACTGAACACCGGCTTTCAGCAAATACCGGCTCTCTGGGGAACAGCTTCACAACGTACTTGTTCTCGTCATCGAATTTGTGTGCTTTCTTTACGAGACATTATATGCTTCGTAATATAAATTGTCAACACATGTAAATGTACATATGGTTCAATTGAATAGCATGTTTATCTAACTTTTTCATACCCAAGCCTTCTCACAAAAAAGTCAAACGTCTCCATAGCCATTTCATAATTTATACAATTCGTACCAGGATAACAAACCAAATGACGAACAGAGTGACCGTCACGAATCAAAAAGGCTTCCCAATCGCCGTTACTCGTTTCGTTTGGCATATGAATACCTAAAATACGATAACCAGAGTCGACACATTGGAAAATTTGTTCAACAAATTCAGATGGTGCAAGTCCAGGAGGAGCGTCAAAATCTACATATAGTTGACCACTGCTATCCTGCTTTAAATACAATCCAGCTTCCATTCAAACCTCTCCCACTGTTACCTATGTAGGAACACCTATGACGATAATAACTTGTTTTTGGAATATAATCAAACTATAGGCTCTTTAACAGTTGCTTTGAGTGGTTTATTTCTTTTATTTGTGTCGATTGCTTCAATCAAAACTCGTTATGAACTTCTTAATAATAGCTTCCCTAGCACCAATTCATACTTGCGAATTCGCTCCTGCCCGCTTTAAGTCTTCCACCAATGTATCCGTATCCTCCAGCACATCATTCAGTTCCGCCTTCCTGACCGTGATGCTGAATACCGGCATAATGCTCCGGACCCGGGTTCAAATCCAGCACATAACGCGGCGGCGCAGCTAACGCATGCTGATGCTCGCACAGCCAGCGCAACTCTTCAGAGCCGACGGTTTCTCCATCACGAATGACATCTCCTTGCTCGAAAATATAATAGGCAATATCTCCGACCAAAGAAGCTACTTCATTCGGTTCCATATCATAGAAATGGCACTGCACATCCGACACGCCGAGCGCAGCCAGACCGCATGTGTCTATGAGCATTTCGTCTCTTCCGCTGTCTCTTCCTTCCACATTATAAAAACGGACATTCATCGCCCCATACAAACGCTGTCCTGCATCAATCGCCTCCAAATAAACTTGTGGTTGTACGATCTTGTCGCTAGCTCGAAAATAAACAGCTTCACATGGTGCAGTTTCCAACAACGCACGAAGCGCACCGGTAATCAATTGCAGGCGCTCCTTGTAATCCAATCCTCTTGCACAAAAATCCGTCAACAGTAATGAATGACTGCAGTCTGCAACGGCTTCTCTTGCCTCCGTCCAGTGCCAAGCTTGCTGTAGCGCCGACTCATATGACTCGACTTGCGGCGCACGCTCCGAAGTCATGATGCAGGTCTGTGCCGGCAACGGTCCTTCTTGAAATGGAACCATATGATTCATATGAAAAAAAAGTATCACCCCTGATTCCGATTCATCCGGCTTGTCCTTATTCGTTTCCCACACCGCCAGAGAATCTTCGGAGTTTGCTGGCGTAACTTTTTCCTCCGGTAATTGCACTTCTCCGGTATATTGCTGCATTTTTTCGTAAAGTGCCTGCTTGGACAGCTGTGGCTTTTCCTTGTACAGTAATTCAATCATATACACATTAGCAAATCCCGATAAATCCTGTTCATTTATGTTCGTTTCATTATCTGTTGCATCGTTATGGTTAGCCATGTTTGCTTTCTCCTTTTCTCCCGGATGAATTTCATCCATTCCCGCCTGTTCCAAATTCGTCATTTCATCACTCCCTAATTTCCCTTTATAATAAGAATATAAGTTCGTGGTTATTTCTACATAATCCTCTAGAAAATGAAAATACAGGGAATTAGACCAAGGAATTTAGTTCATACGAATCAAATTTGTAAAGACAGGCATTATGGAAGGTTACTATTTTGTTAAAAAAACATATAGAGGAGCTTGAAAAATTGCTTGCTATAAAGGTAGAAGATGATAGACAGGAAGAGTATCAGAACTACCTATATAAGTTACACTTAATATTTTGACAGGGTAGCATGGTTGGAAGGAGGAGATTCGGAAAAAAAGAGGCTGGATGCGCCCTGCGATCCGGCAGAAGACAGGGCAGCGTGTCTTTTTCCGACCGCTCCCGCCCACCGTCCTTCCTTCTTTTCTTACCTCCTACCACAAGAATATGTAAATTTATAAAGTAAGATGTATATAAATAGTAAAGGGGTACCTAATAAAAAATTAAGTATGATTAAGCTTACTATTCAGGATTTAAATGGTATAATTAACCAAGGTATATAAGGAGGGAATATTTTGAAAAAGAAACTTGTTACTTTATATACCTTAATCTTCATAGGAATAGGAAGCTATGTTGGATATTCAATCCTTACAAAAGATACTGATAAACATCTAGATATACAAATGACTCAATCTAATGTATCTCCTGATAAAGAATGGGTTATTACTTTCGATCACGGTATAAATCAAGAGATTATGAATGCAAAATCTGTCTATGTCCAGGATCAAGATAGTAAACCAGTTCCCGTTTCATTAAAAATAAGTGATCCTCAAACATTGGTAGTTAAATCACCAAATGGTGGTTATCAAAAAGAAAAAACATACACTTTATATATAAATCGGGATTTAGACTGGGAACATGTCGGCAATGAAAATTTACCAAAACAATATCATATACAATTTACAACAATGTAAAGCAATAGAACATCAGATAATAAGAAAATGTAAAAAAGGCAGCTCCCCTGACACATCAGGAAGCTGCCTCATTTTTTAGTCCGATAACTTGGTTTGCGAAAACAGAATAGCTTAAGAATATATTCTATGGAAAATTCATTGTAAAAAAATAGGGCCTAATTAGTATTAAATACATTTTGGGGTAGATTTTATGCAATCATATTTTAAAGGTGCAGGAGACGAACCGACACCCGTTTGGGGCACGGTGTGGTGACGATCCACTCTGGATCGTACTGGATAATCAACACCCTTGATTTATTTATAAGTTTGCTAAAAGGGTTATTTAAAACACTATTTGCTATATTTATTTGGTTTTGTTTTGTGATAGTGTTTGCAAATATTGTACTGGCCATTGCTGGAATGGTATTTGGGAATACAGAAGGTACGTCTGAATTTATAGGAACAGCTATTGTTTTTATCATTTTTATTACAATATGAGGTTTTTTTGCTCCGAAAACAGTTCGTTCTGTTTTTGAATTTTTCGTATTCGGAAACTTTTTTGGGATTCCAGCAGGATTAGGTCTTTTATCTGTCCTAATTTTTGTGAACTTTCTATTTGGTATACTAATAAGAGAGAAAAACAAGAAAAAACAAAAAAATAAACAAAATGCAATTGGGATTTCTTTAGTAAAATTAACTTTTAAAAGCAACCATTATTGCAAAAATAGCATAAATAACCCTATATCATGTATAGGGTTAAATACTCTTTTTCATACCACACTTTCTGCATTCTCTAAGGAAGATCGTATCCTTAACTGAACTTTTGAAGTGGGCGTTACCGCAATTATCACAACGTCCACTAATAATATCAGGATGTTCTTTATAGTCATAGACGATAGTCAAATCATAACTTTTATCTTCTTTTGCTTCAGTAGCCAATGGAATCACCTTTAGGTTGAATTTAACTTTTATATCATAACAGATAAATAGCAATCAGAGAAGGCTCCATATAGTGTGACTGAGTGACAATAAAACTGTTTAATCTTTCTTTTGTTACAGTAAAGTTTAGAAACATAACGAATTAATCATAAAAAAAGCCTCCCGAATTTTTAGTGTGCACCTCTTAAAGTAGACAGTGGAAAAACCCCTAGGGAACATCCATACTACTTTAGGAGGTGCATCTTTGTTATGGCAAAAAAGGGACAAAAATTTAAGACCTATAGTTTTGAGTTAAAAAAGCAAGTAGCGGAAATGAGATTACAAGGTAAGACAAAAAAACAAGTAGCGGAGTTATTGGGAATTGAGGATATAGGACGTCTAAAGGTATGGATGAGGAAGTATCGGGAACAAGGGGAGTTCAGTATTCTTGAACATAGAGGGAGAAGGACAGACTATGTCGATTAGGAGCGGTATGTTCGCCGTTTGGAAATGGAGAATGCGGTCTTAAAAAAGTGGTTAGAGATCTTGAATCAGGAGGTGTAGCCGTAAAACATCAGATTGTGGAAGCTCTTCAAACTACCTATTCGGTAGAGGAACTGTACAGATTCCTGCAAATTTCCCGAAGCGGGTACTACAAGTATGTACAGCGTCAACAACAACCAAAGCAGGACGAAGAGCTTCAGGATCAAATTCGCCAGATTTGTGAGCAACGGAAAGGGACATTCGGGTATCGCCGTATTCAAGCTGAATTACAACGTCAATTTAATCGAATCGTTAACCACAAAAAAAGGTAACGGATTATGCGGGAAATGGGGTTGAAGGCAAAGATTCGCAGGAAACGACACATTCACAGCAGAAAGGTAACAGGATCAGAAAACCGTATTGCAGAGAACGTAATAAACCGTGACTTCCATGCACAGGCACCGAATCAAAAATGGGTGACGGATGTGACGTACATCCAAACCACGGAAGGGTGTTATACCTCTCTCCAATCATGGATTTATTTAACAATAAAATCATTAGTTACTATATCCAAGATCGTAATAACAATGCATTAGTCTTACAAACGTAAGCGTCAAATATTCTACACCTGCCATTTGTAAATAACCCATGGGATAATCTCCTTACATACTACATGTGGAGGTTTTTTTATGGAAAAACACCTATTAAAGAAAGAATGGGAGGCTTATATTCAAAACTATAAAAACAGTGGACTATCAAAGGTTGCCTGGTGTCAAAAACAGAACCTACCGGTTCATCGGCTATATTACTGGCTGAAAAAATTATCGCCTGGAACTGAAGGTCAAAATAAAAATGAGCATGTGAATTTGATGTACCTTTTACTTCACAAGTACTCCTACAAGTGATGCAGGCGGTGAAACAACAATGATGTCAGAAATCACAATTGAAAAGTAAACGTAATCAGCTTGCCAGCTTTGAATACCTTGTGGCTGGTACAGTCCACCCTCACATCGCCGATCGTTAATACTTCTGCCTTATTATGAGCAACCCTTCTCAGCGCAACTTCCACTCTTGCCAACACTTCCAAAAGATCAAGCGGTTTTGTGATGTAATCTTCGGCTCCTCTCCGTAATCCATGAACCTTATCTAAAACACCAGCCTTGGCGGTCACAAAAATAACCGGTATATTTTTCTGATTACGTTTGTATTTTATAGAACTCTCAGCAAAAAGGTATTATTTATTGAGCTAGTAGGCGGATTTTAATTGAACAAGAAGATGTTTTTATCAAATATGAAGAATAAGAAAAAGAATGTATTAATAAAAAGGATAGCATCTAACATTATTTCTTCGTCAGTAAGAGAGCTCTTATCTTATTGTGTGTACATTTGGGTTAAAAGTTGATAAAGTATCAAAAAATAAAGGGCAATAAAACTCAAATCAGGATTTATGCCATTCTTTTGATATCCTCTACAAGTATAGTCACCGAATATTATTTTTCTAGTTTCAAAAATAAGTAAACTCTTATCAAGAGTGTTTTTATGAAGAAATAATATCAATATACTCCTTATATTCTAAAGGAATTGGTCTATCAAAAATCAGATCTTTTAAAGGATCTACGTTTTTTCCAAACTTATAACAAAGATATAATCGTTCATTAAATTCTGCATAAACCCGGACATTAGTTAATTCATATTTATCTATGGTCTCGCTATCTGTTACAGGAATTGAAGGCATAATTATTTTAGTTTTATAACTACCTGTAGACATATCTTCTTCTATTAATCTACCTCCACCTTGACCCAGTATCAATACTTTCCGTTCATTTGTTGTTCCTTTCCATACAGTCACATGTCTACTTCCCATACCTAAAGATTCTATTTTATATTTAGGGAATTTGTAATTTGTAATGGGTTTTATGTTTTGTTTATAAATATTACTATTTTTAATAAACTGTCTTGTTACGGACGTACTGAATAAAATAGGAACTTCGTTTAAATTAACATCCCCCCAATTATTATCGTCACTGAATAAATCAAAAATCAGTAGTTGAGCTTTATTAATCATTTGTGCTAAAACATAAATATTATTCTTCCTATCTTCGTCCTTGCACCTTGTTTCTATACTAATCACTTGATTAGCTTTCCAAACATTTTTCGTCATAATTTTTAAACCCTCTTTTTTGTTATTTACAACTTGTAGTTTTTAGATGCTCGTCTACTGCATCCGGATATTTTTTTCTATTTTAGTTTCCTTGTCCTACTGGGTTCTGTTTATTAGGTAAACGTAAAATAACTCCAAAATCAACGTTTATTGTATATTTTGGAGTTACTTTACGTTTACCGTTCATCGAAAAATGAATATCATTTACCAGTTCTCATTGTAAATATAACCTCATATAAAGCTTTCAAATGGGAAAAAGCAAAAAATACAATTATTATTGAAACAAGGGTGTTGATTATCCAGTATGATCCAGAATGGATAGCCACCACACCGTGCCTCAAACGAGCGGCGGCTCGTCTCCCGCACCCGAAAAACCCTGATGTTTTGCCGGTCCGGTCTTGGTGCCACAAAGCGGCCGTAGCTCTTCCTTGCGAGAAAAAGACGAGGGAGCACGCCGACGCGTGCATCTTATTACTTCCTATCTATGGATAATCAACAGGTGTGATATTGAAATATGTATTCTAATAAATATTAAATCACTCAGTAAAAATCTCTATTTGTAGAATTCTACACCTTTCCTTTAAAATACTTTATTTCTATAAATACGAATCGACAGTAGCCAGGAACAAACATATAGAATAATAATGGAAAATATAATTAACAAATAAACATTAATATTTTGCAACGATAATACTATTTGTAAATTTTCTCTAATTATATCGTTCAAATTTTGGAACATAGTACTAATCAACACCATATATATACCAATTAAAACAAGTGAGCCTATGAACAAATATTGGCTTTTGAACTGATAAGAAAATGGCAAAATAAATGAAGTAGATACCATAACAAGGCTTACTATAAACATAAGATCTTTCCAGAGCGTTAGTTCCCTATGAATGATCAAATTTCCAATAAAAATTGTAAGAACTACAATTAAAGTGAAAATAAGTACCCCAATGTACTTTGAACTAACAATTTCTCTACGTGTATAAGGTAGTGAATTCAGTAGGGTATTTATTCGAGATTTTTCATCTATTGAAAAAGCGCTCATTATAATTACGATACTAAATACAAAACCTGACCAGATATATGATATATTTAGAGTTAAATAAACAAATAAAGCTGGCAATAATATCATTAAATTTTTCTTTTGTAAAATTATATCTTTTCGTATTAAGTTAAACATCCTACTCCGCCCCTCTCTTTATATAGAACATCAACTCTTCAATCGTTGGTTTTTCAATCAAAACTAAATCCCCAAAAACATCTTCTATCCGTGCTTTATTAGATGTTAATGCCTCAAAACCAGCGTTAGATTTTCGAATGGAAATAAACTCCTGTTCTGTATCTTGATCTAATAACTCCATTCCTCCTTTTACAATGGCATACTCTTCCTCAATTTGATAAGATTTCTTTGTGAAAATATGCTGACCTTTATGAATAAAAGTAATATAATCTGCAATACGATCTAAATCTGTTGTAATATGAGTAGAAAAGAAGATCGTTTTCTTCCCATCTTGCATTATATTATGTAGTATATCTAGCAACTCCCTACGAAATATTGGGTCTAATCCCGATGTAGGTTCATCCATAATAATTAACTCTGCATGATGTGATAACGCTATTGTTAAAGAAGCTTTCATCATCATTCCTTTAGAAAATGACTGGATTTTTTTATTTAACGGTAGTTCAAATTTTTTAATATAGTGATTGAATAGGCTCTCATCCCAATTTATATAGGAGGGTCTTATAATCCTCTTCATTTCTGCAAGTGTTAAGTGTTCATAGAAAATATTTTCATCAAATACAAAACCAATTCGTTGCTTGATCTCTTTTTCATGTTCTTTATAATCTAACCCGAATATCGAAATCGATCCGCTATCAGGTTGTAATAAGTTCATAATAAGTTTAATCGTTGTAGATTTTCCAGCGCCATTACCACCGATAAACCCAGTTATAAACCCTTTTTTAACAGTCATAGAAATATCTTTTAAGTGAAAATCACCAAACGATTTATTAACATGTTTTAATTCAATAACATTTTCCACTATTCTTCCTCCCTATATAACAGTTTAAGCAGATCCTTTAATTCTGTAAGTGAGATGCCAATTTCTTTACTGTTTTGAATTGCCGACAACAATTGCTCTTCAATTACTTTCATTTTTCTCTCTTTAATCATCTTATTATCCTGCTCCGATACAAAAGACCCTTTCCCGACAACCGAATATATGAATCCGTTCTTCTCAAGTTCCTCATAAGCACGTTTTGTTGTAATAACACTTATATCCAAGTCCTTCGCTAACTGTCGCATTGAAGGTAGAGATTGCCCTGCATGTAATTCATTGGTCAGAATATGTTTTTTAATTTGAGTATAAATTTGCTCATAAATAGGTTCTTTCGAATTATTTGAAATGATAACTTGCACATAAAAAACCTCACTAACATATTGTATATATACTTTATGTACATTATATACAAATTAATACCATAATACAACTCTTTTTTAATGCAATATTTAAATAAACACTGCTTCGAGTTTATCGTATGCTTTTTGATTAAGTGTAGGTCTATAGCATTACTTCGTTCAATTGTATGGTGATATTAATAACTGCCAAGATAACAGGGGGATTATGGAGAATGAAAAAAAGAACCTTCAGGCTAAGGCCCTTTTTTGTTTTTCAATTCTACTGCCGCGTTTGTAAAATAAAAAAAGCGATCCTTCGTAATGAAGAAACGCCACCGTTATCTGAATTTTAAAAATTGATAATAGTTTCAAGTATCATCAACTCCTTTATCTCGGCTGAACCCCAAGTACGTGCTGACCAAGAATTACGTGATAAAGTCGAATTTATTAAAACTTGGCAACAAAACTTTAATAAAAAAACTTAGGTATTGATATTGCTTTTTCGGATGCGTTTAAAATAATTAGCTATTTTGTTGCCATCTTGGTATTCCGATACATTCCTGCTTAGTGGTTGAAGATATATATCCCATGTTACAAGCAGTATCACAAGTAATAATTATTATAATCCTCTCCTCAAAAGATCATCGTTTAAATAACTTTAATAGAATTGTTCTTTATGAACATTATGCTTTTTTACTTAGTTCAACTTCATATTGCTTCCTGTCAAAGACAAAAGGCTTCAATTTATCATAGCTCCAATATCCACCTGCTGAATCAATACTTCTATGAGGTTGTTCAAATTCACTCCATATGACTTTATCATCTTCTAGTGTAATCTTGATATTAAAATCCCAACAACCTGGAAATCCACACTCACACTCTAAGACAGATACCTTACCATCATAGTCATACCATTGGCAGGGCTGATCTAATAAATGCCTAGATGGTAAGAACACGACATCGGTTGGTAACCCTCTGTATAGACCTGCTATGTCTGAATCATATTGAAGTTCAAATTCCCTTAGAATCTCAACTAATCTTTTGTTATTAATGTAAATATCCGTGTAATCTTGGTCATCAATTGTTTTTATTACTAGCTTAATCTCATCCAAGTAAAAATCTCTCCTTGTTCAAATAAAATCATCCTTCCGCATAATATTAAACCATAAATTAACAATTATTCACCAAATAAAATACCAAATACAAAAAAATAACCCCATTCTATATACATCCGATTTGATAAATCGACAAATTCTTGTGGTGAGAGATAAGAAAAGAAGGAAGGGCGGTGGGCGGGAACGGTCGGAAAAAGACACGTCCGCCTTTTTTTGCCGGGGCGCAGGGCGTATCCACCCTCTTCTTTCTCCATCTCTCCTACTTCCAACCACGCTACCATGTCAAAATATTAACCGTAACTTATATAGTGGTGATAGTGCGTTAAATGAGCAACATTATTTTGATGCAAGTACTATTTCATAAAAATACTCCAAAATACTTTATCTTTAACATAACGAAACCGATTATTTATCCATTTCTTTATGCTTTTGTACCCTGTATAATAAAACTATCTTAAAAATGAAGGGACTGAACTATGCGCAGATATCAATATTTTTAACCTAACTATACAAATATACTGGAGGTAAAAGTATTGATTACAGAGTTATACACAGAAAGATTACATCTAAGAAAAATGAAGGTATCAGATTCATCTAGCCTATTTAAAATTTGGTCTGATCCGGATGTTACCAGGTTCATGAATGTCGATTGTTTCACTCATGAAAATCAGGCAAAAGATATGATCAAACTTCTTGATGAACTTGCTCAGGATAGCAAAGCCATTCGTTTCTCCATAATTGAATTAGAATCCAATGAGATTATCGGCTCTTGCGGTTATAATTCCTTGGATTTTGAAAATGAAAAAGCAGAAATTGGATATGACCTTGCTAAAGCATTTTGGGGTAAGGGATATGCTTCAGAAGCTATTTATTCTTTGTTAGACTACGCATTCTCATCTTTGAAATTAAATCGACTCGAGGCAAAAGTAGAACCTGAAAACGTGAATTCAATAAAAGTCTTACAAAAGTTAAACTTTACGTTTGAAGGGACACTTAGACAGTACGAAAAATCAAAAGGAAAGTTTATCGACCTTAATATGTATTCAAAATTAATAACAGATTGATTTGATTTTTCCTGGGGCTGTCCTAAAAGGAGAACTGAATCCCAAAAGCGTACGAAAAAACATCCCGTTTCACTATCAAAAGTGGGACGGGATGCTTGCTTTTCGTGTTATATCATTCGAAAAGTGGGGCTGCCAAAATCGACTCTTAGGACAGCCCCTTTTCACTATCTTAATAGATATCTGTACAATTTATACCTATATTATTCAGCTACGGCCATCTTGTACTGCTATGTATTTGCTGTTATTTGACTTTTCAACATAATATATCATGACTATTTCAATCAAGTTACACAAATAAACCTCAATATATATTATGTTTAATTTTATAACTAAAACGGATCTCTTACTGAAAAAAATAAAAGCAACCTTATATGTAACGGCTGCTGGATATTGTATCTAAAGCTATTTATTAAAATTAAGATAAGATTCTCGCTGGCAAAGGACACGTTTGCCTTTCTTCTGCTGGAGCGCAGAGCGCATCCACCCTCTTCTTTTTCTGAATCACCTCCTTCCAACCACGCTACCATGTCAAACTATCAAGTGTAATTTATATAGATTGGCCCTATTTTATTTCAATTCATTGAAAGCTGATACAACCGAAAAAGGCTAGTGTTTCTGCTTTGTTCTGATTCTCAGCTTGTTAGTATTGCCTGACATTTTTTATTCACTCGATTTCAAGCCCCCATTGTTAAAAATGGAGGCTTTTATTTATAGTATGTTCTCTTATAAATACAAACTACATCTTTTATAATCCAGGAGTTAGATACTTTTTAATCTTAGAATATGGAATTTCAAATTCCGGGATTCCAGTAGCAAACGAGGTGTATTCATACGTAGAAAAATATACTACGATCCCTTTGTCTGTTAAGTAAAATTCTTGGTTAGCAGGAATAGCTTTAAAATCTTCTTTTCTGAAATCCCAATACTTATTTTGGATTGCTAATTGATTTTTTATTTCCTTACTTATAATGGACACATAATTCACTCCAGGTTTAAAGAGTTCCTTAAGTGTATAAGTTTTTCCTGTATTCAAATTGATGTTAATTCCTTCGTAAAAATAATTTCCATGTGCTCCACCAGTATATGCATAATTATTGTAGACAAGACTTAAGATTCCACCCTTATTTCTTTTTAGTATATATGTTGAAGTAACGTTATATTTTCCATCTCCTGGAGCAGGATATTCGATAGCCATCTTGTTTAATTCAATTGCTGCTTTATTTGCTTGATTAGCATAATCAACAAATTTTTTATTTAGATTTGCTTGTAATTTTGTATTCTTCATTCCTGAAATTTGAGGATACTCCACTTTTCCATCTACACCTGGAAGTTTAATTGGTTGTACTTTTTTCGTGACTTTAACAGATGACACTTTCTGCGTTGTCGCCGCAGAAACTGGTGAAAAACTTGAATCAATTGTTATGTATGCTCCTGTTGTTAAGCTTAGTGCCAATAAGGCTGCACATATCTTTTTCATTTTGCCCCCCTTGCACTTTAAGGAATTTTTTCCTATTTATATTATAAGTATCGTGATAAATGACACCAACATAAAATTAAAAATATTCAAGCAAAAAGCTATTTATATATGTACATACCAAGCTTAAAGCCATTCGAGAATTTCAAAGTGGTGTATCACTGTACTGACATTTTGTCCTTACAAGTATTGGCACAACGTTAAAGTCCAGCAACGTTCGGAAGGCATTTCGTAAGTTAATGAAAGTAGCGCAAGTAACGAAGATCAAATTTCACGATTTACGGTATACTTACGCTACTCTCATGTACCTCCTATATACATCTGATTTGATAAATCGACAAGTTTTTATGGTGGGAGGTAAGCAAAGAAGGAAGGGCGGGAACGGTCGGAAAAAGACACATTGGCTTTTCTTCTACCGGATCGCAGGGCGCATCCAGCCTCTTCTTTTTTCCGAATCGCCTCCTTTCAACCACGCTACCCTGTCAAACTATCAAGTGTAATTTATATAGTATGCAAATGGAGGCAGCAATAAATTTGGACAAGCATTACTCCAATATGCTATCAAAAGTGCTACAATACGCTGCTAACGCCTCATCATTGCTTAGACACCTTATAACTACAGAGTTTTATCAATTAACCTCAGTCACGTGGCGGGCGTGGGCCATAATATTGATAATAATACGTTTTCAGGTTTCCGTTATACAGCTTACGGTTGCGGTCAGCTTTCTTGCCAAAAAACTGCTCAAATTCAGGATACGATGTAAGAATATAATACGACCACGTATCAAGCGCACCGAATGTTTTCCCCATCACTTTATAAAGCTGCTCAACTTCTCGTTTCTCGCCGAGCCTCTCTCCATACGGAGGATTACATATAATGCAGCCGTATTTGGCATTGCTCGTATATGCACCTACCGGTAGCCGCTTAAAGCGTACCGCATCCTCCATCATCGCTTCTTCTGCATTCTCATTTGCAACGGCAATAATATCGCCGTCAATATCCGTACCGGTAATCTCGAGCGGACGATCATACTTGGCCAGATCATGCGTCTCGCGTCGTGCTTCCTGCCACAGCTTCTTCGGAATAGAAGGCCATTCTTCCGAGACGAATTCACGGTTCATTCCTGGCGCGATGTTGCGTCCAATGAGCGCCGCCTCGATCGGTATCGTACCGGAACCACAGAACGGATCATGCAGCGGACGGTCCGGATTCCAGAACGAGAGCTGAATCATAGCCGCGGCCATTGTTTCCTTCAGCGGTGCTCCACTGATTAACTGACGGTACCCACGCTTATGAAGACCTGCACCAGACGTGTCAATTGTTAACGTCGCGATGTCTTTATGTAAGGCCACCTCAACTTTGAACATCGCTCCTGTCTCTTCAAACCATGTTTTACGGTAGCTTTGCTTCATGCTTTCCACAATCGCCTTTTTAACGATGGCCTGACAGTCCGAAACGCTAAACAATGTTGATTTTACAGACTTCCCTTCCACTGGAAATTGTGCATCTTCCGGAATCCATTCAGCCCATGGTAATGCTTTAGTTTGCTCAAACAATTCATCAAAGGTCGTCGCTTTGAACTCGCCGATTTTCAGGCGAATGCGCTCTGCTGTTCTCAGCCACAGATTAGCGCGGCAGATAGCTAGCTTGTCTGCAGTGAACATGACTTTTCCGTTTTCTACCTTAGCGTTTTCATACCCAAGCTGTTTTACCTCCCGCGCTACAATCGCTTCAAGGCCAAAAGTGGAGGTCGCAATAATGTCAACTTTACTCATATAAAAGCTCCTTATGCTATAATTAAAATACTAAATTTAGAAAAATCAAAAGGTTAGGAGAGGCTAGCGTGACAACAAATCATATTGTAAATCTCGGCCATGATATTTACCAGATTGAACTTGTTGACCGCATGGAAGGCGGACGCTCTACCGGATATTTCATCGATGCCGAACAAAAAACAATTGTTGAGATGGGCGCAAGCGTATCCGTTCCCCGTGTGTTAAACGCACTTAAACAATTGAACATAGATCCGGAAGAAATTACATACGTCATTGTAACACACATTCACCTTGATCATGCAGGTGGAGCGGGATTACTGCTCGAAAAATTACCAAATGCCAAACTTATCGTACATCCACGCGGTGCTAGACATATGATCGATCCGAGTAAATTAATCGCGGGCGCCAAACAGGTATACGGAGATGAATTCGACCGATTGTTTGGGCCGATGACACCTGTGCCGAAAGAGAAAACGATCATCGCTGACGATGAATTCGAGCTATCCATTGGAAACAATCGTACTCTTTACTTCTACGATAGTCCGGGACATGCATATCACCACTTCGCCGTTTATGACCCGACAAGCAAGGGCATTTTCAGCGGAGATTCCACTGGGATGAGCGCCCCTTGGTTACGTGAGAAATTCGGCGTTGATTTCTACGCACCGACCTCTTCACCGGTTCAATTCGATCCAGAGGCGATGATTGCTACGTTGCGTCGCTTTGCAGAACTTGACGTCGAACAAGTATTTATGACTCATTACGGTCGTCACAGCGATGCGAAACGCGTCATTGCAGAGAATATCGAACGGACCGAAGCTTTCTCCCGTATCGCGGAAGAAGCCTATCAAGAAAATCCTACATGGGAGCATACTGCCGAAAAGCTTCGTCAATACTTTCATAAGGAACTGAGTAAACTTGGTGTGCCAGAAAACGATCCGATTCTGGACTCGTTTACATTCGATATCGAAATGGACGCAAAAGGAATGTTTCACTACATGCAGACGAGAACGCGTTCGGAAACACGCTGAATACAAAAATAAGAAAAACTTACGGGCATGGCCCCTCGCTCTTTCTTATCCACTAAAAAAGGCGCCGTTTCCTCTTAGGGAAACGAGCGTCCTTTTTCAGTGTTTTCTATGGTGTTTTATGTGCAGGCTTTTCTTTAGTGTCGTTCACGACGCATGCTGCGCATCACCAGGCTCACGATAAACACAAGGACAACGGCGCCGATGATGGCTGGGATAATCGCAAATCCTCCTACAACCGGACCCCAGTTGCCAAGCAGTGCGGAACCGATCCATGCACCGATAAAACCGGCGATAATATTACCAATGATTCCTCCGGGGATGTCGCGCCCCATAAGAGCCCCTGCTATCCATCCGATAATACCTCCGACAATGAGTGACCAAATGAATCCCATGTGTGTGTCCTCCTTTGCATCTAATGTAAATTCTATCGTGGTATGATTAGTATTTACCCAGATTTATAGATTATTACACACAGCATGTTATAATCTTATTTTTTCCAATTTTATTTGTTCTTTACTTTGCCACCTTGCTGCAGTTGATACATGACGTAATATCTGCCTTTTGCCCGAAGTAGTTCTTCATGAGTTCCCCGCTCAACGATACGCCCCTGATGCAGTACAAGAATTAAGTCGGCGTCTTTAATGGTGGAAAGGCGGTGTGCAATGATGAATGTCGTACGCCCTTTGGCAAGTTCCCTAAGTCCCTGCTGAATCCGTGCTTCGGTTTCACTGTCGATACTAGCCGTCGCCTCATCGAGAATCAGAATAGCCGGATTAAATGCCATCGCCCGTGCAAAAGAAAGCAACTGACGTTCCCCGCTCGAGAAATTACCACCCCGTTCAATGACGGGTTCCTTGTATCCATGCGAAAGGCCTTCGATAAACGAAGCCGCCTGCACTGCACTCGCGGCCGTTTGCACATCTGTATCAGAGATGCCTGTTGTCTCGTGCAACCGAATATTAAATGAAATATCTCCCGTAAAAATAAATGGATCCTGCATGACAAGTGCCATCTGCCGACGCAGTTCCTGCAGTGGATAGTCCTCCATTTTTCTTCCGTCGATATAAATGGTCCCCCTCTGCGGCTCATAAAATCCAAGCAGTAGATTTATCAAGGAGCTTTTGCCGGAACCGGTATGGCCTACAATCCCAATGGTTTGCCCAGGCTGCGCGGAAAAAGAGATGTTATGCAGTACCCTATGGTCATCGCGATAAGCAAACGATACATTGTCAAACACGACATTCCCGGAAAGACGCGATACCGCTCCCTGACTCCCGCTGTCTTGTTTATCACATACAGGCGCCGGCTCATCCATCACTTCAAATACACGCTCCGCAGATGTTAGCGACTGTTGCATCGTCGACAGGCGCTCCATAATAGTGTTAATCGGCTCGAAAAAACGACTCAAATAATCAACATACGCATATAACACGCCGAAAGAAATGGCATTATGCATCGATTGGCTGCCGAAATACCAGATGACAAGCGCAAGCATTAAGTTACTAATGACATCCACTGCCGGACGCAGCAATAGTCCATCGAGCTTTACCTCACGAAAGCGTGCCCTGAAATACGTTTCGTTTACGGTAGTGAACTCTTTTTGTACTACCTGTTCACGGCGAAATGCCTGCACGATTCCCATACCCTGAATCATTTCATTCAGCATTCCGTTCATTTCGCTCAGCCGGGACCGAATCTCGCCATAAATGCGTGAACTATAGCGCCTAAATAACGCAATAATTACAGCAATAAGCGGGAGCAGACCGATACAGAGCAGCGCCAGCTCAGGCTGCAAAATAAACAACGCAACTAAAATCCCAATCATATATACAATGTTTTGAACGAAAATTGCCATGATGCTAACAAACAATTCCCGAACGGCTTCCGTATCATTTGTTACCCGGGAAATGATATGTCCTGTAGGTGTCCGATCAAAAAACGCAATCGACAGATTCTGTAAATGCGAAAAAATATCAACCCGTATCTGGCGGATAATTCGGTGCGCAGTACTCTGCAACGAAAGAGCCTGGATATATTGAAGTATACCGGCAATAAGCAGAAGTCCGATATATAGAAGCACAAGCTGGGTTAGCGGACGAATTTCCGGTGCGTAGAACGCTCTGACATCCGCAGGCGCAATCGCCTCGACCGGATAGGAGACTTGTTTGTCGCCAAGTGTTATGGTTAATTCTGTCTTTCCGTCTCGTTCACTAATTGTTCGTTCGCCCTCGAACGGGGTAACGGTTGGCAACGCATAATATGTGCGGTTTACTTCAAGAATCTGCCTTCTTTCTCCGCCAGTGATGTCAAACTTGTGCCCGTTACGTGTCAGCCATTCTTCACGAATCCATATGCGATCCGCATGCTCTACTTGCGGTGTGCCCGTTGGTGCTGTGCCCTTTGCATATACACGCCAAGGCTTCTCGATCCCAAGAATGTGCACATCAATGGCTCGCTTCGCGATAAAAGGGCCTGCGAGCTCAGCTGCGGTAGCAACAATGAGCAACAGTAGCGCAATCGTGATTGACAAGCGATGAGGCGTCGTATAGCCAAGCAGTCGACGCAGCGTAGAATTCGGGTTCCTCATGCGTCTTCCCCCTCATCTTCAAGCGTAGCCTGAGCCTGTTGGCGACGGAACTGTTCAGCATACCAGCCGTCCTGCGCTATAAGTTCAAGATGCGTTCCCTGTTCAGCAATACGACCTGCATCCATTACATAAATTCGGTCCGCATGCATGACCGCTGACATTCGGTGCGCGACAATGACTGTTGTTTTCCCCCTTCGCTCCCTGCGCAGATGGCTAAGAATGGTCTCTTCCGTTCGTGCATCGACCGCCGACAACGAGTCATCGAGCAACAGTACTTCCGGCTCCATTACTAGCGCCCGGGCGATGCTGATGCGCTGCTTTTGCCCGCCGGATAGTGTAATCCCCCGTTCACCGACAGTAGTCGCAAGTCCCCCGGGCAAGTGTGTCATATCCACCTCCAGCGCAGCATTTCCAAGCGCACGTTCGACGGCCTCATCAGAAGCTCCTTCGTCTCCAAACACTATATTCTCCTTTACAGTACGTGAAAATAAAAAGTGATCCTGGGGCACATAGCCGAACCTGGACCGCAAAGCGGCCGTATTCCACTGTTCGATAGGAATTCCCTCCACATATATCGAGCATTCAGGCACAGTATAAAAATGCAGCCATAGCTTCATCAATGTGGATTTACCGCTTCCCGTCCGGCCTACAATGCCCACCGTCTGCCCTGGTCGCACCATAAGAGATATGTCACACAGCGCAGCCGATTCCTGCCCGGGATATCGGAAGGTGAGATTTGTCACCTCCAGGCTGGCTCGTGTTTTTTCTTGTCCCTTGGACTCCGTTCCGCCTGTAATCTCAGGTTCCTCTTCTAACACATCACTTAATCTCTCCCATGAAGCACTCCCCCGTTGCACAATGTTCATTAACCACCCAAGCGCAAGCATGGGCCAAATTAACAATCCAAGATATAGATTGAACGATACGAGCTCACCTAGTGTAAGTTCGCTGTTGAACACAAGTGTTGTCCCATAACCGATGCCAATAAGAAAGCTGACCCCGATTAGAAATAAAATCGTTGGCTCAAACAACGCGTCAATCTTGGCCACACGAATGTTCTTCTCCATCACGTCATCCGCCGTTTTCGTAAATGAGATAACATCTGGCTGCTCTTGAACAAACGCACGCAGTACACGGATACCTGAAATTGATTCCTGCACGTGATCATTTAACCTGCCGAATGCTGTCTGGGCATCGAAAAAACGGTCATGCAGCAGCTTGCCGTAATAACTGGTTGCCCATGCCAGCAAAGGTAATGGCAATAGTGCTGCCAGCGTCAATTTCCAGCTGATAAGTACGACCATCGCGGACAAAGCCACCAGCGTCATGGTCAGCGAATCAACCAACATCAAGATTCCTATGCTTGATGTCATCTCGATGGCTACGATATCGTTCGTTGCAAGCGCCATTAAATCACCAGTACGCCTGCGATCATAAAAAGCCGGACTCATCTGTGTCAAATGCCCAAACAGGCGATTACGCAATGTCTTCTCCAGAATAAGCGAAGCACCGAACAGATAATACCGCCAAGCGAAACGCATCCCATATAGCAGGAAGGCCAGCGCCACAATGAGCGCTACGTTCCAGACGAGTCCCTGTCCCTGCAGCGTTCCAACCCGCATCCGGTTGATGAGCTCACCTACCAACCAAGGGGGGAGTAGTACAAGTACATCACATATCACAAGCAACAATATACCTATTATGTACTTCTTCTTATGGGCCCTGATAAACCACCATAACCGCCGAAATATCCGCACTCCGCCCCTCCTCTCTTATCAAAGAATTCAAAAAGAAAATAGCTTATCTTTTAACCAATGACACGTATCGCTAAGTGCACCGTAATGGGCGGCTTCCGGAAAATGATGGCCGTATTCTGGATAATACCAAAAATCACAAGGCTTTCTTAGTTCTTCCAATCGCCTCGCCATATAGTTCGGATGACGAGGACTGACCAACTCATCACATCCACCCTGAACGAACAAAACCGGACACTTGATTTCTGTGGCACGATACAGCGCCGAGCGCTCCATATAAGCATGTGCATCCTTCACCGGATGTCCAATGACCCGCTTAAGCATACGGCGCAAATCCTCTCGTTCCTCATATGTTAGATGCAGATCGACTACACCGCCCCATGAAACGAGCGCACCGATCTGATCCGTCTCTGCTGCTGCCAGAAATGCGCCGACCGCGCCGCGTGAGAAGCCTACTGCCCCGATTCTCTTCGCATCGACCTGAGGCAGACGTGAAAGCAATTGCAATGCTCCGTATACATCCTGACGATCTGCTCCTCCGAATTCATCCTGACCCTCACCGCCTTCATTTCCCCTGTATGAAGGAGCACATACAACGAATCCGCAGGCGGCCATATGTTCAATCCATCCAAGCTGTACCATGCCGATCCGATGAATGCCTCCTCTACAATAGACGAGCGCTGGGCATTTCCGGTGTGCTTTTGGTTGTGCTAAGTATCCGGCCACCACGATATCGCCGGCCCTGTACATAATATGGTAGACGCTTACATCACGTATGGAAGCTGGCAACATCATCTGTGAAACCAACAAGTTATCCAGCATATCTATTTCCTCCCTTAACTGAGAAAAAACGGGTTAATCATATCATTGCTGATATAGTATAGCACGAAAAACAAAGAGAGGAGAGAGTCTTGCTTTCGAATACAAAAAACACTTCCGTCATATTACGATAACGGAAGTGTTTTTCTCGATGCGTCCACTAGTTACGGACGAGCTTTTCCATAACGGGATGTCTGAGCTATGCTTGTATAAGATAGGGAATACAGCAGTAGCGCACACCAAATAAACGCGAAGCTAACCATATGCACGGATGTAAACGCCTCTTTAAACACGAATACCCCTAGTATTAAACTAATTGTCGGAGCCATGTACTGAATAAATCCCATAGTGGATAATGGTACCGCCCGAGCGCCCTTGGCAAACCATAGAAGCGGTAGTGCCGTCACCACGCCTGTCCCGATAAGCAGAGTCATTTCAGGTGGCGATACAAACCCGATAACGCCTATGCCGCTAGCTTCCGCAAACACCATATAGCCAAGTGCAAGCGGAGCCATGAATACTGTCTCCAGCGCCAGACCAACCAATGCCTCCGTCTGTGCTTTTTTCTTAGCCAGGCCATAAAAGCCGAAAGTAATTGCCAGGGCAAACGAAATCCACGGTATCTTGCCATACTGTACGGTTAAAATAATAACCCCGATGCCCGCAAGCACAAGCGCCATCACCTGCCAGCGCGACAGGCGCTCTTTTAGAACTACCACTCCTAGCGCTACGCTAAGCAACGGGTTAATGTAGTAGCCGAGACTGGCTTCGATTACATGTCCATTATTCACGCCCCAAATATAAATAAACCAGTTGGCGCTTATTAATACCGAACTGAGGAACGCAGCTAATGCGATCTTCCGATTAAGCAATGCCTTCTTAAATGGCTCCCAACGCCGATATAGCAATAGTAAAAACGCAACAAATAAAAAAGACCAAAAAATCCGATGAGCCAGAATTTCAAAGGCAGATACTCTGTCCAGATACTTCCAGTACAGCGGCAACAATCCCCAGGCTATATAGGCTATAATCGAGTAACCGATACCTGCAGCTCTTGCTTTTTCTTCTCTCTCATGCTTCATACATTACACCCTCATTGCTTTTTTATTAATATAAAAAACGGAGAGGCTCTCTGCCTACTCCATTTTTATCACGGCCTAACGTCTCCCACTTCACGTAAGCTACGCGAGGAATAATTGCCCTTAAGACCCCATTACATGCAACGAACCATTCATGGGGAAGGAACCCTCTCTTGTTGATTAAAGCTTTACTTTATGAACGAGGTTTTTCCTGCTTGGCTCCGTATACATATCCTCCATATTTGTTGGCAGGATTGTATACGACAAATGCATTTGGCATCGGCTTTTCTCCGGCGATACCGGACGGCGTCGTAATCAACTTGCCCCGGTGGTACATACTAGACGAAGAGCCTCCATCAAGGTTAACCGCATTTACAGCCCCTCGCTTAAGCAGCTCTTCCTGCACATCCTTCAGCGTAGCTCCAAAGCTATGGATTGCCCTGCCGTCGATAACGAGGAACATGACCGTTCCGTCTTTCTTTTGAGCGATCGCAGTACGTGGTGCCACGCCCCATCCGCCGTCGCCTTCTGTAATCATCGGTTTTCCATTAACAACTAGACGTGGCAAGAAGCTTACCGCTTCTTGAACGCCCAGCTTTTTCATCTGCTCGTACGTATAACGTCCGCTAATCAACACTCCGTCTTTTGTAAATCCAACGATATCCTGTTCTGCCTCTCTATCACCGCTCACAAGTTTACCTTCACTGATAATAATGCCAAGTGGATGCATAATCCGCTCTACATCTTCAAACTCCGGACCTATCATCTCTTCGGTTTTATCGGTTAAGAAGAATCCCCCACCATTAATTGCGGCTAATGCATTTTTGCGTGTGGCTATGTTACTTACTTTTTCCCCGCCTGGATTATGGCTAGCGACCACATGAATTAGACGTGGGTCCTTAATGTACATGATTTTGCCAACATACGTCTCTCCACGAATATCTTCCACATCAATTAGCGTAGAAGGGGTGAGCGTATGTTGTGGATCCGGTGTCGCTATCTTCACAAGACTCATATCTTGTTTGGCAAGATGATTTGCTTCCGCCTGTCGTTGAAAATTCTCTTTAATTTTCTCTACACCGCTCGTTCCCACGAGCAGCCACGTGTATTTCGTTTGCTTCGATGTATACACTGCTTCTGCGACAATTCCCCGTAACTTGGTTCCCTGTGGCGTCAAATAAAACCAGCCAAGTGCAAGCGAGGAGATTATACAGCCAATCCACAACGCCCACACTGCAACACGGAACCAGCGTCTGGACAACCTGCGCGGCAAGGATAAAGAAGAAGAGGCTACCGCCGTCGCAGACATTTTGTTTTGATTCAGTTGCTCCATTCGTTTTGAGGTAGGAAATAACACGATTCGTCTTCCTTTCTCTCTTTCTCTCGTGCAATTCTATTTTTCTATAAGATGTCTACCATTCTATATCTTATCTCATTCTCAAATAAATACAAGAAAGTTATTCCGCATCTTGCATCTATATTGCACATCGTATAAAATAGCTACCATCATAAATACGTCCGGGTCGTCCATTTTGTTTCATAATTTCATTATATAAATACAGGTGGTGCATATGGAAGCAATTCTTTCTTTCGACCAGCAGCTTTTTCATTGGTTGAATGTACAGTTAAATATCCCCTCACTTGATTGGTTTATGATTTTCGCCTCCGCCATCAGCGACAAAGGGTTATTCTGGTTTCTGATTGTAATGGTCCTGTTGCTTATTCGGCAACGTGTCGGCGGACTTCGTCCTGCAGCGACCCTGTTTGCTGGTATCGGCATCGGTGGCGTTATCGAATATGCGATGAAATTCGCGATTATGCGCCCGAGACCGCCTGCTGTGGAGGAGCAAGTTATCCATCTTACTCACATGCCGATCTCATCTTCTTTTCCATCAGGTCATGCGGTATCCTCTTTTGTTTCTATGTATGTGCTGTATCGATTATTCCCAAAATCGATCTGGTGGACGTTACCGTGCGCTTTAATTATGACATACTCTCGTATTTATGTAGGGGTTCACTATCCACTCGATGTTATTGGAGGGGCAATGATAGGAATCATTGCAGGGAAGATTACGATGCGCGTCCCGGTTATGACAATCGCTTATAAAGTATTATCGTACGTGCCGATTGTCCGGCGGTACATTTTGCCGACTGCCGAAATAATACCCCAAAACCCTCCGACTGAAACACCATTTACGACGCAAAAACAACAAGATGAAAAAGCATAATGACTGTATACATCTGATTTGATACATCGACAAATTTTCATGGTGGGAGGTAAGAAAAGAAGGAAGGGTGGTGGGTGGGAGCGGTCGGAAAAAGACATGTCCGCCTTTTTTCTGCCGAGGCGCAGGGCGTATCCACCCTCTTCCTTCTCCATTTCTCCTACTTCCAACCACGCTACCATGTCAAAATATTAACTGTAACTTATCTAACTTACATTAATGTAAGTTAGATGTAATGATAATTACACAGGCCATAGAAAAAGTTGACAAATTATGTTTTTCAGACAGTTCTCATTCTAACTTGCTAGACATGCACTTCATTTATTTGAGCGTATTACGTATATTCAATCGTTGTTCCTTTGCCTAGGGATTTTCATCATACAACTTATTTTCAGTGTAGTCTGGTTGCGCTTCTTTAGACTTGGGCCACTGGAATGGGTATGGCGCATGGTTACTTATTGGGAAATACCATCGCTTCTTCAAAACCACACAAGTAACCTGATAATTTAACAAGAACAGCCGCTTACCATCGTTATCATATACATGGTAAACGGCTGCTTTTTCTTATCGATTCTCTTCCCCCAAGTGACTACGAGCCGGTGAAGGAAAGCTGAATCCTTCTCCATGCACTTCTTTCGCCTCAAGTGCAAGAATAAAAGCACGTGGGTCGATTTCTTCGACAAGGCGGCGCAGTTTATCTGTTTCATATAACTGTACGACGACCAGTAGCACCTCTCCTTCCCGGCGTGAGTAACCTCCCATCGAGTGGAGCATCGTTACTCCACGCACAAGACGCTTATGAATTTCCTTCGTAATCTCATCAGGCTTGCTGGAGATGATAATGACGCTGCGTTGTTTCTGAAATCCTGAGAGCAGTAAGTCCACCACCCGCGCACTAACATAAACAGCTACTACCGTCAGCATCGCTTTCTCGACACCGACAATAAGGGCCGAGATCGCAATAATGGTAAAGTCAATACCAAACAAAAACTTTCCCAGATCAATGCGCCGGAATTTATGCTGCAGCACGCGTGCAATAATATCGCCGCCCCCAGAAGTTCCTCCTACGCGGAATACGAGACCTAATCCAGCACCTGCAATGATTCCGCCATACAATGGAGCCAAAATCACATTTTGCAGCGGTGGGACTTGCCATGCCGAAGTTAAGTCAATAAAAATCGAAGCAGCCAGCATTCCGTATGCACTCCGTATCAAAAAGCCTCGCCCCAGAACAAAATAACCAAGAATAAAGACTGGAATGTTTATTAGAATAATAAGCAAACCAACAGGCGTACCAAGCTTATAATGTAGTAATAGGGAAATACCGGTTACTCCGCCCTGCGCCAGTTTATTCGTAACAAAAAACAGATTTACGGCGATGGAGTACAAAAAACTGCCTGCCGTAATAAATAAAAATGGGCGAATTCGCTGCCACACCATGTATTCGATTGCTCCTTCCACATCGCATTGTCCTCTTATCTTAGATAATTGCACAAAAAAAAGAAAGGCCCTTCCTGAATATCTTTTGAAGAACCTTTCTTTTTATCCCAGTCCAACGGACCGTAAGACCCCGATAAGCTCAACTAACCATCAGTGAGGTATGAAGACCCCACCGATGGAAGTTTTACTTTATAAACATTAATGTTTTTTGTTGTAATATTCTACAATGGCAGCTGCCACTGCTTCGCCTACCCGTTTCTGGAATGCAGGATCGAGCATTTTTTTATTCTCGGCTGCATTCGTCAGAAAGCCGATTTCGATTAGCGTGGACGGCATTTTCGTGTTTTTCACGACATAGAAGTTGGCCGTACGCAAACCGCGGTCGGTAAAGCCTGTCGCTTGTACTAGGTGCTTATGAACAATCGCAGCGAATTCCTTGCTTTGAGCCGTTTTGTAATATGTTTCCGTTCCGTGCGCGCTTGCTGTAGCAGAGTTTGCATGGAAGGACAGGAATACATCCGCTTTCGCATTATTAGCTATGTTCACGCGATCCTTAAGCGTCGGATATGTATCGCCTGAACGCGTCATAATCACTTTAAAGTTAGGGTTTTGTTTCAGAATCGATTCCGTGACCTTAGCAACCGACAGCACCAGATTTTTCTCATAGTTGCTAGCCGTACCCACTGCACCTGAGTCGCTACCGCCGTGACCAGGATCAAGCACGATGACGAACGGATCAGAAGCGCCCGGTTTCGGTGTCGGCGTTGGAGTCGGTTTAGCTTGTTGCAGCGTTACCTTTGTCATGCCGTCGGTGGCAGTTATACCGTATGTATACGGTGCAGACATTTCAAGGACGACCCGTACTCTGTCAGGCGAGAGACTGTACTGGCTGTAGCGTACGTTCTCTACCTTGGAAGAAGTACCGGATACGCTCACTCCGTCTTTTAGACGGGCATGGTTGAAATCAATAACGATTCGGTCTGGATTGTCGAGCGTAAATTGGCTATATGACATTTTGCCTTGAGATTCTACGCTAATTCCGTCATCCGTACGAGAAATTCCTGTAATGTATTGCAGCTTGTCCAATGTGCATGCAGTCTTGTTCTCGTTCCAATCGGCTTTTGCTCCGATAACCTGCGAAAGGAACTCTGGAGTAACAGCAAAGTATCCATCGATTAGGCGGTAACCGTTTGCCTGTTTGGCGGATGCCTGTGAGATGGTATATTTCTCTGCTCCTTGCTCGAGAATTACTTTCCCTGCCTCCTTTTTCACCTCGTAGCCGAGCGGTTTTGCTACATCATTCAGTCTGACGAAGTGTCCATAAGGCAGTTGATAAACAGGTGCCTGTGTGAGGGCATTGCCGTTCACAGCGATGCTTTTCTTGTCGTTAAAAGTAACCGTATTAGCTGCGGCGTCCCACCCAACGGTAGCTCCGAGCCAATCCCCTACTTGACGCAGCGGCAGGAATGTTCTGTCTTTAATAATCTTGGGCGCTACCTCAAGCGTTACCGCTTTTCCATTCACATAGGCGGTCTTGTTGCCTGGTTTCATCGTAATGATTTTCCCAGCATGATCATCAATCGTAACCGTTCTTGTATTGTTGTTCCACTTCACATCAACACCGTACGCCTCTCCTGCAAAATATAGCGGAATCATCGTACGATTTTGCACGAGTTGCGGTGGAACGTCAGGCTTGACTTCCTTGCCATTTACTACAAGCGACATGGCAGGCGCCGCCTGCACTGCCGTGGGCATGACCCAGGCAAAGATTAACAGAAATGCCCATAGCAGCAGTCCTCTTTTTCTCATTGTTTTCCTCGCTCCCTTGCTCTCTCTAAGTTGCCAGTGACACATCTCCTTTCCGATGGAACCTGTTATGCATGCGGTTTTGGACAACCAACCTATAGTATAGACGCAAGATACAACAAATTGTTTTCCTACAATAGCACTATTTTTCTTGCTTGCATAATGCTAGAAAAACACCTTGCAATAACCAGGTAGGCAAAGTCGCCTATTACAAACAAGAAAAGGGACAAGGCATTCGCCTTCTCCCTTTAGTGTTCTCCTGGCTATATGTGTTTCGTTAGCTCTTCCATTTCATCAAGCAGACGGGCAAATACATTAAGTGCTTGGACGACTGGTTTAGGTGATGCCATATCGACACCTGCTTTACGTAAAAGTTCAAGCGGATAGTCCGAGCCTCCACTCTGCAAAAATGTCAAATAACGTTCAACTGCTGGAGACCCTTCATTCAAAATTTGCTGCGACAGTGCTGTCGCAGCGGAAAATCCGGTCGCGTACTGGTAAACATAGAAATCATTGTAGAAATGCGGAATGCGCGCCCATTCCATTCTAATATCCTCATCAATGACCATATCTGGCCCATGGTAATCCAGATTCAAATCATAATACATGTCGCACAGCGTTTCTGGAGTCAACGGTTCTCCTGCTTCTACCTTTTCATGAATCATCTTCTCAAATTCGGCGAACATCGTCTGACGATACACCGTGCCACGGAACTGCTCAAGGTAATAGTTGAGAAGGTACATCTTCTTACGTGGGTCATCTGTATTCTTAAGCATATAATCCATCAGAAGCGATTCGTTAAGTGTAGATGCAACCTCAGCTACGAAGATTTTGTACTGGGCATCGAGATACGGTTGGTGCTTGTCACTATAATAGCTGTGCATAGCATGCCCCATCTCATGCGCCAATGTAAACATGTTATTAACGTTGTTCTGGTAATTCATCAGTACGAACGGGTGCGTGCCGTATGCTCCCCATGAATACGCGCCACTTGTTTTTCCTTCGTTTTCATACACATCAATCCAACCGGACGTGAAGGCTTCCTGCAGAACTTTAGCATAATCTTCACCGAGTGGTGCAAGTCCTTTTTGCACCAGATCAAGCGCCTGATCGTAAGGAATCTCCATTTTCACTTCTTTGACCATCGGCACATACAAGTCATACATGTGTAGCTCATCCACCCCGAGCAGCTTTTTGCGCAACGAAACGTACCGGTGCATGGCCGAAAGGTTATCACGAACAGCTTGAATGAGATTCGTATAGACGTCGACTGAAATATTATCGTTATCTAGGGACGCAGCAAGTGCGGATGGATATTTGCGTATGCGTGCATAGAATACATCTTTTTTAACACTGGCATTGAGCGTTGCAGCAATCGTGTTCTTCTGCTTGCCGTACGTATCGTACATTGCTTTAAAAGCGTCCTGACGCACACGACGATCCGGATTCTCCATGAATTGAATGTAGCGGCCATGTGTCAATTGCACCTCTTCACCATTTTCATCGGTAATCATCGGAAAAGTCATGTCAGCATTATTGATCATGCCGAAAATCGTCTGCGGCGCCTGTGCGAGCTCTCCCGCCTGTGCAATAATTTGTTCTTCTTGTGCGCTTAACACATGCTCTTTTTGTCGTTTAATTTCATTCAGATAGAAGCGATACAAAGCTAATGTCTCGTCAGCGATATAGCTCTCAAGACGCTCATTCGGCATGGCAAGAATTTCCGGCACAAGAAAAGAAATTGCGCTGGAGACCCGAATGCTAAGCGAAGCTGCCCGATCGGTCAATGCCTGGTATTTCGTATTCGTATTATCCTCATCTCGGCGCATACGTGCGTATACATAAACACGTTCCATTGCGAGACCAAGCTGTTCATATGTTTTCATACACTCAGCCAACACGGTGGGCGATTCGTTTAACCTGCCCTGGAAGCTCTGAATTTGCTCTATCAATTCCTGTACTTTTTTATACTCGTCCTCCCAGGCGGCATCGGATGCAAAAATACTCTCGAGCTTCCATTTGAATTCCTGCTTGGTTTCCGAACGTTTCGGAAGCGTTTTTTGTGAAGTTTGTTCCATGGTATGGTGCGGTATAGGACCGCTTCCCCCTCTCATCGTGTAATAAGAAAAAACAGGCGCAATCGTAGGCCATTTCCTCCCTTTCCTATTATCATTTCGCAATCAAAGAAAAGAATTCCTCCCTATTACTTTACCAAACTTATGTATGCACCAATCTCGAAAACATTCCTATACAAAAAACGGCCGGTTCATATCCCGGCCGTTCGACATGTTTCTTAGGAGGCGTAATCCTCCGTCGTCCCATCTCCATGATCATCGCTATACGTCTCACAGGCAATCTCCCGGCAATCAAGACATTCCGCCCGATTTCTTTCCCAGGAAGCCAACCCTCTGCCGCAAGAAATACATACATCTTCAAATGTCATAACTCATGTCCCCTTTCGATTTTTCATTACAACAAAAAGGCCAGTTATATCATCAGCGTACAATAAGCGTAAGCGTTAGATATAACTGGCCGGTATCGCTTTCTTCTCTCCGGTTGGCTTTCCCAGAGTTCAGTCGATGCCTCAGTTGTTTTAGTAAGAATAAAATATCATCACTGAAAATGAAAGGGCAAACTTTCATCGAGTGATAGTATTATTATATAGTACTATCGCGTAATTGACAATATTTTTTTACTATTTTGTTTTCATTCTTTTTTTGCCTTCTCTACACATATCAAGAAGCGGGCAAACCTGGCACTGCGGATTGGCTGCTTTGCAATGGTAGCGTCCAAAGAAAATCATCCGATGATGCGTAATCGCCCATTCTTCGCGTGGAACTTTCTTCATGAGTACTTCCTCTACCTGTAGTGGATTATCTTTCCATCGGGCGATTCCGAGACGTTTAGAAACGCGTTCTACATGGGTATCAACCGCAATAGCTGGAACACCGAAAGCCGTAGAGACAACCACATTGGCGGTCTTGCGGCCAACTCCGGGCAGTTTAACAAGGTCGCTATGCTCTTTTGGCACTTCCCTGCCGAAATCTTCAATTAGCATGCGGGCAAGCTTTTGGATATTTTTCGCCTTATTACGGTATAAACCGATACTGCGTATATCCTGCTCCAACTCTTCAAGAGGAACAGATAAATAATCTTCAGGTGTTTTGTATTTCTTGAACAGGTTAGGTGTGACTTTGTTGACGAGTGCATCTGTACACTGTGCCGACAACAGTACCGCAATCGTCAACTCAAACGGGTTGCTGTGATTTAATTCGCAGTGCGCATCCGGAAACATCTCGGCGAACGTATCAAGAATGCGTCGCATTTGTGCTTTCGTTACCAAGTTTCTTCACCTTTTACTATAGAGATTAGACATGACACTAGGGTAACAGTTGCAAACTTGCACGTCAATCGATACACTATATAGATGAGATTTTGTGTTCCAACGAAAGGTTGAGGAAAATGGCAAAAAAACATGTGATTTATAAAGAAGATAATTGGAATATGATTACCGCAGAAATAGAAGGCGTTCGAATTACTGTGCGGGAAATTTCCACAGAGTGGGGCGAGGATACATACGTATTGAATGGGCGTCATGAGCTCATGGATTGGGCGGAAAAGCATTTCACGGCGGATAAATACGAAAACGCGGCTGAAATTCTAGAGAAGTTTCGGCAACTATAATATTCGCACATCGCTTTAAGCAAACAAGGTCTTTGCCACAACTTCGCTATGTAACGAATACGGCCAAGACCTTGTTTTTTTACTACTTTAGTACCATATCACGTAATGCTCGGCGCAAGATTTTACCAGTTGTATTTTTCGGTAATTCCTCAATAAATACGATTTTATGAGGTACCTTGTATTTAGCCAGCTCCCGGCTACAATAGGCTCTTAACTCCTCTTCTGTTAATGACTCGTCACGGGCTACCACATAGGCTTGTACGATCTCGCCCTGGTTTTCATCAGGCACACCGATGACCGCTGCTTCAACGACTTGCGGATGACTGTACAGCACTTCTTCTACTTCACGCGGGTATACGTTGTATCCGCCTACAATTACCATATCTTTCTTCCGGTCGACAATAAAAATATACCCATCCTCATCCATATATGCCATGTCCCCTGTATACAGCCAACCGTCACGCAGCGTTCGCGCTGTTTCTTCCGGCATGTTTAAATACCCTTTCATCACGTTCGGCCCCCGCACAACGAGTTCACCCACTTGACCTCTTTCCAAATCTTCACCTTCCGCGTCCACAATTTTATTCTCCACACCTGGGATATCTACCCCGATGGATCCCGGCTTTCGTACGCCATGGACCGGATTGAAGGCTGTAACCGGTGACGCTTCCGACAGCCCGTATCCTTCGGAAATAATTTTGCCGAACTTCTTCTCGAAATTATGCAGCAATGCCACAGGTAGAGAAGCTCCTCCTGAGATGCATATTCGAAGTGAGGCTAAATCTTTCGGCAATACACCCGGTGTCTGCATAATGAAATTATACATCGTCGGAACGCCGGCAAATAAAGTAGCCTGATGTTTACAAATGGATTGAACAACTTCTACCGGACTGAACTTTGGAAGAATAAGCATAGAAGCTCCGAGGGCAATGGGTGCATTCATGCATACAGTCATGCAAAAAACATGGAACATCGGAAGTACGGTTACAAAAGTATCATCCGGAGTTACACCTAGATATTCAGTAATCGCATCAGCATTGGACGCCATATTACGCTGCGTCAGCATGGCCCCTTTTGGCTGCCCTGTCGTACCAGATGTATACAGAATAACCGCTAAATCTTCGGCTTCGATTTCCGGTCGCTGCCATCCCTCACTTGAATACGCTATCATTTTTTCGAACGATATTGTCCATTCATGCTCCGAATCGCCATCCGCCAGTACAACCTCTCGCAATTCAGGCAGCTTCTGCCGCATGTCTATAAATGCCGGTAATAGTGGTGCAACAGCAATCGCCGCCTTAGCCTGGCTATTATGTAGGATGTAGAGAATTTCTTTCGGCGTATATATTGGGTTAATCGGCACGACCGCAGCCCCGGTCAGCAAAATTCCATAATATGAGATAAGAAAATGCGGAGAATTTCCCAACAATATTGCCACATGGTCTCCCTTGCCAATACCTTTTTCCGTCAGATATGCAGCCATATTCTTCGCTTGTTGGTATAACTGACCATACGTAGCATGCATGTCCTGAAAAATGTATGCGATTCGATCTGGATATTCTCGCATGCCCCGCTCAATATTTTCGATTAACGTCATAATCAGTAGCCACCTCTCTTTTTTTCATACTTTCCTACAGAAAACCAGCGGAAAAAGAGGAGAAGTGGGCGGACGCTTTCTTGGCCGGTCCGCCCGTATATCTTACTTCACTGTTGTTGTATACTGTTCGGCTTCGATGATGCGTTTTGCGATACCACGCTTGAGGACAATTGTATTAACCGGCTGCATACGTACAAGCTTCTTCACGATGGATAATTGGGTACGGAGAACATCACCTTCGCTTGTCGCTACTAACACTTCTTTTGCCCATTTTTCTAGATCGGACCACACTTCCTGGAAGTAGGCACGAGTCATGTCAACCTGTAGCTGTGCCGCTGCTCCGCCTTTACGATCCGCTGTCTTCTTCGCGCGCAGCAAGGCGGATTCCAATGCATAAATCGTAATCATCAGGTTGGACAGATTCTCCAGAATTTCCTGCTCCTGATCAACTTTTTGCATATATTTCTGTACTGCCGTCCCCCCTACCATTAAGAACAGCTTCTTCGCCGCTTCGAGCATCTTGCTTTCCGTTTCCAGAAGGCCAGTCGACTCCGATAGATCCATCGGCGGCATATATCCGGTCAGCTCTTTTTGTAAGGTCTGCAGCTTCTGCATGAGCGGCAATTTTCCTTGCATCGCACGTTTTAGAAGCGTGGCTGGAATTAGCAGGCGATTAATTTCATTCGTACCTTCAAAGATACGGTTGATACGAGAGTCGCGATATATCTGTTCGATTTTGTATTCGGAGATGTAGCCGTATCCCCCATGGATTTGTACGCCTTCGTCAGCTACAAAGTCAAGCGCTTCCGACCCGAATACTTTAACGATAGAATATTCGATCGCATGTTCCTCAATCGCTTTAGCCGCTTCATTGAACACGTTTTTTTCGAGATCCAAATGCTGCGTCGCCGCTTCCAGATAACCTCCAGTGCGATACGTCAAACTTTCGTTAACATATGTGCGAATTGCCATATCTGCAAGCTTGTTCTGAATGAGCGGGAAATTTGCAATCTCTGTTTTGAATTGCTTGCGCTCCTTAGCATATTCGGTTGCCAGCTGAATGGCCCACTTGGATGCCCCAATGGCTCCGACACCCAGCTTATAACGACCGATATTCAAGATATTAAATGCGATTTTATGTCCTTTGCCGGCTTCACCTAGCAGATTTTCCACTGGTACTTCTACGTTCTCGAGAATAAGCGGGCGGGTAGACGAACCCTTAATACCCATTTTCTTCTCTTCCGGACCGGTACTTACACCTGGGAATTCTTTTTCTATGATAAATGCGGAGAAATGTTCGCCGTCAATTTTCGCATACACGATAAACACATCCGCAAAGCCAGCATTCGTAATGAATTGCTTCGTTCCATTCAAAATATAGTGTGTGCCAGCTTCGTTGAGCACTGCGGTCGTTTTGGCGCCCAACGCATCAGAACCGGAAGCTGGTTCAGTCAGGCAGTATGCTGAAATTTTTTCGCCAGTCGCAAGCTGAGGCAAATATTTGGCCTTCTGTTCAGGCGTGCCGAAGAACACGATCGGTAGTGTGCCAATGCCCACATGAGCACCGTGACTAAGCGAAAACGAGCCGCCACGTACCATATATTCCCCGATAAGACTGGAACTGATTTTATCGAGCGCCGCGCCGCCGTATGCTTCTGGAACGTCAGCGCCCAAGAGCCCTAATTCGCCCGCTTGTCGAAGCAATTTTACCGTTAATTCATAATCCAACTTCTCGAGTTCTTCCGACTTCGGTGCTACTTCGCCTTCGATGAAATCACGCGTCATGCGTGCGATCATCTGCTGTTCCTCACTAAAATCTTCTGGAGTGAACACTGAATTGTAGTCCGCTTCTTCAAGAATGAACTGCCCGCCTTTTGGCATTGTATCTTGTACGCTCATAATGATTCCTCCTATTGTATAATTTCACTTTCAAGGGGTGTTGCTTATCCAGTACGCTCCAGAGTGGATAGCCACCACACCGTGCCCCAAACAGGCGTCGGTTCGTCTCCCGCTTCGAAAAACCCAGATGTTTTGACGGTCCGGCCTTCGCCACGCAAAGCGGTCGTGCTTCCTCCTTGCGAGAAAAGGACGAGGGAACACGCCGACGCGTGCATCTTCTTTCTTCCACCTTATGGATAATCAACAGGTGTGTTTTACTTTATAAATTCAAATACGCCAGCCGCCCCCATACCGCCGCCGATGCACATCGAAACAACGCCATACTTAGCGCCTCTACGCGCCGCTTCATGCACAAGCGATACCGTTAATTTCGAGCCCGTGCAACCCAATGGGTGGCCAAGTGCTATCGCACCGCCGTTCACGTTGACTTTGCTTTCATCGATGCCCAGATGACGAACCACCTGTAATGCTTGGGAAGCGAATGCCTCGTTAATCTCAAACAAATCGACCTGCTCCTGTGTGATGCCTGCAAGCCTCAGCGCTTTCGGAATCGCAGCGATGGGACCAACTCCCATAATATCCGGGTCTACTCCACCAACGGTAAACGAACGGAAAATCGCAAGCGGTTTCAGTCCCAGCTCCTCCGCTTTTTCGCGCGACATGACGACCACTGCCGCCGCGCCGTCGCTCGTCTGCGACGCATTGCCCGCTGTCACGCTGCCGCCTAGTCGGAATGGGGATTTCAACCTGGCTAGCCCTTCCATACTTGTCTCTGGACGCACGCCCTCATCCGTATCGAAGATAAATTCCCTCACCTGCAGCTTGCCTTTGTCGTCAAAATATTTTTCTTTTACGGTCAACGGAACAATTTCGTCTTTGAACTTGCCCTCCCTAATAGCTGCCGCGGCTTTTGCATGACTCGCTACCGCGAACTGATCTTGATCTTCGCGACTAACGTTAAACCGTTCTGCGACGTTCTCAGCTGTATGGCCCATACTAATATAGATTTCTGGATATTTCTCTACGATGTCTGGATGAGGCGCCGGCTTATAGCCGGTCATCGGTACATGGCTCATGCTCTCCACGCCTCCGGCAATAACGATATCCGCAAACCCGCACATCACCTTCTCGGCCGCAATGGCAATGGACTGTAGGCCGGATGAACAAAACCGGTTAATCGTGAACGCTGGAACTGTATTGGGCAGACCCGCATAGACGGAAATGATGCGCGCCATATTCAATCCCTGCTCACCTTCTGGCATCGCGCAGCCAATAACCACGTCCTCTATCCTATCTTTCTCAAGCCCTGGTGCGCGGCGCACGACTTCCCGAATGACCGCCGCGCCCAAATCTTCCGGACGGGTGTGTTTCAATGTTCCTTTTGGTGCTTTTCCTACGGCCGTACGCACGGCCGATACAATGACCGCTTCTCTCATCTCTTCCACTCCTCTCTAATTGCGCAATGGTTTCCCCTTCGTTAGCATGTGGTGCATTCGCTCCTGGCTCTTCGGTTCGCCGCATAGACTTAAGAACGCCTCACGCTCCAGATCGAGCAGGTATTGTTCCGTTACATACGTATTTGGGTTCACATCGCCCCCCGCGAGCACATGGGCTAGCTTCTGGGCAATAATAACGTCATGATCGCTGATATATCCGCCCTGACGCATCGTATAAATACCAAGATTGAGCACCGCTTTTCCGTCAGCACCGACAACGCGGATTTTCTCCTGCTGCGGCGGCTCGTATCCGGCCATATCAAGTCCAAGAACTGATTGCTTGGCGTCATACAATAAGTGATCGCGGTTCATGGAAACTGCATCACCGCGCCGTAAAAAGCCAAGCTCGCGCGCTTCTTCCGCGCTAGTCGATACTTTAGCCATCGCAATCGACTCGAATGCTTTATTAACGAATGCCTGCAAATCGGCCTTTGAGTCCACCGCATCAACCGGCTTCGTAGCACGCCAGAGGACTTCCTTCGTACCACCGCCGCCTGGAATAACCCCGACACCGACTTCTACCAGCCCCATATATGTTTCGGCCGCCGCCTGAATCTTGGCCGTCGGCAAACACACCTCCGCACCGCCGCCGAGCGTCATGCCGAACGGAGCTGAAACGACCGGTTTTTTTGCATACTTAAGCGCGAGCGATGCCTGTTGGAAACGATGTACGAGATAATTGATATCATCCCAGTTATCATCCTGCGCTTCCATCAGTACCATCATCAAATTGGCGCCTACGCAGAAGTTTTTCGCCTCGTTTCCGATTACAAGCCCACGGTAGTTCTTCTCAACCTCATCAAGTGATTTAAACAACATATCAACAATATCGAAACCGATCGCGTTATTGGGCGAGTGGAATTCCAGGCAGGCGACTCCGTCTCCGATGTCGATAAGGCTCGCTCCTGCATTGGAGAGAACGGGCTTTGCCTTACCCTTGTAGGCAGAGAGTTTAAGCTGCTCGCGGGCTCTTTCTTCTTCTGCCCGCTCTCCGGTCAACGCATGGTAATAAACAGTGCCGGTTTCTTTTTCATAGAAGGATGTTTTACCTGAGGCTAGCATCTCCTCTACCCATTGTGGAACGTCTTCATCTTCTTTCTTCATGCGGTCTACCGACTCTTTTACGCCGAGTGCATCCCATGTCTCAAACGGACCAAGCTCCCAGTTGAAGCCCCATTTCATTGCCTTATCGATGCTTACGATATCGTCGGCGATCTCGGGTAGCTTCGCCGCAGAGTACAGCAGCACTTTTTTCAATATATTCCAGGTAAACTGTCCTTCTTTTGACGGACTATAAACAAGCGCTTTCATTCTCTTTCCTAATCCGCCAGCCGCCTTCGCCTGCTCAATAGCCGGCAGTTTCACCTTCTTCGTCGGGATATAAGTAAGCTCTTGGAAATCCAATGAGAGAATTTCCCGGCCTTTTTCCGTTTTCTTTTTTTGATAGAATCCTTGGTCAGTCTTATCGCCTAACCAGCGCTTCTCAACCATTTTGTGAAGCAATTCCGGCACGCTGAATGCCGCCTTTTCCTTTTCGTCCTTTACATTCTTGTGCACATTGGCTGCTACATGAATGAACGTATCTAGACCAACCATATCCAACGTACGGAACGTTGCGCTTTTCGGACGGCCGATGACTGTACCTGTCATCATATCCACCTCTTCTACACCGAAACCGCTTTTCTGCATTTCTTCGAATGTAACAAGCAACCCGTAAGTACCAATCCGATTTGCGATAAAGTTCGGTGTATCCTTCGCAATCACCACGCCTTTGCCCAGTGTACGCTCTCCGAATCGCTTCATAAAAGCGATTACATTTTCATCTGTATTATGACTAGGAATAATCTCAAGCAGTTTCATATAACGCGGTGGATTAAAGAAATGAGTACCGAGGAAATGGCGACGGAACGCGTCGCTCCTTCCTTCAATCATTCTATTAATCGAAACCCCGGATGTATTCGAGCTGACGATCGTACCTTCCGTCCAATTCTGCTCCACCTTTTCCCAGAGATGCTGCTTAATCTCCAGATTTTCAACGATCGCTTCAACAATCCAGTCGACTTCTTTCAAATGCTTCAAATCATCTTCCAGATTGCCCGGCACAATTAAATCTGCATTCTTCTTTGAAAATAGCGGTGCCGGTTTTGTCCTGAGCAGCCGTACCTTTGCTTCTGTCGCAAGCCGACTGCGTACCGTGGGATGATCCAGTGTCATTCCTTTCTTCTCTTCCTGCTCTGTAAGCTTGTTCGGTACAATATCCAATAGGTACGTCTGAATGCCTGCATTCGCCAGGTGTGCGGCAATTGCAGCCCCCATTACACCCGAGCCCAGCACTGCGGCCTTCTGAATGCCTCTCTCCATCGTGCAGCCTCCTCGTCTTCAATATTGAATGAATATTCATTCATATCTATAAGTAGAAATGAATATTAAATGTTCTGATTATTATTGTAGTACACTATTACCAGAATTTCCACCCTATTTTTTCAAAAAAGAAATTCTTTTTTGACAGACAAGCCACAAGCTAGGTATAGTAAAAATAGTAAAAACATTCCCAGCGTGAAAGGAGTACAAGCATGACCGGACACGTACTAATGTTGTTTTTGACAATTACAGCACTTATGTCTTTTATCTTGATTATCCTTGGCTTACTTCCACAGCCGGAAAAGGGTAATCAGCGTCAGTTCAGCCTCACCATCTGGGGTCTTCTGCTTGCTGTGGCCACAGCTGTATTGTATTATCTCGAGCCGATGCTATTCCCTGCATAGCCGTATCATCTTAGACTGTACAAAAACAAGCGTCACATCCATTTCACAGGATCTGACGCTTTTATTTTTATCCGCACCATATAACATCAACAGATGAATAGAAAAGAAAGAAAAAAAGCGTTATTTCTGAAACATTACACCATATCCCTACGTATATAATGATAACTCCAATGTTTACTTTTTCCTCCCTTCAGGTCGTGTGGGGAGGCTTTTTTCTGTTCATATGGAATAGAGCAAAGCAATACGATAGTTGTTATTTTCGCAACTAGATGGAAAGAATAGAACTATATTCTCAAGGGGTATTGATTATCCAGTACCGTCCAGAATGGATCGTCATCACACCGTTCCCAAAACGGGCATCGGTTCGTCTCCCACACAGAAGCGCATACGGTTCGCTTCTTGCTCTGGGAAGAATCAATATCCTTAGTATCCATAGAGGGAAGGAAGAGGGTCACGCATATGGCGTGCATCTTTTCTAGTTTATGGATAATCAGTAGGTGTGTTATATTCTTGCAGAAAGGAGCTTTCTGTTCATGAATCTGCTTATCTGGATTGCGGTTATTCTCGTTGTGCATTTAATTATGTACTATGCGCTCGGCACTCCGGCATGGATCGCTACTTCAGTACTGGCCACGCTCGTATGGGCGGCCGTGCTGGTCATCGGTGGTGCATTGCTCAACAGAAGACGAAAAACACGAATATGAACCTCTCTCACCTATGCTTAAGCTTAGAGGTGGGGGACTTCTTGTCGGAAGAATGTTAAATCCTAAACAGGAAAACGTCTATCCATGCCCGAAATGATAGTAAAGGAGCGCACGAATCCATTTACTATTTTGAAGGCAGGAGGGGCAGACTATGCGGTTTTTGATTGTCGGTGCGGGAGCAATCGGTGGTTACTTCGGTGGCCGTTTAGCTCAGAAAGGAGAAGACGTTACTTTTCTTGTCCGTTCACAAAAGCGAAAGCAGCTAGAGGAAACAGGCCTACACGTTAAAAGTATTCATGGTAACTTCCATACACCAATCCGAATGCTTACAAGTGGCGAGCCGGCAGATCCATTCGATTGTATCATTCTATCAGTAAAAGCATACCATCTACAGCAGGTACAACAAGATATCGCACCATACATCGGAGAGAATACGTTGCTTCTTCCGCTTTTGAACGGCTATGACCATTTTGCATCACTGAAAAAAGCTTTCGGTGAAAGAAATGTACTGGGTGGATTGTGCTTCATCGAAACAACCCTGGATCAGGAAGGCACGATTATTCAGACTAGTACCCGCCACGATATCGTGTTCGGGGAATGGGAAGGCGGCATCTCAGATCGGACGGACGTACTGCTGCATCACTTGGATAAGGCTGGCTTCACCGCTACACTTAGTGAAAACATTCAGCGCGATATTTGGCAGAAATACATCTTTATTTCTAGCATGAGCGGAATTACTACGCTGATGGGCACTCCGGTAGGGCCGATTCTCGCTACGCCGCAAGCACGCACCGTATACGAACGACTCGTACATGAAATTGTATCGATTGCACGCAACTCTGGTGCTCCTGTTGATGAAGGAACAGAAGCGCGCACATTAAAAACGATGGAGTCATTGCATCCGGAGATGAAATCATCCATGCAGCGTGATATGGAAAAGAGACTCCCTGTCGAAACCGATCACCTGCACGGTGCGCTACTTACGCTTGTTTCCCCGGAACAAGGCTTTTATCCGGTGCTCGAAGCCGTATATGGCCGTCTGAAAGTGTACGAAGCAATGCTCGGCTCATAATGCATACAAAAAAGCTCGCCTGATTCATTCAGACGAGCTTTTCTGCTCCGCTGTGTCCGCGCATCCAAGCTTAGGAAACGGCGACGAATTTACCTTTTACATACGTATACTCTACACCATTTTCCAGACAGCACTTCTTGTATTTTTTGCCACTGCCACATGGACACGAATCATTACGACCTAATTTGGTCGTATTTTTACGTTTGATTCTGCGATTGGCGCTCGCATCCACTTTCTTTGCTTCTGCTTGCTTCCCTGTCTCTTCCTTCACAGGAGCTTTCGCTTCCTGTTTCGGAGCAACCGGCTGCTTTGTTTGCTTGTTCTGCACGCTTGTCCAATCGATTTTCTCGGCGAGAATGCCGCGAATTTTCGTTTTGGTTTCAGCCTCGAATCCATCCTGCTCATGGTAGCCTTTTACCGTGTAGCCTGCGGAGTCCTCATTTTTTTCTGAGCACCACGCATAATGCGAATCTAAGGAATCTTGGAGCCATTCGGCGTAAAATGTATCGATAACATCTGCTTCACTGGCAAAACCGGACAGATTGTCCTCATATTTTTTCGCAAACGCGTCGGCATATTTCTTCATCGAGAGCGTGAGGCTGCGCTTTTCTCCACTGGTCATGTCTTTATATGTATTAATTAGAATCACCCCTACTCTTCTGCAATTGTTGACCATATCCTTCTATTCTACAAATTCTTGACCCAAAGGGAAAGAAAATGAACCAAAGAAAAATAATTCTAAATAGTCTTTAAAATAAAAGGGGTTCACAGCACTCTTTTTATTCATCTATTTCCAAACTCCTATTATCTTAATCATCGCCCAGAAACCTGGAATTACATCTTCTGAAGATTCGGCGTTTGCGACTAGAAGAGTTATATGGAACCAGCATAAATATCCCTGTTCGCTTTTAAAAAGCGTCCCCAACAAAAAAGAGCCCCGTTAGGCTCTTCTATTCAAGAAAGTTTATATATATGCGCCTTTTTAAGCAGTTTCTCTTTCTGTTTGGCATTTTCGCAGCTGGAATACAATTGCATATAATAATTGTAGCGAAATTTCCTCCATACTTTTGCCAATTTCCCTTTCATCTTTCCTCTCCCCTTTATGCCTTTCCGGTTCCCCTGTTTCATATTTCTTTCGCAAAAGGTACTATGTAATTATACATACCTTAAGTAAATGTCCGTACCTTTTTACGTATCTTTTATAAATTCATACCAAAATTTTACGATAAGACCGTATTTATTCACAGGGAAAATAGTCGTATTTAATAAAAAAACTTGTGCACGCCCTTGCTTATCCTTTCTTTATTTAACAAAAAAGAAGGAGAAGGACTATCACAGCGTCCTTTCTCCCTCTTTTTTATTGTGTAATGTTTCGATTTACAGCTTCGAGTACTTCTGCTGCTGTCATGCCATCAGCGTTAATCACAGGTGCTTTTGTTACCACATCGGACATGCCCACCATGTTCTGGTCTTGCCCAGAAATCACGCAGCAGTCGCAGTTCTGTATATTGGCTTCATTCATCGCCACTACTTGATGTCCTTGACTTTCCAGATACTGCTTAATATTACCTAATGTATCTTCGACTCCAATCCTTGCCATACGTATCACTCCTTTTTTTATGTCCTGTTTTAGTGTGCATAATTAATTAGCAAAATATTCTTCTGTGATAAAAATTATGTAAAAACCATGGATTTAATAGCATGTGTCTTTGTTTCATACAATTCCCTTTTTCAGAAAGGGCTTTCGTTTATTTACGAAGAAAAGTGGAAATACTTACTGATAGAGTTGCTTTTTCTCTCTCCCTGTCCCCTCTGCGCTTATGCAGAGGGGTTTTTATCTTTCCTTCATTAAAAATTCACTAGCAAAGATGAAAATGATTATCATTTTCTTGGAATTATGTTATACTCGCTTTAGAAAACTCCGAAAGCATCGATCGGATAAAATACCGATAAGAATAAAGGGGAGTAGATATACATGCTATATCAGCTCAAAGGACTTGCGGATATCGCTGCCGTAATAGCCAATGAAAGAAAATGCGGGGGAACGGTAGAAGCGGAAAGTATTCGGTTACGTTCCGGCGAAGAATTCTCAAACATTGTTATTATTAGTGTTGATGGCGATGGTCATTCAATCTATACAGTCGGATTTCTGTGCGAGAAGGGAAAACATTATCTTGTACATATCAACGACATCAGTATGGTAACCAATCCCACTCACACATGGACTTGTAAAATCAAAAATCAATTTGTTCGCAAGCAGAAAATTGAAGAGAAACTCCGCTATCTCGACAAATTATGTAAAGTAAATGAGGGAAGCTGCTTATCGCCATTCATCGAAGAAGTACAGCGACTTATTAATGATATCGGATTTGAACAGGTAAGAAATTCGGGCATTACACTTCCCGTAAAATTACTTAAAGAGAAAAAAATATTACAAATTGCATAATACCGAAAAAACCGTCCTCTTTTTTGTTAAAAGGGGACGGTTTTTCTGTTTACCTGAAAGGACACGTGGTAATTATAATTATTAAAGCAAAAAAGGGGAACATAGTATGAAAGGGGGCCAGCTGTAAAGATGATTCAGCCATTGTCGGAACTTTACGATGTATTCTCTCGTACGAAAGCGGGCATTCGTGCTTTTATGGACATGCTCGCTCCTGTCATCTCAGATGCGGAAGACGAGTACCAACGCCTTTACTTTCATCATATTTACGAAGAGGAAGAGCAAAGATTGGAACGATTGGAAGGATTACTTCCATCGTTATCCAGCTTTCTATCCGATGGACAAACCGCCAATATAGAAAATCCGAAATTCAACCGGCTTCTTCAGGATATTCATCTTGAAAAATTCGGCCTGCACAACTTTCTTGAACATCTGGATTTAACAATGTATCACTTTAAGGGCCCTGAACGCAGCCAAATGTTAGCCTCCATGTTGGAACAAACAAAAGCAGATTATATGGTGGTTAAAGATATTCTTTCCCGCATGAATAAAGACTCTTCCTCTTCTGTCAGCCCGGAACCTCGCAAAGAGTCAGATTATCATGTGGTAGCAACAGCGGCTCATGAAGAAGTGGACGGGATAGGTGCTCCCCCTCACATACCTGCAAGCAATATGCTATCTACCTCCCCCACGCCTACACGCAAAGGATTAAGTGTAGGAAGCCTGAAACACACACGCTAATTAAAAACCAGGAGGTTAATACATATGGATAAAGAAGGAAAATTCTCCACTTCTCCTTTCGATCGGTCGGAATGGACACGATTGGAGTCCACTGTAATCGAGGCAGCCAGAAGGCAGCTTGTCGGTCGCCGTTTTATTGATATCTACGGTCCTTTAGGCGAAGGCATTCAGAGCGTAAGCAATGACATTTTTGAAGAATCACACGGAGGCGGCATCAGTCTTCGCGGAGAATCTCTGGAATTATCTCAGCCAACCCGTCGTGTTAATTTATCCATTCCTATGTTGTATAAAGATTTTATCCTGTATTGGCGCGACCTTGAGCAGGCTAAAACGTTAGGAATCCCTATCGATATGAGTGCCGCAGCTAACGCTGCTGTTCAATGTGCCCGACTAGAAGATGACCTTATTTTCAACGGGTTTTCTCAATTTGAATTACCGGGCCTCATGAACGTGAAGGGAAGGTTGACCCATATTCGGGATGAATGGATGAAACCAGGTAAAGCTTTTGAGGACACGGTTGATGCTATCAGCAAGCTGCAACAAATAGGGCATAACGGACCTTATGCTATGGTCCTCTCTCCTGCACTATACTCTCTTCTTCATCGTGTTCACCCGGGCACTAATGTTTTGGAAATCGAACACATTCGCGAACTGATTACAGATGGCGTATTTCAGTCTCCGGAAATTAAAGGAAAGGCCGGTGTTATTATAGCTACAGGCCAACATAATTTGGACTTGGCAATTGCAGAAGACTTCTATACCGCATATCTTGATACCGAGCATATGAACCATCTGTTCCGAGTTTATGAAGCAATCGTCCTTCGCATAAAGCGTCCAAGCTCCATCTGCACAATTGAAGACCCGGATACTGATAAATAGATGCTATAGGAAAGGAGAGACACGGCCTTGGCGTCACACGTTCCACATGAGAAAAACAAAGGGGACGCACGCCGTACGCGTCATTCTTTTCTATCCATCTATGTTTCGTCTCCCTTCCCGAGCAGTTGCCCCAGCCAGGCGAAAAAGGACAGCAACTGTCTCCCTCTTCGCGTCTACCCAGATGTTTTGCGGTCCCGCTTGGCGGGGGCAAAAAGCGGCCCACTACACTTCCCCGTGCGGGAGACGAACCGATGCCGGTTTGGGGCACGGTGTGGTGGCTATCCACTCTGGGTCGTACTGGATAATCAACACCCTTGGAATGGAGGGATATAATTGAACCGTAAGTCATTAACAGTGGGCTCCTTAATTAACGGAAAAAAGCAGTTCCTTCCTTCAAAAAATACAAACATTCCTCAAGCTAAAATCCATTTGCAGCAGAATCGATTACATGCTGAGCTAACACCAGTAAGTCATCAGACTTTATTAGATGCAACGCTAGATCAAGGCCAACTTCTCGATTATGCATGCCGAAAAGGCACCTGCGGACGCTGCACAGTTGAGGTGATAACAGGTGCTTCCCTTCTACATACACCAAATAAAAAAGAACAAAAAAAATTGCAGCATTTACTTACAGAAGGGTATCGCTTAGCTTGCCAAGCTACAATAAGATAAGTGACCGTCAGACGATGTAGCAGAAGGCACTGAAATTTTTCAGAAAAATTCATAAATAATTAACAAATGAAACATCAAAAAGCTAATTACATACTTTATAATAAGATTAAAATAGGAATCGAGGAGAGAAAATGAATATTGTTTTTACTGAAATAAAATGTCAAGAGTGCGGAGTTAAGCTTACCGAATATGAAGTAGAAGAAAAAGGGCTTTACTGCATGGACTGCTATGAGGATAAAAAGGAAGCATCCCCAAATTGAATATTGCATGTAAAGAACCCGCTAATTCATCAGCGGGTTCTTTACATATTTCGCAAATAGTATATTTCTTCATCTTTGAGATGTTATAAATAAAAAAAGTTATGCAAGGGAATGCTCAATGTTAAGGATGTTTTTACGGACACAGACAGCCTGACCCAAACAAATCACAAAGGAGCTGACTGCAATGATAAAACGTCTTATTTTACTTTTCCTTTTGGTATCCTTTTTTTGCGCAGGTCAGGAAATTGGACAAGCTGCTACAAAAAACCGAGCATACTGGGAAGCAAGAGGAGACATTGTATGGGAAGTCAAAACAGATACTAAATTAATTGCATTAACGTTTGATGATGGACCTGATCCCCGATACACCAGGGAAATACTGGATTTATTGGAGAAGCACAAAGCAAAAGGGACTTTTTTTGTGATGGGGCATAAAGCGGAAAAAAACCCTACTCTTATTAGAGAAATGAGTCAAAAAGGTCATGAAATTGCCAATCATACGTATCATCATCCTCAATTACGTACAATTACTGCTGCTGATTTACAGAAAGAAATCAAAGATACGGATAATGTAATCTATTCCATTACCGGCAAATATCCTGCTCTCTTCCGGCCGCCAGGAGGAGTGTATGATGATAAAGTGGTTGCGGCTGCAAAAACGCAAAATCATCTTGTTGTAATGTGGTCATGGACGCAGGACACGAAAGATTGGAAAAATCCTGGTGCTCAAAAAATCATAAACAAGGTTTGCGACAACGCCAAGCCCGGAAACATTGTACTTTTTCATGACGCAGGAGGAAATCGGACACAAACGGTACGGGCCGTGGAAATCATTCTGGACAGGCTATCAAAAGAAGGATACCAATTTGCCACCGTTTCGCAACTACTCCCCTATAAAGAAGAAAAAGTTTCAATTCCTCAACAAAAATAACGAATGGAATCGAACCCAGAGATTATAAGGCAAGATAGCAAAAATACTATCCTGCCTTTTTCTTTTTTTAAAAGTCGATTATGTTGTGTACTTCAAGCAATTGTCAAATAATTATACTTATTTATAATATTATACTAATACCGTTACTGCTTAAGAAGAGGTGGCATCGTTGCAAAAAAATGACTGGTTCCTATTTGTGTGCTTTTTATTATCCCTTCTGCTTGCTGCACCACAAGTTCACGGTTCTGTTCCGTTCCCTGTCTCTCCTCCCGCCAAGAAAACGTATAAAATTGCTGCTGAATGGGCACTTCCCCCTTTTTCATATGTAGCTGCAAACGGATCGCTAACAGGTGCCAGCATTGATATCATGGAAAAAATCGCGGCATATAACAATATTGTTTTTGAATATATCCCAATGGATCTTGCCCAGGCAGAAAAAGAATTACGGGCAGGAAAAATTGACGCAATCGCGGGACTTACGTATAGTGCAAGGAAGAATAAAATGTTTGATTTTTCCGATCCTTACTTTACAATGTCAGATACATTGATTGTCCCTAACAAAAAAAGAAATTCAATTCGCAGCATGAGCGACATACGCAATTCGCATGTCGTCTTACAAAACCGGGAAGCAGTTGTAGAATCACTGTTCAATTTACGACATACAAACCTTACCATCACAGATAATCAATTGTCCGGACTGTTAGCCCTGCTTCAAGGACGGGCTGATGTGTTTATCGGCAACAAGTGGACAGCGGATGTATATCTACAACACTTTAAGCAGCAGGATAGCTTCGCCGTGCTTGAAATCGTAGTCGAACCTGCCGATTTTGCCATTGCTGTTCGTAAAGGAAACGATCCGCTACTGAACGTTATGAATAAAACATTGGCTGTCATGAAAACAAAAGGAGAAATCAGTGCGATTATAAACGACTGGCTGACTCCCGGGTTTGCGGTTCAAATCAATCGACTTCAGCATTTTATTCAACTGCTGATGATTGTACTTGGAGCGACGGCCTGTATTCTTTTGTTTATCTATATCTGGAACCAGCGGCTAAAAAAAGCTGTACAGGAAAGAACGAAAGAGCTTTCAACATTAAACGGTTACTTGCAAGAACAGCGACAACAGGTCGCGGACCGTGATGCATTCAAAGAACAAATCCTGAATAATATCCATACGGGAATCGTGACGTTTGACCTCAATTTCTCGCTCACGAGCAGCAACTCGCGTGCCGAAGAAATGCTTCACTCTTCCCGAGAAGCTCCATTATCTATACAGCATTCGCCTTTACTCGCACGTATTATTGCTCACGATAAGGATATAAGGGACCGAAAAGAGAAAAGGGACGACTCCCTTACAAAATTAGAGATAAATGAGCAAGAAGAATGGAAGGTTATCTATTACCGCCTGCTTACGCTATATGATGCACAGAAAAGGCAGACAGGCTACCTGTTGTCCATGACGGACCGTACGGAGGAAAAGCGGTTGGAACAGAAACTCATCGTTCAGGAAAAACTGCATGCGCTTGGTCAACTGGTAGCAGGTATCGCGCACGAAATACGCAATCCATTAACATCTATCAAAACATTTGTAGAGGTAATGCCTGACAAATACGATCAACCTCATTTCCGCCAGGCCATGATGGAATACATTCCTGCAGAAATCGATCGGCTCAATGCGATTGTAACGGACTTGCTAGATTATGCGCGTCCCCGCTCTCCTAGCCAAGAAAAGTATCCAGCTAATGCCCTGCTGTCTTCTCTCCTTACCCTTTTACGGGTGACCGTGGAGAAAAAGCATATTTGTATGGAGCATATTGTACATGAAGACCTTGTCTTCTACATTGATCCGCAGCAAATCAGGCAAGTGTTCTTAAACCTTCTGTTAAATGCGATCGATGCGGTCGAACAGCAGCCAACCAAAAAAATCATCGTTACCGTTGAAAGAGAGTCTGCAGTAACAGGCAAAGTTACAATCACAGATACCGGGAGTGGAATTGCTCCTGAACAAATAAAACGCATTTTTGAACCTTTTTATACAAGCAAGCATAACGGCGTCGGACTTGGTCTTCCTCTCTCCTACAAACTAACAAAAGAAAATGAAGGCGACTTGCGCATAGCAAGCGGACCTGGGCAGGGAACAACTGTAACTGTCCTATTACCATTGTATACACAGGAGGATCGTTTACATGAATCCTAAAATACTTATCATTGATGACGAACGCGCGATTTGTGCTTCTCTTCGTTTCGCTTTAGAAGATATATACGATACTTCTACTTCTAGCGATCCGGAAGAAGGAATCCGATTGATAGAACAGCATACATTTGATGTTGTACTGCTAGATTTACGTCTGGGTCTTCATAACGGATTGGATGTCCTACGACAAATCAAACAAATGTGTCCGGCTATTACAGTTATTATGATGACCGCCTATGCTTCTATCGAGTCCTCTATCGAAGCGATTAAGCAAGGGGCCTACTATTATATTGAAAAGCCGATTAACACAGCAGAGTTGCGGTTGTTGCTCGCAAAAGCTTTAGAGCATAAACGCCTTTCTTCTGAAGTCCAAACACTGCAAGAAAAGCTCAATGTACAGACCGAACGCCATAATTTCATAGGGAAAAGCAAAGCAATGGAACATGTTTTTTCTATGATTGAACGAGTCAAGGATATCGACTCCAATGTATTAATTACCGGCGAAAGCGGTACTGGAAAAGAAGTGGTGGCGCGTGCTATCCATAAAATGGGCAAACGCAAGCACGGTCCGCTCGAAATCGTAAATTGCGCGGCTATTCCAGAAGCGTTATTGGAAAGCGAATTGTTCGGCTACGAAAAAGGGGCTTTTACTGGTGCGACACAAAAAAAACCAGGGAAATGGGCGGCAGCAAACGGTGGGACTCTTTTTCTCGATGAAATTAGCGAAATGCCCCTGGCACTTCAGGCAAAAATCCTACGCGTCATACAGGAACGGGAGGTAACTCCGCTCGGCTCCAATCAAAAAATTCCGCTCGATGTTCGAATTGTCAGCGCAACGAACAAGCAGTTAGAACAATTGGTAGCAGAAGGAACATTCCGTGAAGATTTGTATTTCAGACTGAATGTAATCCCGATTTCACTGCCTCCGCTTCGAGAAAGGCAAGAGGATTTGCTGCTGTTGCTGGATTATTTTCTGCAAAAATATGCTCGTGAAATGGATAAAGGAATCAAAAAGCTTTCTGCCGCTGCACGTCGGCTGTTGCTCGCATACGATTATCCTGGAAACGTTCGTCAACTTGGAAACATCATAGAATATGCAATGGCCCTTTCTTCTTCTGACATCATTACAGAAGAGGATCTTCCTGAATACATACAGCATCATACACAAAGTGCGGCTCTCCCTATTTCTTCACATGCACAGGAATTCACTGATAGCATTCCGGTAGGCGTTTCGATGAAAGAAATCGAAAAACGCGCGATTGCTGCTGCGCTTGACCATTGCGGGTGGCATCGGCAGGAAACAGCACGAATGCTACAAATCTCAGAACGAAGTCTACGTGATAAGATAAAACTGTACAATCTCAAAAGTGTCCAAGAAGAATAATTACATGCGGCACAATGTGCCGCATCGGCAAATTATGCCGTTTTATTCGGCATAATTTGCCGAATTTTTTACAATAACTATTCCCAATTTATTGTAAGCGTAAACATATTAGACAACTCCGAAAATTGGAATGATATTTGCAGAAGTTGTTAATACAGAAGGAGGATTTATATGAACCTGCGGCATCTATTTGCTGGAGCTGTACTACTGCTCATATGTATAACGGTAGGCTGCTCTTTTGCCGACAAAAGACAGGAAATCCCATCTCCTGTTACGTATCATCCATTACCGAAGACTGTAGAATCATCGTCCACCCCACTATTAGGCAAAAGTATTACCATCGCCACCGGCGATATCTCGGGCGTATATTTCCCGCTCGGACAAGCGCTTGCCAGCATATATGGACAATACGACGGAGCATTTACAGGAACAAGAATTACAAAGGCATCCATCGAAAATGCGAGACTCGTTAGCGAAAAAAAAGCGGAGCTCGGTTTCGCTACCGTTGATGCAATCGCTAGCGAAGGATATGTTTTCTCGACGGAAAAACAGCAGCCAATCCCTTCCCGGCTATGTGCCCTTACCGGACTTTATTTTAATTATATTCATATTGCTGTCACGAAAAAAAGCGGAATTCGTTCACTGAAAGATTTAACCAGCAAACGTATTGGCATGGGACCTATTGGTAGCGGTACCGAACTGAATGCTGAACGCATTCTACAAGCCGCTCACTTGGCAGACGGTACGCAAAAACATTACTTTTCTTTTTCTCAGGCATCGCAAGCGCTTAGGGACGGAGTTATCGATGCCGCAATCTTTTCTTCCGGCCTGCCAAACCCTGATGTTTCATCGCTGGCCAACGATGATTCGCTTACGCTTATTTCTGTACCAGAAGATGTGATTACTGAATTGCAGCGACAATACCCGTATTATTTGAAAAAAAGCATTCCGGCAGAAACATACACCGACTTGCAGAACGATATCGAAACGATTGCCGTTAAAAACGTACTCATCACCTACCGTGAGCTCCCTACAGAAATCGCATACGAGTTGACCAAAGACTTTTACGCGCATTTACCTGAACTTTATGATGCCCATCCGGCCGCCCGGGAGATTGATGCAGAACAGGCAGGAAAAAACATTTATCTTCCGCTTCATCCGGGAGCCGCTCGATACTTTGAAGAAACAAGACAGAAACAAGCCAATTAACAAGGAGGTCTATGTTCATGCAAAAATTCATCACGATTATCGCCGTCTTCCTGCTAGCTGTCCTGACAGGTTGCGGTGTTCCTACTGCGCAAAAGCCTGGTGAAACACAAACAAGTGCCGCACCTGAACAAGGTGGAGCAAAGCAGCTAACGGTAGCCGGGAACGGCGGCAAAATCGAAAAAGCCATCCGCGATGTTATTGCTCCGAAATTTAAAGAGAAAACTGGTATTCAAATTAATTATGTCGCCGGCCTATCAGGTGAAATTCTTTCCAAAGTAGAACTGCAAAAAAACGCGCCGCAAATTGATATCGCTCTTTATGTACCTGTCGATGTACAGCGGGCAAAAGAAAAAGGACTTACCGATCCGATCGACGAAACGAACGTACCGGCTATGAAAGATGTCGATCCTCGTTTTATCGTCGTTGAAAAAACAGCTGCACCGGCTTTCGGTCTCGTTATTGCACCGGCCTACAATACGGAAGCTTTCGAAAAGAATGGATTTAAACCAATCGAATCATGGAATGACTTGGCACGACCTGACTACAAGGGAAAAACCGCGTTCGCCGATATCTCGAATGACTGGGGCTTTAACACGCTGTATGCACTGGCGCTCGCAAATGGAGGTAGCATCGACAACATGGAACCGGGCCTGAAAAAAGCGAAAGAACTCGCCGGCTACTCCTCTACCTTCTATAAGAATTCGACACAAATGATGCCTGCCATGCAGCAGGGAGCCGCTGATGTAACGGTAATGGGAAGCTATGCGATTGGCGATCTGGCCACTTCCGGTGTTCCACTGAAAATGGTCGTACCGAAAGAAGGCGTACCATTGCAGGCATTCAGTGCTACATTAGTTAAGAATACACCACATAAAAAAGAAGCGCTTGAATTTATTAACTATTTAATCGGAGAAGAATCGCAGAAAGCAACTTCTGAGGCCGGATTCTATCCGGTTGTAAAAGGCATGAAAATCTCGGATAAGTATGAACCATACATTGGCCTGAAAGAAACGGACAAAACTTTTAAACCGGACTTCGCTGCGTTCGCAAAAATAAGAGCAGAATGGACTGATAGATGGGCAAAGGAAGTTACTCCTCAGCTCGGAAAACTAGTAAACAAATAATCGGAAAGGAGCACGTCTATGCAAGCAGTTAAAAATGCGGTAAGAAACGATGTAGAAATTAAAAATGTCGTGAAAAGATTCGGTTCGACTACTGTATTGAACGGCATCGACCTTGAAGTCAGACAGGGTGAGCTTCTCACCCTGCTCGGCCCTTCCGGTTGCGGGAAAACTACAACGCTTAATCTGATTGCAGGATTCCTGGAAGCTGATGAAGGCGATGTATATATCAAAGGAAAGAACGTGACGCATATCCCTCCCTACAAACGGGATCTAGGTATGGTGTTTCAAACGTATTCTTTATTTCCACACATGACAATCTATGAAAATCTCGACTTTGGCCTCAAATTGCGGAAAGTAACGAAAGCAAATAAAGAAAGGCGAATCGAAAGTGCACTCAATCTCGTGAAAATGTCCGGTCTAGAACATCGCTACCCCCGCGAGCTTTCAGGCGGGCAACGGCAACGTGTCGCCATTGCCCGGGCACTTGTTGTAGAACCTGAATTGTTGCTGCTTGATGAGCCGCTCTCTAATCTGGATGCCAAGCTGCGCCATGAACTGCGAATAGAAATTAAAAGACTGCAAAAGGAAATCGGTGTGACGACTATTTTCGTTACACATGATCAGGAAGAGGCCTTATCCCTATCTGATCGTGTCGTAGTAATGAATGGCGGTAAAATTGAGCAGATCAGTTCGCCAACAACGATTTATAACCATCCGGAAACAGAATTCGTCTTTCAATTCATCGGAAAGTCAAATTGCTTTCACGGAACAGTGACAACTGCGGACAGTCAAAAAATTTCCGTACAGCTGGAAGACGGCTGGGTAACGTTCGTGGATGCCGATAATGTAATGGGAGCTGACCGTACATGCCGTGCAGGTGATCAAGTAAAGCTGTATATCCGTCCAGAAAAGCTGTCTATCGCATCTTCCGCTCAAGGGCAATCAGAGCCGTTCCATAAGGCCACCATTACACAGATGAACTATCTGGGCGCTTCATGGGAGATTGATGTCGCCCTTATCGGAAAACCTGTGCAAATTTTAACGCCGATGTATGACGCTTCCTGGCAAATCGGAAAAGAGGTGATGATCGGATGGAATCCGTCAGACATTATGCTCATCAAGAAGTAACACAGGACCCCCCCGTAACTCCTAAACAAGAAACCGATCCTGGAAAAGGAAAGCAGCGAAAAAAGAAGAAGGCCTATGTTCCTGGCCTCCTTCTGTTACTTCCGATTTTATTGTTTATCTTTGGTTTTTTCGTTGTACCGATGCTGTATATTCTGTATTTAAGTTTTATTTATACGGATAGCCCGAATGCAACCAATGCCGTATTTAGCCTAAAAAATTATATATTATTTTTTACTGATTCCTACTATCTGTCTTCGCTTTGGATAACAGTGAAAGTAAGTCTGTACACGGTTTTGGTCTCTCTGCTACTCGGCTACCCTGTCGCGCTTACGATGGCTAAGAGCTCACCCCGCATACGCGGATATATTGCGTTGCTGATTGCCGCTCCACTGCTGGTAAGCATTGTAGTCCGCAATTTTGGCTGGTATTTGCTACTATTACCGAATGGAACGATTAACAGCATTCTTACTTCGCTCGGTATTATTGACTCTCCGCTGAAGCTGTTGTTTTCAGAAATCGGCGTTGTTATTGGGCTTTCCAATGCCTATCTTCCATTCATGATTCTGGCAATTGCCACCAGCCTATACAACATTGACCCTTCACTGGAAAGAGCGAGTGCAATTCTCGGTGCAAGCCCACTCCGTTCATTTTTCTCGGTTACGCTACCGCTTAGCCTACCAGGTATCATATCTGGATGCGTGCTTGTATTCAGCATGTCCATGAGCGCATATGTAACCCCTGCTCTCATGGGAGGAGCCAATGTACCGATGATGCCAGTTGTCGCCTACGACCAGATTAATAATTTACTTCGTTGGACATTCGGTTCAGCCCTGTCCTATGTGCTGCTGGCTACGACAATGATTATGGTGACCGTCTTTACACGTGGATTTGAAAAGAGTAAGTTCAGGGAGGTGTTCCGATGATAAAAACAACTGGAAAACTGCGCCTCATCTTTACCATTCTCACGATTATTTATATTTTAGTTCCACTGCTAGTGGTTATTCCCGCTTCATTTACAAGTGCCAGTTATCCAAGCTTTCCGCCACAAGGCTTTTCCTTTCAGTGGTATACGAAGCTCCTGGAGCGTCCAGAATTCGTGACCGCTCTGATCAATAGCGCCAAATTCGCGTTCATGGCCGCCTTCTTCGCCGTTATATTCGGTACGCTCGGCGCGCTGGCCATTGCCAAATATGATATTCCGGGCAAAGCATATATTACATCTCTATTGACCTCGCCACTCAGCGTACCACAGCTTGTATTGGGTGTAGCACTTCTCATTTATTTTACCCCACTAATGCTGGCTGGTACCGGAACAGGTTTCTTGATAGCACATATCATTATATGTATTCCTTATGTCATTCGGCTTGTACTTACGGGCTTGAGCGGCTTTGATTACAATCTGGAACGCGCTGCGGCCATCCTGGGCGCAAGCCCGCTAACAATCTTCTGGAAAGTGACGCTACCGCTTATTCGTCCGGCTATTATTTCAGGCGGATTGTTCGCCTTCCTTATCTCATTCGACAATGTAACCGTATCGCTGTTTATGGTTTCACCGGATATGCGTACGCTGCCCATCGAGATTTTCTCTCATATGCAGGACGCATATGATCCACTGGTCGCCTCTGTTTCCAGCGTGGTCATTTTCATATCAGTGATTCTGATTGTGATTCTTGAAAAACTGCAAGGCGTAGGTAAAGTATTTGGTGGTACACACTAACAAAAAAAGAACACCGTAAGGTTTATTAACCAAGACGGTGTTCTTTTTTCTCCTCTTCTTTAATCAAAAGCCGCAGCATCTCACTACGATTTAAGCCTGTCTCTACCAGTTGATCAATGATATATTGCTTTTCACCTAACAGCTTTTCTATGGTTTCATCGACCGTCCCTTCCCCAATTAATGAATACACATGAATACTCTCTTGCACTTCAGAGTCCAAACGCCATGCCCTTCCTATACACTGAGACACATAAGCAGGGGACCAGGGCTTACTTGTGAAGATCACATTATTAGCAACAGTTCCTGTCCAGTCTTCCCGGCTCGAGGTTTCACTACACACGATTACCCAACAGCTCGGATCACTCATAAACATATTAACCTGTTGCTGTCTATCTTTAATTCCCTCATGGAGGATTGCCGGATTATACTTCTCAAAGTATTCGTACATGATTTCCGCAAAGACACGGGAGTGACTAAAAATAACCGCTTTTTCTCCCCTCAATACGATATCTTCCAGGACTTCTTCCACTCTTTCTAGCTTCCCGCTTCCTGTCGTTCCTTCCACCCCGCCTACAATTTCGGCAGACTCTGCAATTTGGCTTAGACGGGTATATTTAGCGAGTGGAGTAGGGATATGGTAAAAAGAAAATCCTTCAAATAACTCCCCTGGCGTTGCACTCTTTACCGCATTATACAATTCTCTTTGTAATTCCGTAAGTTCCACAGAAAGATCGTACGGTATAACAGAGGGGAGATTTTGCATTACATCCATTTTTAGTCGTCGAATCATATTGGTAGACAATGCTTCTTTTAAAGCTTCCATATTTACAACCGCACTCGCATAAAATACAAGGGAAGCTACGGGCCAGCGCAGCCACTTAAGTACGTTATGCAAATCATCCGCACTGTTAATCAAGGGTGTCGCTGTAATCGCATATCGCTCTTTTGTTTCCAAACGGTGAATAACCTGTCCAATTTGCGATTCTGCATCTTTCACTTTATGAGCTTCATCCATATAACAAACATCAAAAGGGTGTTGTTGGTGCAGATGCAATATCTGGTCAATATCCTGACGAAACTGCTCATACGACATAACAACCAAATCATATTGCCGATTGGAAAAATTGGCATACATATGAATTCGTTGCTCAATTGTTCCTTTTACAATAAGGACGCGTAAATTTGTAAATTGCTGCGCTTGATTATAAATATCCTGTAATAAACTCGCTTTTGTGATATATAATCCGCCTCGAATTTGACCAACTTTTATCTTTGATTCATGCGAACATAGAATAGGCGATGTTTTCCCTATTCCTTCCTGATCGGCGATAAGCAAGCCATCCTGCTTCATTAATGCGTTATATAATTGAATCTGATAAGGTCGTAGAGGAGCTTTTGATGAATAGCCCTCAGGGAAACAGTCTGATTCTACAGCTAAGTCATTACGAGAGTCAAGCAAGGTAAGCAGTTCTTTATCAATGACATGGACAGGCTTTTTTCTCGCCTTTTTCCTTCCTGGTACATCAGGAGGACGTTTTTTATATACGACAGTCCCTGGCCCTTGTTCTTCCTCTATACATTCTGAAAGTTGCTCTTCCTCATTATTGTTGATAGGTGGCTCTGTCTGTTCTTCAGTCTGCTCATCTCTTGATTTCTGTTTACCAAGCCATCTTTTAAATCCACTCCACATATAACATAACTCCTAATAAATAATATAGCTTTCCATAGGTGCGATAACTTTCATTACAATAATATATTTCTGACTACTAATTTACTTTATATCTACCTATTTTCCTAGGCTTGACTCTTCGTTTCATATAAAAAATCCCCGCCTTAACAACGGGGATTTAGAATCGCTTCTATTATTTGTTCGTATTACACACGTTCGATATATTTTTTAATGCAATGTACCGCTCCTAGGTTTTCTGCAAACGGATGGAAGTCGCCAAGCTGAATCACTTTATAATCTAAGCTCTCCCAGATTCGTTTATTCATCTCATCTGTAGCTTTAAGTATTTCCCAGTTGCCGTGGCCGTATGTTGGTAGCCAAACAACATTTCCTCGTGCCTTACTATTTTGAACCAATGCGTTATTCGATGTAGCAAAATACCATATTCTTTGCTTTCGCTTCGGTTGGTCCGGCTCATCCGGATCATAGGCATCATCCATATAGACCAACGGAAGGGGATTGCGAATTACTTTAAACCCAAGAGATGACATTTGCATAGCGATATTGTCAAAAATCTCGTTCATAGCATGAGGCCATACCCTAATTCCTAATATATCGGCTGCTAATTTCGGACTTCCTACCAATACACGGTATCTTCCATCACTATCTCTTCCTGCTAATGAAATAAACATGTCGATATGAAATAATGGTTGCACGGTTCCCGGCTTATTTCCGAAGTACAATATTTCTTCATATTCTTCTCCGCCGATTTCAATCATTCTGGACTGCTGCTGCGGAACCGGGATGCTACTTCCCACATAAAATAGTTTTCGATTATGATCAAGGTAATCTCTATATAAGTTATAAATTTGCTGCTCCTTATCAATTCCAGGCTGTGATATAATTGATTTTCCTATATACTCCAGTGAGTTTCGCGGATAATCTGCCCCAATCAAGAAAAAGTTATCTCCTATCAACATGTTTCCCCCTTGAAAATATAAAGGGGATTTAGATGTTCTCATACCAGTGGCATTCATGATAAAGTCAGCAATTAAACCATCGGCATATCGTAAAAACGAATACGGTTCCACAAAATATTTCTTGTTTTCCTGATTGTCATGGACAATAGCATAAGCATCTTCTGCCCAAATAGAGAAGTGAATGTGATCTGGAGCTGCTACAACTGTAGCTAGCTTATCTTTGTTAGCCATTCGTAGCAAACGCCGTACAAGCGCTTCTGTATTTTCATGAGTAAGGACGGTTAATTCTATATCAGGTGGAAGTTTGTGCAATAAATCCACATAAACTTCTGCAAGAGGCTCTTCATATACAGCATAATGAGGGATAGCAAGCAACATTTTTTTAATCGCGCCATCTGTTGTATCGATTAAGCGAGGATCTGTCGGCCGTACGGCTTGCACCTTGTCAAGCACATCCGCTGTCAAAGACATTCCGTTGATATTATCGCTGCTATGACGCGGAACAAGTTGGGATACTTTCTCGTAGTGTCTAGTTTTAATTTCAAAATCAACTTTCGTTTCCATACGCTTCAACTCCTTAAATAATAGTAAGATCCGGTATATCTAGGTGTTGTTTTTACTTACATGCAGGTAACTCTACACTCTGGTAAAAAATGAAAGCTGACCTATACCAAACTTTACCATAATTTAATTTCCTAAATATAGTAACCAGAGTAATTTAAAGAGTCACGATTTCATTATGACTTTTACTAACTTTGTAATTTCCCAAGTTACTTCCGTCATAACTTTGGTCATATAACTGTATGACTTCAACCTTTCATGTATAAAATAAAAAGCACCGTACGGGTGCTTATTTCTTTCTAGAAAAAAGTTTACTTATAAAAGTTACTCCTATCGATAGTACCGTATAAACAATAACCCAGTTAAAAAAAGCTGTTGTAAAGGCAGGAGTAAGCGTCATGATCGTAAGAATGATAAATGTTAATACTGGCCCTACATACCATTTTCTTGTTATGTAATAAAAAACAATGCTTGCCATGATTACAACAATCGGATAAATGTAGAGTATTAAAATCATTTCCATTGCATCATCTCCCCGCTTGCATCTTGCTTTAGACCAGCTTATTTCTAACCTTACACGCGTTCATATATTGTTTCTGTAATGTATATAAATTACACTTGATATTTTGACAGGATAGCGTAGTTGGAAGGAGGCGATTCAGAAAAAAGGAGCATTCCTGTTAGAAGAAAATTTTGAGGTTAGATAAAAAAAGCACCTCCTGTTAGCATACAGAGTGTCACGACCGTGACCTCGAAATAACAGAGGAGGTACTCACTAATGAATTATACGCAAAACCATCGAATCAAGCAA